>Ga0209062_1000741_pt1 | contig 81305 bp, 73 predicted proteins | sample Coa_R2_2_FD_187158 | JGI IMG/M metagenome (GOLD analysis project Ga0209062, IMG submission 187158) | Surface soil microbial communities from Centralia Pennsylvania, which are recovering from an underground coalmine fire - Coalmine... | ecosystem: Environmental > Terrestrial > Soil > Unclassified... | reverse complement strand
GCGCAGTCGCCGCCTCGATCCTCACGGCCGTCTACCACATCCTCAAGAACGGCACCCCGTATCACGATCTCGGTGCCGACCACTTCCAGCGCCGCTCTAAGATCACCCATACCCAGCGCCTCGTCCGCCGCCTCGAGAACCTCGGATATGCCGTAGATATCAAACCAATCGCTGCCCGAACCACCTAGGTTTCGTATTAGGCGCGCGGTCGCCCGAGCGGCCGCGCGTCTCGAACCATGGGCAGCAGGCCGAGGCGGCACCGCTTGCAGCCCATCCTTCGAGACGCTCGTCGTCGCGCGGCGACGACGAGCCCACAGCATGAAAAGCCCGGGATGTTGCGGCCCTCCCCGGATCCACGTTAACCATTGAATTTCTTGCGCTTATGGCTGCCCCTCGGTAGTTCAGTCCGGAACGCGCGGTCGGTTTCCGACTGCGGTAATGCGGCCCGGATCAGCCGCGAAATCGGCACAAAGGTGAATAGATTGCTGGGGCCCGCGACATCCGACGGGGGTGCGCGCCGAGGGGTGGCGCGCAGTTTGGGGTTGGAGGATCGTCTCTTGCGTTGTCTGCGGGCCGTCGTCATGGCGGCGGCCGTCGTCATGTCGTTGTTGATCGGTGCACCCGCGCACGCCGTCGAGGCCGTGAACGTGCGCCCGGAGAACTCCGCCATCGACCTCGGCGAGATGGTCGAGCGGCACGCCGGCAACGGCGATCGTATCACCGTATCGACGGCACCTGGCTCCGACGGCATCGTGCGGCGCATCGAGGTGCGCGCGCGTGAGGCCGGCGCCAACTGGGCCGTGTTCGCGCTCGCCAACACCGGCGACCAGCAGATCGACCGCCTCATCGTCGTGCCGCACTATCAGATGGCCGGCTCCGGCCTCTTGTGGCCCGACCTCGGCCTCTCCCGCGTCGTCGACATCACACCGAGCTCGGGCGACCGTCCCGATCGCCAGGACAGCGCCACCGCCGACATTTTCCGCGTCACCCTCGATCCCGGCGGCGTCGTCACCTTCGTCGCCGAGCTGCGCACCAACAAGCTGCCGCAGATCTATTTGTGGGATCCCGACGCCTACAAGGACAAGGTCAACAGCTTCACGCTCTACCACGGCATCGTCATCGGCATCGCCGGCCTGCTGGCGCTCTTTCTCACCATCCTGTTCGTCGTCAAGGGCAGCGTGATGTTTCCCGCCGCCGCCGCGCTCGGCTGGTCGGTGCTCGTCTATATCGGCGTCGATTTCGGATTCTGGAGCAAGGTGTTCGACATCTCGCCCGAGGCCGAGCGCATCTGGCGCGCGTCCGGCGAGGCGATCCTCGCCGCGACGCTGCTCGTCTTTCTGTTCGCCTATCTCAACCTCAACCGATGGCACGTGCGCTATGCGCACATCACGATCGGCTGGCTGGTCTTCCTCGGCGCGCTCGTCGCCGTCGCGATGTTCGATCCCGCCGTCGCCTCCGGCATCGCCCGCCTGTCGCTGCTGCTGGTCGCCATCGCGGGCTTCACACTCATCGTCTTCCTCGCCACCCACGGCTACGACCGCGCGGTGCTCTTGATCCCGACCTGGTTCCTGCTGCTGGTGTGGGTCGTCGCCGCCGGGCTCACCGTCTCGGGCGTGGTCAACAACGACATCGTCGCCCCGGCGCTCCTCGGCGGCCTCGTGCTCATCGTCATGCTGATCGGCTTCACCGTGATGCAGCACGCGTTCGCGGGCGGCATCACGCACGGCATCGTATCCGATGTCGAGCGGCGCGCGCTCGCGCTCACCGGCGCCGGCGACATGATCTGGGACTGGGACGTCTCCGCCGACAAGGTGTTCACCAGCCCGGAGACCGAGGCCGCGCTCGGCCTCAAGCGCGGCGCGCTCGAGGGCGCCGCTTCGCGCTGGCTCGAGGTGCTGCACCCGCTCGACCGCGACCGCTTCCGCGCCGCGCTCGACAGCGTGCTCGAGCAGCGCCGCGGCCGTCTGGTGCAGGACTTCCGCCTGCGCACCCCCGACGGCCATTTTCTCTGGTTCTCGCTCAAGGCGCGGCCGGTGGTCGGCTCCGACGGCGAGGTTGTCCGGCTCGTCGGCACGCTCACCGATGTCACCGAGTTCAAGACAGCCGAGGAGCGCCTGCTGCACGATTCGGTGCACGACAACCTCACCGGCCTGCCCAACCGCCAGCTCTTCCTCGACCGGCTCGAGGCCGCGCTCGCGTTCGCCAAGGCCGACGCAAAGGCCGACGCCGCGATCAAGCCGACCGTGATGGTGATCGACCTCGACCGCTTCAAGCAGGTGAACGACTCGGTCGGCATGGCGGTCGGCGACTCGATCCTGCTCACGCTCGCGCGTCGCCTCGCCCGCCTGCTCAAGCCGCAGGACACGCTGGCGCGGCTGTCCGGCGACCAGTTCAGCTTGCTGCTCCTCTCCGAGAAGGAGCCGCAGCGAGTCATCGCCTTCGCCGAAGCGCTGCGCAAGGCGCTGCGCGCGCCGATCACGTTCAACGACCGCGAGATCTTCCTCACTGCCTCCGTCGGCATCGCACTCGCCGATGGCCAGCCGCATCGCAACGAGGAGGTGCTCAAGGACGCCGAGCTCGCGATGTATCACGCCAAACGCATCGGCGGCGACCGCATCGAGGTGTTCAAGCCGGCGATGCGCGCGCGCAAAACCGATCGGCTCACCCTCGAGTCGGAGCTGCGCCGCGCGCTCGAGCGCGAGGAGATCACCATCCTCTACCAGCCGATCGTGCGGCTGGAGGACCGCGCGGTTGCCGGATTCGAGGCGCTCGCCCGCTGGGACCATCCCAAGATGGGCCGCATGTCGCCGTCCGAGTTCATCTCGGTCGCGGAGGAGATCGGGCTGATCGTCGACCTCGGCCTGTTCGTGCTCGAGCGCACCGCCCGCCAGCTCGGCATCTGGCAGCGCGCCGTACGCGGCCGTGCGCCGCTCTTCGCGAGCGTCAATGTCTCCTCGCGGCAGCTGCTGCGCCATGACCTCATTCACGACCTGCGCACCGTGCTGGCCCGCTCCGGCCTCGCCCGCGGCACGCTCAAGCTGGAATTGACCGAGTCGCTCGTGATGGAGAACCCCGAGCTCGCCGCGCAGATGCTGCAGCGGATGAAGGAGCTCGGCGCCGGCCTCGCGCTCGACGATTTCGGCACCGGCCACTCCTCCCTCAGCTATCTGCAGCGCTTCCCGTTCGATACCATCAAGATCGACCAGTCGTTCGTGCGCACCGGCGCCAAGGGCAAGCGGCCGGTGATCCTGCGCTCGATCATCTCGCTCGCCCACGACCTCGGCATGGAGGTGGTGGCGGAAGGCGCCGAGACCGACAGCGATGCCGTCGAGCTCTACCAGCTCGGCTGCGAATACGCGCAGGGCTTCGCCTTCGGTGAGCCGATGTCGGCCGAGCAGGCGCGCACGATGATCGGCAGCGAGAAATTGGAAAACGCAAGGTAATTCGTAGGGTAGGCAATCAAAGGCGCGGAACGCGCCGTGCCCACGCGGCTACCCGGGGGTCGGTGTTGAGGGGTGCGCACGCTGCGCTTTGCGCACCCTACGTTCGCCGCCAGCCATCACCCCGCCGAGCCCGCCGCCTTTTCCCGCAGCCGATAGAAGCTCAGCGCCTTGGTCGCCGTGACCGCCTGCAGCCGTGCGAAGGCGGCGCGGCACTGCTCGAGATCATGCCTCGATTTACCCGAAGGTCCCGCCTGCAACCGCAGGATCGCCTCGGTGGTCTCCCAGGTGAGGCCGATCGCCTTGGTGAGGACGAACACCTGCTCGGGGCGCTCGTTGACGATCGCGCGTTCGACCAGGCCGATCGGCAGGTCGGCCATGAGCGACAGCGCGACCGCGGCGGCATCGAAATTCCTGGCGCGCGCGAAGGTCGCCAGCTGTCCTTCGTCGAGGCGGCCTGCCGCCTTGAGCTCCTCGACGTGGGCGCGCGCGGCCGCGTAGCGCCCGTCGATATTGCGCGCCTTCGTCTGGATTTGGTCCGACGCGTGCGCAACCATGCCGCGGATCAACGCGGCCTTGCGCGGATCGGCGAACTCGAATTTCGCGCGCACGGCTTCCGATGCCCGGTCGAACAGGTGCAGCTGGTGCTGCCGTGGAATCTCCGGCCGAGACCAGACCGTAATGGCGAGATCGTCGTCCTCCTGCGACCGCTTCACCAGTGTCGAGAAACCGAAGTCGGAGAACTGGGCACCGGGATTCTGCGCGGTGCTCAGCGCCACCTGGCTATCGCCGCGCTCGACCAGCACGTCGGTCACGGCCTCGGCCAGCCGCTTGCGGCGTGAGATCGCCATCAGGTGGCCCTGCCCCTTGGTCTTCGCGCTCTCGACCAGGACCTCCTCCTCGAGACCCTCGGAATGCTGCAGCACCGGCGCCGCGACCTCGAGCGCGTCGTCGAGCGCGAGCGCGCGCATGACCGCCGGCGGCGCATCGGCGATCTTGGCCATGCGCTGGCCATAGGCCGCCCGCCCGGATGTCTCCAGCTCGACGAGAAGCCGGCGCATGACCTCGTCGAAGAGCTCGACTTGCTCGGCGGAATGGCTGCTCGCCGTCGACACGAACAGGTCGGTGATGCGCTGCAGCGTCTCGGTCCGCCGCCCAACGTCGCGCCGTGCGAAGGCATCCTCGAGCTGCTCGATCACATCCTGCTGCAGCGGCATCATCTCGCTCCGCTGGCGCATGTTCCGGCGAAGTGGCAGCCGGTTCGCCGAGAAGAACATGACCCAAACGAAATCATGCGGACCTTCATGCGACCTTTCATGCGCCTCTTCATGCGACTCTTCATGCGACTTGCCGCCCGTTCGGGGTCACGCGGGCAAAGTCCAGCGCGGACGCCGGCGCCGGCCGGCCGAACAGATAGCCCTGGACGAAATCCACGCCCGCCGCGCGCAGCAGCGCGAACTGCTCCTCCGTCTCCACGCCTTCCGCCGTCGTGACGATGTCGAGGCTGCGGGCCAGCGTGAGCACCGAGGCGATGACGGCGGTGCAGTCGGCGCGCTTCGAGAGCCCCTGCGTGAAGGCCTTGTCGATCTTGATCTTGTCGACCGGAAAGCGCGTGAGGTAGCCGAGCGACGAGTAGCCTTGCCCGAAATCGTCGAGCACGACCGAGACGCCGAGGTTCTTGAGCTGCTGCAGCATCGGCCGATAGTCGGCCTCGTTCTCCAGGAGGACCGATTCGGTGATCTCCAGCTCCAGCCGCGACGGCTCCAGGCCTGACTCGACCAGCGCGCCGAGGATGACCTCGAACAGGCCGCCCTTGCGGAATTGCGCGGCGGAGAGATTGACCGCCACCTTGATGTGCGCCGGCCACGATGCCGCATCGGTGCACGCCCGTTCCAGGATCCACTCGCCGAGCGCGACGATCAGCCCGGATTCCTCGGCGAGCGGGATGAAGGTGTCGGGCGCGAGCCAGCCCTTGACCGGGTGGCGCCAGCGAACCAGCGCCTCGACGCCGCAGGCCTGCTGCGATTTGACGTCGAGCACCGGCTGATAATGCAGCTCGAACTCGCCGCGCGCGATGGCGTCGCGCATCTCGTTCCGCAGCCGGTAACGCGCGTCGGCCTCCACCGTCATTTCCTGCCGGAAGAAGTTGTAGCCGTTGCGCCCTTCGGATTTCGTGCGATAGAGCGCGAGATCGGCCTTCTTGAGCAGCTCCTCGGGCTCGGTGCCGTCCTCGGGCGCGAGCGCGATGCCGATGCTGGCTCCGACATTGACCTTGGTGCCGGCGAGATCGACCGGCCTGCTCACGATCTCGAGGATCCTGGTCGCCAGCGCGAGCGCACCGTTGCGCTGCTCCTCCTCGCCCGCCTGGATGATGGCGAACTCGTCGCCGCCGAGCCGCGCCAGGATATCGGTCTCGCGCAGCGACGATTTCAGGCGCAGCGCCATCTCCTTCAGCAGCACGTCGCCGGCAGAGTGCCCGAACGAGTCGTTGACGTCCTTGAATCCGTCGAGGTCGAGCATGAACACCGTGAACGTCTCCCCGCGCCGCCGCTGGCGCGCGCAGGCGTCCTCGATCCGCTCGGAGAACAGCGCCCGGTTGGCGAGGCCGGTCAGCGCGTCGTGATGCGCCATGTAGGCGATGCGCGCATCCGCCTGGGCGCGCTCGGTGATGTCGCTGACGACCGCCAGCAGATACATCGGCGTCCCGTCCTCGCCCGAGAGCGCCACCCGCTTGGACATGACCACGCGCATGCCGTTGCCCGGCGTGTAGAGATGGTCCTCCCCGATCTCCAGGGGCTCGCCGGACTGCACCGTCCGGATGTCGCGGGCCATGGTGAGATCGGCCTGCTCCTTGGGGAAGATCTCGGCATCCGTGCGCCCGATGATCTGGTCGCGCGTGACGCCAAACAGCGTCTCGCCGGCGCGATTGATCATGAGATACCTGAAGTCCCAGGCGTCCTTCACCACGATCGTCGCCGGCACATTCTCGATCACCGTGTCGAGAAACGTTTGGGTGCGCCGAATCTTGTCTTCCGCCAGCTTGCGCTCGGTGACGTCCTCGATCAGTCCGATCAGGTATTTCGGCTGCCCGTTCTCGCCCCGCACGGTGTGGCGCCGCGCCACGATGTGGCGGATGCCGTTGCGGAGCGTCTCGATCCGCCGCTCGTCGACCCACGGCTTGTCCGACTGCAGCAGCTGATCGTCGCGCGCGGTGATCCGCTCGGCTTCCTCCTTGGGGAAAATCGCCTCCGACGTGTTGCCGAGGATGTCGGCGCGGGAAATCCCCCAGAAGGTCTCGCCGGCGCGGTTGACCAGCACGTAGCGCCGGTCGCCGGCGTTCTTCACGAAGATGGGCGCCGGGACGTTCTCGAGGATCAGGTCGAGGAATTCCCGGTTCTGGTCGCGCTCCTTCTCGGCGCGCAGGCGCTCGGTGATGTCCTCGTGCGTCACCACCCATCCGCCATCCGGCATCGGATGGTTCAAGACATGGAATGAATGCCCGTCGTTGGTCTCGACGATGCGGCTCGTGGTTTTCTTCGCCTGCAGCCGCGCGTCGAGCTCGGCGCAATGCCGCTCGACATCGCCCGGAAGCGTACCGGTTTCCTTGCGATGATGCATCAGCTCTCGGTAGGTGCATCCGGGCCGCACGACGTCCGGCGACAGGCCGTAGATCTCGAGGTACCGCCGATTGCAGATCACCAGGCGCTTTGCTGCATCGAACATCAGGAAGCCCTGCGACATGTTGTCGATGGCAGTTCTCAGATGCAGCTTCTGCGTGTCGATATCCTGGCGAAACCGCGCTTCGGCACGCGACAGCTGCCGCGCGATGATGAAGGCCAGCGTCGCGATCATCAGCACGATCAGGCCGCCCGCGCCGGCGAGAAACATCACCTGCTTGCGCCAGCCGGCGAGCGCCGCCGCGACCGACGTGCTCGCGCCGACCACCAGCGGATAGTGGGCGACGCGATGGACCGCGACGACGCGATCCTCGGAGTGGCCGATCATGCGGACGCGTCGTCCCACGGCGCTGTCGGCGTCGCGGGCCGGCAGGGTGGTCACGCCGTTCGGAACCGACCGCCCGATCTCCGCATCGCCATGCGGATGCCGCGCCAGCAGCTGGCCATCGCGGTGATACAGGCTGATCGAGCTGTCCGGACCGAGGGCGATGCTGGCGAAGAACTGCTCGATGCTCTGCAGCTCGATTGCGGCCGACACCAGGCCGATGAACTCGCCGTGCGGGCCGGAGAACTTGCGCGCGATCTGCACCACCCAGGTGCCGGTGGCGCGATTGCTGATCGGCTTGCTCACGAAGACGTTCAGCCCCGGGTTGGACTTGAGCGCGACGAAGAAGTCGCGGTCGGTGACGTCGATCTGAGGGATCGGCCACGAGCGCGAGAAATTGAACAGCTTGCCCCTGGCATTGAACAGCGTGAAGGTCCCGACATGCGGCAGGCCGACGATCTTGTCCCGCAGCATCTGATGGGTCTCGTAGCCCGACAGCTCCCGCTCGAAGTCCTCGCTCGACGCGATCCCGCGCGCCTGGAAGCGCTCGATCAGATCGGTCTGCACCCGCTCGGCCGCCTCGAAGATGCGGTCGGTCTGCGCCGCGAGCACCAAGGTGATGTTCTGCAGCTCGCGCTGCGTCTCGCTCAGGGCGAGGTCGCGCAATTTCACGATCATGGTCACGGTGGCGAACGCGACCGCGGCGATCAGCGCGACGGCTCCGGCGATGAGCAGCGTGATGGTGCGGGAGCGCGCCTGGCGCGGCCCGGACGAAGGCCCGGCGGCGTTGACCGGCCGGGGCGGCCGGGCTTCGGCTCCCCCGTCCGTCGCGCCGTGGCACTGGGTCGACGAAAACGAGCTCATGGTCATCCTGACCGACAGCCGGCAATCGCGATTGATCAGCAGACGATGAGTCGACCTCGGCGAGCCGCCGGCTTGATTGGAACTCCGGACTCGCACAAGCTGTCGCCCCCGCAGGCAGCGAATGAACCGCAGAATTCCGTCGGACACCCTACAAAACAAAAGTGTCACAATCGTTTAAACCGGCCGCGGGAATTCACGCAGCGCGTCAACAACCAACAGGGAGTTATGGGAAATCTGCTCGTTCGGCTCGCGTAGGATGGGTAGAGCGCAGGGAACCCCATCATCTATGAGCTGGCGTCGCGGACGATGGGTTTCGCTTTCGCTCGACCGATCCTACCGCCCTAAGCGTGCCCGGCCTCGCTCGATAGCATGCCGAGATCGATGCCGAGCTTCTTCAGCGCCTTTGCGTACTTGCCGTCGTTGTCACCGCCGAAGATGAGTTCCGCGTCGGCCGAGCAGTGCAGCCAGCCGTTCTCCTGGATCTCGTTCTCGAGCTGGCCCGGCGCCCAGCCCGCATAGCCGAGTGCGAGCACCGCCGAAGCCGGGCCGTCGCCGCGCGCGATCGCTTTCAAGATATCAAGCGTCGCCGTGAGGCAAATGCCGTCGTCGATCGGCAGCGTCGAGTTCTCGATGAAGAAGTCGGCCGAGTGCAGCACAAAGCCGCGACCGGTCTCGACCGGCCCACCCTTGAGCACCTTCACGACGCCGACACGCTGCGGCAGCTGGATCAGGTCGGCGGCCGGAATCACCTCGAGCTGCACCAGCAGGTCGGGAAAATTCACGTTTGATGCAAGCTGATTGACGATGATGCCCATCGCGCCCTCGGACGAATGGGCGCACACGTAGATGACGCTGCGCGAAAAGCGCTCGTCGCGCATGCTCGGCATGGCGATCAGCATCTGCCCATCCAAGTAGCCCCGCTTCGGGCCTCCGGAGGATGTCTTCTTCGCGGCTTTCATGGCGAAAGGTTAACCCGATAGCCCCGGTTGATCAAACGAGCCAGCACCCCACCCGGTTCACGACTATTTCAGTGGCCGCAACGCGAAGCGGTCGCTAAAGCTTCAAATATGAATGCATCCACATTGCGGCAACCTGTGCGCACTGCCGCGGCTGGCATGTCTGTGCTGGCGTTGACGCTTGCGTCAACGCTCGTCAGCGGCGGCGCACATGCCGCCGACGCCTCGCCCTGGCAGGTGGACAAGCGCGCCGGCATTCGCCTGATCGCCGGGAACCCGCATGCCGATGCGCGCTTTCGCGCCGGCCTCGAAATCAAGCTCGAGCCGGGCTGGAAGACCTACTGGCGTTATCCCGGCGACTCCGGCGTGCCGCCGCGCTTCGACTTCTCCAAATCCGAGAATGTGAGATCGGTCGCTGTCATGTGGCCGGCGCCGCATCGCCACCGCGACGAAAGCGGCACCACGATCGTCTATACTGACGACGTGATCTTCCCACTGCGCATCGTCGCGCAGGACGCGGCAAAGCCCGTGCTGCTGCGTCTCAAGCTCGACTACGCGATCTGCGAGAAGCTGTGCGTTCCTGCCGACGGCGAGGCCGAGCTTGTTCTCGACGGCGGCGCGTCCTCGCTCGATACGGCGCTCACGGCCGCCGAGGCGCAGGTGCCGAAGCCGGCCAAGCTCGGCGATACCGCGCCGCTTGCGGTGCGCGCGGTGCATCGCGAGGCCGGCGGCGCAAAGCCGCGCATCCTCGTCGATGTCGCGGGCCCCGAACCGATCGACTTGTTCGCCGAAGGCCCGACACCCGACTGGGCCTTGCCGGTGCCCGACCCGGTTGGCGGCGCGCCCGCCGGGCTGCATCGGTTCGCTTTGGACGTCGACGGCGTGCCGCCCGGTGCCAAAACCGACGGTGCGACGCTCACCTTCACGCTCACATCGTCCGCCGGGGCCATTGAGGTTAAGGCCCCCCTCGACTAATTGTGGCGGCGGGTTAATTTAGCGCCCCCAATCCATCGATTTTTCACCCCCTGACAAGAGAGGATTCTCCATGGCCATCAAGGTCGGCGATCGCCTTCCGGAAGCGAAATTCCGCGTGATGACGGCCGAAGGACCCGGCTGGAAGACCACCGACGAGGTGTTCAAGGGCAAGAAGGTCGTGCTGTTCGCCGTGCCTGGCGCCTTCACGCCGACCTGCCACAAGAACCATCTGCCGGGGTTCGTGAAGAATGCCGACGCCATCAAGGCGAAGGGCGTCGACACCATCGCGGTCACCGCGGTCAACGACGGCTTCGTCATGGATGCATGGAAGAAGGCGACCAACGCCGACGCGATCGAATTCCTCGCCGACGGCAACGGCGACTTCGCCAAAGCGATCGACATGACCCTGGACGGTTCGGGCAACGGGCTCGGCATCCGCTCGAAGCGCTACTCCATGCTGGTAGACAACGGCGTCGTGAAGTCGATCAACGTCGAGGAAGCCCCCGGCACAGCCGACGTCTCCGGCGCCGACGCCATGCTGAAGCAGCTGTAAGGTAAAGCGAGCACAGCGCCTGCTCTCGCTCTCTTCGCTTGCTGCGCTCTCCCGCTCCCTCTCCCCGCGACGACGCGGGGAGAGGGAGCGCAAGCACCTACTTCTGCGCCGCTCTGATCTCCGCGATCGCAGCGCGCGCCAACTCATCGGCGCGCTCGTTCAGATCGTGGCCCGCGTGGCCGCGCACCCAGTGGAAGCGCACGGTGTGGCTTTTGAGCGCAACGTCGAGCCGCTGCCACAGGTCCACGTTCTTCACGGGCTTCTTGTCGGCGGTCTTCCAGCCGTTGCGCTTCCAGCCGTTGATCCACTTGGTGATGCCGTCGCGCAGATACTGGCTGTCGGTGTGCAGGTCGACCGTCACCGGCCGCTTGAGCGACTCCAGTGCCGAGATCGCCCCCATCAGCTCCATGCGATTGTTGGTGGTGTGCGGCTCGCCGCCCTTGATCTCGCGCGTATGATCGCCCCATTGCAAGATAGCGCCCCACCCGCCCGGCCCCGGATTGCCAGAGCAGGCGCCGTCGGTGTGAATGATGACCTTGCCTTCGGGCACCCGCGCACCTCCCCTCAGTCGATCCCGTAATCCCGCACGCCCGCGACCGCCTGATGGAATCGCAGCTTGCGGTGATACTCCAGCGGGTCCTTCGGCTTGACCAGCGCGCCCGGCGGCACGTTGAGCCAGTCGACGAGCCGGGTCAGCAGGAAGCGCGTCGCGGCGCCGCGCGCGAGCAGCGGCAGCGCGTCGAGCTCGGCGGCCGACAGTGGCCGCCGCGCCGCATAGGCCGCGAGCAGCGCCCGCCCCTTGGTGACGTTGTAGGAGTGATCCGCCTCGAAGCACCACGCATTGAGGCAGATCGCGACGTCATAGGCGAGCGTGTCGGTGCACGCGAAGTAGAAGTCGATCAGTCCCGACAGCCTCTCGCCGAGAAAGAACACGTTGTCGGGAAAGAGATCGGCATGGATCACGCCCTGCGGCAGGTTGCGCGGCCAGCGCGCCGCGAGGATGCCGAGCTCGGCCGCGATCGCGCTCGCGAGCCCGGCCTGCACGCTGTCGGCGCGCGCTTCCGCGGCCGCGTAGAGCGTGCGCCAGCCGTCAACCGAGAGCGCATTGGCGCGCCGCAGGGAGAAATCGGCGCCGGCGAGATGCAGCTCGGCGAGCGCGCGGCCGAGCCCGGCGCAATGGGTCGCGCTCGGCCGCCGGATCCACATGCCGTCGAGAAAAGTGACGATGGCGGCCGGACGTCCCGCGAGGGTTCCGAGCGTCGTGCCGGCGCGGGTCTTCACGGGCTGCGGGCAGTTCAGGCCGCGCGCCGCCAGATGCTCCATCAGGCCGAGGAAGAACGGAAGATCGGCGGCGGCGACACGCTTCTCATAGAGCGTGAGGATGAAATAGCCGCGGCTGGTATGCAGCAGGAAATTCGAGTTCTCGACCCCCTCGGCGATCCCCTTGTAGGCGAGAAGATCGCCGAGATCGTATGCGCTCAGGAACGTCGCTAATTCCTCGGCCGCGACATCGGTATAGACGGCCATGGATCGACCGGCGGGTGAGAGAGCCTCAGAAGCCGTGAAAAACGCCTACTCGGCGGCCGCGATGTCGCGCAGCGGCCGCGGCAGCGGAAAGAACACGTCCTCCTCGGCGGCCGTCACGGTCTCGATGCGCAGCGTGTAGCGCTTGGCGAGGGCGTCGAGGATCTCCTCGACCAGCACCTCGGGGGCGGATGCGCCGGCCGTGATACCGAGATGCTGCACGGTCGCGAGCCGCCCCCAGTCGATGTCCTCGGCGCGCTGCAGCAGCACCGCATAGGGGCAGCCGTTGCGCTCGGCCACTTCCTTGAGCCGCTGCGAGTTGGACGAGTTCGGCGAGCCGACCACGATCATCGCGTCGACGATGTGCGCGACCTTCTTCACCGCCTCCTGGCGGTTGGTCGTCGCGTAGCAGATGTCGTCCTTGTGCGGCCCGATGATCTTGGGAAACCGCTCCTTGAGCTTGGCGACGATCTCGGCGGCGTCGTCCATGGAGAGCGTCGTCTGCGTCACGTAGGCGAGATTGCTCGCGTCCTTCGGCTCGAAGGTCGCCGCATCCTCCACGGTCTCGATCAGGCGCACGGCGCCCGCCGGGAGCTGGCCCATGGTCCCGACCACCTCGGGATGGCCGTCATGGCCGATCAGCAGGATCTCGCGGCCGCGGCGATGATGAATCTCGGTCTCGCGATGGACTTTGGTGACCAGCGGACAGGTTGCGTCCAGCGTAAAGAAGCGCCGGCGTTTGGCCTCCTCGGGGACGGTCTTCGAGACGCCGTGCGCCGAGAACACGACCGGGGCGCCGGTATCGGGCACCTCGGCGAGATCCTCGACGAAAATCGCACCCTTGGCGCGCAGGCTGTCGACCACATAGCGGTTGTGGACGATCTCGTGGCGCACATAGACCGGGGCGCCGTAAAGCGCGAGCGCCCGCTCCACCGTCTCGATGGCCCGTACCACGCCGGCGCAGAAGCCGCGCGGCGAGCAGAGCATGACGTCGAGAACCGGCTTGTCGGCCGCCGGAACGGCGGAAATATGTTCGCTTTTGTTCATGGTTTGGCTTTTTCGGCGTTCTGGCTATCGCCTCCAATTTTCACTTAATTCTGCCGCGACGTCTTGTTCGGGATATCGACCCGGACATGGGCCACCCCGCCCAGCCTGTCAAGGTCGGCCGCACGCTCGGGGATTGCATAGTCCGGCCCAGATTTCCTATATAATGAACGTATTCCCGTCATCCCCGATGACACCTGCTTCGCCCGCAAGGGCGGGCGAAGCCGAAGAAGCCTATCTGAAATCCGGGGATGCGGGAACTTATGAAAGATTTTCCCGGAGGTCCGCCATGGCCGTGCAGCCGCTGATGCCGAAAGCCACCGCCGTCTGGCTGGTGGAGAACACCGCCCTGTCGTTCGACCAGATTGCCGATTTCTGCAAGCTCCACCCGCTCGAGGTGAAGGCGGTCGCCGACGGCGATTCCGCCCAGGGCATCAAGGGCCTCGATCCGATCCAGACCGGCCAGCTCACCCGCGAGGAGATCGAGAAGGCTGAGGCCGATCCGCAGCGGCGCCTGAAGCTCGCCGACGCCAAGGTCCGCCTGCCCGAGGCCAAGCGCAAGAAGGGTCCCCGCTACACGCCGGTGTCGCGCCGGCAGGACCGCCCGAATGCGATCCTGTGGCTGGTGCGCAGCCATCCCGAGCTCAAGGACAGCCAGATCATGCGCCTCGTCGGCACCACCAAGTCGACGATCCAGGCGATTCGCGAGCGCACTCACTGGAACGCCGCGACCCTTTCGCCGCTCGATCCCGTGACGCTGGGCCTGTGCTCGCAGATCGACCTCGACCTCGAAGTCCACCGCGCCGCCAAGGAGAAGCCGGCCGAGCCCGACCACGGTGTCACGCTGCTTCCCGCCGAGGTGACGACCGCGAAGCAGCCCGCGACCGAGGAGGCCGATGCGGCGAAGAAGCCGTCCGAGGAGCTCGACATCGACGCGGTGCGCGCCAAGCTCGCCCGGATCGGTGGCAGGACCGAGCCGCAAGACGAGTAACGGGCCGCGCGTGACGGGTGGGCCGCTAACGGGCTGCGCGCAGCGCGTGTACGCATACGCCACGCAGTTGCGCCTCCGGCACCCGGCTGTGACCTATTAGGAGTTGATCTCAAACGACAATTCGCCGCAGGGCCGTGCCGGTCCAGCAACCAATTTACCGCGATGCGAACCGGCAATTAACGATTCGCATCCTAAAGGTGTCCTGGGCCCGAGGGCCGGCCGCACGGGTGGGACGCCGCTATGAATCGCTTCTTCCGCATCTTCAATGTCTTCAAGAATCTCTACGCCAAGCTGATCGCATCGGCCGCCATCGGCGTGCTGCTGGTGGCCGGCCTGATCCTCAATGCGCAATGGAGCAATGACTCGATCTCCCGCGCCGATGCGTCGAGCCGCAACCAGAATGCCGTCGTCAAGCAGGTCATGCTCGCCCAGCAGTCCTACCTGCGCGGCCAGATCCTCCGCCGCAACATCGTGCTCGCCCATAACCTCAGCGAGGCGCAGAAGGCGTTCGAGGACATGAAGGCCGCCGGCGCCGAGGCGCTCGAGCATGCCAAGGCCGCCGCCGATGCCGCCAGCGACCCCGACAATCGCGCGCGGCTGCAGCAGTTCTCGACCAAGCTCGACGAGTTCATGTCGATCAGCCTCGACATGGCCAACTCGCATTTCGACATCGTCAAGCTGCAGGGACAGGAGTCCGACCTGATCATCAAGTGGAATCAGGCGATGCAGGCGGGGCTCGCGCTCGCCGGGATCAAGGGCGGCAGCGCCGAGCCGCGCATGCGCGACGCCGCGACTGCGATGCTCGACACCAACGTCGCCTACTGGCGCTACGCGACGCTGCAGGAGCCGGTCGTGCTGGGCAAGATGTATCAGGCCGCCGACAAGGTCTACATCGAGCTGCAGCGCGCCCGCTCGGAGGTCAAGGACGACAAGATCGCGCAAGCCGCGATCGACGGACTGCTCGACGTCGTGCAGAAGCTCAACGATGTCATCGACGGCACCAAGGCGGCATTCGACAAATATCTCAAGCTCGATCGCGAGCGCAACGCGCCGCTGCGCGCCCAGCTGGAGGACGTGATCGCCAAGATCTCGACCGCCTCGGACGCGATTGCGCACCAGGCCGAGGTCTCGGTGGTCGCCGACATGAGCCGCTCGAATCGCGTCGGCCTCTGGCTCGGTGTGGTCGTTATGCTGGTTCTGATCGTCTCGGCGATCTTCTCCATGCTGACCTTCCGCCGCCACGCCATCGCCACCAAGGAAGCCGACGCGCGCGCCGCCGCCGAGAAGCTCGAGGCGGAAGCCCGAGCCTCGGAGGAGCGCAAGGTCGCGCGCGAGAAGGCCGAGGCCGAGCGCAAGGCGGCGATGAGCCGCCTCGCCGACGACTTCGAGCAGGCGGTCGGCAAGATCGTCGATACGGTGTCGACCACCTCGATGGAGCTCGAGTCCGCCGCCGGCTCGATGAGCAAGACCGCCGAGACCACCCAACAGCTCTCCGCCGCGGTCGCGTCGGCTTCGGAGGAATCGTCCGCCAACGTGCAATCGGTCGCCAGCGCGACCGACGAGATGGCGGCTTCGGTCGCCGAGATCAGCCGGCAGGTGCAGGAGTCGAGCCGCATCGCCAACGAGGCGGTGGCGCAGGCGAGCAAGACGGATGCCCGCATCTCGCAGCTCTCGCAGGCCGCTGGCCGCATCGGCGACGTCGTCAAGCTCATCACCGCGATCGCCGAGCAGACCAACCTGCTCGCGCTCAACGCCACCATCGAGGCCGCCCGTGCCGGCGAGGCCGGCAAGGGTTTCGCGGTGGTCGCCCAGGAGGTGAAGCAGCTCGCCGCGCAGACCGCCAAAGCGACCGACGAGATCCGCGGCCAGATCGCCGGCATGCAGGGCGCAACTCAGGAATCGGTCGCTGCCATCAAGGAGATCGGCGAGACCATCGCGCGCATCTCGCAGATCGCGACCTCGGTCGCCTCCGCGGTCGAGGAGCAAGGTGCCTCGACCCAGGAGATCGCCCGCAACGTCCAGCAGGCCGCACACGGCACCTCGCAGGTGACCGGCAACATCACCGAGGTCACGCGCGGCGCGAGCGAGACCGGCATCGCCGCCGGACAGGTGCTGACCTCGGCGCAATCGCTCGCCAACGAGAGCAATCAGCTCAAGACGGAAGTCGCGAAGTTCCTCGATACGGTGCGCGCGGCGTAAGCCGCGCAGCCTCGTAGCCGGGATGGAGGCGCGTCAGCCCCGTGATCGGCGCCACCTTATCCGCGGAGAAGATGTGCCCGCATTGCGCTTGGTTCCCTGCGGGCCACCGGCGCGCCTATGACCGTCGCCACAGCCGCTCGAGCGCATACCGCCCACCGCCGCTCGCGACCAGTGTGACGAACGCGCCGGCGATCGCCACATTCTTGGAGAAATTTATCTGTTGTGCCTCGCGCGCGGCGCCGGTGAACAGCCAGAAGCGGTGTGAGATGGTCGTCGCCACGATCACGAACGCGACCATCAGCAGCGCCGCGTAACGCACCTCGATGCCGAGCACGATCGCGAGCCCGCCGAAGAATTCAACCGGCGCGCCGATCAGCGCCATGGTCGAGGCCATCGGCACGCCGTGCCGCTCCAGGCCCGCCGCAAAAGCCGACAGCGCGGTCAGCTTGCCGAAGCCGCTGACGACCAAGATGCCGCCGAGCATGACGCGGCCGAGCGCCAGCAACGCATCGCGACACTCGAACGCGGCGGTCTGGCGCGCGCGTGCCGGCGTGAATGCCGTCGACGGGCCGAAACCACTGGACATTGCGTCTTCTCCTTCACCAAAGGACGGACCAAACGTTGCGCCGACCTACGCGGGTGAAGGGAGTGAAGAAAGGCCGTCGTCGTCACGCAGCGCTCACGATTGCGCGAGCGGCCGACGGAACTTTGTGTCGATATCTTACTCGTTTGCCGGGCGGCGGCCGCCGCCCAGCCCAAGCCCGCTACTTGACGCCGTGCTTCTGCAGGATCGCCTGCAGCCGCGCCTGCAGCTGCTGCTGGAAGGCGGCCATGCGCGGCAGCATGGTCTTGGAAAAGTCGGCCATGACCAGGGGTATTTGCGAGAGCGCCTTGGCGCCGAGCGGCGTCTTGTAGAACGCCGCGAGCTGGCGCAGCTCCTCGGCGGTGAAGTATTTCGCGTAGATCTGCGGCATGTCCTGCATCGAATCGAGCACGAACTGCTGCGTCGTGTGCTCGAACTCGGTGCGCAGCTCCGCGCTGGTGGCGGCGTCGATCTGCGGGCCGAACGAGCGCTCGACCTGCGGCCACATCTGCGCGACCATGTTGCGCATCATCGACCCCACCAAGTCTGGCGACATGATCGCCATCAATTCCTTTGCCGCCGCGATCGCGTCGGGCGACGGGGCCGCCTGCGGCTGTGTCTGCGCCGACGCCGTCGTGACGCGCAGGACGATCATCACCAGAAGGAACAGACGCACCATCGAGCGCATGTCGCGCCTCCCCACATTGGTTGCTCGATCCAAACGGATCGGGATACCCGGATGAATGCCGGACTCGACGGACGGTAGCGATTTTGTGCGTCTGCCGGAAGACGGCGCGCCCGGCGCCTGCTTCACGGCTTGCGCGCCGGCACGCGCCGCGCGATCTCCCGCGCGGCAACCGCCTCCTCGGCGACGAAGCGGCCGAAATCCGCCGGGCTCGACCCGATCGCGCGCAGGCCGAGCGTGTCGAAAGCCTGCTGCATGTCCGGAGCCCGCAGCGCGCGCACGACCTCGTGCTGCAGCCGCGCCGCGACCGCGGGCGGCGCGCCGGCCGGCAGCCAGGCGCCGAACCAGTTCACCACGTTGAAACCGGGAAAGCCCTGCTCCTGCATGGTCGGCACGTCGGGCATGCCCTTTCAGCGCGTGTCGCCCGTGAGCGCGAGCGCGCGCAAGCGGCCGTCCTGGACGAACGGACGCCCGACCTGCGGGCCGATGAAGAACATGTCGATACGGCCGCTGAGCAGGTCGGTCATTGCCTCCGACGTGCCCTTGTAAGGCACTTCCAGCATGTCGATCTTCGCCGCCGTCAGCATCGCCACCGCCGGGATGTGGCTCGCGGTGCCGAGGCCGGCCTCGCCATAGCTGAGCCTACCGGGCTGTGCCCGCGCCAGCGCGATCAGGTCCTGCACCGTCCTCGCCGCCAGCGTGGGCCGCACCAGCAGCGCCTGGCCGTAGTTTTCCGCGAGCTCGGTGACCGGCGTGAAATCGTTCACGGCGTCGTAGGGCACATCGCGGGTGAACGCCGGAATGAGCGTGTGCGACGCCGTGGTGAGCAGCACCGTATAGCCGTCCGGCGCGCTCTTCGCGACATGCGCCGTCCCCACCATGCCGCCCGCGCCGGGCCGGTTCTCGACGATCACCGGCTGCCCGAACGCGTCGGCGAGCTTGGTCGCCACCATGCGGGCGATCTGGTCCGGCGGCCCGCCCGCCGGCGAGGGCACGACGATGCGAATGGTGTGGTTGGGGTAGCCAGCCGGCTGCGCGGCGAGCGGCGCAGATGCAAGCAACAGCGCGGCAACGACGATGAGTGCGTAGGATGGGCAAAATCGCGTGGCATGCCCCCGCCGCGTCGGCAACCGCGCGCGGGGCGATTTTGCCGACGCGGAAACCCAGGCGCAGTTGCCCACCCTACGAACCGGGGTCATCAGACTGCCTCACCCCGCGATCGCCACCGGCGCGCGTTCCTTCGCGGAGCGCAGGATCGCCTCCAGCACCGCGACGTTGTGCACCTCGTCCCCGCCCGGCACCGCGAGCGCGCGGCCGGACTGGACGGCGCGGGCGAAATGCTCGAGTTCGGCGCGCTCCGTACTGGTCGCCGCGAACGTCATCAGCCGCGGCTGCTGCCTGGCGGTCATGTCGGCGGGATCCAGCAGGCACACTTTCATCTGCCACGTGGTGAGGTGCTCGATGTCGCCGACCTCCACCCACCCCTTGGAGCCGAACACCTGCATTCGCCACGTCTCCGCGGTCGCGATGACGGTGCCGAGATAGCCGCTCGCACCGCCGCGGAAGCGAAACAGCATCGATGTCGTGTCGTCGATGCCGAAGTCCTGCGCGCGGCGATAGCTTTGCGCGAAGACCTCGTCGATCTTGCCGGCGAGATAGAGCATCGCGTCGACCACATGCACCCCGCGGCCCGTCATGCCGCCGGCCGGCCCTTCGTCGCGGTCCTGCCGCCAGTGATCGCGGCCGAAGCGATAGACGCTCGGCCCGCAGAAATTGCCTTCGATGTGCAAGAGCTTGCCGAGCCGACCGTCGGCCAGCATGCGGGCGATCTCCTGCAATGCCGGCTGGAAGCGCCAGTTGTAGCCGACCGCGAGCGTCACCTTGTGCTCGGTGCAGGCCGCGACCGCCGCGGCCGATTCAGCGGCCGTGAGCCCGAGCGGCTTCTCGACGAACACGTGCTTGCCGGCGCGCGCTGCCGCGATGATCTGCTCCGCATGCGCCGAGTGCGGCGTCGCCAGCACGACCGCGTCGATCGCGGGATCGGCAAGCACCTCGGCATAGCTCGCGGCGAGCGCGATCCCGTGCCGGCCGGCGAATTCCGCCGCCCGCGCCGGCGTGCGCGTCGCGCCGGCGACGAAGCGGATGGCGTCGCTGTTGCCATGCACGCTGCCTTGCACGCAGTTGACGAGGTTCTGACCCCAGCCGCCGACGCCGATGATCGCGGCCCGCACCGTCGAGGCGGTGCCCGCGTGAATGATCGCGCCCATATTCGCGCCGATGTTCGCGCCGATTTTCGCGCCGATTTTCGCGCCGATTTTCGCGCCTTGCGTATCGTTCATCTCGTCCCCGCCGTCGTTGCACCGCAGCCTGGTGCGCGGTCCGAGCGGACACAATATCCGACGGCTTGCGCCTCGAACACCGTCACATCGTGGCGCCTGTATGGTCGAGATCTGCTGACGCGCGTTAACGCTCGTCAAAGTGTGACGGCGCGCCGGGCACAATTTTCGCAGTCATTTCTGTTCGTGTCCCGACATCGTCGGCTGACAAAGCCGTAACTAACGCGATCGACGCGCGCTCGTTCCATGCCCGGATAATCTCGCGAAATCATCACTTTCGCGTCGCATTTCGACCATCTCGCACCATTTAGCAGCTTCGCCCGCAACCTTCTTTGCACTGCAGCGGGGCGACGCTTCGCAATTTGGAGGAGCGAGGCGTCGCAATTGGAAATGGGACTGCACTCGGAGCACTCGGGGAGTCAACTGGAGCACGTCATGCGTAAAGCAATTTACTGTGCATCGATAATCGTCATTACCTCGTGCGCGACCGCAAACGCACGACCAAATGCAGGCGTGCCGATGCGGGTCGATTGCAACGACCGCGGCTGCAGCGCGGCGGCGCCGGGAGTTGCGCTCGTCGCAGCACCGCGTCGCGTGCGCATCGGACGCCGCGGCGAGGGGCGCACCTATTCCCGGTACCCTCGAGGGTCGATCGTCGAGGCGGCGCCGCGCCATTCGCGGCTCGCATCGTCGCGGTGGGCACGTCCGGCAGCTGAGCCAAGATATGAATCGACGCGTGAGCCGATGATCGAGCGCGCGCGCGAGCGCATGACCCCGCGCGAGGTTACGCACCACGGCGGCGGCGTCGTGACGATCCAGACGGCCGCCAACCCGATCACCGTCGCATCCGGCATCGCCAGTCAGATGCGCGAGCTGATCGGCGACCTCGTCGCGCACGGCTTCCGCGGGCACGTCACCTGCCTCGCCTCTGGCCACATGCCGCACTCGCTGCACCACAGCGGCAACGCCTGCGACTTCGCCCAGCTCAGCCGCAACAGGGTCGCGCCCGGCGCCGGCGTGATGTATCACGCGAGCAGCATCATCGCGGCGCACGGCTTGCGCGACGGCTGCAGCTTCCATGACTGCGGCCATGTCGACAGCGGCGCGACGATAACTGCCCGCGCGCAGTTCCTCCCGGAGGTGCGGCACGTGCGCCACTACGCGCAGCGCTACCTGCGCTATCGCGGCCATCGCTACGCGCGTCAGTAAGGCGTAGAGCCGCGCTCACTTCACGCTGATGCCCGCGGCCTCGATCACCTTGCGCATCTTCTCGGTCTCGCCTGCGACGAACGTGCCGAACGCCTCCGGCGACATCGCGAGCGGCGCACCGCCGAGCTGATCGATCCGCGCCTTCATCGTGGCATCCTTGAGCGCTGTGTTGATCTCGCGGTTGAGCGTCGCGACGATCGGCGCAGGCGTGCCCGCCGGCGCGCCGACGCCGTACCATTGGCTCGACTCGAATCCCGGGACCGTCTCGCCGACCGTCGGGATGTCGGGCATCGTCTCGAGGCGCGTCGCCCCGGTGACCGCCAGCGCGCGCAGCTTGCCCGACTCGACGTAATGCTGCGCCGACGGGATCGTGCAGAACACCATGTGCACCTGGCCGGCGAGAAGATCGGTGAGCGCGGGCGCCGTGCCGCGATAGGGCACGTGCGTCATCTTGATGCCGGTCATGAGCTGGAGCAGCAGGCCCGACGCATGGTCCGGCCCGCCGGCGCCGCCGGTGCCCATGTCGACCTTGCCGGGGTTGGCCTTGGCGTAGTCGATGAACTCGGCGACATCCTTCGCCGGAAACGCCGGATTGACCGCCATGAAGTATGGAAAGCGGCCGATGCCTGCGACCGGCGCAATGTCGTGCAGGAAATTGAAGCTGAGGTGCTCGTAGTAGCTGGCGTTGATCGCGTTCGCGGCATTGACCAGCAGCAGCGTGTAGCCGTCCGGGGCCGCGCGCGCGACCGCCTCGGTCGCGATATTGGTCGCCGCCCCGGTGCGGTTCTCCACCACGAACTGCGCGTGCAGATGCTCCGCCAGCCACTGCCCGATCAGCCGCGCCGCGAGGTCGACCCCGCCGCCGGCCGAGTAGCCGACCAGGATGCGCACCGGCCGCGACGGATAAGCGCCCGCCCGTGCCGCGCGCGGCAAGCCCGCGGCCGCAAACGCGCCGGCGAGCCCCAGCAGTCTGCGTCGATGCATCGACATGCCAATCGACATGGCGGATCCCCCTGCGCCAGGTTCGCAACACTATGATGCGCGACGGCGCCCAGCCACAAGACGGCGCCGCACGATGCGACGATGTGAGGCGGGAGCCTCCATCTACGCTTATCCGAGGGAAGGATAACTGTCGCTATTGGGCGAATGCCCAAGCTACCGGCAAGGCCTGATGCCGATCTCGGCCGCTGTCACACTGTGCTCGTCGCCCGTGAAGGTCGGGAGCCCGGCGATCATATTTTGCGGCAGATAGGCCTTCACGGCATGCGCCACGAAGCGGGCGCGCGGGCCGGCGCAGGCGTTCGGGCTCCGCGCGATCACGCTTTCGCAGGCCGAGCCGCAGAAGCCGACGATCCTGATCTCGATGCCGCCGCTCTCCGCCTCGGCGCGCGCAGTCTCGAACTGGCCGACGACCCCGCCGCCGTTGTCCCGGATCGTGCACACACGACCCGAGCACCCGAACAGCTTCTGCAACACGGGGCTGGCGCTCGCCGACGGCGCCGCCAGCGCCAGGGACGCAACAAACGCAACCATACGCATGCGTGGGATTCACGCATGGGCGGGTGAATATTTCGTTGATCGACGGGTGAGCGATCGCCGTTGCGGCAATCGCCGCGTCGTCACCCCGCGACGGGGCGCGTCCGCCACCCTATATAGGGCGGACCCTCGACATTGGGCGAACGCTTGGCGTGGCGGTGAAGGATATGCATGAAGCAGACGTGGTCGTGATCGGCGCAGGTGCGGCGGGCATCAGCGCCGCGCGCCGGCTGGCGGCGGCCGGCATCCGTTCGCTCGTGCTCGAGGCGCGCTCGCGCGCCGGCGGGCGCGCCTGGACGTTGCGCGGGAGCGGGTTTCCGCTCGATCTCGGCTGCGGCTGGCTGCATTCGGCGGACGAGAACGAGTGGGCCGCGCTCGCGCCGACGCTGGGGCTCGACATCGACCGCACGCTGCCGCCCTGGGGCGCGCCGCGCCGCCGCACGATCGGATTTCCCGACGACCAGCTGACCGACTTTCGCGCCGCGAGCGAAGCCTTCTTCGCCCGCATCGATGCGGCGGAGCACGATCCGATCGACCAGCCGGCGGCCGCCTTCCTCGACCCGGCCTCGCGCTGGAATCCGCTGCTCAACGCCGTCGGCAACTACATCAGCGGCGGCGAGCTCGTCGATGTCTCGGCGCGCGATCTCGCGAGCTACCACGATACGGGGGTCAACTGGCGCCTCACGCAGGGCTACGGCACATTGGTCGCAGCCTATGCGGCGCCGCTCGACTTGCGCTTCGACTGCCCGGTCACGCTGATCGACCATTCCGACACGCGGCTGCGCATCGTCACGCCGCAAGGCGACATCGCGGCGCGCGCCGCGATCATCGCGGTGCCGGCGAGCCTCATCGCGAACGAAGGCCTGCGCTTCACGCCGGCCTTGCCGGACAAGCGCGAGGCCGCCGCGGGCCTGCCGCTCGGGCTCGCCGACAAGCTCTTCCTGCGCGTCGAGCGGGCCGACGACCTGCCGGTGGAGACGCGCCTCTTCGGCGCGCTCGATCAGATGAACACCGGCAGCTATCACCTGCGCCCGTTCGGGCGGCCCGTCATCGAGTGCTATTTCGGCGGCAAGCTCGCCTGGGAGCTCGAGCGCGAAGGCGACGGCGCCTTTGCGCGCTACGCGCTCGACCAGCTCAGCCGGCATCTCGGCGCCGACATGCGCAAACGTCTCACGCCGATCGCCGCCACCGCCTGGGGCCACGATCCGTTCGCGCTGGGCTCCTACTCATATGCCAAGCCCGGCCATTTCCCGGCGCGCGCCGCGCTCGCGGCATCCGTCGACGACCGCCTGTTCTTCGCCGGCGAGGCCTGCTCCGACCACGACTACTCAACCGCGCACGGCGCCTATCGCACCGGCGTCAAGGCGGCCGACGCCGTCGCGCGATTGCTGCAGGCCGCGTCGTCATCCGCCCATTGAGGTCTCGTCCGGGCTACGCTTCCCCTCGTGCAGTTCCTTCCAGTCCAAGTCTGATTCCGCCGAGTCCAAGTTATTCAGCGTAAACGAGTGTATTCTCCCGAGTGCTGGATGCGCTCCGGCATGTAGATCAGACGCCGACATCTGGGCGAAGTAAGCATTTGTCAGCCAAACGCTCCCGCGCTGCATGAACCTGTGGCACCGGCGCGCGACCAATCGGGGGACTTACCCCGCAACGGAGATCCTCATGCGCAAGCTCTTGTCCGTGTCCGCTCTCGCATCGACCGCCCTCCTCGCCCCGATGCTCTCGCCCGCATCCGCCGCCAGCCTCAACAACAACATCGCGGTCGGCCACGTCACCTACACCCGTCCCGGCAATGTGGCCGCCGCCACCAACGTCGGCACCAGCAACCAGTATTTCACGCCGAATGCGGCGCACGGCCCGAAGCTCAAGCCCGCGGTGAAGAAGTGGGTCTGCGGTCCGATCGTCAACTACGATGGCACGCCGCATTGCCATTGGGTCACGCACTGAACGCGTGCTGTGGCAGGTGACCGACGGTCCGCAATGGCTCGGCACCACGGTCAGCTTCGAACTCGCGCAGAACGACGGCTGGACCATCGTCCTGTTCAAGCACGCTGGCGGGATGAAGCACCAGTGCAGCACCAGCTGGGCGGTCTTTCTGCTCAGCCTCGAATCGCTGCTGGAAAGCGGCCAGGACCGGCCCTGGCCGAATGAGATCAAGCTCGACAACCGGGAGTGAACTGGCGTCGAGCCGATGGATGTACTACGCGTTGCCCCGCCGGGGTCGCATTGGGCGCCCGGGCAACGCGATTGAAGGTACCGTATGACACCGTGGCCCCCGCTCGGCTCGAGTAAGTTCCTTCGGCTCGTCGCCGTGATCGCGCCACTCTGGCTCATCGCGTCGCCCGCTTCGGCAGCATCCTGCCGTCAGCTCATCCTCGAATGCCAACACCGATGCGTGGCGCGATATGCATCCGTCCTGAAGAATCATTGGACCGCTCAGGCGCAAAATGAACGGACCGCCTGTCTGAATGAATGTGAGGCGCGTTCCTACGGACGCTGCGAGGGACCGCCTTTGACCGCGGCGCCCTCCCTCAAGGAGCCCCGCGGCTAGCGCCTCGATGCGGGGCCGTATGCCTGCTCTAGCTGAGCAAGGCGACGGTGCCGTCCGAGACGTCCAACACGATCGGCCCGACGATCGCGCCGAAGCTGACACAGCATAGTAGTCGTGATCTTCCTCATCGGCTCCTCCGTGGCGAGGGAGCGTAGCAACCGCGGCCCTCACCCCGGCGGCGGCACCACACCCGGCCGCGGATCGATCGGCACCAGCGCGGCGAGCCCCATCACCTGCTCGAACAACGTCGCCGCTTGCAGCAGCTCGGCCTCGCCGCGGTGGCGGCCGACCATCTGCAGGCCGACGGGGCGCCCGTGGCGATCGAAGCCGCACGGCACCGCGATCGAGGGCAGCGCCATCATGGTGGTGGCCGCGGTGATCAGCGAGGCGCCGAGATAATTCTCGAGCTTGCGGCCGTCGATCGCAGCCGGCATGCGCAGCTCGACGTCGAACGCCGGCGTCGAGGCGCCGGGCGACACCAGCAGATCGTAAGTGGCGAAGAACGCGGCAACGCGACGGTAGAGCGCGGCGCGCTCGCGCTCCGCGGCCGCGAGCTCGCTTGGGGTCGCGCGCAGGCCGCGTTCGGTGTTCCAGACGATGTCCGGCTTGATCTGGTCACGATGGGTCGCGAGCATCAGCTCGCGCTCGACCACGAAATGCTGTGAACGCAGTGCGAGAAAAGTCGGCTCGATGTCGCCGAGATCGGGCGCCGTTTCCTCGACGATCGCGCCGAGCTCCTCGAAGCGGCGCGCCGCCGCGGCGCAGATCTCGCGCGTCTCTCGGTCGACCGGCACCTTGCCGGCGAAATCGGCCGTGAAGGCGACGCGCTTCGGCGCGATCGGACTTGCGACCGCGGCCGCGAATGATCGCGCGGGCGCCGGAAACGTCAGTGGATCGCGCGCGCACTCGCCCGCCATCGTGTCGAGAAACAGCGCCACGTCGGCGACGTTGCGCGCCATCGGCCCCTGCACCGAGAGCGGCGAGAACAGGTTGTTGGACGTGCCGCGCGTGACCCGGCCGGCCGATGGCCGCAAGCCGACCACCGAGCAGTAGGTCGCCGGCCGGCGCAGGCTGCCGGCGTGGTCGGAGCCGTGCGAGAGCCACACCTCACCGGCCGCGAGCGCGGCGGCGCCGCCGCCGGTCGAGCCGCCCGGGGTCAGCGCCGTGTTCCATGGATTGCGGGTGCGGCCGAACACCTCGTTGAAGGTCGAGCCGCCGGCGCCGAACTCCGGCGTGTTCGACTTGGCGATGACGATGCCGCCCTTGCGCTCGATACGCTCCACCACCGGGTGCGAGCGCGTGGGCACGTGATCGCGGAAGATCGGCGAGCCGTAGGTCGTGCGCACGCCGGCGACGTCGGCCAGATCCTTGATGGCGACGGGCAGGCCGGCGAGCCAGCCGGGCTCGCCCTCGGCGGCACGTCCTTCGCCGCGCATCAGCCGTTGCGCCTGGTCACGCGCGCGCTCGAGACACAAGGTCGGCAGCGCATTGATCGCCGGCTCGACCTGGGCGATTCGACGCGCCGCGGCGTCGATCAGGTCGAGCGGCGTGATCTCGCGGCGCGTCAGGCGACGCACCGCCTCGGTAGCGCTCAGCCGACAGAGCTCATCGTGCGGACGCGACATGATGCGCCGGTCTCGCCATCATCGTCGGCGCCATGAACGCCATACCGACACGTAGCGCCGGTGATTGCCGCCGGCTTGCATCGGGCGCCTGCCATCCATGCGTGTCTCCTCCCCAAGTCCCGGGATCGTACCAAAGCTCACCGGGGTCGCAACGGTCGCGCAATTCGCATGTGAGGTGAGCCCTGGCACTGTGCTCACCTCACATGCGACCGCCCGACGTGGCTCGGCTCCGATACGCCTTGCGGCAGTGCCTGATTTGCGATGTTCTCAATGTCTCCGTGGCGCACGATCGCGCCCTCTCCATATGGTGCGCCATGAACGAGACCGACTTCGTCGGCGCCCGGCTCGGCGCTTTCGTCGTGGAGACCGACGGCGCCGCGCTGCCGACGCATGTGCTGCACGAGGGCAAGCGCGCGCTGGTGAATTTCTTCGGCTGCGCGATCGGAGCGGGCCGTGCAGCCGCTTGCGACACGCTGGTGCAGGTCCTGCGCACGTTCGGCGCCGGCGACAAGAGCACGCTTCTCGGCCGGCCCGACCGGCTCGACCCGCCCGACGCCGCCTTCGTCAACGCGGTCAGCGCCAACCTGCTCGACTACGATGACACCCATCTGCCGACCGTCATCCACCCGACCGCGCCGGTCGCGGCGCCGCTGTTGGCCGTCGCCGAGACGCGCGGCCTCACGGGCCGTGCGGTGCTCGAGGCATTCGTGCTCGGCGCCGAGATCGAGTGCCGCATCGGCAATGCGGTCTCGCCCGGACACTACGCGCGCGGCTGGCACATCACGACCACCTGCGGCGTGTTCGGCGCGGCCGCCGCGATGTCGCGGCTGCTCGGGTTGTCGCCGGCGCAGACCTGGCACGCGCTCGGCATCGCCGCGAGCCAATCCGCCGGCGTTGTCGAGAATCTCGCGACGGCGGCGAAGAACGCCAGCCTCGGCAGCGCCGCTCGCAACGGCATCCTCGCCGCGCTGCTCGCCGCGGCCGGTTACGAGGCGGCGCCGGCCGCCATCGAGGGCCGCCTCGGCTGGGCGCAAGCGTCCGGCGGCGACGACGGCTGGCGCGAGGGCACGGCCGCCTTGGGGACGCGCTGGGAGCTGCTCGCCAACACCTACAAGCCGTATCCGTGCGGCATCGTGCTGCACGCCGTGATCGATGCCTGCCTGGCGCTGCGGCAACAGCACGGGATCGTCGCGGATCAGGTCGCCGCCGTCACCGTACGCGGAAATGCGCTGCTGCTCGCCCGCGGCGACCGCGTCGTCAACAACGAGCGCGACGCGCGGATCAGCATCCAGCACAGCGTCGCGGTGGCGCTGCTGCGCGGCCGCGCCGGCATAGCTGAGTTCAGCGAGGAAGCCGCGCGCGATGTCCAGATCGCGCAGTTCCGGCAAAAGGTCTCCGCCGTGCTCGCGGCCGAGATGCCGGTCGGCGCCGCAGCCGTGGTGATCGACCTCGCCGACGGACGCCACCTCACGCACACCGTGCTGGCGGCGCGCGGCAGCCGCGAGAGCCCGCTCATGGATGGTGATCTGACGGAAAAGACAACCGCCTTGATGCGCGAGGCCGGCGTCGGCGCCAGCGCTGCCCCGCTGCTCGAGCGGCTGTGGGCGCTGGAGCGGGAGACGGATTTGCGCGGGCTCATGCGCCTGACCCGGGCGAATGACGAACGTAAGTGACAATTACGCCGAGGTCACCCCATGCGCCTGGCCATCGCAGCCGCCACCTCCCTCGCCCGGCAGGCGCTTGCCGCGCTCCGCTATGACGCGAACGAAGCCGCGTTGATCGCCGATCACCTCATCGATTGCGACCTGCGCGGCCTCCCTGTTGGCGGTCTTGCCCGCATCATCAGCATCGGCGAGCGGCTGGCCCGCATCGGCGACCGCCGCGCGCCGATGCGCATCGTGCGCGAGACGGCGGTGTCGGCGCAGATCGATGGCGGCGACCAGATCGGCTACCTCGTCGCTCATCGCGCGACCCGACTCGCGACCGACAAGGCCAAGGTCTCGGGCATTGCCATCGTCGGCGCCAACCAGACCTGGTACACCGGCATGCTGTCCTACTATGCGGAGATGATGGCGGCCGAGGGCCTCGTCTCAATTGATGGCGTCGAACACCTCTCCGTGGGTCGCGCCGCATGGCGCGAGCGAAGGCCGCTTCGGCACCAACCCGATGTGCTTCGGCTTTCCGAGCACAAGTGATCCAGTCATCTGGGATGTCGGGACATCGGCGATCATCCATGCCGACGTGACGATGCATCAGCGGCTCGGGCTGCCGCTGCCCGACGGCGTAGCTTTCGACCCACAGGGCCGCGCCACGCGCGATCCCGCCGCCGCGCTCGCCGGCGCGTTCGCGGCCTGGGGCGGCGCCAAGGGCTCGGGGCTCGGCCTCGTGGTGCAGCTTCTCGGCACACTCGCGGGCTCGCCGCCGATGCCGCCCGAGCTCGCGAATTTCGGCTTCCTCGTGCTCGCGGTCAGCCCGGCGCTCTTCAGCTCCGAAGAGGAATTCAGGTCTCAGGTGACGCAATACGCGCAAGCGGTGCGCGCTGCGCGCCCGATCGAGGGTGGCACGGGCGCCCGCATGCCGTTCGACCGCTCGCGCGCCGAGCGGCGCCGGCGCCTGACGGAAGGCGCGATCGATATCGCCGAGCCTATCCACGCTACGCTCGTGCGCCTTGCGGGGTCCGCAGCCGCGAGTGGCGAGTCCGCGCGGAGCGACCCTGGCCAGGCTGACATTGCTGGAAAAGCTGGCGGAAATCGCGGGATGACCAGGTCGGCGGACGACGCGTAGCCCGGATCGAGCTTCACTCGACCCAGGCTACTTGCTGCCATCCTTACCGGTCGTCGCGATCACCCTTGTGGAAGTCGTCGCGATCACCCTTGCGGAAGTCGTCGCGATCGCCGCGGTGCATGTCGTCGCGATCGCCTCGGCGCATGTCGTCGCGATCGCCGGCGCCGGTCATGCGATCGTCGCGATCGCCCTTGCGAAGGTCATCGCGATCATGGCCGGGCGCGAAGCCAGAGGCGCCGGGATGTCCGGGCACGTTCCCGTGCTCCTGCATCATATGTCCGGGCGTGACGCCGGAGCGATCGCGCGCTGCCTGTGCCTGCACGGCCGTCGTGCCCGCCAGGAGACCCGCGGCCGCCGCGAGTACGAGGAGATTCCTGTTCATCTCATGTTCCTTTCATCCGTCGCGGAACCCGGGGTCGTCCACTCGGCCCGGTCCATCCATGTGACGAACGCGGCGATCCGGCGCACGTTCCTCACGCAGGCGCATAGGCCTGGGCGATATGGTTCGACATGCAACCAGTCGGCCAAGCGATGCCTTCCGCGCAACGGCCGCCGACATTCGTCGCAGGGACATGAGCGCAGGTGTACGCCGCGCCGAAATCGATCCGGTTGCTTGCTCCTGCCGGCGCGCTAAGCTTGCGAGCTGTTTTGCGGCGCCCGGTAAAAACGCGTCGCGATGTACATCGCGAGCATGCCGAGCAGGAAGCCGGCGAAGACGTGCAGGACCGGATACCCGGGCGTCGGGCCGCGGACGGCATACCCGATCGCGAAGAACAGCATCCAGGCGACGAGCACGCCGATCACGTATCGGCCAAGCCGGGACGCGAGAAACTGAGACATGAGGCTCATGGTCAGGTCCTTTCCTATCAGCCGCCACAATGCCGCCGTCGACGGCGCCGCGGCCTCGAGGTCGGCGAAGTTTTGCAGCATCTCGGCGCGATGCCGTTCCAGGAATGCCGGCGGATAAAGCCCCAGCAGTCCCGTATAGAGGCGAGACGATCGCGACCGCTTCTGCCGCGTCGACCGGGTCATGGGATCATGCCCTCCCGAGCTGGCGGCGGGCCACGAGGGCGACCCGCGACAGCCGGTCCGTTTCCGCGCGCAACGTGGTCTGGCCGAGGGCGGTGAGGCGGTAATAAATGCGGCGCGGGTCCTGCATGTTGCCGCGGGCGACGAGGCCCGCCTCGATCATGCGATCGAGCGAGCCGTACAGCGTCCCCGGGCCCATTTTCACGGTATCGCCCGAATCCGCCTTGACCTGCTGCATGATGTCGTAACCGTGGCGCTCCTTGCCGAACAAGGCGAGCAGGATGTGGAACACCGCGGGTGTCAGCGGCAGCGGCGGTTTCGGCTTGCTCATACCAGCAATATATATCCGCAACGGATATAGTCAATGCGACGAAGCGGCATAACTCGGATGGAGCGAAGCGTAATGCGGCTGCGGCCGTGCCGGATCGAAATCAAATATCCAATGCCGCGTTGTCGACCACTTCCCTGATGACGAAGAACGTTCGCGTCTGCCGCACCCCCGGCAGGGCGATCAACTGCGTCCCGTGCAGGCGGTTGAAATCAGCCATGTCGCCCACCCGGATCTTGAGGAAGTAGTCGAAATCAACGGGCGACGAGGTGACAGTCGAGCACGAAGCCGACGCCATCGCCGACGTCAAGGCCCAGGGCGGCAAGCCGTATGCGATTCCCGCCGGCGCGTCCGTTCACAAGTTGGGCGGCCTCGGCTACGTCGGCTTCGCCGAGGAGGTGCGCGCGCAGGAGCACGCGCTCGGCTTCACGTTCGACTACGTCATCGTCTGCACCGTCACGGGGTCGACCCACGCCGGCACGCTGGTCGGCTTCGCGGCCGACGGGCGCGCCCGCCGTGTCATCGGCATCGATGCCTCGGCGACGCCGGCCCGGACCAAGGCACAGGTCCTGCAGATCGCGCAGGATACCGCGACGCTGATCGAGCTCGGTCGCGACATCGTTGCCGACGACGTCGTGCTGATCGAGGACTACGCCTATCCGGCGTATGGCGTGCCTTCGCCCGAGACCAAGGAGGCGATCCGCCTCGTCGCGCGGCTGGAGGGTATGATCACCGATCCGGTCTACGAGGGAAAATCGATGCAGGGTCTGATCGACCTCGTCGGTAAGGGATATTTCCCGAACGGCGCAATGATCCTCTATGCCCATCTCGGCGGCGCGCCCGCGCTCAACGGGTACGGCTACGCGTTCCGCAACGGATAGCTGGCACCCCGCATGAGCGAAGCGGAATGCCGGGAAAGGCGATACGTTGACTGGCCGGCCCCGCGATGACGGCGCGTCACGCCTCCATCCGGGCTACAGCTGGCTGCCTCAAACCTGCAGCGGGAATTTCAGCACGAACTCCGTGCCCGGATCGTGGCGCACCAATTGCAGCTCGCCTTCGAGCTGTTGCGCGAACGATCTCACCAGCTTGATGCCGAGACGCCCTGAGCGCAGCTCGAAATCGGGCGGAAGACCGATGCCTTCATCGCGCACCGATATCGCCACTACGTCATCGGACGCGCGCACCAACGCCACCCAGACGCGGCAGTTGCGCCCCGGATACGCGTATTTGGCGGCATTGGTGATCAGCTCGTTGACGGCGAGCACGGCCGGCACGGCGCGGTCGGTGCGGATCACCAGGCCTTCCTCGGCGCGGATATCGATCTCGCAGCCGGGCGTCGCCACCGCGATGTCCCGGCAGACCTCGCGGAGATATGTGCCGAGGTCCATCGCGTCGATCTCGTCGCCTCGGTACAGGCGCTGGTGGGCGCGCGCGACGGCCGTGATGCGGGTGCCGGCCTGGCGCAGCTCGTCACGCACGTCCTCGCTTCGCGCGCCGGAAGAATGAAGGTGCAGCATCGCGGCGACGATCTGCAGGCTGTTGTTGACCCGGTGATTGATCTCGCGCATCAGCACCTTCTGACGGTCGAGCGCCCGTCGCAGACTCTCTTCCATGCGCTGACGCTCGATCGCCATGCCGAGGACGTTGGCGATGCCGCGCAGGAAAATTATGTCGCGCTCGCTGAACTCGCCTTCGTTGCGGCTGTCGACCTCCAGCACGCCGAAGGGGGCGCTGTCGCCGCCGAGGATCACGTTCATGGCGCGCCGGATGCCGTATTCGATCAGCAGCTCGGGCGTGCGGAAGCGTTCCTCGATATCCAAGTGGTTGGATATGACGGCTTTGCCCGTCTTCAGCGCGTATCCGGCCGGGGACGCGGTGTCGGCCCCGACGGTGGCGCTGCCGACGACACCCGGTTCCCACCCCACGCCGGCGCGCACCAGGAACCTTCCCTCCTTGGGCAAGAACTCAAGGACCTTGACGAAATCCGCCCCCAGCCCATCCGCCACGGCTCGTGTCGCGTGGTCGAGCAATTCGACAAGCGGCGTGCCTCGGAGCGCGAGGACGCTGAAGTCGGCCAGGATCTGCTGCTGCTGGATTCTTTGCCTTAAGGCCTCAACCGTTACGTCGCCGTCCGGGCTAGGATCGGGGGGCTTCTCGACCACGAATTCGCGCGTGTCCGGGTGATACTTTACGATCGACAAGCGCTGTCGCCTTTCTGCTTTCCGCCCATGGTTGCGCCAGCGATCGCCCGCGGTGCCTGAAGACGGGTCGCTGATCTTCGCCCGCTCCGCCCATGCGACCGAGCGGGCAATCAGAACTTTCCAGTGGGAAACATGCTCGGCTTGGAGCGCCAATCGGGCCCGCCCTCGAGGCGCGGGAATCGATCGCATAGGAAGTGCCGAGTGCTTGAAAGCAGTATCGCGCACGACGGGCGGACGAGCAATCGCTTTGAGCTGCCTTGGTTCCGGTTCCATTCGGTTCCCGGCGCGGTCCCTTGGTCCGCCGCAGGCACCCTGAACAGCATCTCAGCGACGCACAGCCCCGCGAGCCCGCCGGTGATCTGCGCCGCGATGAAGGCCGCGACGCCGGCTGGTGCGATGCCCGCAAAGGTATCGCTCAGCGAGCGCGCGATCGTAACGGCCGGATTGGCGAACGACATCGACGCCGCGAACCAATACGCACCGCCATCATGCCGGAGCCGACCACCGCGCCGCGGAGAACGCGGTGCCGAGCGTTTCGGCGGCGAGCCGTCGGGCGAGCGACGGTGTCACGTCGGCTCGGTCGCCTTGGCGGTCGCGCCCGCCATGCGACCGATCTCCTCCAGCTTGCGCTGCAGGCTGAGCTGGTCGAGCGCGCGCAGCGGCAGGGCGGCGAACGCGGCGATGCGCTGATCAAGCATGCGATACGCATCCTTGAAGGCAAGCGCGATCTCGGCCGGCGTGCCCGCCGCTTCGGCCGGGTCGGGAATGCCCCAATGCGCCGTCATCGGCTGGCCCGGCCACACCGGGCAGGTCTCGCCGGCCGCGTTGTCGCAGACCGTGAATACGAAATCGAGCGCGGGCGCACCTGGCCGGGCGAGCTCGCTCCACGATTTCGAGCGCAAACCCGACGTGTCGTAATCGAGGCCTTGCAACAGCCGCAGCGTCTCGGGGCTGACCTCGCGCTTGGGCTGGCTGCCGGCGCTGTAGGCGCGGAAGCGTCCCATGCCCACTCTGTTGAGGATCGCCTCGGCGATGATCGAGCGCGCCGAGTTGCCGGTGCACAGAAAGAGCACATTGTAGGAACGATCCGCCATGGCGCGCCTCACGCGGCCGGGCAGCCGCACGATGCCGCCGGCTCCGCGACCGCCGCGGCGGGCGCGCAGCACGAGTTCTCACCGGACTTCTCGTGCGCGACACGCGCGACGCGCTCGCCGCTGCCGTCGCCATAGTCGGTGCTCTCGCCGGTGGTGTGGAACGTCTCCCACGCGATGCCGGCCGGATCGTCGATCCACGACTTCTCCGACCTGGCGTAGCAGCACGCCGTCTGGCCTTGCTCGACGACGTTGGCGCCGGCCTTGTGCAGGCGGGCGTAGATCTGCTGCAGCTCCTCGCCGCTCTCGGCCTGGATGCCTAGATGGTCGAGGCCGGCCTGCCGCCCGCGCGTCGAGATCGCGAAATTGACGCGCGGATCGTCGAGCATCCACTTGGCGTAATCGGGCTTGATCACGGCGGGTGCCGCGTCGAACAGCGCCGAGTAGAAGCCGATGGATTGGTTCAGATCATCCACGGCGACGTGCACGTGAAACCGCTTCATGGGTCGCTCCTTTGGCTCGCTTCGCTTCCTTGGGTCTGCACACCGCCGCCGGCGCACGCATTGCAGACGCGCCCTTGGCAACGGTTCCTTGGCAACAATTCTCGGTGAGGAAGGCGACGAGCCCGTTCATCGTCTCGAACCGAGCCGCGTAGATCATCGACCGGCCATCGCGCCGCACCGTCGCGAGCCCGGCGATGCGCAGCCGATCGAGGTGGAACGTGAGCGTGTTGGGCGCGAGCCCGAGCCGCTCGGCCACCTGCCCGGCCGCGAGGCCCTCCGGGCCGGCTTGCACCAGGAGGCGATAGATATCGAGGCGATTGTCCTGCGCGAGCGCCGCCAGGGCGACCACGGCATCCGATGTTTCCATATTTCGACGAATATAGAAACATTAGCCGCGAGTCAAGCCTCGTGATCGATGGCATGTGAGGCGATCACCGGCGCGGCACTCCGCCGCCCGCCGTTGGAGGGGCGCCCGCGCGGTCACCTCTCACGCGATCGACGCATCTGCTTCAGTGGATAAGCTCGCTCTGCCGGACCAAGCCGCGATGATGGTCTTCTCGTCAATCGCCGGCGTCTGCTTCAACAGCCGAAGGCGCGCACAGCACCTTTGCCAGCAGCCGCGGCATCATGCGCCCCGACGTTGCGGGTAAGCCGAGCGCGTGAACGAGGTCGAGCGCGGCGGCGCGTCCTTTGTTCCTCGTCAAGTACCAGCCAATTCGTTCGCAAATGCCGTATGGAATTTCCTCGAGGCGCTGTCCGGTGACGAAAAATCCATCGCCGACGGAAATCACCGCCTCGTTCATGAACATGCCGAAAACGCCGCGCCGATGCACGATGCGGTCGAACGCGATCCGCTTGGGAAGCTTCTTGCACGGCTCGCAATGAAAGGTCAGTCGCAGCAGCGCCTGCCCGATCTGGATCACGGTTCCGGAGGGCAGATCGTACAGATGAGCGCAGTCGACCACGATGTTTTCACGCAGATCGCCGGGCGCGAAGCCCAGCTCGGCCGAGGCCGCTCGGGATGTGATCAGCGCCTGGCGAAATGGCGCGCACGGCACGCCCTCGGCGATGCCCCGCGTGCTGCACGCAATCGATCTCACCGACTGCATCGGTGCATCGTGCCGGCACTTGATGAAGAGTTCGCTGACGCGCAAGGGCCTGTCCCCGATGGATCGGAGCGCTGGTTGCACGCGTCATGCGGCTGAAGGTTGTCATAAGCGCGGCGATCGTCGGCCGATGCGTGGCTTCTGCGTGGCCGCGATATTCGCGCGGCAGGCGTTCATCAATCGGGCGAACGTGTAACCGTGCCGATCGCAGGCTCGCCGGGCAACATCCGGCGCATCACACCGTCGCGATAGTAGAACAGATGCGCGAGCGCCGCGGCGACGTGCAGCCCGACGACCACGATCAAGGCCCACATGAAGTTCTGGTGCCAACCGTCGAGCGCCTTCACCAGCGGCCGGCTGCCGGAGGTCAGCATCGGGAATGGCGCGATGAAGAACCACGACGCCTTCCAGCCGTGTGCCGACGCGAACAGCCAGCCGCTCACGGTGGTCAGCAGCACCAGCACGTAGAGGAGCCAGTGCACGGCCTCGGAGGTCAGGCGCTGCCACGGCGGCAACGTGCTTTCCGGCGCGACCGGGTGCGTCAGGCGCCATGCGAAACGCAGCACGATCAGCGCCAGGATCACGGTGCCGATCGACATGTGCCAGGTCATGGCCAGACCGGGCGGCTTGCCATGCAGGTCCGGCATCAACCAGCCCAACGTGTATTGAACGATGAGGAGCCCGACGATCGACCAATGAAATGCCTTCGCCGTCGTCCCGTATTGCAGCCGCTGTGCCATGATCCCTCTACGAAGTTGCGGCCGAAAAGTTCCGGCGGAGGGATCGTGCCGCTTGGCGTCGCCGACGAGAGCAAACGGCACGGTCTTGTGGCCGGTCGAATGGTCGGAGGAATGAGCAGCGCGCCCAGTGGAAACGTGCGACCGTCCCGTGCGAGAATCACCGGGCGTCGTTGGGGTGAGCGGAAGTGAAACGCGGGGCCTCAATTGATGCAATGGCCTTGGATGTCGCGGAGTTCACCCTCGGGCTTGCCTAAGCAAGACCCGAGGGGCTCGATCCCGGCTATGGCTGTGTGCGACTTGCTACGGCATTCCCACAAGCGGAAAAATATCCATGAACAGCCTCGTTTTGCCCGCCATCCTCACCGTCGCGGGCGGCATCTGCGTCCTCGTGCAACAGGCGCTGAATGCAAATCTCCGCGGCGCGCTGGGCTCGTCGGCCTGGTCCGGCGTCACGAGCTACGTCGTCGGTACGCTCGCGATGGCGTGTCTCGTTGCGGTGCTGCGCGATCCGGTTCCAGCCGCCGCCACGATCGGGCGCGTCCCGTGGTGGGCGTGGAGCGGCGGAATATTCGGCGCGATCTTCATCGCGCTTTCGATCGTCACGATTCCGAAATTGGGCGGAGCGGCCTACCTCGCGCTCCTGGTGACAGGGCAAATGATCGCCGCCCTCGCGTTCGACCAGTTCGGCCTGCTCGGCATCCCGCAACGGCCGATCGATCTCTCCCGCCTGCTTGGCGTCGCACTGCTCATCGGCGCCGTCGTCCTCATCCGCCGCTGAATGCAGTCGTCCTGTTGCGCGATCTTCGGTCCGTTCTTCGCTTGCTCGAAAGATTTGATGTCGTGTGTCCGAAAGTGGACTGACGCCGTTCCGCGAATCGCCGTACGTCCTCGGCGCCAGCGAGCACACGGGTTCCCCATGGACGGCGAACGGCGCGGCGATCGAGAGGCGCAACGCTCATGCCAGCGGTGCAGTCGCCCGACGAAGCTGCTGACCATCCTTCCCAAGACCACGCAAAATCCGACATTCTGGATCTACGGATGTTCGTCGTGCGGGTTCGTCGAGTGGCTTTCCGAGGGTGAGCGGCCCGCGTATCTGGGCAGGCTTCCATTTGCGGCGCGCTGACCTGCTGCGGGCCGCCGACCGTGGCGGCATCATCTCCTTGCATATTCCGGCGACCATCAGTGTGACGACGTCAGCGCGCCGACGTGAGCCGTTCGAGATGCGATGCCTTCACAGCCGGATCAGGATGGCGCCCAGCATGAGGAGCACGGCGCCCGCCAATCGGGCAGGGGATGCCTGATGGACATTCAGGCCCAACACACCGAAATGATCGAACGCGAGGGAGCCGATCATCTGGCCGGCGACGATCAGAGCGATGACGGTTGCGGCGCCGAGTCGCGGCAGGAGGAAGATCGAGACTGCGATGTAGACCGCCCCGAACACGCCGCCCATCCACGAAAGCCAAGTGCTGCGCGAGATCATGCCGACGGTCGGCAGCGCCTCCCGCATCACAAGCGCCGCCACCAGCATCACGATCGTTCCGCCGAGATAGCTTGCGAACCCAGCCCACCAGGCGGAGCCGATCTCGGCGCGAAGGTTCGCATTGACCGCCTGCTGCGCCACAAAGCTTATTCCGGCACATAGCGCCAATGCGTAGGCCGATAAAATGGAAAACATCTGCTTGTCTCCCCTGCCGGAGCAGGCATCAAAGCAGATGCCACGCGGCGCGAACAGGACATCGCGGTCGCGATGGCGACCGAGCAAAGCCGGATGACCCGGTCGCGATGCAGCCCCGCACTTACCGCCCGATCAGCATCCATGCGCCGCCGGCCAGCAGCAGCGCCGCCAGGATGTAGCGCAATACGCTCGGCGCAAGATGCCTCACGCCGAGCCAGGAGCCGAGCGCGGCGCCGACGGCGACCGCCGCGAGCCACCACGGCAACTCGCCAGGCAGCTTCGGCGACGTGCCCCACACGCCGGCGAGCGCGGCGGCGGAGTTGAGCAAGTTGAACAGGGCCGAGAGGCCCGCGGTGTGGCGCATGTCGAGCCAGCGCAGCCACAGAACAAGCGGCGCGACGAAGATGCCGCCGCCGATGCCGGTGACGCCGGCGACGAAGCCGATCGCCGCGCCGGCAACGAGCGACGCAAGCAGCGGCGGCGCCACCGCCGGCTGACCGGTCGCCCGCGCCGATCGCGCCAGTCGCGCCATCTGCCAGGCCGCGACGATCAGCAGCGCGCCGACGACGGGCTTGTAGATGTGCGCGGGCAAGTGCGTCGCGCCGCCAAGTATCGAGAACGGCAATCCGAGCAGGATGAACGGATAGGTCGCGCGCCAGGTCAGGTGGCCGGCTCGAGCGAAGCGCGCCGTGCCGATCGCGGCGACCAGGGTGTTGAGCGCGAGCGCCGCCGGCCGGATGACATCGGGCGCAAAGCCGGCGAGGCCCATCGCGGCGATATACCCGGTGGCGCCCGCCTGCCCCACCGCCGCATAGGCAGCGGCGATGAACGCGAGCACCAGCGGGAATAAGGTGTGTTGCAGCGTCAGCTCCACACGGGCGCCGTCAGGCGTTCGGGTCGTCGGCGTTCGGATAGAACAGCTGCTGGCCGTTGATCCTGTAATCCGCGATCGCGCGCTGGCCCTCCGGCGAGATCAGCCAGTCGATGAATTGCTGGCCGAGATCCTGCTTTACATCCGGATGCTTCGCCGGGTTCACAAGCATGACGCCATACTGGTTGAACAGGCGCTTGTCGCCCTCGACCAGGATCGCGAGATCGCCGCGGTTCTTGAACGCGAGCCAGGTGCCGCGGTCGGACAATACATAGGCGTTCGATGCCGACGCCATGTTCAACGCCGCGCCCATGCCCTGCCCGATCGCCTTGTACCAGCGGCCTTTGTCGTGATCGATGTCGATGCCGGCGACCTTCCACAGCGCGAGCTCGGCGATGTTCGTCCCGGAACGGTCGCCGCGCGAGATGAACGGCATCGCCTTGGCCTTGAGCGTCTTCAGCGCGGGGACGATCTCGTTGCCCTTGACCCCCGCTGGATCGCCCTTCGGACCGATCAGGACGAAGTCGTTGTACATCACCGGATAGCGCTTCACGCCCTGGCCCTCGGCGAGAAACTTCATCTCGGCGGATTTGGCGTGGACGAACACCACGTCGGCGTCGCCGCGCCGCGCCGTGTCGAGCGCTTGGCCGGTCCCTTGCGCCAGCACTTTGACCGTAATGCCGAGCCTCTGCTTGACGATCGGCAACAGGTAGCCGAACAGGCCGGAGTCCTGCGTCGACGTCGTCGAGGCGACGACGATCGATTTGTCCTGCCCCTGGGCCGCGGTCTGCACGCACAACAGCAGCGCGGCCGCGATCAGGCCGCCGATCGCCGGCATTTTCATCGACCGTCGGAACATTGGGCTGTCTCCTGCGAAAGGCTCCGCCCAGCCTTTGCGCTCCCGTCAGCGGATGGTCAAGGCGCGCCCGACCAACAGCGTCAATCCGCTCACCAGCATCGATAGAATGATCAGAATGATCCCGAGCGCGAGCGCGAAGCTGAGGTCGCCCTTGCTCGTCTCCAGCGCGATGGCGGTCGTCATGGTGCGGGTATAGCCGCGGATATTGCCGCCGACGATCAGGATGGCGCCGACCTCGGCAATCGCGCGGCCGAAGGCCGCCAAGAACGCGGTGAGCAGCCCGTCGCGGCCGATCGACATGATCGGCACCATCGCGCGCAGGCGCGAGGCGCCGTCGACCTGGAGCGCGCCGCCGTAGTCGGCCCAGACATCGACCATCATGCGGTGCACCAGCGCGACCATAATCGGGGTTCCCAGCAGCGCCTGGGCAATCACCATCGCGGTGGGCGTGAACAGGATGCCGAACGATCCGAGCGGGCCCGAGCGCGACAGCAGCAGATAGACCGCGAGCCCGACCACCACCGGCGGCAGCCCGAGCAGCGCGTTGGCGATCACGATCAACGCGCCGCGGCCGCGAAAGCGGTAGACCGCGAGCGCGGTGCCGAGCGGCGCGCCGACCACAAACGCGCAAACGCTCGCCGTCAGGCTGACGCCGAGCGACAGCAGCACGATCGCGCGCAGCTCGGCATCGAGGCCGACGATGAGATGCGCCGCCGTGCGCGCGGCTTCGGTGAAATCGCCCATGCGCCTATTATTACGATATCACGCGCCCGCGCGTAGCCCGGATGGAGGTGCCGATCGATCGGCGCGAAGCGCCGCCCGATGGCAGGCTCCGCGCCGCAATCCGGGAGTTGCCTCCGCCGCATTCCGTTTCGCCCCATGCGGGCTCCTCACGACGGCAATTCGGCACGAACGCCGTATCGATCACGCAAAAAATCGTGGATAGTTGCCTGGTGAGGCGGTCGGACCGCATCCCATAGGTTGACCCTTGCGCATGCAACGAGGCTCGGCAGCGAAAGCGACGACACCGCTCGCGTTGGCCCTCCTTTGGCTCCTTGCGTCGCCCCTCCTCGCTGCGCATGCGCAGGAGCCGACGCGCAGAGGCGAGGCGGACGTCGACACCCAGTTCATCTTCGGCTTCACGAGTGGCGCCGACGTCGGCGAGGCGGGCGAGCGAGAGCTCGAGCAGCAATCGATCGCCCAATGGGGCAAGCGCACCGGCTCCTATGCGGCGCTTGACGGGCAGTTGCGCTACGAGACCAGCCCCGTTCAAAACTTCCGGTTCGAGATCGGCGTTCCGCTCGCGATCCACGACGTTGCGGGCGTGAGCGGGCTCGACGACCGGCGGGCCGCCGCTTTCAAAGGGCTGGTCGCCGAATTCGGTTACAGGCTGCTCGATCGGGCGCATGCGCCCTTTGCGCTCACGCTTCGCGCCGAGCCCCACTGGAGCCGGGTCGACGACACGAGCGGCGCGCCCGTTGACGGATACGGCAGCGACTTCTCGCTTGCGATCGACCGCGAGCTGAGCCCGGGCCGGGTGTTTGGTGCGCTGAATCTCGTTTATGCGCCGGAGCTGATCCACGCGCGGACCAGCGGGACGTGGCAGCGTGACGCCACGCTCGGGCTGTCGGCGTCGGTGACGAGACGGATTGCGCCCGGGTTCTTCGTCGGTGCGGAGGCGCAATACCTGCGCAAATATGATGCCCTCGGTCTGGACGCGTTCGCCGGCGAGGCCATGTTCCTCGGGCCGACGTTTTTCGTTCGCGTTGCAAAGGGCTTGGCGGTGTCCGGAGCCTGGGCCGTCCAGACCGCCGGGCATGCGGCCGGCGTGCCGGGCACGCTCGATCTCGCGAACTTCACCCGCCATCAGGCGACGTTGCGCGTCGAGTACAATTTCTGACCCGCGATCTGGCGCAAGAGCGTCGATCAAACCGATTCAAGGGCGGTCCGCCTCGGCATGCTCCTCCTTGGCCGCTGCGAACACCTCGCGCGCGGCATCCAGATTGATCGCGAAGATGGCGAGACCCACGATCAGGTCGGGCCATGCCGTGCGCCAGGCAAACGCCGTGACGGCGCCGGCGCCGATGACTGCGATGTTGGCCGTGAGGTCATTGCGCGCCGACAGAAAGGCTGCGCGCGTCGCCGCCAGCAGGATGCCGACGAACGCGCGTCGTCGCGCCGACCAGTCAAGCACGATCAGGATCGGAAGATTGACTGCCGGCCGGCCGGACTCGTCTGCCGCCGCGAGGTGTATGACTGGCGCGGGCCCTACCTGCAGCCGCTGCCACAACTCGCGCAACGGCTCACCACCGCTTTGATCGACGGCTGGCTCGCGTGGCGCGGCTCGCGCCAGCGCCTGCGCGATGATCCGGCCTGGCTGAAGCAACTCGCGGCCGATGGCTCGCCATACCCGGCGCCGCCGCTCGCGAAAAGCGGGTTCGATCTCGAGGCCAAGGATCTCGTCCAGATCAATCATCACTATCATGGCGGCCGCTTCATCCGCGGCACCTTCACCGGCTATATCCAGCAGGAAGGTTGGACCGAGGCGGGTTTCCCGCTTCCGTAGGCCGATGGAGCGACCCGCCTTCGCTCGCTGCGCGACCTACGGACGGGTTTCAGCCCGTCGAAGCGCGGAGCGCGTACGCGGAAACGCAATCCGGGGCCGGCTCATCAACTGATCGGCTTCTCCGCATTCCGCTTCGCTCCCCGCGGGCTACAATTCCCGCTGCACGACCAACTCACCTTCGCGGATGGAAGCCGAACATGGGCAAGCTCGTCTTCGCCATGATGCAGTCCCTCGACGGCTACGTCGCTGGCGTCGACGGCGGGCGCAATTGCCGCCACCGGGCGATGCGCTGCATCGTCATTTCAACGATCATGTCCATACCCTCGTCGGCAGCCTGTACGGCCGTCGCATGTACGAGGTGATGCGCCACTGGGATCACGACCGGCCGGAGTGGGGGGCGGTCTCGCGCGATTTCGCCGCGGCGTGGCGCGCGCAGCCGAAATGGATCGCGTCACGTTCGCTCAGGTCGGTCGGGCCGAATGCAACCTTGATCGACGGCGACCTTGCGACTTTCGTGCGCGGGCTCAAGTCGCGGGTCGACGGCCACATCGATGTCGCCGGGCCAGAGCTCGCCGGCACGCTGAGCGGCCTCGGCCTGATCGACGAGTATCGTCTCTATCTGCGCCCGTTCGTGCTCGGCGGCGGCAAGCCGTATTTCGCCGGCGCGCCCCCGCCGTTGCGCTTCGTCGCCGCCGATCCGATCGGCGAGGACGCGGTGCGGCTGACATATTTGCCCGTGATGCCTGTGCCCGCGTGATGCCGTGAGCAGGCGATATGCGGGCTTGGTGACCCGTATGTCGCTTCGCTCATCCGGGCTGCACGCCGCAATTTGGGTCGTGCCGATCCGCGAGGCCCGTGAGAGATCGCCGGAAGCGCCGCGGCGATCTATCGCACCGGGCAATCGATAGGCGACGCGACGGGACGGTGATATTCGCCGCCGGGTTCCCGGAACGTCGGATCGATCCCGAACGTTGTGGGATAGACCTGCGGATCCCCGATGCCTGCCCACCTCGAGCCATCCTTCGCAAGGCGTTCACGATCGTCCTCATCTGCGCCTTCATCGGCCTCATCTGCGCCTTCGATTTGCTGCCGTTCCACGTCGTGCCGCAGATCGCGATGCCGGTGCTGAAATTCCCGGATGGAGCATGCTGTGATCACCACCGCACTCACCGATCTATGGCATGGCTTCGGCGTCGCGCTCGAGCCACACAATTTCATGTGGTGCTTCCTCGGCGTCCTGGTCGGCAACATGGTGGGCGTGCTGCCGGGTCTCGGGCCGCTCGCGACGATCTCGATCCTGCTGCCGCTGACCTTCGGCATCCAGCCGGTGGGCGCCATCCTGATGCTCGCCGGCGTGATGTATGGCGCTCAGTACGGCGGCGCGATCTGCTCGATCCTGCTCAATCTCCCATGCCACCCTCCGCACGCCGTCACATGTCTCGACGGCTACCCGATGACCAAGCAGGGGCGCGGCGGCGTCGCGCTCGGTGTCACGGTGTTCGCATCGTTCGTGGGCGCCTCGTGGGGCATCACCGAGATGGTGTTCCTGGCGCCGGTCCTGGTGCGTGTGGCGCTGCAATTCGGTCCCGCGGAAATCTGCTCGCTGATGCTGCTCGGCCTGCTCGCCGGCTCGACGCTCGCGCGCGGCTCGCCGCTCAAGGGCGTTGCCATGACGGTGCTCGGCCTGATGCTCGGCATTGTCGGCTCCGACATCGAGACCGGCGCCGAGCGTTTCACTTTCGGGCTCACCGAGCTCGACGACGGCGTCGAGCTGGTTGCGCTGGCGCTCGGGCTGTTCGGCCTCGCCGAGTTCATGAACAGCGTCAATCAGCAGACCGAGCTCAACGCGAAATACGTCAACATCCGCATGCGCGACATGCGGCCGACCCGGGAGGACGTGCGACGGTCGATCTTCCCGATGCTCCGCGGCACCATCATCGGCAGCCTATGCTCGCTCATTCCCGGCACCGGGCCGACGATCGCATCGTTCGTCGCCTATGCGACCGAGAAGAAGGTGTCGAAGACGCCGGAAAAGTTCGGCACCGGCATGATCGAAGGCGTGGTCTGTCCCGAGACCTCCACCCACTCCTCGACGCAGGGCGACTTCATCCCGACCATGAGCCTCGGCATCCCGGGCGATGCCGTGATGGCGCTCCTGCTCGGCGCCTTGATGATCCAGGGGATCGTGCCCGGCCCGCAGCTGATCAGCCAGCATCCCGACATTTTCTGGGGCCTGGTGGCGAGCTTCTGGGTCGGCAACATCCTGCTGGTGCTGCTCAATATCCCGCTGATCGGCATCTGGGTGAAGCTGCTCACCATCCCGTACAAATATCTCTATCCGAGCGCGATGTTCTTCGTGTGCATCGGGGTCTATGCCGCCAACAACGACATGTTCCAGGTCGGCGAGGTGCTGGCGATCGGCATCCTCGGCTACGTGCTGCTGCGGCTCGGCTTCCACCCGGCGCCGATCCTGCTCGGCTTCGTGCTCGGCCCGCGCTTCGAGGAGAACTTCCGCCGCGCCATGCTGATCTCGCGCGGCGACATCTGGGTGTTCGTCCAGCGCCCGATCAGCGCGGTGTTCATCGCGCTGTGTGCCATCCTGATCCTCGTTCAGCTCTACGTCCGGCTATTCCGCAGGAGCAAGAAGACGCCCGAGGATCGCGTCGAGCAACCCATGGCGGCGGAATGATCCGCCGCCGGCGCTGCTGCTGTGCAGCGCATCGGCTCTACATCTTTCTTTCGGTGCCCGCACAACCCGGCCTATTGCGCTATTCGGCCGCCCATCGATCGAAAGGATAATCCTGATCCGGCGATGCCATCGCGGCTTCGGCGGCGCGCTGACGGTAGTCCTCGGCGAGCTTGCGGTAATAGGGCACGAGGGCGGGGATCGTGCATTGGTCGGCAACCCGATCGAAGCGGTCAGCTTGATCTCGGTAGGATGACGAATCCGGCATGGCGGCGGTGGTCTATCGACTCCGTGCAGCTTCAGCTGCGCAGATTTATGCCGCAGATGCCCAAATCGTTCCGCCGGCGTCCGCGCAATATGCTGATTTAATTGCGGTAATCATCAGGAGCTTGAGAAACCGCGAAACCGCCCGCCGGCCGCAGGGCGGGGCGACCATCGGCCGGTGAGCCCGCACCTGAATAGCGGGGATTTACCTCGCGGGGCATCGCCAACCGACATCCTTTGTTGCGAACGTAACGAGAACATAACTCGCGAATGGACCCCCGACGACCCCGGCGGGTCCAGGCTGCTTCCATGAGATTGCTCGGGCCCCACATCGGCGAGCATGCGCGTATGCAGCATGTCGTAGCCGGCGGAATCGTCGCCGGGGATGATGGGCAGCGCAGAAGCACCGGCCCGAGGTCCGCGGCCGGCAAACGCCGCGCGGCGCGCAAATTCGCGCCGCCACGGGCTGACCGTGACGGTGCAGGCCGACGAGGTGCTCGCGCAGGAGGTCAAGGACCTTGGCGTGCCGGAGTTGGGTGACCAGCGCCGCGCTCGATGCATCCGGACACGCCCTCGCCTTGCGCCAACCGCACGCTTGGCGAGCGTATCGCCGCCGCGCTAGCCTTTGCTCTTCTGGCAGCAATCGCCTGCGGCCGTCATGAACCGGGGACTGCACGTGCCGAGCTCAGAGCAATTCGACTTCATCATCGTCGGCGCCGGCAGCGCCGGCTGCGTTCTCGCCAATCGCCTGACTGCGTCAGGGCGCCATCGCGTGCTGCTGCTCGAGGCCGGCCCGCGCAACCGGCATCCGTGGCTGCACATCCCGCTCGGCTTCGGCCGCCTGTTCACCGACCGTCGCTACAACTGGTGCTACGCGACCGAGCCGCAGGACGGCTGCCACGGTCGCAACGTGATCGCACCGCGAGGAAAAGTGCTCGGCGGATCGAGCTCGATCAACGGGCTCATCTACATCCGCGGCCAGGCGGAGGACTTCGACCACTGGCGCCAGCTCGGCAATGCGGGCTGGAGCTACACCGACGTGCTGCCCTATTTCCGCAAGGCCGAGGACAACGAGCGCGGCGCCGATGAATTCCATGGGCAGGGCGGGCCGCTGTCGGTATCGGACCTGCGCGACCGCCATCCGCTCGCGGTCGCCTATGTGGAGGCCGCGGTGCAGTGCGGCTATCCGCGCAATGACGATTTCAACGGCGCCGTGCAGGAAGGCGCCGGATTCTATCAGACCACCATGAAGAACGGCATACGCGCCTCGACCGCCGCCGGCTATCTCAAGCAGGCGCGCCGCCGCCCCAATCTCAAGGTGGTGCCGGACGCGCTGGCGACCCGCATTCTGTTCGATGGCAAGCGCGCGACCGGCGTCGAGTACCTGGTCGGCGACGACGACAGCGACAAGCGCAGCGCCGGCGCCAACGTCGAGGTGATCGTCGCATCGGGCGCATTCAACTCGCCGCAGCTTCTCCAGCTCTCCGGGCTCGGCCCGGCCGCGCTGCTCAAGTCGCACGGCATCGACGTGGTCGCCGACGCGCCGGGCGTCGGCGACGATCTCAACGACCATCTCTCCGGCCGCATCATTCTGCGCGTCAAGGAACCGATCACGCTCAACGACGCCGTGCGCAACTGGGCCGGCAAGCTCTGGCACGGGTCGCATTACCTGCTCACGCGGCGCGGCTATCTGGCGATCCCGGCGGTCTCTTCGGCGGTGTTCATCCGCGCGCTGCCGACGTCGGCGACGCCCGACTCGCAGTGCTCGATCTCCCTGTTCTCCGCCGGCACCATCGGCGGCGAGCTGCATCCGTTTCCCGGCGTCACCGGCAACTGCGTGCTGCTGCGGCCGGAGAGCCGCGGGTACGTCCGCATCAAGTCCGCCGATCCGCGCGCGGCGCCGGCGATCAACCCGAACTACCTCGCGACCCAGAAGGACCGCGACACCATCGTCGCCGGCACGCAGGCGATGCGCCGCATCTTTCAGGCGCCCGCGATGGCGCGCTACATCGCCGAGGAGGTCGAGCCCGGCGCGAAATGCGACAACGAGAGCGAGCTGCTCGACTTCATCCGCCGCCGCGGGTCGACCACCTATCATCCGGTCGGCACCTGCCGCATGGGCCAGGATCCGAAAGCGGTGGTCGACGAGCGGCTGCGCGTGCGCGGGTTCGCTGGCTTGCGCGTGGTCGATGCGTCGATCATGCCGGCCGTCGTCTCCGGCAACACCAACGCGGCGACCATCATGATCGGCGAGAAGGGGGCCGACATGATCCTCGAGGACGCGAAGGCGAAAGGATCGAGCGCGCAGGTCGTCCGCGCTGCATGACATTCAGGCGACGCGCGGGCGACACGCTTTCGCCGGACGGGCGTACGTTTGTTCCCGCGAAACGGATGCAATTACGTCGGAAAAAAAACCACGCCTTATTTACGTCACACACGCGTGGTGACGCGCGTCAATCTGCTTGGAAACTCGGACTTTTCCGTGGTGCGATGTTAGCGCAATCGCCACGTTCGGCGAAAATCGCGGAAAGTGTTACCGCGCAACGCGCCACGAATCCCCCAGTCAATACCTTTTTCAATGGTTGCGAAAAAAGAATGATCGTGTGCCCGATTCACAACATATTTGTTTCGAAGCATAGAAGAGAACGGGGAAAAAGGGGTGGATGTAATGCGTACCCTTTTCATTTGCTGTGCCGGCGTGTTCCTGTCGCTCGCCGGCATCGGTGGTACGGGCGTGGTTCCGATCGTCGGGATCGGAACGCCCGCAATGGCACAGGCAATACCAAAATCGCTGCAGCCAAGCGGCAGCGAGACACAAACCAAGGACCGCATGAACGCGGAGGTCGTGGGGGTCGTCGGTGGCCTTCTCTCCGGCACGTACATGCGATTCGCCGACGAGCTCGCGCAGGTGCTCGATGACGGCGATAACCTGCGCGTCCTGCCGATCGTGACCCACGGGGCGGCGTCCAATCTCGACGACCTGCTCTACCTGCGCGGCGTGGACGTCGCGATCACGCAGTCGGACGTGTTCGAGTACTTCCGCACGACACGACACATCTCCAACCTGGAAAAGCGCGTCCAGTACATCATCCGGCTGCCGGTGTCGGAGATGCACGTGCTGGCGCGCAACGACATCCACAGCATCGAGGATCTGCGCGGCAAGAAGGTCAACTTCGGGCCGCCCGGCAGCGCCTCGAGCCTGACCGGATCGATCGTGTTCCAGCGGCTCGGCGTGCAGGTCGAGACGGTCAACATCGACAATCCGACCGCGATCCAGAAGCTCAAGTCGGGCGAGATCGCGGCGCTGGTGCGGGTGATCGGCAAGCCGGTCGACTTCTTCGAGAAGCTGCCGCCCAATTCCGGCCTGCACTTCGTGTCGATCCCGTTCTCGCAGAAGTTCGCGGACTACTACACCATCGGCGAGTTCACCAACAAGGACTACCCGACCCTGATCGGCGACGGCCAACGCGTCGACACGATCGCGGTCCCCGCCGTGCTCGCCGTGTTCAACTGGCCAAAGGGCACCGACCGCTACGAGCGCGTGCGGCGGTTCACCGAGGCGCTGTTCACCAAGTGGGAGAAGTTCCGCGAGCCGCCGCGTCATCCCAAATGGCGCGACGTCAACCTCGCCGCGACCGTACCGGGCTGGCAGCGGTTTGGCGTCGCGACCGAGATGCTCGAGAAGCTCAAGCAGCAGGCGCCGGCGCCGGTCGCCACCACTGCGGCCGCACCTGCCGACTTCGCCGCCTTCCTCAGCGCGAACGGGGGAGCCAATCTCAGTCCCCAGCAGCGCGACGCACTGTTCCGACAGTTCGTCCAGTGGCAGCAGCAGAAGCACGCGACACCGGCGCAACCATGACGCCGCCCGCGTGGCGGGCGTGAGCCCGCCACGCCGATCGCGACCACAACAAGAAACAACAAGCAAGACAACAAGCACAAGCAATCAGGCAGGGATTGGGCGGGCGCACGCGAGTCGCCTGAGCCAGGGGAGTGTGTCATGAGTACTCCGGCAGGAAGGCCGCTGCCGCGGCCCGATTTCCTCGACTACGCGCCCAAGCGCGTGCGCGAAAGCCTCGACCCGCGCCGCGCCGACAGCCCGAGCGACCCGATACCGATCGTGCCGCGATCGCCGGCGCAGCCGGAGCACGAGAGTGGGCCCGACGACGACGAGCGCCATGACGCTCCACTGGTGCCCGATGATCGGCAGGACGAGGGCGCGCACCACCACCACGCTTCACACCAAGCCTCACGCGATGATGCCGCTTACGACGGGGCGCCCTACGACGAGGAGCGCTACGACGAGGCGCCCTGTGACGAGTCACGCGACGACGAGGAATCCGTCGCCGATCGTCGCCGCGAGGAAGCCGCATACGACGACTCGCCGTATGAGGACGACGCGACGCCCGAGGACCTGGTCGAGGAGCGCGACGAGATGCGCGCCCATCGCGCATCGCGCCACGAGACCGAGCTGACCGAGCATGAGAACGAGCTCGGGCGTCTGGTGACGATGCTCAAATCGATCCGCCGCGACAACGACGGGGCTCCGGAGCCGGAGCCCGATCGGGCGCCCTGGCGCCGCACCGGGACGCTGCCGCCGCTCGGCTCGGTGCACGACTCCGATGTCGTCATCGACGGCCTGCGCGTGCCGCCGTCGCTGCGGCCGTCGCGGGTGCCGCCGCCGCCGCGGAGCTCGAGTCGCGGCGGCCATCTCAGCCTCATTCTCGGCGTCGGGCTCGCGTGTATCGTGGCGACGGGGCTCGCCTGGTTCGTCGCCGGCGGCATGCACGCGTCGCCCACGGCCGCGCAGGCCGCGGGGGAGCCGGCACACGACAGCGCAGCCGCCGACCAGCCGGACGCGCACATGGCCGAACGCGGGGCCAAGCTCGACGCGGCGCCGGCATCGTATGCGCTGGCGACCGCTGAGCCGGCGGCCGAAGCGCCGAAGCCTCCCGTCGACGAGCCGCCGCCGGCGCCCGCGCAGACACAGACGCAATCACAGGCTCAGTCACCCGCTCCGAGCCAGACACCGGCACCCGCACCGGCCCAGACGCCGACACCTGCCGCGCGCGTCGTGCCCGTGGTCCGGGTTCCGGCCTGGCCGAGCGACGCGCATGGCAGCGACGCCCCCCCGCCGCCACGCGCTGCGCCGGCGCTCGCGTCGCTGCCGCCGGCCGCCGCCCCGCAGGCGAGCCCGGCTCCCGAGCCGCCGGCGCCGACGCCAGAGCCGGCGATGAACGCCCAGGAGATCGACCTGCTGCTCAAGCAGGGCAAGCAGTTCATCGAGGTCGGCGATCTCGCGACCGCACGCACCGTGCTGCAGCGCGCCGCAGATGCAGGCGTCGCGCCCGCCGCGCTCGCGCTCGCCGAGACCTACGATCCGGCGGTGCTCGCCCGGGAGGGCGTGCGCGGCCTCAACGGCGATGTCGCCGAGGCGCGCCGCTGGTACACGCGCGCGCTGGCGCTCGGATCGGCCGAAGCGGGCCGCCGTCTCGCCGCGATGCCGCAGCCATGAGGCGGCGCGCGCGCAAACGCTCGGGCCGCCGCCCGCCTTCCCATCACGGCCGACGCGCCATGGCGCGTCGCCGGCACCACCGGCGAACGCGCCGCGTGCACGGCTCATTCGACCAGGTGGCATCGCCGCCGCTGCAATAGCGCACGAAAGTTCGCCCAAACCGCCGATCGAATGGAGCAACGCATGAGCTCGGTAAGAACCCTCCTGATCACCCTTGCGATGGCGCTTGCCGCGGCTGCGGGCCTCGCGACCGCGGCGTCCGCAAGCCCGTTTCCCGGTGGGCACCCGATCGAGATGACCGTGCTGTTTCCGGCCGGCTCATCTGCCGACGTGAGCGCGCGCCTGCTCGCCGACGGCATGTCGAAGCGCCTCGGGGTCAAGGTCTTCGTCGTCAACCGGCCGGGAGCCGGCGGCGCCATCGGCTATCGCTACGTGGCGACGCAGCGGCCGGACGGCCATTCCCTGGTGTGGAACTCGAACTCCATCTCGACCACCTACTATGCGGGCACGCTGCCGTTCACCTACGAGCGGTTCGAGCCGGTCGCGCAGGTGCTGGTCGAGTCGCCCGTGCTGGTGGTGAGCGGCTCCTCGCCGTGGAGGTCGCTCGCCGACGTGATCGCCGCCGCCAAAGCGAAGCCCGATACGCTCACGGTCGCGAACTCGGGCGCCGGCAGCCACACGCACATCTCCGCGGTCGCGCTGTTCAAGACCGCCAAGGTCGACGTCGTGAACGTGCCGTTCGGCGCCGCCCAGCTGGTCCCGGCGCTGCTCGGCCACCAAGTGGACGCAGCGCTGCAGCTGCCGGCCGCGCTCACGAGCTCCGTGCGCTCGGGTGACCTGCGCCTGCTCGCGAGCCTCACAGACAAGCGCGACCCGGCGTTTCCCGACGTGCCGACCGCGCGCGAGCAGGGGTTCGACGTGTCGCTCGAGGCCTGGCGTGGGATCGCGGTGCCGAAGGGCACGCCGAAGGCTGTGGTCGCGCGGCTCGAGGCGGCGATCAAGGCGACCGTCGCCAGCCCCGAGTTCAAGAAGGGCTGCGAAAACCTCGGCGCACGCCCGGCCTTCGCCTCGTCCGCCGAGTTCGGCCGGATCATCGCCAAGCAGGACATCGAGCTCGCGCGGCTGATGGAGACGATCGGGCTCAATACGCGCCTGCAGGCGCACGCGAGCCGGTGAAGGATCTCGGTGCCCGACACTGAGCGGCCGTTCACAAGCGCCCACGCGAATGTCCACTCATTGTCGTCTTGCGTGTCCCCGGCCCGGCCTGCCTGTTAGTTGCAGCGTCTGAAGGGCGGGCCGGGGATGCACCGAATATCCTGGAAGGGCGTCGTCATCGGCAACATCGTCGATATCGCTTCCTCATCCGGGTGATCGCCAGCCTCGCGCGCACGCCGATCGCGCCGAGACGCATGAAAATGGCGATTGCGCGATTGCCCGCGCGGGTGCGATCCTCGGCGCAAGCTTGCCCGGGTCTCACACGCCGGCACCGGCCGTCGATCGCGCATGCAGCACACGTGATGCAGTACACGTGGGACTTCGCCATTCTCGGCAAGTACAGCCACCTTTTCTGGGTCGGGCTGGGCTGGACGGTCGCCTATACGATCGGCACGGTGCTGCTCGGCACGCTCATCGGCCTCATCGTCGGCATCCTGCGGCTGCCGCGTTGGCCGGTCCTGGACTGGCTGCTCGTCGCCTATGTCGAGCTCTTCCGCTGCACCCCGCTGCTGGTGCAGCTCATCTGGTTCTACTATGCGTTCCCGGTTCTCATCCACGTCAACATCCCGGCGCACGTCGCCGCCGTCAGCGTGCTGTCGCTCTACGGCGCCGCGTTCTACTCGGAAATCTTCCGCGGCGGCATCGAGAGCATCGAACGCGGGCAGTGGGACGCCGCCAAGTCCCTGGGGCTCGACACCTGGCCGATGCTGCGGCTCGTCATCCTGCCGCAGGCGATCAAGCGGATGATGGCGCCTTACGTCAACCAGTCGATCACGCAGCTGAAGAACACATCGCTTGTGTCCGTCATCGCGGTGCCGGACCTCGTCTACAACGCGACGCTGATCAACGCCGAGACTTATCGCCCGCTCGAGGTCTATACGGTGATCGCGGTCATCTATTTCGCGATCCTGTTCCCAGTCACGGTGCTGGCGCGGGGCGTCGAGCGCGGCATGACCTACGACAAGGTGTGATCGCGCCGCTCAGATATTGAGCTCGGCCGGCACGTCCTCGGGCTTGACGCCGCTCAGCGCGAGCCCCTTGGTGAACCACTCGCGCATCTGACCGATGCCACGGTTGTAGTCGACCCAGACCGAGAGGAAGTCGCGCCAGCGCTTGTCGCTCTCGCGGCGCACTGCCATGCTCGAGGTCAGCGCCACCGACGGCGACTGCAGGATCTTGTAGGTGCCGAGATTAGGGTTCTTGGCGATGGCCGTGAGCCCGAGCACCAGCGCATTGACCACGACGTCGACACGGCCGGACGCCATCTCGAGCATCACCTCGTCGCGCGACTTCAGCGACTTGATCGCCGCATTCGGCGCGAAGCGGCGGGCGACGGTCTCGTTCGCCGAGCCGGCATCGACCGCGATGCTGACGCTCGGCTTGTTGATGTCGGCCCATACCCTCGCTTCGAGGCCCTTCTTGAGCATGGCGCCGAACGGATGCGCGAAGACCTGCCCGCAGAAATCGACGACGAGGGCGCGCTGTGGTGTCGGATTGAGCGCGAAGCCGAGGTCGATCTTGTTCGACTGCAGATCGAGAATGGAGTTGCCGTAGGTCGATTCGGTGTAGTCGAGCTTGACGTCGAGCAGTTTGGCGATGTCGTTCGCCATCTCGATCGCGAAGCCGGACCAGGTGCCGGTCGCGAGATCCTTCTTGAAATAGGGCAGTTCGCCGGGCAGGACCGCGATGCGCAGCACCTTGGTGGCGCGGACGCGGTCGAGCGTGTTGTCCGCGGCCGGCTGCGCGGAGGCTCGGCTCGTCAGGGCCGAGGCCAGCGCCGCGCCGCTGCCGATCGCAAGGGCATAGCGCAAGGCCTCGCGGCGATCTTCCGAGACCCGCGCGTCATCTGACGATGTCATTGGCCCACTCCTCGTGCCGCATGAGGATCCTACTGTAGGCTCTCAGACGATGCCGTCCAGCCGATAAAACCGCGCCGCGGTGCCGGCGAACAGATCCGCCTTCTCATCCGCGCTGGCGCCCTTGGCGAGAAGCTTGCAGGCGTTCCAGAACACCGGATAGCTGTACGAGCCCTTGTCGACCGGGAAGTTGCTCTCGAACATCGCCCGTTTCGTGCCGAACGCCGCGATGCACGTCTCGACATAGGGCCGCCACGTATCGGCGAGCGTCTGCGACGACGGCGGCTCTGCCTGCTCGTGGAAGCCGAACCCGCCGATGCGCATGCCGAGGCCGCCGAGCTTGACGAACGTATTGTCGCACGCCGCGAGCGCCTTGATCGAGGCCGCCCAGCCCGGAAAAATCTCCTTGTGCCTGGCCGCATAGGGGCCGATGCCGACCGGGCCACCCACATGGTTGAGCACGATCCGGGTGCCAGGGCAGGCGCGCGCGAGCGCCGTCACCTCATCGATCTGCGGATGGTAGAGCCAGGCATCGAAGGAGAGGCCGAGCCGTCCGAGCGTCCTGAACCCCTCGCGGAAGGTCGGCTCGCCCATCAGCCCGCGCGGCGGACGGTAGGACGGGTTGAGGATCGAGGCGTCGGCATCCCAGGCGGTGATGTGGCGGATGCCGCGGAAGCGGTCGCCGCCGGCGCGCGCGAGTGCGGCAAGCACCGGCTCGATATGGTCGCCGAGGGTCAGGTCGGCATGGCCGACGATCCCAGCCGCGACCCTGATCCTGCCGTAGGTGCCGCTCGCGCACATCGCGGCGACGCCGTTGACGAACTCGATCTCGCCGACCGGCTTCATCTCCTCCGGCCCGGCCGCGCGATACATCGCGCGGGCCTGCACGTACACGGTGGCGAGGATGTTATGGCCCGTATTGGTGTCGGCGAGGAGGTCGTCGAGCAGGTAGCGCCAGTCGGACCGATCCCACAGGTGATGATGCGGGTCGATGATCGGCAGCTCCGGCTCGAGGATCGGCTCGCGCCGACGGTCGAGCCAACCCTGCCGCACCGGAAGATAGTTGTGGCTGGGAGCGGGTGACGGGGATGACGTGGCCGACATGGTCCCTCCTTCGGCCCGCGTCCGTGCCGGCCGCAACACGGTGACCTTAAGTGAGTGCGGTTCCTTCGACCAGCCGTCGGCGGCCGGCGGCCAACTCTGGCGGTCATCCGAAAAATGCGCCATGAAGCAGAGATGAAGCGTGACCGGTTTGGTCGTTGTGTAAGGAGTCATTGCGATGAATGCGCGGCCGGACGCGACGCGCCTGATCGAGCAGGGCAAGGCGCTGCATCGCCAGCGCCGCCTGTCCGAAGCGACGGCGATCTACAAGGCGGTCATGGCGAGCGAACCGCGGCGCTTCGAGCCTCATTATCTGACGGCCCTCGCCCACTATCAGCAAGGGAACGCCCCCGAGGCGCTCCGGCACGTGTCTCGCGCGGTCGAGCTCGCGCCCGATTCCGCCGAGGCACTCGCCTTGCTGGCGGGCACGCAGCTCGCGCTCGATCGTCCCGCGGATGCGCTCGCGACCTGCGATCACATCCTGGCGCGCGCGCCGGGCGACCTCGAGACCGCGTATAATCGCGGCGTCATCCTGGCGAAGCTCGACCGCATCGACGAGGCGATCACGCAGTACGGGGACGTTCTGAGGCGCCGTCCCGACCTCGTCCCGGTGCGCTTCAACCGCGGCACGCTGCTGGCGCAGTGCGGGCGTCACGACGAGGCGCTCGCCGATTTCGACCGCGTCCTTGCGACCGCGCCCGATCATCTCGACGCGGTCAAGAACCGGGGCGTCGTGCTCGCCAAGCTCGGACGCCACACGGACGCGCTGGCGAGCTTCGACCTGGTCCTGACGGCCCGCCGCGACGACGTCGACGCCTTGAGCAACCGCGGCTCGACCCTGCGCGCGCTCGATCGGGTCGACGAGGCGATGGCGAGCTACGAAAAGGCGCTCGCCGTGAACCCGAGCCACGCCAACACGCTCTTGAACTACGGCAACCTGCTGTACGACGTGGCCCGCTACGACGCCGCGCTCGATCTCTACGATCGACTGCTCGTCGGCGCGCCGAACGACATCAGCGCGCTCGCGGCGCGCCGGAACGTCCTGGTCCGCCTCAATCGTCATGAAGAGGCGATCGAAACCGTCGACCGCTCGCTGTCGATCCGTCCGCAGGATGCCGACGCGCTCTATTACCGCGGCGTCGTGCTCGACGAGCTGAACCGCGGCGACGAGGCACTCGCGTGCTACGACCAGGCGCTCGCGATCGACCCGAACCACGCCCTCGCCAAGCTCGGCCGCTGCATGTCGGCGTTGCCGATCCTCTACATGGACGAGCCCGAGATTGCGCGGCGGCGCCAGGACTATGCCCAACGCCTCGAGGCGCTGCGCCGCGACGTCGAGCAGGCGCCCGCCGCATTCGCGGATGCGGTCGGTGTGCGCCAGCCGTTCTATCTCGCCTACCAGGGTCACAACGACCACGACCTGCAAGCGAGCTACGGCGCCATGTGCTGCAAGATCATGGCAGCGCGATATCCATCCGCTTCCATGGCGCCGCCGCCGGCCGCGGGCGAGCCCATCAGGGTCGGCATCGTCAGCGACTTCTTTCGCAACCACACGGTCTGGAAGCTCATGATCAAGAGCTGGCTCGATCGGCTCGATCGCAGCCGCTTCCGCGTGTTCGGCTACGACACCGGTGCGCCGGCGGACGACCAGACGAGGGCGGCACAGGCGCTATGTGAGCGCTTCGTGCGCGGCCAGCCGACGATCGAGGCGTGGCGCCAGGCGATCATCGCCGATGCGCCCCACGTGCTGATCTATCCGGACATCGGCATGTCGATCCCGGCGCTCGCCCTCGCGGCGCAGCGCCTCGCGCCGGTGCAATGCGCCGCGATGGGCCATCCGGATACGACCGGATTGACCACCGTCGACCATTTCTTCACCAGCGACCTGATGGAGCCAGCGGGGGGCGAGGCGCACTACACCGAACGCCTCGCGCGGTTGCCCAACCTCTCGTTCTACTACGAGCCGCAGCCGGCTGCAGAGCAGTCGATCGATCGCGACGAGTTGGCGCAACGGATCGGGCTGCGCCCGGGCGCAATGCTCTTCTGGTGCGCGCAATCGCTGTTCAAGTACCTGCCGCAATACGACGAGGTCTTTCCCCGCATCGCCCGCGAGGTCGGCGACTGCCAGTTCGTGTTCATCCGCTACCACGGCGCCGAGCGCATCACCGATCTCTTCCTCGAACGGCTCGACCGCGCGTTCGCAGCGCATGGGCTCGTTGCCCGCGACCACTGCACGGTCCTGCCGCGCCTCCAGTTCGGCGACTTCTTTGCGGCGATCGGCTGCTGCCAGATCATCCTCGACAGCATCGGATGGTCGGGCTGCAACTCGACGCTCGAGGCGCTGCCGCACGACCTGCCCAACGTGACGTGGCCGGGCCCGCTCATGCGCAGCCGTCACACCGCCGCGATCCTGACCATGATGGGCGTGACCGACACGATCGCCGATTCGCTCGAGGGCTACGTGGCGACCGCAGTCCGGCTCGCCCGCGATCCCGCCTGGTACGCCGAGGTCAAGGCGCGCATGGCGGCCGGCAAGAGCCGCGTCTACCGCGACGACGCCGCCATCACGGCCCTGCAGGACTTCCTCGATCGCGCGGCGCGGGGGCTCGGCTCGTAAGCTGCCCGTCATCGCGAGCGAAGCGAACAATGTCGCGCCGCCAGCGCACGAGCTTGCGGCACGATTGCTCGTCGGGCTTCGCCCTCCTCGCAATGACAGCAGGTCGAGCCGCGGAAGTTGGAATGGGTCCCACACCCGATCCGGAGATGGGACGAGCCGCCGCTTTCCGCTCCCTGCGGCCGCGGCTATACTGCGGCGTATAACCCAAGAAAACAACAAGGCTCGGGGAGTAGTTCGAGACACGCTCAGGGAGAAGCTGCCAATGTCGATAACTCGTCGCCAAGCGCTGGCGTCGGCCGGCGCCGCTGCCGTCGCTGCCGGAATTGCCAAGCCCGCGATCGCCGCCAATCCGCCGATCCGCGTCGGGTATCTGCCGGCCCTCACCGGTCCCTCGTCCTCGACCGGCGTCGGCATCGATCGCGGCATGCAGCTCGCGGTGCAGGAGATCAATGCCGCCGGCGGCATCAAGGGGCGGCAGATCGAGCTGATCACCCGCGACACCCAGAGCGAGCCGACCAAAGCCGTCAACGGCGCCGCCGAGCTCGCGCACGGCGAGAAGGTGGTCGTCGTGTTCGGCCCCGTCAATTCCGGCGAGTCGCTCGCGGTCGTGCCGCTGCTGGCGCGCGTGAAGGTGCCGCAGGTGCATCCCTGCTGGGTCGACACCCTGACCGATCCGAAGAAGTACCCGATGTGCTTCCGCAACGCGCCGACCAACCAGCAGATCGGCGGTGCCGCCAACCGCTATGTGGTCGAGGTGCTCAAGAAGAAGAAGGTCGCGGTGATCAGCGACACCACCGGCTATGGCACCGCGTCGGTCAATGCCTACGTGCCGATGCTCAAGGCCAGGGGCGCCGACGTGGTCTACCAGGGCAATGTCGACGCGGCCAACCCAGACCTCAAGCCCGAGCTCCTGCGCATGCAGTCCGCCGGCGCCGAGGCGATCATGCCGTGGAGCGTCAACGCCGGCTTCCTGTCGCGCATCATCAACACGCGCGGGCAGATGGGATGGGATGTGCCGATCGTCGGCCAGACCACGCTCGGCTCCGGCCAGACCAAGGCGCTGCTGGAAAAGCCGGAGTACTGGGCGAAGGTCTACCCGAACAATTTCCGCACTGTCTGCTACGCGGCGGGCGGCAAGCTGCCGGACCGCACCGTCGAGTTCCTCGGGCGCCTGAAGAAGGCGAAGATCGACATGGGCGACACACTGCTGTGGTGGATCGCGCTCGGCTACGACTCGCCGCGCATGATCGCCGAGGCGATGAAGGAGGCGGGGCCCGAGCCCGACCAGATCGTCGCCTACCTCAACAAGCTCAAAGGCTTCCCGGGCGTCTACGGGGACATCTCGTTCACGCCCGATCAGCACAACGGCTACCCGGACGACGAGGTCGTGATGGTCGAGGCCAACTCGCTCAAGGACGGCGCGTTCAACCTCGCCCCCGGCTACGGTTCGTAGCCACTTTGGCACGCTGCCAGCGCTCCCTCTCCCCGCTCTTCGCGGGGAGAGGGTTGGGGTGAGGGTCCATCCGCGAATGCCGGACTCGCGGTGAGACCTCTCACCCCGACCCTCTCCCCGTAAGAACGGGGAGAGGGCGCAGACACAGGTTCCGCCGATGCTTCAATCGATCATTCTGTCCGGCCTGGCGATCGGCTCCATCTACGCGCTGATCGGCGTCACCTACAACGTGATGTTCTCCGCCTCGCGGGTGTTCAGCTTCACGGCCGGCACGCTCGGGATGCTCGGCGGCGTGCTCGGATCGCTGTTCATCACCCGGTACGGCATGCCGATCGCGATCGGCTTCTTGCTCGTGCTCATCGGCGGCGCAATCTTCGGCATCATCACCGAGATCCTCGCGGTGCGGCCGGTGCTGCGCAGCATCGAGCAGCATCTCTACGTGCTCTCCACGCTCGCCCTCGCGCTCATGGTCCAACAGCTCGCCGCCATCGAGTGGGGCACCGACGCGCGCCCGTTCCCGCGCCTCCTCGACCTCGCCCGCGGCGATTTCGACCAGCAGTACTGGCTCCCCATGCTCGCCTGCATCGCGGTGATCGTCGGGCTCGAGCTGCTCTATCGCCACACCATCATCGGCCATGCCTTCCTCGCCATCGCCGAGGATGCCTATGCGGCGCGCGCGCTCGGCCTGCCCGAGCGCCGCCTGCGCATGGCGAGCTTCGCGCTCGCCGGAGCGATCGGCGCGCTCGCGGGCTTTGCCGGCGGCGAGCTGCTGCTCGCCTTCTTCGGCAACGCGCCGATGCTCACCTTCTACGGCTTCATCCCGGTCGCGCTCGGCGGCATGGGCAACAACCGCGGCGCCGTGGCCGCCGGCCTGCTGCTCGGCCTGTTTCAGCAGGCCGCGAACTTCGAGGTGGGCGGCATCTTCGCCTCGGTAGCAGTCTTCGCCGTCTTCATCATCGTCCTGCTGGTGCGGCCCGAAGGCCTCTCCGGCGGCGCCCTGCAGCGCCGCGTCTGATGAGCACGCCCGCCGCGCAATTGACCCCGAGTCGCGCCAACCTGCTCGGTACGTCGAGCGCGTGGAGCGCCGCGCTGCCGTTCCTCGTGCTGTTGGCATTCGGCCTCGCGTTCCCGCTGTTCGGCGGCGGCTACTGGGGCGTGATCGCGACGCGCGCCTGCGTCTATTGGGTGCTGGTGTCCGGCCTCAACCTCGTGGTCGGCTTCGCCGGACAGATCGCCATCGGCTGGGTCGCGCTGCTCACGCTCGGCGCCTATACGACGAGCGTGCTCGTCGCCGGAACCGTCACGCCGGAGCTTTCGCCCTACGTTGCGCTCGCCATCGCGGCCGTCGCGGGCGCGCTGTTCGGCCTGATCATCGGTTTGCCGGCGCTGCGGCTACGCACCTTCTACTTCGCCATCACGACGCTCGGCTTCGCCACCATCGTCACGCAAATCGCGCTCGCGTGGGGGAGCGTCACCGGCGGCGGCGTCGGGGTGGCGGGCCCGGTGTTTCCGTGGCCATTCGATTCACAATGGGGCTTCTACTATTTCTGCTTCGGCCTCGCCGCGATCTGCACCTGGATGACGGCGAACATCGCGTCGAGCCGATTCGGCCGTGCGCTCACCGCGATCCGCGACGCCGAGGTCGCGGCCGAAGCCTGCGGCATCGCCAAGCCCGGCCTGCTGATCGCCGTTTTCCTGTTCAGCGGCGCCGTGGCCGGCATCGCCGGCGGGCTCTTCGCCACGCTGCAGACCTACATCACGCCCGACGCGTTCACGCTCGACCTCTCGGTCCTGTTCTTCATCGCCATCCTGATCGGCGGGCGCGGCTCGATACTCGGCCCCCTGCTCGGCACCATGCTGCTGACGGTGCTGCCCGAATTCGCCGCGCCGCTCGTCGCCTGGTCGACCTTCCTCTACGCCGTGCTGCTGCTGGTGATCGTGCTGGTGATCCCCGGCGGCATCGCCGAGCTGCTCGACTTCAAGAATCGCCGCCCGCTCGAGACCCACCGAGCCATCCTTCCGCGGCCCGAGTTGTTGCAGCATTTGTTCGGCAGCATGCCGCAAGGCAGCGCGCTGACGCTCAAAGAGGTGGCGCTGAGCTTCGGCGGCGTGCGCGCGATCGACGGCCTCGATCTCGCCATCCATCCCGGCCAGGTGCACGGGCTGATCGGCCCGAACGGCAGCGGCAAGACCACGACCCTCAACGTGATCTCCGGCTACTACGCGCAGCAGCACGGCGTGGTCAGCCTGAACGGCGCCGCGCTGCCGCTGTTCGTGCGCCACCGCCGCGCGCACATGCGCATCGCTCGCACGTTCCAGACCCCGCGTATCGTCGGCGCCGCCTCGGTGCTGGAGAACGTGATGATCGGCGGCACCATCGACGGCGCCGGCACCTTCGCCGAGTCACTGCTATCGCTGCCGCGTCACCGGCGCGACGAGGCGACGCTACGCGAGGCCGCCATGCTGGCGCTCGCGACCGTCGGGCTGGAGCGGCTCGCCGGCGTGCGCGCCGATCGCCTGCAGCACAGCGAGCTGCGCTTCACCGAGATCGCCCGCGCCCTGATGCTCCGCCCGGCCTTCCTGCTGCTCGACGAGCCAGCCGCCGGCCTTTCCCCCGACGAGATCACCCGGCTCGGCGCGCTGATCGTCGCGATCGCGAAGGCCGGCACCGGCGTGCTGCTGGTCGAGCACCACGCCGACCTCATCTTCGACATCTGCCATCACGTCACCGTCCTCAACCTCGGCAAGACACTGGCCGCCGGGACGCCGGCCCAAATCCGCTCGCACCGGGAGGTGGTCAATGCCTATCTCGGCGGCTGAACCGCCGCGCTCGGCGGCTGAACCGCCGCGTTCGGCGGCTGAACCGCTCCTCGATGTCGCCGGCCTCGCGACCGGCTACGGCAAGATCGGCGTGCTCCACGCGGTCGATCTCAAGATCAATGCCGGCGAGGTGGTGGCACTGCTCGGCCCGAACGGCGCCGGCAAGACCACCCTGCTGCGCGCCGTCTCCGGCCTGCTGCCATGGACCGGGCGTGTCACGTTCGCAGGGATCGACCTCGCCGGCTTGAGCCCGCGCGAGACCGTGCAGGCGGGCCTCGCCCACGTCATCGAAGGCCATCGCGTGTTCACCCAGCTCGCCGTCCTCGACAACCTGCTGCTCGCCGCCTACGACCTGCCGCGCCGCGAGCGCAGCTCGCGCGTCGAGGAAGCGCTCGCGCTCTTTCCCGAAATCGCGACCAAGCGCCACGAGCGCGCCGCCGCCCTCTCGGGCGGCCAGCAGCAGATGCTCGCGGTGGCGCAGGGCTTGGTGCGGCGGCCGCGCCTGCTCATGCTCGACGAGCCGTCCGCCGGCCTCTCGCCGGTGCTGGTCGATCGCGTGTTCGTGGTGGTGCGCCGCCTGCGCGAGGCCGGCACCGCGGTGCTGCTGGTCGAGCAGCTGATCGAAAAGGCACTCGCCCTCGCCGACCGAGTCTATGCACTGGCCCGTGGCGCGATCGTCCTGGAAGCAAAGACCAGCGAGCCCGACTTGCCGACCCGGCTCGAGCACGCCTATCTCGCAACCGCGCGTACGTAATCCCTCGAAGGCGTCAGATGGATCTTGGCTTGAAAAACTGCGGAGCGCTCGTCGCCGGCGCGAGCCGCGGGCTCGGCAAGGCCTGCGCCAAGGCGCTGGCAGACGAGGGCGCGCGCGTCTTCATCTGCTCGCGCAACGCGGACGAGCTCGCGCGCACCGCTGCCGAGATCGGGGCCGCGGGCTACGCTGCCGCCGATGTCTCACGATCGGGCGAGGTCGAGCGTGTCGTCGCCGCGGCGATCGAGGCGCTCGGCGGCCTCGATTGTCTCGTCACCAATGCGGGCGGGCCACCGACCGCATCGTTCGAGAAGGCGGGCGACGGGGATTGGGACATCGCCTACCAGCTCAACCTGATGAGCGCCGTGCGCCTGATCCGCGCCGCGTTGCCGGCGCTCAAGACCTCGGGCCGCGGCCGCATCGTCAACCTCACGGGCTATGGCGTGAAGGAGCCGCTGAGCGATCTCGTCGTCTCCGATTCGGTCCGTGCCGGCGTCACCGTGATGGCAAAGACCATCGCAACCGATCTGGCGCCCTTCAACATCACCGTCAACAACATCGCGCCCGGCCCGATCATGACCGACCGCATCACCGAGATTTTCGCGGCGCGGGCGAAACGCTCCGGGACCCCGGCTGACGAGCTGCTCAAGCGGTTCGCTGCGACCATTCCGGTGCGCCGGATGGGACAGCCCAACGAGGTCGGCGATCTGTGCGCCTATCTATGCTCCCCGCAGGCCGGCTACATCACGGGCCAGACCATCGTCGTCGATGGCGGCATCAACCGATCGATTTAGAATTTGCTCTACATCATGCCCGGCGAGCCGGGCGTCCACGTCTTGGTTTCGAGACCAAGACGTGGATGGCCGGAACGGGCCCGGACATGACGGATGACGTCCGCAAGACGAAATCACGGCGTCAGCGAGCGCGCGACGCGGAAGCCGACATGATAGTAGCGGATCGCAAGCTCGGCAGCGCAGCGATAGGCCGCGCGCACCGCGCGCGGGCGCGACGACCAGGCGCCGCCGCGAAAGACGCGGAAGCGGCAATCGCCCGTCCTCCACGCCGAGCCATCCGTCGGCGCGCCGCGATAGCTGGTGTGGAAGCAGTCGTCGGCCCACTGCCAGGCATTACCGAGCATGTCGTAGAGGCCGAACGGATTTGGCTTGAACGAGCCGACCGGCGCCGTGTGGGGAAAGCCGTCGCTGCAAGGAAAGACTTTCTCCGAGTTCTTCCTGTCCCATTCCATCGCATCGGCGCGGCTGAAGTCGGAAATATTGGCATATTGGCACGCCTCCTCGCGGCCGTCGCCCCAGAAGCGCGCCGTCGGCGCCCCGGCACGGGCTGCATATTCCCACTCGGCCTCGCTCGGCAGGCGATAGGTCTGGCCGCTCTTGCGGCTGAGCCACTGGATGTAGCGTTGCGTCGCCTCGTAATCGACGCAGACGACTGGATGCTGGTCGCCCTGCGCGAAGCCGGGATCGAGCCAGCTGCGCTTGCGGTCGAACACCCATTGCTCGCCCTTGGGCACGTAGCATCCCGTATGCGGTGCGTAGCCTGTTTCCTTGACGAAGGCCGCAAACTCGCCCCGCGTCACCGAATACTGCGCCAGCGCATATTCGTGCCGCACCGTCACGAGGTGCGCCGGGCGCTCCTCCTGCGCCAGCATCGCGTCGAGGTCCTCGCGCGCCGTCTCGACCTCGGTCGAGCCCATCATGAAGGAGCCCGGCTTGATCTTCACCATGACGGGGCAGTCGGCGCAGTCGCGAAACGTCTCGGCCGCCGCGGGGCTGACAACCGTGAGGCCGTTCAGGCCGAGCACGAGCAGGAACAGAGCACGCAACACCATCTCGGACGCCCTCCGGCCCATCCGGGCGCAGTGTAGGCCTTCGCGGCGATCCTTGCTAGAAGCGGACCGGAACCCGGTGGCTTGGCATGGCATTCCTGCACTCATTCACGGCCGGCGATTTCCTCGACTCGATGGTCAGCCTGTTCGCCGCTTTCGTGCTCGGCGGACTGATCGGCGCCGAGCGGCAGTACCGCCAGCGCGGCGGCGGGTTGCGCACGCACGTGCTGGTCGCGGTCGGCGCCGCGACCTTCGTCGACATCGGCCAGCACCTCAATGGCAATGCCGGGGCGACGCAGGTCATCGCTTATGTGGTCTCCGGCGTCGGCTTTCTCGGCGCCGGCGTGATCATGAAGCAGGGCAGCAACGTGTGGGGTCTCAACACGGCGGCGACGTTGTGGTGCTCGGCCGCTGTCGGCGCCTGCGCGGGCGCCGACCTCGCCTTCGAGGCGATCGCGCTCACCGTCTTCGTGCTCGCCGGCAACACCCTGCTGCGCCCCCTCGTCAATGCGATCAATCGCGCGCCGATCGACCAGGGGACGACCGAGGCGACCTACGAGGTGCGCCTGACCACGCGTGGCGAGCATCTCGACGAGAGCCGCGACCTGGTGCGCGAGGCGCTGGAGGCCGCCAGCTATCCGGTGCGCGACATCGAGGTTATCGAGCGCGAGGGCGGCGACGCGGAGATCGTTGCCACGCTGGTGGGTACATCGGCCGAACCCGACGAGCTCGACGCGATCGTGGCAAACCTCGATCGCAACGCGATGGTCGACAGCGCAAGCTGGAGCATCCGGCCGACGGAATGAAACCGGATTGGCATTCCTGCATTGACGACTGCGGTTGGCAGCCGGCGGCAACCAACCGATATATTGACAATAGGCTCACTCCGCCTTGATCCCCGCGGCGCGGATGATCGTGCCCCATTTCTCCGCATGCGCGGCGATGTACTTGCCGAAATCCGCCGGTGCGCTCGCGTATGGTTCCAGTCCGAGCTTGGCAAGCTGGGCCGTGAACGCCGCATCCGCGAGCGCCGCATTCACCTGCCGATTGAGCAGCGCGATGACCTCCGCCGGCGTGCCTCTCGGCGCGCCGATGCCGGTCCAGCTGACCGCCTCGTAGCCCGGAACGGTCTCGCCGATGGCCGGCACGTCGGGGAGCACGCTCACGCGCCTGCTCGAGGTGACGCCCAGCGGCCGCAGCTTGCCCGCGCCGACCTGGCCGACCGCCGAGGCGACGGGAATGAAGATCACGTCGACCCGTCCGCTCATCAGGTCCGGCAATGCGAGCCCGATGCCGCGATACTGCACCGCCACCATGTCGATGCCGGTCATCGTCCTGAACAGCTCGCCGAAGAGCCCCGAGCTCGCGCCGGCGCCGGACGACGCCATGTTGATCTTGCCGGGATGCGCCTTGGCATAGGCGATGAACTCGGCGACGGTCCTGGCCGGCGAGGATGGCCCGACCACCATGACGAACGGCGCGCGATCGATGCTCGCGACCGGGGTGATGTCGCGGAGAAAATCGAAATTGAGATTGTTGTAGAGCGTGACGTTGTGCGCGTTCGTGTCGGCAAGCTCGAGCAGCGTATAGCCGTCCGGCGCCGCGTGTGCGACGGCCGCGGCCGCGATGTTGCTGCTGGCGCCCGGCCGGTTCTCGACCAGGAACTGCTGGCCGAGGCGCTGCGACAGCCACGGCCCGATGAGACGCGCCGTGATGTCGGTGAAGCCGCCCGGCGCAAAGCCCACGAGCAGATGCACGGGGCGGGTCGGATAGGTTTCGGCGGCGGCGAGACGCGAGTTGGCCGATAGCGCCGAAAATGCGGTCGCGCCCGCGGCGAGATGAACGAACTTGCGACGGTGCAGCTTCATGGTGGTTCCTCCCGGACGGTGCCAGCGCTCCCTCTCCCCGCTCGTCGCGGGGACGAGGAGCGCAGCCGTTAAGCTCACCTCACATGCGCTGGCCGCAGCCCTCTCGGAGCGGCGCGATATTTTTCCGCGTCCCGACTGTTGTATGGTCCATGCATTCGGGCGCGACATCAAGGGGACCAGATTGCAGATGAGACGCAGAGAATTCCTACGCGTCGCCGCCGCCGGCTGGTGTTTCGCGGCTGCGTCAGCGCGCGCCCAAGACGCAGCAAAAGACGCGTGGCCGGCGCACACCTCGCGCTTCATCGTGCCGTTCGCGGCCGCCGGCGCGATCGACATCCCGGCGCGCCTGATCGCCGATCGGCTGAGTCGTGACCTCGCGGCGAACTTCATCGTCGAGAACCGCACCGGCGCCGGCGGCGCGATCGGCGCACAGGCGATCGTGCAGTGGCCGCCGGACGGCAGCGGCTTCCTCTTCACCAGCTCCTCGGTCGCGAGCCTTCCGGCGCTGCGCGCGAAGCTCGGCTTCGATCCGCTGCATGACTTGCTGCCCGTGAGCCTCGTGTGCGACGTGCCGACTGCCCTGCTGGTGGCTGCGAAATCGCGCTTCGCCGACGTGCCGCAGATCATCGCCGAGGCGCGCGCCAATCCGGGCAAGCTCACCTACGGCTCGGGCGGCGTAGGCTCCTCCAATCATCTCGCCGGCGCGTCGTTCGCGAGCACTGCCGGCATCGAGCTGCTGCACGTGCCCTATCGCGGCGCCGCGCAGGTGCTCAACGCGATCTACGCCGGCCAGATCGACTTGGTGTTCGCGCCGACGCTGGAGATGCTCGGCTACGTCAAGGCGCGCGCCGTGCGGGCGCTCGGTATCGCCTTGCCTCAACGGCTTCCGACGCTGCCCGATGTTCCGGCGATCGCCGAGTTCGTGCCCGGCTATGCGGTCTCCAACTGGTTCGCCATGTTCGCGCCGGAGCATCTGCCCGAGGAATTGCGCGCCCGCATGGTGAAAGCGCTCGCCGCCCTGCGCGATTGGCCGGACCTGCAGGCCCGCCTCGGCGCCGGCGCCGCGATCGTGCGGCTCGATGGTCCGGAGCCGCTCGCCAAGCGGCTCGCAGAGGACACGGCCAATATGTCGGCGCTGATCAAGAAGCTCGGGCTCAAGGCCGAGTAGCTCGCTTCCTCCCTCTCCGATCTCTCTGCTCCGAACAAAGGGAATTCGTATGGCTCTTAGTCAAACCGAGGGCGAGTATCTCACGCTGCACGAGCTCGTCCGTGCCGCCCACAAGGCGCTCGAACGCAACACCTGGGATTACCTGATCGGGGGCACCGCGACCGAGACGACGGTCCGGCGCAACCGCCAGGCGATCGATCGCCTCGCGTTACGCCCGCGCGTGCTGCGCGACGTCTCCACGATCGACGCCTCGTACAGCTTTTTCAGCAGGCCGACGCGGCTTCCGGTGGTGCTTGCGCCGATCGGCGGGCTCGAGGCGCTCAAGGCCGACGGCGGCCTCTCGGTCGCGCGCGCGGCCTCGACGTTCGGCGTGCCGTTCATCCTGAGCTCGGTATCGGAGGCCGGCATGGAGGCAGTCGGCAAGTCGGCCACGGGAATGAAGATCTTCCAGCTCTACACGCGCGGCGACGCCGACTGGGTCGACGGCCAGGTGCGCCGGGCGATGGAGCTCGGCTACGACGCGTTCTGCATCACGGTCGACAGCGCCGTGTACAGCCGGCGCGAGCGCGACATCGCCAAGCGCTTCGGCAAGCCGTGGCGCGGCCGCGGCGGCAAGGGACCGGACGGCATGCGCTATCAGGCCGCGTTCAACTGGGACGACGTGCGGCGCCTGCGCGACAGGTTCGAGATCCAGCTGATCCTCAAGGGCATCGGCACCGCTGAGGACGCCGAGCTCGCGTGCAATGAAGGCATCGAGTGCGTCTACGTCTCCAACCACGGCGGGCGCCAGCTCGATCATGGGCTTGGCGCGATCGATGTGCTGCCGGAGGTGGTTGCAGCTGTCGCGGGCCGCGCCACCGTGGTGGTCGACGGCGGCTTCAGCCGCGGCACCGACATCGTCAAGGCGCTTGCGCTCGGCGCCGACATGGTCGGCATCGGCCGCGTCTACTGCTACGGCCTCGTCGCCGCCGGCAGCGAAGGCATCATCCGCGTGCTCGAGCTGATCGAGGCCGAGATCATCGAGTGCCTCGGCCTGCTCGGCGTCACCGAGATCGGTGAGCTCGACCGGCGGCATGTGTGCAAGGCCGAGCCGGTCTATGTGCCGCATGTGCACAGTGCATTCCCGCTGATGCGCCTGCCGCAGGACGACTACTGATGGCGACCGTCGTCTACATCGCCTGCGCCGGCCCGGCCGAGATCCACCGCTTCGCGCTCGACGAGGAGCGCGGCGCGCTCGAGCCGCTCGATGTCGTGGCGCTGCCGGGCCGCGATGGGCCGTCACCGAGCAACCTGCCGATGGCCTTCGCGCCTACCGGCACAACGCTCTACGCCGCGTTGCGCTCGCCGCCTTTTCCGGTGACCGCGTTTGCAGTCGACCCGGCGAGCGGCATGCTCACGGCACGCGGCACCGCACCGCTGCCCGCGGCGATGGCTTACATCGCGGTCGGCACCGATGGGCGTACGTTGCTCGGTGCGAGCTATGTGAATGGGCTCGTTGCCGTCAGCGCCATCGCGTCCGACGGTGTGCGGGCGCCGCCCACACAGGTCGTGGCAACGCCGCCGAAGGCACACTGCATCATCCGCGGCCGAGGCGACGACGTCGTCTATGCGACGACGGTCGACGGCAATTCTATCCTGGTCTTTCGCCAGGATGCCGCGACCGGCAAGCTCACGCCGGCACAGCCGGACCGCATCGTCTGTCGCGCCGGCGCGGGGCCGCGCCACCTCGCGCTGCACCCGCGGCTCGCCGTGCTCTACTGCATCAACGAGACGGGCGGCAGCTTGGCGGGATTCGCGATCGATCAAGCCGGCGCGCTGCAGGAACTGCAGTATGAGACGCTCATGCCGGCGGGCTTCGCCGGCAACGCCCGCGCCGCCGACCTGCACGTCACGCCCGACGGGCGCTTCGCCTATGCGAGCGTGCGCGCGACCAACGTGATCGGCGTCTTCCGCATCGATCCTGCGAGCGGCCAGCTCACGCGCGTCGCGTCGATCAAGGTCGAAGGGTCGCCGCGCGCCTTTGCGATCGATTCGAGCGGCCGCTTTCTGATTTGCGCCGGACAGACCGAAAATGTGGTCGCGGTCTACGCGATCGATCGCGACGACGGCACCCTGACGCGAACGCAGAGAATCTCAACGCCGGCGAATCCGAGCTGGGTGGAAACGCGGCGCTTGCAGAAGAAGCCGTGAAGACGCCTCGCCCGACGACACGACGCGGCTGCCCCCAACCGCCGGAGGTCACATTTCGCCCCGGCACCGATATTTTTCACCGAATGTCGGGATTGTACTATGCTCCGCGCATTCGAGCATGAGATCAGGGGAGAGACAGTCATGCAGCTCGGCCTTCGGAACATGGCGATTGGCGGCGTCATCTGCATCATCGGAATTCTGGTGACGGCCGGGACATACGGCGCCGCCTCCTCGGGCAGCGGCGGCGGCCATTACGTCATCGCGTGGGGCGCCATCGTGTTCGGCGGCTTTCAGTTCTTGAAGGGCTTGTTTCAGATGGTCACCGGCTCGGGCAGCCAAGCCTGACTCGGCGGCGCCTTGAATTCGAGTTGCTGACGCGTCGCTGCGTAGCAGCGAGCCCTCCGGCCGAAAATCGTGGATCCTGTGATGGCCAACACATCGCGTGGGCGGCCTCTTTCCTAGGGTGTGGACATCCAAGGCGATCGGCGCCCTGGGCCAACCTTTAGGAATAGCCATGTCGATCCTGTCCGCCCGCCGCTTCCTCACCCGGTCGGCCTTCGCCGCCGTGGCCCTGCTGTCCGCCTCCTCCGCCGTGCAGGCGCGGCCGTCCTTCGGCGGCGCGCCCTCCGTCCGGACCTTCTCGTTCCCCAGCCACAGCGGTCAGTACGGGAATGCCACGTTCTTCCGCGCGGCGCCGCGCACGCTGACGACCCACAGCGGCCAGTACGGCAACGTGACGTTCCTCGGCGGTGCCAAGCCGCGCACCTTCGCAAGCCACAATGGCCAATACGGCAACGCCACGTTCTTCACCAAGTCCTACACCTACCGCAGCCACAGCGGCCAGTCGGGCAACGTGACGTTCTTCGGCGCGCCCCCCACATCCCTGCCGAGCCACAGCGGCCAGTATGGCGGCGTGACCTTCCTCGGCGGCGTGCAGCCCTACACCTATCGTGGGCACAATGGGCAGATGGGCAACGTGACGTATTTCGGCTACCAGCCGGCCGGCACCGTGCCGACCCCGACCGTCCCGACGCCGGGCATCGTGCCGAGCTCGACCGTGGCGACGCCGACGATCGCGCCGTCGGTGGTCCGGACGCCGTTCGGAAACGTCTCATCGGCCAAGTGCCACTACACGGTCAACGGCCTCGTCTGCCGGTAAGCCCGATGGACGCCAGGAGCGGTCCCGAAGGCTAGGCCTTCGGGACCCGTCTTTTTACCCTGGTGCCCCCGCAATGCCCTTCCCCCTCAACGCCCCGCCGATCTCCTCGAGGATCGCCGGGTCGTCGATCGTCGCCGGCATGGTCCATTGGTCGCCGTCGGCGATCTTCTTCATGGTGCCGCGCAGGATCTTGCCCGAGCGCGTCTTCGGCAGGCGCGCGACCGTGATGGCCAGCCGGAACGACGCGACCGGGCCGATCTTGTCGCGCACCAGGGCGACGATCTCCTTCTCGATCTCGCTCGGCGGACGGTTGACGCCGGCCTTGAGCACGATGAAGCCGCACGGCACCTCGCCTTTCAATTCGTCCTTGATGCCGATGACGGCGCATTCGGCGACGTCCTTGTGGCCCGAGAGCACCTCCTCCATGCCGCCGGTCGAGAGGCGATGGCCGGCGACGTTGATGATGTCGTCGGTACGGCCCATGATGGAGAGGTAGCCGTCCTCATCCTTGAAGCCGGCGTCCGCCGTTTTGTAGTAGCCCGGAAATTCGCTGAGGTAGCTCTCGCGCATGCGCGCGTCCTGCTGCCAGAGCGTGGGCAGGCAGCCGGGCGGCAATGGCAGCTTGACCACGATCGAGCCGGTCTTGCCCGTTGCCACCTCGCGGCATGCCTCATCGACGACCCGGACGTCGTAGCCGGGCATCGCGACCGTCGCCGAGCCGTGCTTCACCGGGAGCATGCCGAGGCCCATCGGGTTGCCGGCGATGCACCAGCCGGTCTCGGTCTGCCACCAGTGATCGATCACCGGGCGATGCAGCAGGTTCTCGGCCCAGATCACCGTGTCGGGATCGGCGCGCTCGCCGGCGAGAAAGAGCGTACGGAATTTCGAGAGATCATATTTGGCGAAGAGCTTGCCCTGCGGGTCCTCCTTCTTGATGGCGCGGAACGCGGTCGGCGCGGTGAACATCGCGACCGCGCCGTGCTCGGCGATCACGCGCCAGAACGCGCCGGCGTCCGGCGTGCCGACCGGCTTGCCCTCGTAGAGAATGCTGGTGCAGCCGTGAAAGAGCGGCGCGTAGACGATGTAGCTGTGGCCCACCACCCAGCCGACGTCGGAGGCCGACCACCACACCTCGCCCGGCTCGATGCCGTAGAGATATTTCATCGACCACTCGAGCGCGACGAGATGCCCGCCATTGTCGCGCACCACCCCCTTGGGGATGCCGGTGGTCCCCGAGGTGTAGAGGATGTAGAGCGGATCGGTGGCGGCGACCGGGATCACGTCGTGCACCGCCTTCGCCCACACGAAGGCATTGTCGCGCACCTTCTTCCAGTCGTGGTCGCGGCCGGCGACGAGCGGCGCCTCGCATTGCGGCCGCTGCAGGATGATGCAGGCCTGCGGCTTCGCGCTGGCGAGCGCGATCGCCTCGTCGAGCAGCGGCTTGTACGGCACCACACGGGCGCCCTCGATGCCGCAGCTCGCCGAAAGTATGAGCTTGGGCTTGGCGTCATCGATACGTGTGGCGAGCTCCTTGGCGGCAAAGCCGCCGAACACCACTGAATGCACCGCGCCGATGCGCGCGCAGGCCAGCATGGCGACGACCGTCTCGGGGATCATCGGCATGTAGATGACGACCCGATCGCCCTTGGTGACGCCGCGCTCGCGCAGGATGCCGGCGAAGGTCGAGACCTCGACCAAGAGCTCGCCGTAGCTGATCTTGCGCTTGGTGCCGGTGACCGGGGAATCGTAGATCAGCGCCGCCTGGTCGGCGCGGCCGCGCTCGACGTGGCGATCGATCGCGTTGTAGCAGGTGTTGACCACCGCATCCGGAAACCAGCGGCCATAGACGCCGGCGTCGGGAGCGAATATCCGCTCCGGCGGCTTGATCCAGTCGATCGCGCCCGCTCCCTCGCGCCAGAAGCCTTCGGGGTCGGCGAGCGCCCGGCGATAGACCTCATGATAGCGGCTGGTGCGGGCGTCCATGCAGCCCTCCTGTCTGGCGTTTCATGGGATTCTGGGACGGACGCCGCGCTTTGCAAGCCGGCACGTCAGCGCGCTTCCTTCCGGGTGCAGCCGCCGTGCGGCGACCGCACGCTGCAGCTCAAAACGTCTCTTCCTCGTTTCCCGTGTCTCACCACAGGGGTGCAGTCCAAAATTTTCCGACAAAAAATACAGGCGATTTACAATGGAAAATTGCCGCCAAATACAATGCAAGGCCTTGCCGGGACGCGAGAAAAGCCGCCCGCCCAAGAACAGCTCGGAACAGGAAAACAACAGGGCCAAGAACAATGGAAACAATGAAAAATACAGAAGCGCGGCCAGCGTCCGGTTGTATCCCCTGGACGACAAGCGACCGCGCGTCCCCCAAAACAAAACCGCGCCCGAGGCCGTGGGGCCGCGGACGCGCATGTGTCACTTTGCACTTAATGCCATGCGCCGATCGCGCCGGAAACGCAAGCGCAATTCAATCTATCCCACTATGCAGGGATGCTGCGTCATTGCCTGCGCAAGCGATCCAACGCCATGAAGGTCGCGCCTTATCTGGCGCTCGGCCAGTTCTCGACCGCGACGCTCGCGACCGCGGCGCTGCTGCCGCTCGCGGTCCCGACCAATTTGGCCGGCATTCGGCTGGTGCGGGTGTCCCGGTCGAGGTGTTCTACCGGGTCGCGTCCTGGCTGGTGCTGGTGATCTCGATCTCGCTGGTGGGGCTCGGCGCCACGGCCTTGCTGCGCCAGTGAGGGCGCTGCGGCGAATTCGGCGCGATTGATCGCGCCGGCCTCCATTCGCTAACCTGCAAGCTTGCGTCCCAGGTGGGAGGAACGCCATGGCGAAATCGCCCTACGACACCGACCTCGATCGCAACCCGGCGAACTTCCAGCCGCTCACCCCGTTGTCGGCGCTCGACCGCGCCGCCGCCGTCTATCCCGACCACCCCGCGGTCATCCACGGCGCGTTGCGCCGCAGCTATGCCGAGTTCTACGCCCGCGCGCGCCGGCTCGCCTCGGCGCTGGCCAAGCGCGGCATCAAGCCGGGCGATACGGTGACGGTGATGCTCGCCAACACGCCGCCCATGCTCGAGGCGCATTACGGCGTGCCGATGATCGGTGCCGTGCTCAACACGCTCAACACCCGGCTCGATGCCGCGATCCTCGCCTTCACGCTCGACCATGCCGAAAGCAAGGTGCTGATCGTCGACCGCGAATACGCCAAGGTGATGAAGGAGGCGCTCGCCGGTGCCAAGGCGAAGCCGCTGGTGATCGACTACGACGATCCCGAGTACACCGGCGCGGGCGAGCATATCGGCACGATCGAGTACGAGGACCTGCTCGAGGACGGCGATTCGAATTTTGCGTGGCGCATGCCGGAGGACGAATGGGACGCGATCACGCTCAACTACACCTCGGGCACGACCGGCGATCCCAAGGGCGTGGTCTATCACCACCGCGGCGCCTACCTGCTGGCGATGGCGAACGCGCTGACCTGCGGCATGTCCAAGCATCCGGTTTATCTGTGGACCTTGCCGATGTTCCACTGCAACGGCTGGTGCTTCACCTGGACGCTGTCGTTCGTCGGCGGCACCCATGTGTGCCTGCGTTACGTGCGCGCGGCGCCGATCTTCGACGCCATCGCGACACATAAGGTGACGCATCTGTGCGGCGCGCCGATCGTGATGTCGACGCTGCTCAACGCCCAGAAGGGCGAGAAGAAGCCGCTGCCCCATGCGGTCGAGTTCGTCACTGCGGCGGCGCCGCCGCCCGAGGCGGTGCTCGCCGCGATGAAAGGCGCGGGCTTCAACGTCACCCATGTGTATGGGCTGACCGAGACCTACGGCCCCGCCTCGGTCAACGACTGGAATGCCGCGTGGGACCGCCTCCCCGGGGCAGAGCAGGCCGGCAAGAAGGCGCGCCAGGGCGTGCGCTATCCTGTGCTGGAGGGGCTCGACGTGCGCGATCCCGACACGCTCGCGCCGGTGCCGCGCGACGGCGAGACGCTGGGAGAGGTGATGTTCCGCGGCAACGTGGTGATGAAGGGCTACCTCAAGAACAAATCCGCGACCGAGAAGGCGTTCGCGGGCGGCTGGTTCCACTCGGGCGATCTCGGCGTCATGCATCCCGACGGCTACATCCAGCTAAAGGATCGCTCCAAGGACATCATCATCTCGGGCGGCGAGAACATCTCCTCGATCGAGGTCGAGGATGCGCTCTACAAGCATCCAGCCGTGCAGGCCGCCGCCGTCGTCGCCAAGCCGGACGACAAATGGGGCGAGACGCCGTGCGCCTTCATCGAGCTCAAGCCGGGCGCGCAGGCGACGCGCGAGGAGCTGGTCGAGTGGTGCCGCAGGCACCTCGCCGGCTATAAATGCCCGCGGTTCATAGTGTTCTCGGACCTGCCGAAGACATCGACGGGGAAGATCCAGAAGTTCAAGCTGCGGGACATGGCGAAAGAGGTTTGAGGCTTAGCCCGGATGGAGGCGCGAAGCGCCGTAATCGGAGTCGGCTTGTCAGTTGATGGGCTTTCCGCGCATTCCGCTTCGCTGCATGCGGGCTATGAGGCTGCCTACTGACGCGCCGCTTCCTTCAAAATCTCCTCCGACAGATCATCGTCGTCGACGGCGCGCGCCAGAATCAACGCGCCGAGCGCGCAGCTCATCGCCCGGATGGTCTCGCCGCGGGCGCTGCGTCCCTTCTTCCACGGAAAGTGCGAGGACATCTTCGCGATCATCGCCTTGACGTGCGCGGTCATTGCGGTGCGCACGGCCGGCTCACGGGCGATATCCGAGGCGAGCGCCGCGATGAGGCATCCGTCCTCCGGGCAGTCACGATGCGCAGGCGAAAGATACCTCGACATGAATTCGCGCTTGCCTTTTTCCGAACGCGGCGTCGCCTCGAGCGCCGTGAGCCCCTCCGCCGAAGCGTGCTGGACGGCCTCGACCATCAGCGCCTCCTTGCAGGTGAAGTGATTGTAGAACGGCCCGTGGGTGAGCCCGGTCGCCTGCATGATCTCGGCGACGCTGACGTCGGCAAATCCGCGCTCGCGAAACAGCCGCGATGCCTCCTCGAGGATTCGAGCATGTTTGGCCGCCGTTTCGGCCGCCGGGTAGCGCATTTTTTCCTCCTGTCCGTTCGTTCTTGACATCTAACATGATGCTCATCATGTATGGCGTCAAGCATGATGATCATCATGTTTTGACGCGGCGCGACTGTGGGGCGCTCCGCGGCGTGTTCCATCCGACTGCGGAGAGCGCCGTGAATGAACCTGGCACCCTGTCGCGCGCCACAGAGCAAGGCGTGCTCCCCAAGCGGCGGTCACATGTGAGACTATGGGTCGCTGCCGGGACGGCGGTTGCGATCCTCGCAACCGCGGGGCTCGCCGATATGTACCGTCAGGGCGAGGCGACGGCCTCGGTCAGTCCGGCCGCGCCGGCGCCGTTGCCGCAGGTCGTGGTCAGCCGGCCGCTGGTGCGCGAGGTCGGCTCGCGGCTGAGCTTCCTCGGACAATTTGCGGCGGTCGACCAGGTCGAGCTGCGCGCGCAGGTCGGCGGAACGCTGACCGGCATACATTTCAAGGACGGGGACGTCGTCCACAAGGGCGATCTCCTCTTCACCATCGACCCGCGCCCCTACGAGATCCGGCTCGCGCAGGCGACGGCGCAGCTCGAGACCGCCAATGCCAAGCTGGCGCTGGCCGATCGCGAGCTCAATCGCGCGCAGGACCTCGCCACCAAGGCGTTCGGGACGGTGCAGACCGTCGATCAGCGGCTCGCCGATCAGCGCGCCGCGCAGGCAGCCGTCGACGATGCCAAGGCGCAGATTCGCGACGCCCAGTTCGACCTCGAGCACTGCCGCATCACGGCCCCGTTCACCGGGCGCATCGGCACCCATCTGGTCTCGGTCGGCAACCTGATCGCCGGCAGCCGGGCCGGCACGAGCCCGACGACGCTGCTCGCCACGCTGATGTCGATCGATCCGATCCATCTCGACTTCGACATGAGCGAGGCCGATTTCCTCGCCTTCTCGCGCGAGCGCGCGCAGATCGAGGGTCCGCTCGCCGACGAGGTCGAGATCGCGCTCAGCGACGAGACGAAGTTCGACCGGCAAGGCACGCTCGATTTCGTCGACAACGTGCTCAACCGCTCGAGCGGCACGATCCATGCTCGCGCCACCATTCCCAATCCCGACCACCTGCTGACCCCGGGCGAGTTCGCACGCGTGCGGCTCGCGCTGGGCGCCCCCGTGCAGGCGCTGCTGGTGCCGGACGCGGCCGTGCTTCCCGACCAATCGCGCCACGTGGTCATGACGGTCTCGCGCGACGGCGTGGTGGTGCCCAAGCCGGTCGAGATCGGCGACCTGCGTGGCGGCCTGCGCGTGATCCGCTCCGGCCTCGCGCCGGGCGACCGGGTGATCATCGAGGGCATTCCGCACGCGGCGCCCGGCGCGAAGGTCGCGCCGCAGGACGGCGCGATCCGTTTCGCCGCCAATGACAGCCAGGGCTAGCCACACCGAGCGCCACCCGCTCCCAGCGCGGAGTCCACGACCATGCGCCTGTCACACTTCTTCATCGATCACCCGCGCTTCGCGACCGTGCTGAGCATCTTCATCACGGCGTTCGGTCTGGGCACGATGCTGATCCTGCCGGTCGCCCGCTATCCGGAGATCGTCCCGCCCACCGTGCAGGTCACGACGTCCTATCCGGGCGCCTCCGCCGAGACGGTCGCGCGCACGGTCGCGACCCCGCTCGAGCAGGAGATCAACGGCGTCGAGAACATGCTGTACATGAACAGCCAGTCGACAGGCGACGGCAACCTCACCATCACGGTGACGTTCCGCATCGGCACCGACCTCAACGTCGCGCAGATGCTGACGCAGAACCGGGTGCAGGACGTGCTCTCCCGGCTCCCCGAGGACGTGCAGCGCCTCGGCGTGCAGACACGCAAATCGATCCCGAGCATCCTGATGGCGGTGCACCTCTACTCGCCCGACACCTCACGCGACACGCTCTATTTGTCGAACTACGCGACCCTGCACATCAAGGACGTGCTGGCGCGCCTGCCGGGTGTCGGCGACGTGCAGTTCCAGGGTGGCCGCGAATATGCGATGCGCATCTGGCTCGATCCCGACAAGGCGGCGGCCTATGGTCTCAGCGCGAGCGACGTGCTGGCGGCGCTGCGGGCGCAGAATCTGCAGGTCTCGGCCGGCGTCCTCAACCAGCCGCCCACCTCGAGCCTCGGCGCCTACCAGATCAATGTCGAGGCGCTCGGCCGGCTCACGACACCCGAGCAGTTCGGCGACGTCATCGTCAAGTCCGACAACCAGGGACATGTGACGCGCGTGCGCGACATCGCCCGGGTCGAGGTCGGCGCCGCCGACTACGGCAGCACGGCCTACAAGGACCGCAGCAACGCGGCGGTCCTGGTCATCTACGCCCAACCCGGCGCCAACTCGCTCGCGGTCGACGGGGAGGTGCGCGACGCGATGCAGGGGCTGGAGAAGAGCTTTCCGCCCGGCGTCGCCTCGACCATCATCTACGATCCGAATGTCTTCATCGCGAAGTCGATTCACGAGGTGATCGTCACGATCTTCGTGGCGAACCTCCTGGTGGTCGGCGTCGTCTTCCTCTTTCTGCAGAACTGGCGCGCGACCATCATCCCGGTCGTCGCCATCCCGGTCTCGCTGGTCGGCGCGTTCACGATTCTCGCGGCATTCGGCATCTCGCTCAACAACCTGTCGCTGTTCGGACTCGTGCTCGCGGTCGGCATCGTCGTCGACGACGCGATCGTCGTGGTCGAGAACGTCGAGCGCAACATCGTCGCCGGCATGTCGCCCGCCGAGGCGGCGCATCGCACGATGGACGAGGTCGGCGGGGCGCTGATCGCGATTGCGCTGACGCTGTGCGCCGTGTTCGTGCCGTCCGCGTTCATCTCCGGCATCACCGGCCTCTTCTTCCGCCAGTTCGCGGTGACGATCGCGGCCTCGACCATCATCTCGTGCTTCGTCTCGCTGACGCTGAGCCCGGCGCTGTGCGCCGTGCTGTTCAAGGCGCACGTGGCGCACGACCCCGCACAAGATCCCAAACCTGCAGGGCTGGCGCGCCGCCTGCTCGAGCGCGCCTTCAGTCGCTTCAATCGCGGCTTCGAGTGGCTCTCGTTCGGCTACGGCAGCCTGACGGGCCGGCTCGTGCGCGCGGGCGCCATCGTGCTCGCGGCGTATGTGGGGCTGATCGCCATCGCGGGGATCGAGTTTGCGCGGACGCCGACCGGCTTCATCCCCGAGCAGGACCAGGGCTACCTCATCAGCGTCGTCCAGCTTCCGCCCGGATCGTCACTCGAGCGAACCGAGAAGGTCGTCCGCCAGGGCACCGACATCATCCTGAGCACGAAGGGCATCGAGCATGCCGCGCCGTTCGCCGGGCTCGACGCCACGACCTTCACGGTCGCGCCGAACGCCGCGACCATCTTCTCCGGCCTGCCGTCGCTCTACGATCACGAGCTGCCGGGCGTGACTGCGAACACGGTGCTGGCGGATCTGCGCAAGCGCCTGTCGGTCATCAGGGACGCCTATGCGGTGACGATCCCGCCGCCGCCGGTTCAGGGCCTCGGCAGCGCGGGCGGCTTCAAGATGATGCTGGAAGATCGCGGCGGGCTTGGTCCGCAGGCGCTGGAGAAAGCCGCCAAGGCACTGGTGGCGGCGGCGAACAAGGACCCGGATTTCGCCGGCGTGTTCACGCTGTTCAACACCGGCTCGCCGTCGATCTATGCCGACATCGATCGGGAGAAAGCCGAGAAGCTGGGGCTCACGCCGTCCGACATCTTCGCGACGCTGCAGGTTTATCTCGGCTCGCAGTACGTCAACGACTTCAATTATCTCGGCCGCACCTACCAGGTCCGCATCCAGGGCGACCAGCAATTCAGGCGCACGCCGGAGGACATCGCCCGCCTGAAAGTCCGCAACAAGCTCGGCGAGATGGTGCCGATCGGGACGGTGGCGCAGCTGCGCACCAAGACGATCCCCTATCGGGTGCCGCGCTACAATTTGTTTCCCGCCGCCGAGGTGCAGGGCGTCGCGGCACCGGACGTCGCCACCGGCACGGCCTTGCAGCGCATGGAGGAGCTGGCGCAGAACGTGCTGCCGAAGGGCATCGGGTTCGAGTGGACGGATCTGGCGTTCCAGCAGCAGCTGCGCGGGACGCCGACCCTGCTCGTCTTCGGCGCCGCCGCGCTGTTCGTGTTCCTGGTGCTCGTCGCACAATATGAAAGCTGGAAGCTGCCGCTGGCGATCATCCTGATCGTGCCGATGTGTTTGCTCGCCTCCGTCACCGGGCTGCTGGCGCGTGGCATGCCGATCGACATCCTGGCGCAGATCGGCTTCGTCGTGCTGGTCGGCCTCGCGGCCAAGAACGCAATCCTGATCGTCGAGTTCGCGCGCCAGAAGCAGGAGGAAGGCGCCACCGCCGCCGATGCCGCCGTGCACGCCGCCCGCACCCGTCTGCGCCCGATCCTGATGACCTCGCTCGCCTTCATTCTCGGTGTCGCCCCGCTCGCGGTCGCGACCGGCGCCGGCGCCGAGATGCGGCAATCGCTGGGTACGGCCGTGCTGTTCGGCATGATGGGCGTGACCTGCTTCGGCCTGCTGTTCACACCGTCGTTCTACACGGTGATTCGCCGGCTCGGGCACGAGCGAGCCAGGCGCGGTGCGCCCGAAGTCGCGGCTCACGCGTAGCCCCGGATGGGGGCGCCGACGGGTCGGCGCGAAGCGCCGCCCGATGACGGGCTCCGCGCCGTAATCCGGGGCAACCCTGTCCGCGGATAGGCTTTTCGCCGGGTAGGCGAGGATGTTGCCATCCTCGCCCCCCACAGACCCGGACGTGCAGATTTCCCGCATCCGGTTCTTCGCGCAAGAGCTTCGCTCACGTGGCGTATCGATGGACGATCCGCGGCTTCGGCAATGGATAGCGCACCAGCAGCGCCGCGAAG
>Ga0209062_1000739_pt1 | contig 81542 bp, 84 predicted proteins | sample Coa_R2_2_FD_187158 | JGI IMG/M metagenome (GOLD analysis project Ga0209062, IMG submission 187158) | Surface soil microbial communities from Centralia Pennsylvania, which are recovering from an underground coalmine fire - Coalmine... | ecosystem: Environmental > Terrestrial > Soil > Unclassified... | reverse complement strand
CGCGCAGCAGCTGGCGGTGCAGGTCGCGGTTGGTCTCGAGGCAGCCCATGAGGTCGCCCGCCGGCACGCGCCACGCCGGGCCCTCGAACTGCACGACCGCGCGGTTGGTCGCGGTACCGTCGAGCAGCAGGGAGCTGCCGACCATGCCTTCGCGGCCGACCAGCGCCACCTGCATGTGCTGCTTGCCCACGCCCGCCTCGAGCGAGACCACGGCGCCGATCGGGAAATAAAGATGGGACGCCCGCCGGCCCGCCTCCTCGAGGATCGAGCCGGCGGCGATCGTCATGTGCTCGAGATGAGGCTGGAGCGCCGTCCAAGCCGCCTCGTCGAGCTGCTGCAGCAGCCCGTTGCCACGGTCCGCGGCCGGCGTCTCCGGCGGCTCCGGTCGCGCCTGCGGCTGCCGCAGCAGCGCCTGCAGGGCCAAGCGGATCTGGTTGGGATCGGCCGGCTTCGTGAGCACCTGGGTGCCGTTGAAATCCGAGGGCAGGATCAGCGACGGATAGCCGGTCAGGAAGCAATACGGCACCTTGCGACGATCGAGCTCGGCGCATAGCGGGAAGCTGTAGGTGCCGTCGAGGTTGATGTCGATGATCGCCCCGTCGACCGGCTTCTGGTCCAGCAGCTCCAGGCCCCGGTTGACCCGCGCCGCCGTCCCGGCGACGCTGTAGCCACAGTCACGCACGATGTCGCCGACCTCGCTCGCGGTCAGGAAATTGTCTTCCACGATCAGGATTTCGGGCCGATGCGCGGCTCCGTGTTCGGTCATGCCCGTCATGGCTTGCCCCTCAATTGTTAAGAGTCCGGACTTCCCCAGGAACCGTCCTGTGACCAACGCCCTCCTGTACGCTTTGGTTTCGCATCTCCACTCTTGGGAGCAGGTTGCCGTACGCCTACGCACAACGACTTGACATTGCCTGCGCGATTATAGTCGACCTTGCCAAGGGCGGCCCCGTTATTTACCGTGTGGTATCGCTGGCTGGGTTTCCCGAGCGCCGGCGGCAGAGAGACGCTTCGTGCTCCCGCTCACCTCCTGGTGCGGAGATGGCCATGAAAGAAGCGTTCGAGTGCCTCGACAAAGCAACCGTATGTGAAACCCTGGCCGGCGGCACGCGCGATGCGTCCTCGACCCGGATCCTGCAGGACATCGCCGACCAATGGCGCCGGCTGGCCCGGGATACCGACCGGCACAAGCGCATCGTGGCGAAATCGTCCGGTCTCGACCCACGCGGGAACCCGCGAAACCGCCTGCACGCAGCCTAGGCTGCTTTCCCGCGCAGCAACGCCCTGCAGCGATGCGTTGACTCCGAACACCGGGTTCAGGAGGACCTGCCATGCTGCGTGCACCCCCAACCCGCGACATCATCGTCATCGGAGGCTCCGCTGGCGCCATCGAGGCGTTGCATGAGCTGCTGCCCAATCTTCCGGCGGACCTGCCGGCCGCGCTCCTCGTGGTCCTGCATGTCGGGGCCGACAGCATCCTGCCGGCGGTGCTGGAGCGGACCAGCCGCCTGCCGGTGACGGCCGCCAGGAGCGGCACTGCGCTCGAACATGGCCGTATCTATGTCGGCGTGCCGGGCGTGCACCTGCTGCTGCACGACGAGCACATCCTGCTGCGCCGCGGCCCGCGTGAGAATTTCGCCCGGCCGGCGATCGATGCGTTGTTCCGCTCGGCTGCCGCCAGCCTCGGCGGCCGGGTGATCGGCGTCCTGCTGTCGGGCTCGCTGTCGGACGGCTCGGCCGGCCTGCGCGCGATCAAGCGCTGCGGCGGTGTGACGGTGGTGCAGGATCCGGAAGATGCCGTGGTGCCGGCCATGCCGCGCAACGCGCTGCGTCATGCCGACGTCGACTATGTGCGACCGGTGTCGGCGATGCCGGCGCTGCTGGCCGAGCTGGCGCGCCAGCCGGCCGGCCCGTCGCCCGAGGTTCCGCTCGAGATCCGGCTCGAATCGGCGATTGCTGCTCAGGAGTTGGCGGACATGAAGGTCGACCAAATGCTGGGCCAGGTATCCCCGTTCACCTGCCCCGAATGTCATGGAGCCTTGTGGGAAATCCGCGACGGGCCCATGCTCCGTTTCCGTTGTCACGTCGGCCATGCCTTCGCGGCCGATGCGGTCCTGGCGGCGCAGGGCGAAGAGGTCGAGCGGTTGCTCGGGAGCCTGCAGCGCACCCATCAGGAACGTGCGGCACTGGCGCGACGGATGGCGGAGCAGGAACGGTCGGGCAAGCATCACAATCTCGCCGACCGGCTCGAGGCGCGGGCCCAGGAATACGAGGACGATGCGCGCCTGGTGATGGAACTGATGCGCAACGGCTTCGGCGGCAGCGCCGACACGGGCAACAACAGCGGCAACGACACGGGCAAGGACGGCGGGGGCAATGGCAAGGACAAGGCGTAACGGAGGGAAGCCGCCGGAAGAGGCGGAAGAGGAGAAGGGCGGCGGTCCGGGCGTAGTCCCGGTGGTCGGCATCGGCGCCTCGGCCGGCGGATTGTCCGCGCTCGAAGCGCTGCTGCCGCCAATCGCGCCCGACAGCGGCCTCGCCTACGTCGTCGTGCAGCATCTCGATCCGGACCACGAGAGCGCACTCACGTCCTTGCTGCAGCGCCTGTCGCCGATTCCGGTCTCGCGGATCCACAACAAGACGGCGATCGAGGCCAACAATCTCTACGTCATTCCGCCCAATGCCAGCCTGACGCTGGTCGACGATCGCCTGCACCTGGCCCCGCCGCTGGAGCACCGCGGCCAGCGCACGCCGATCGACGGCTTCTTCCTCTCGCTCGCCGAGGCGCGCGGCGAGAAGGCGGCGGGCATCATCCTGTCGGGCTCGGGCAGCGACGGCACGCTCGGCCTGCGCGCGATCAAGGAGCATGGCGGGCTCACCATCGCGCAGGAAGGCGCGGAGTATGACGGCATGATGCGCAGCGCCGTGCGATCCGGGATGGTCGACTTCGTCCTGCCGCTCGACCAGATCCCGGCCAAGCTCGCCGACTATTTCCATCACCTCGACGGCCACCGCCAGCGCGCCGAAAGCCAGGAGCCGGGCGACTATCTGATGCAGATTTCCACCCTGCTGCGCACCCGAACCGGCCACGACTTCTCGGGCTACAAGGACAAGACGGTGGCGCGCCGGGTGCAGCGGCGCATGCAGGTGCTGCAGATCGACACCGTGCCGGAGTTCATCGACCGGCTGCGCAAGGAGCCGGCCGAGGTCGACACGCTGCTGCAGGATCTGCTGATCGGCGTCACGAACTTCTTCCGCGACCCGCAGGCGTTTGCGGCGCTGGAGGAGAAGGTCATCCCGGCGCTGTTCGAGGGCAAGGGGCCGGACGACACGGTGCGCGTCTGGGTGCCCGGCTGCTCGACCGGCGAGGAGGCCTATTCGATCGCGATCCTCCTGCGCGAGCACATGCCCAAGGGCCAGGGTGCCCCGAAGCTGCAGATCTTCGCCTCCGACATCGACGAGCCGGCGCTCGCGGTCGCGCGCATCGGCCGCTATCCCGCGACCATCGCGCGCGACATCCCGCAGAACCGGCTGGAACGCTATTTCGTGCGCGAGGACGGCACCTACCGCATCGCCTCGGACCTGCGCGAGCTCTGCCTGTTCTCGGCGCACAACCTGCTGCGCGACGCACCCTTCTCCAAGCTCCACCTGGTGACCTGCCGCAACCTGCTGATCTATCTCACGCCCGAGCTGCAGAACCGGCTGATCCCGCTGTTCCACTACGCCCTCAACGAGGGCGGCTACCTGTTCCTCGGCAGCTCCGAGAACCTGACGAAGCATACACGGCTCTTCTCCACCCTCGACAAGCCGCATCGCATCTTCCGCCGCCGCACCCAGGTCGAGCGCCGGCTGCCCGAATTCCCGCTGACCGCGCCCGAGGGCCTGCGCCGCCGGCCGCCGGCGGTGCCGCGCACGGCGGCCGACCAGGAGCCGTTGCAGGCGCTGGCCGAACGCCAGCTGCTCGACCGCTATTCGCCGGCCTATGTCATCATCAACGCCGAGGGCGACGTGCTGCACGGCTCGGCGCGGACCGGCAAGTATCTCGAACTATCGGCCGGCGTGCCGAAGATCGACATCTTCTCGATGGCGCGCCAGGGGCTCCGGCCCGACCTGCGCGCCGGCGTGCACAAGGCGATCAGCTCGGGCCAGGTCGTGGTGCAGAAGAACGTGCTGGTCGGCACCAACGGCGGGCGCCAGCTGATCGACCTCGTCATCCAGCCCTTGCGCACCGCCGCCCTGCACGATCCGCTCTACCTGGTGGTGTTCCAGGACATCGGCGGCATCAAGAGCCAGCAGGAAGCCGAGGCGCCGCATGACGACGACGATCTCGAGAACGCCAACCTGCGCCAGCTCGAGATGGAGCTCCGCTCGACCAAGGAGCGGCTGCAGACCACGACGGAAGAGCTGGAATCGGCCAACGAGGAGCTGAAGTCCGGCAACGAGGAACTCTCCTCGATGAACGAGGAGCTGCAGTCGGCCAACGAGGAGCTCGAGACCTCGAAGGAGGAGCTGCAGTCGATCAACGAGGAGCTGCAGACCGTCAACGCCGAGCTGAACGCGCGCGTGGAAGAGTTGAGCCGCGCCAACAGCGACATCGCCAACCTGCTCGAGAGCACGCAGATCGCCACGGTGTTCCTCGACCGCAATCTCAACGTCAAGAACTTCACGCCGGCGGCCAAGGACGTCTTCCGCCTGGTCGAGAGCGACACCGGCCGGCCGATCACCCATGTGCGCGCGCGCTTCCAGGCCGACACGGTGCAGGAGGACGCCGAGCGGGTGATGCGCACCCTCGCCACCATCGAGCGGCAGATCGAGAGCACCGATTCGGGCGCGCGCTACGTCATGCGCATGATGCCCTACCGCACGGTCGACAACGTGATCGCGGGCGTCGTGCTGACCTTCGTCGACGTCACCAAGATGAGCGCGGCCGAGGCGCGGATCGATGAGCTGACCCGAGACCTGCGCGACCGGATCTCGAGCCTCGAGACGCTGCTCGACGTCGTGCCGGTCGGCATCCTGATCCTGAGCGACGCGCAGAAGCTCGACGAGGTGCAGGTCAACCGCTACGGCGCGCAGCTGCTGGGCGACGGCGTGCGCGGCGAGACCAGCGGCCCGCGGCGCCTCAGCCGCCCGCTTCGCCTGTTCCAGGGCGAGCGCGAGCTCGGGCCCGACGAGCATCCGCTGCAGCTCGCCAGCCGCACCGGCCGGCCGGTCCCCAACTTCGAGGGCCAGCTGCTGCGCAGCGATGGCGAGCGGCGCGACGTCATGATCACCTCGACGCCCCTCTTCGAGCACGGCGGCAGGGTGCGCGGCGCGATCGCGGCCATCGTCGACATCTCCGAGCCCAAGAACGCCGAAGCGCGCCAGCAGGTGCTGCTCTACGAGCTGCAGCACCGGGTCAAGAACATCATCGCCACCGTGAGCGCGCTGGCCGGGCGCACGTTGCGCGCCGACCTGTCGCCGGCCGAGTTCGTGCAGGCCTTCCAGGGCCGGCTGCGCGGCATGGCCCGCACGCACGAGCTGCTGTCGCGCAGCAACTGGTCCGGCGCGCCGATCGGCGAGCTGGTCGACAGCACGCTGCGCAGCCTCGTCACGCCGGAGGCGGGTTCCTTCAGCGCGCATGGGCCGGAAGTGCTGCTGACCCCGAACGCGGCGGCGACGCTCGGCATGGTGATCTACGAGCTTGCGACCAACGCGGTGAAGTACGGCGTCCTGTCCCAGCCCGCCGGCCGCCTCGACGTGCAGTGGCAGCTTACGGGTCCGAGGCAGGCCGGCCGCATCGAGCTGGTCTGGACGGAATCGGGCGGCCGCGAGGTGCCGCGGGACATCACGCCGGGCTTCGGGCTGAACTTCATCACGCGCAGCATCGAGTACGAGATGCAGGGCAAGGCCGAGCGAGAGCCCGCGCCGGGCGGCCTGCGCTGGACCATCGAGTTTCCCGCCGCCCAGAACGTGCAGCGTACCTAGCTAGACCAGGAGGCAGCCATGCTACCCCCGTCGCCCGAGACACTCGCCGGCCTCAAGGTGCTGGTGGTCGAGGACAGCTACCTGATCGCCGAGCATGTGTCCGACCTGCTGGCGCAGTACGGCGCCGAGGTGGTCGGGCCGGTGGCGCGGCTCGGGGCGGGACTGAAGCTGGTCGAGGAGGGCACGCCGGTCGACGGCGCGCTGCTCGACGTCAATCTCGACGGCGAATTCTGCTTTCCCATTGCCGCTGCGCTGGCGCAGCGCGAGGTGCCGTTCGCCTTCCTGACCGGCTACGACGACAGCGACATCATCCCGCGCGATTTCGCCGCCGCGCCGCGCCTCGGCAAGCCGCTCGACGAGGCGCAGCTGGTCCGCACCGTCGCCGCCGACTTCGGCCGGCGTTAGAAAATCAGGAGAGGATGCGCGCCGCGGCGCGATGCACGGCGGGATCGCCGGCGGCGAGGATCGAGCCGTCGGACGTCATGTCGAGCTCGCGGCCGCGCCAGTCGGTGGCGAGGCCGCCGGCGCCCTTGATCACCGGCACGAGTGCCGCGAAGTCGTAGAGCTTGAGCTCGTTCTCGACCACCAGGTCGACATGGCCGGCCGCCAGCAGGCCGTAGGCGTAGCAGTCGCCGCCCCAGCGGAAGAGCTTCACCGCGTCGGCCAGCGCCGCATGCTTCCGCGAGACGTCGCCCGAGAACATGATCGGCGAGGTCGAGTACATGTAGGCGCGGTCGAGCGTCGGGCAGGCGCGCACGCGGATCGGCTGGCCGTTCAGCGTCGCTGGCTGGCCGCTCACGCCCAGCCAGCGCTCCTTCAGGATCGGCTGGTCGATCACGCCCAGCACCGGCAGGCCCTTGTGCAGCAGCGCAATCAGCGTGCCCCAGATCGGCAGGCCGGTGATGAAGGCGCGGGTGCCGTCGATCGGGTCGAGTACCCAGACATACTCGGCATCGGCGCGCTCGATGCCATGCTCCTCGCCGTAGACGCCGTGCTCGGGCACTTCCGTCGAGAGGATCGCCCGCATCGCCGCCTCGGCCTCGCGGTCGGCGATCGTCACGGGGCTCGCATCGCTCTTGTCGTCGACCGGCACGGGCGTGCGGAAGTAGCGCGCCGAGATCGGGCGGGCGGCATCGGCGAGCTTGTGCGCGAGAGCGATGAAGTTGGCGGGGACGCTCATGAGAAGGTCATGACTCACCGGACCGCGCCACTCCAGTGGCGCAATCATGAATCATGAGCGCCACTGGAGTGGCGCGGTCCAATGAACTACGGCAGCGGCGGCTTGGGGTCGTCGTGCATCGTGCGCAGGTAGGCGATGACGTCGGCGCGATCCTGCTCCTTGGGCAGGCCGGCGAAGGCCATCTTGGTGCCGCGCGCGAAGGACTGCGGCTTGAAGATCATGTGGTTGATGTCTTCGTAGGTCCACTCGCCGCCGAGCTTCTGCAGCGCCGAGGAGTAGCTGAAGCCTTCCTCGCTGGCCTTCTTGCGGCCGACCAGGTTCCACTGGTTCGGGCCGACCTTGTTGGGGCCGCCCTTGTCGATCGTGTGGCAGGTCGCGCACTGCTGCTTGAAGATCTGCTCGCCGTGCTGGACGTTGGCGTCCTTGAGCTTGGGCCCGATCGGCGGCAGCTCGGCCGGCTTCTCGCCGCCCGCGGCCGCTTCGGGCGCCGCCTCGGAGACGGCGATCGCCGGCTTCTCCAGCTCCTCCGGACTGACGAGCGCATTCGACACCTTGCCGATCACCATCGCGAACAGCGCGGAGGCCAGGAAGCAGCCCGCCATCGTGTTGAAAGACGCCATCGAAATCTCGCCCCGAATCTTTTTCGGACGTTGCTGTAGCACGCCCGCAGCCCGGTCAGTAGTATCCGTTCGCGCCCGCGGCATCGCGCGGCGGAACGTCGCAAGTCCCGGATATAGCGAGGTTTTTCAGGTTTTGCCGGGCGGACTAGACGCGCCGGAAACGCGCTGAGGGGGAGCATTTATCCATGGCAAAGGCGCGCGCCGGGGGCCAGACGCCCCGCAACATCATCGCCTACCAAGGCGAGCCGGGCGCCAACTCGGACATGGCCTGCCACGCGGCCTTTCCCTACATGACCACGCTGCCCTGCCCAACCTTCGATGCCGCCATGGGCGCGGTCCAGGCCGGCAAGGCGGAGCTTGCCATCATCCCGGTCGAGAATTCGGTCGCGGGCCGGGTCGCCGACCTGCACAGCCTCCTGCCGCACACCAAGCTCAAGATCGTCGCCGAGCACTTCCAGCGGGTCGAGCATTGCCTGGTCGCGCTGCCGGGCGTGAGCCTGAAGGGCATCAAGACCGCCAAGAGCCATGTCCAGGCGCTGTCGCAGTGCCGCAACTTCCTGAAGAAGCACGGCATCCAGCCGCTGGTCCATGCCGATACGGCAGGCGCCGCGCGCGAGATCGCCGAGGAGGGCGACAAGAGCGTGGGGGCCATCGCCTCTTCGCTGGCGGCGCGCATCTACGATCTGAAGGTGCTGGCAAGGAACATCGAGGACGCCGACCACAACACCACCCGCATGCTGGTGTTCTCGCGCGACGAAGCCCGGCCCGACTGGCGCACCGTGCGCTGCATGACGGCGTTCCTGTTCCGGGTGAAGAGCGTGCCGGCCGCGCTCTACAAGGCGCTGGGCGGCTTTGCGACCAACGGCGTCAATATCGTGAAGCTCGAGAGCTACCTGAGCGGCGCGCATTTCGAGCAGGCGCAGTTCTACGCCGAGGTCGAGGGCCATCCCGATCAGCGCAGCCTGCAGCTTGCCCTGGAGGAGCTGCGTTTCTTCTCGGAAGAGCTGAAGATGCTCGGCACCTTCCCCGCCCACCCGTTCCGCCGCAAGGGCTGGGACGCGCCGACCCGACCGGGAACCTGATCCCATGCAGAAGCCCGTCCGCATCGCGCCGTCGATCCTGAGCGCCGACTTCTCCGCCCTGGGCGCAGAGGTCGAGGCGATCGATGCCGCCGGCGCCGATTGGATCCATGTCGACGTGATGGACAACCACTTCGTGCCCAACCTGACGATCGGCCCGGTGGTGGTGAAGGCGCTGCGCAAGCACAGCAGGAAGCTGTTCGACGTCCATCTGATGGTGACGCCGGTCGATCCGCTGGTCCCGGCCTTCGTCGACGCGGGCGCCGATACCCTGTCTTTCCATCCCGAGGCCGGCCCACACGTCCATCGCACCATCCAGCTCATCAAGCATCACGGCAAGCGGGCGGGCTGCGTGCTCAATCCGGCGACGCCGCTCTCCGCGATCGAATGGGTGCTGGGCGACCTCGACCTGGTGCTGGTGATGAGCGTGAACCCGGGCTTCGGCGGCCAGGCCTTCATCGAATCGCAGCTCGCGAAGATCGCCGCGCTGCGCAAGGCGATCGACGCGCTGGGCAAGCCGATCGACCTCGAGGTCGATGGCGGCGTCAATCCGGAGACGGCTCGGCAATGCCTGAAGGCCGGTGCCGATGCGCTGGTCGCCGGCACCGCCGTCTTCACCGGCGGGCCGTCGCGCTACGCGGCCAACATCGCGGCGCTGCGCGGATGACGCCTGACCGGCCGGCGAGCCTTGCGCTGAGCGTGGCGAGCTGCGGTTTCGCCTTCCCGGCTTCTTCGACGCGGTGCCCAAGGCTTTGGACAAGGGACTCGGCAAGGATGTCGTCGTGCGGCTGGGCGCGGTGGTGGCCCAGCGCACGCGCCTCTATGCTTGGGCATGGCGGCTTGCCGTCATGGGCGGATTGGGGTTCGCCCTGCTGGTCGCGCTGGCGACGATTCACTGAGATTGGTCACTGAGACTGGTCACTGACGTTGGGAGTGTTCGATGCCTGCTGACCTCATCCTGCACCACTATCCCAACTCGCCCTTTTCCGAGAAGGTGAGGGTGGCGTTCGGCATCAAGCAGCTCGGCTGGAAGTCGGTCGTGATCCCCAACATCATGCCGAAGCCGGACCTGATGCCCCTGACCGGCGGCTATCGCAAGACGCCAGTGCTGCAGATTGGCGCCGACATCTACTGCGACACCCAGCTGATCATGCTCGAGATCGAGCGGCGCCACGCCAAGCCTCCGCTGCTGCCGGTCGGGCAGGAAGGCGAGGCGCGCGCGCTCGCGATGTGGATCGACCGCAACATCTTCTGGTCGGCGGTCGGCGTGGTGATGGGTGCGATCGGCGACCAGCTGCCCGAGGCCTTCAAGAAGGACCGCACCGAGTTCTCCGGCCGGCCGTTCGACAGCGACCGCCTCAAGGCTGCGGCCCCGTTCGCGCGCGAGCAGACCTACGCCCAGCTGTCGATCGCCGAGCAGATGCTGCGCGACGGCCGGCCGTTCCTGCTGGGCGGCGTGCCGAGTCTGGCTGACTGCGCGCTCTACAATCCGGTGTGGTTCCTGCAGGCGCGCATGGGCGTGGGCGACACGCCCTCGCCGCTCGACCGCCTGCCCAAGATCGTCGAATGGTCCAGGCGCATGAAGGCGTTCGGCGGCGGCAAGCCCACCGAGATGAGCGCCGACGACGCGCTCGCCGTTGCCAAGGCCGCGACGCCCGAGCCGGGCAAGGTCGACGACGGCGATCCGAGCGGGCTGAAGGCGGGGCAGAGCATCAGCATCACACCCGACGACACCGGCAAGGTGCCGGTCACGGGAACGCTGGTCGGCCTGACCAACCAGCGCATCTCCATCATCCGTAGCGACGAGCGGGTGGGCGACGTCATCGTCCACTTCCCGCGTGCAGGGTTCGTGGTGACGCCCTCGTAGACTAAAGCTCGATCGTTCCTTGCAGAACCGGCACGCAGGAGCCGCCGACCTTGGCGCGGATTCCGTCGGCGGCGCGATGGGCGGAGCAGAGGAGCCGGCTCGGCCGGCCCATCTCGACGCCCTGGACGATGTCGTAGGTGCCGACCGCGGCGGGCGTGAGCGACAGCAGCAGCGCGGCGAGCGGCGTCGCGGCGCTGCCGGTCGCCGGATCCTCGACCGTGCCGGACAGCGGCGAGAACATGCGGGTGCGGATGCGCCCGCCGTCGTGCGCATAGAGATAGAGCGGCAGGCGGTTCGCGCCCATCGCCGTGTAGCTCTTCGCAGCGTCCCGGAACTGGCCGATGTCGGGAGTCGCGCGGGTGAGCGCGTCGCCCGACACCTCGGCGATCACGAAGGAATTCCCCACCGACGCGCTGACCGGCTTGTGCGCCCCGGTCAGCACGTCGCTCGTCTTCAGCCTGGCGCAAGCCGCCACGAGCTCGACCGGCATTTCCGGCCCGAGCGACAGCGGCTGCGGCGCGGCGATCGTGATCGTCTCGCCCACCTCGATCTCGACCAGGCCGGCGATCTCCTCGAAGCGCAGCCGGCCGTCCTTCGCGCGGCCCTGCTGTGCCAGCACCCAGCCGGTGCCGACATTGGGATGGCCGGCGAACGGCATCTCGGCGCGGCGGTTGAAGATGCGCACGCGGGCGCTGTTCGCCGCGTCCGCCGGCGGCAGCACGAAGGTCGTCTCGCTGAGGTTGAACTCGGCGGCGAGCGCCTGCATGTCGGCGTCGCTCATGCCGCGCGCGTCGGGAAATACGGCGAGCGGATTGCCACCGAAGCGCTTTTCGGTGAAGACGTCGACGGTGACGAAGGAGAAGCGGGGCATGGCCCGCTTCTAGACGACTTCCACGCCGATCTCGCCGGCAATTCTTCTCAGGGCAGCCACCGATTTGGCTGTGGCATTGCGGCCGTCCTGCGGGCAGTGCGTCTCCATGCTGGCGACGATCTCCGGCACCGTGACATGCGCCAACAGGCGCGTGAGCTCGCGCGTCCATGGCACCTTGCCGTCGCCGAGCGGCACGGCGCGCCTGGCCTCGAAGTCACGGTCCTTGAGATGGATCAGGTCGACCATCGGCCCCAACGTCTCGAAGTCGTCGTCCGACGGCGGCTGGCCGATCGACCAGCTGTTGGCGATATCGACCAGCGGCCGCAGCCACGGCGAGGGTTCGCCCAACGACGCGAAATAGCCGGTGAGCTCCGGCATCGAGCCGATGTTGCAGACCGGCTCGTTCTCGATCTCGACCGCGATGTCGTGGCGATCGGCCAGGTCGATCAGCCGGCCCATCGGCGCCAGCAAGTCGTCGGGCTTGAAGCCCGCGTAGCGCAGGAAGCTGAAGACGCGGATTCTCGAGGCGCCCAGGACCGTCGCGATATCGAAGGCGTGCGCCAGCGGATCGTCGGTCGGGCAGGTCTTTGGATCGAAGGCGAAGTCGACCTTGCCGCCGGCGGGCGCCTTGGCCGGCGCGGGCCACTTCAGCAGCGGCGAGACGAAGGTCGGCACGCCGATGCCCGCCGCCTTGAGCTGGCCGGCGATCGCGGCGACCTCGTCGAGCGTCATGCCGAGCAGATTGCGGCCGTCGACGGTGCGCATGTCGAGCCGGCGCACCTCGTTTTCGTCGCAGAACGACAACATTTCGGTGACCGAGGGACCGATCTCGTCGCCGATCACGGCGAGGGCTAGGCGGGCGGGCATGCGCCATCATAATCTTGGGCATGGCTGACGAAACCTCGATCTTCGTGGGCGCGGGCGAGAGCGACCAGTACCTGCTGCTCAAATACGGCAACCGCCACGGGCTGATCGCCGGCGCGACCGGCACCGGCAAGACGGTCTCCTTGCAGACGCTGGCCGAGGGCTTCTCGGCCTACGGCGTGCCGGTCTTCATGGCCGACGTGAAGGGCGACCTGTCGGGCGTGAGCCAGGCCGGTGGCACCAACCCGCATGCGGTCGATCGCGCCAAGCAGCTCAAGATCGACGGCTATGCCGGCCGCGCCTTCCCGGCGATCTTCTGGGACCTGTTCGGCGAGAAAGGCCATCCCGTCCGCACTACGGTGAGCGAGATCGGGCCGGTCCTGATGGCGCGGCTGCTGCAGCTCAACGACACGCAGGAGGGCGTGCTCAACATCGTCTTCAAGGTGGCCGACGAGCAGGGCCTGCTGATCCTCGACTTCAAGGACCTGCAGGCGGTGCTGCAATGGACCGCCGAGAATGCCGGCACCCTGACCACCAAGTACGGCAACGTCTCCAAGCAATCGATCGGCACCATCCAGCGGGCGCTGCTGACCCTGCAGCAACAGGGCGGCGAGCGCTTCTTCGGCGAGCCGGCGCTCGACCTCAAGGACATGATCCGCACCGATGCGTCGGGCTTCGGCGTGATGAACGTGCTGGCGGCCGACAAGCTGATGGAAAGCCCGCGGCTCTACAGCACCTTCCTGCTGTGGCTCCTCTCGGAGCTGTTCCAGGTGATGCCCGAGGTGGGCGACCTCGAGAAGCCCAAGTTCGTGTTCTTCTTCGACGAGGCGCATCTGCTGTTCGACGACGCGCCCAAGGCCCTGCTCGACAAGATCGAGCAGGTGGTGCGGCTGATCCGCTCCAAGGGGGTCGGCGTCTACTTCGTGAGCCAGAGTCCGGCCGACGTGCCGGACAGCGTGCTGGGCCAGCTCAGCAATCGCGTGCAGCATGCGCTGCGCGCGTTCACGCCCAAGGACCAGAAGGCGGTCAAGACCGCGGCCGAGACCTTCCGGCCGAACAAGAAGTTCTCCGCAGCCGAGGCGATCGTCGAGCTCGGCGTCGGCGAAGCGCTGGTCTCGTTCCTCGATGCCAAGGGCGTGCCGACGCCGGTCGAGCGCTGCTTCGTCGCCCCGCCGCGCGGCCGCATCGGCGCCGTGACCGATGCGGAGCGCGCCAACGTCATCAAGGCGAGCCCGCTTGCCGGCAAGTACGATCAGGTGGTCGATCGCGAATCGGCCTACGAGGTGCTGATGGGCCGGGCCGGTTCGGGGCAGGTGCAGCACGGGGAGACGGCGACCCCGCCTCCGCGCCGCCGCGGCCAGTACGATGCGCCGCCGCCAGTGGCGACGCCGACGAGCGGACCGTGGGGCAGTGCGCCGTCTTCGCCTCCTGCCGAGGAAGCGCCGAAAGCCAAGCCCGAACCGCGCCTGCGCGAGGCGCAGCCGCCCCAGCCGCCGTCATCGCGAGTGCCGAAGACCGGCGGCCGCAGCGATTCGATCGAGACGACCATCATCAAGTCGGCCGCCCGCACCGCGACCAACATCGCGGTGCGCGAGGCCTCGAAGGCGATCTTCGGCAGCGGCCGCAACGCCGGCATCCTCGGCAGCCTGGTGCGCGGCGTGCTGGGCGGATTGCAGAAGTAGAAGGCCTGACCCTCCCCCATTCATATGGGCAGGGGTTTGAGCTAGGCCTCGACCACCAGCGTCCCCGACATGTCCTCGTGGCCGTCGCCGCAGAATACGTCGCAGAAGAAGACGTATTGGCCGGGTTTGGTCGGGGTGATCGTCACCCGTGTCTCCTGGTCCGGGATGATGTCGGTGCGGATGCCGAACGCGGGCATCTTGAAGCCGTGGATGCGGTCGAACGAGGTCAGCACGAAGGTGAGCGGCACGCCCGCCTTGGCCTTCACCGTGTCGGGCGTGTACTGGAACTTGCTGGCCGCGACACTCACTTCGGCGCCGGTCTCGGCGGCGAGCAGGCGCGCGGCTCCTCCGGCCGCGCTGCCGATCAGCAGCGCGGTGAACAGTCTACGCTTCATGGAACTAAGCCTTGGTGACGGGCAGCTCGGTGATGGTGATCGCCTTGCCCCCTCCACTGCTCATGAGGGCCACGTCGCGCGTGCCGAGCGGCTTGAGCGACGCATCGAACGGCGGCGGGGGCGGACGCTTCGGCGCGTCCCCGGGCGCGGCCTGCGGGAAGATCAGCGACTTCGCCGCATGATGGGCGATATGGCCCGTCATGTGGTGATGCTCCTGGTGGATGTGGCCGTAGAACACCACGATGTTCTGGTAGGGCATCATGATGTCGATCGCCTTGGCGCCGTCGGCCGTGGTCCAGTCCCAGTTCGGCACCAGGTCGAACAGCGGGCGATGGGTGAACACCACGATGCGGTCGTCCGGCTTGCGCTGCTTGAGGTCGGCCGCGAACCAGGCGAGCTGCTCGTCGCCCAGCTTCGCCGCCGGATCGGAGACGTTGTCGAGGGCGATGAAGTGCACGCCCTTGTGGTCGAAGGTCCAGTGCGTGTTCCCGAAGAACTCCTTGAACGCCTCACCCTTGTCGAGTGAGGCGTCGTGCTCGCCCGGGAGGAAGCGCACGTCCTTGACGTTGAGCTCCGAGACGATCTCCTTGAAGCGCTTCATGCGCTCGCGGCGCACCTTGCCGTCCTCGGTGGTGTGGGTGAGGTCGCCGGTGAAGACGATGAAGTCGGGCTTCGTGCTGAGGCCGTTCACGGTCACGACGGCCTTCTCCAGCGTGTGCTCGGCGTCGGGATTGGGCGGGCCCTTGAAGCCCCAATGGGTGTCGGACATCTGGACGAAGTGAAAGTCGGCGGCCTGCGCGTCGGCGGGACCTTTGGGAAACAGCCCCGCCGTGAAGGTGACGCCCGCGAGGCCTGCGAGCTTGAGGAACTGACGGCGATCGCTCTGTTGCATGAAGCCCTCCTTGGCAATCAGGAGGACCTACCGGGGCGCGCGGCGGCTTATTCCGGTCGGAATAAAATCGACGGCCGGGCGGTATTGATGTCCTATGGCTCGCATGTCCGAGGCACCGATGCCCGATTCCGGCACGGTGGAGCGTTTCCGCGCGCTGATGCTGCCGCATCTCGACGCGGCCTACGGCTTCGCCCGCTGGCTGACGCGCGACCCGGTGACGGCGCAGGACCTGGCGCAGGAGGCGATGCTGCGCGCGCTGCGCTACTTCCACGCCTTCCGCGGCGAGGAGGCGCGGCCCTGGCTGTTGCGCATCGTGCGCAACACCTGGGTCGACCAGCGGGCCAAGACGATGGCGGACCAGCCGCTGGAGGTGGTCGAGAATCAGCCGGCGGATGGGCCAGACCCGGAGCAGAGCGCCCTCGCCGGCGACCGGCGGCGGCAGGTGGCAGCGGCCTTGGCGGCGCTGCCGACGGACATGCGGGAGATCCTGGTGCTGCGCGAGATCCAGGATCTTCCCTACAAGCAGATCGCGGCCGTGCTCGACCTGCCGATCGGCACGGTGATGTCGCGGCTGGCGCGCGCGAGAGAGAGGATGGCGGCCGAGCTCAGCGGCCGCCTCGGAAGGAGAGGACATGGACTGCCCGACCTGTGAGGCGATGGTCGACGCCTACGTCGATGGCGAGCTGACCGCGACCGAGAGCGCCGACTTCGAACGCGCGCTCGAGCTGTGCCCGGAGTGCCGCAAGCGGCTCGACACGGCACGCTCCGTCGGCAACCTGCTGCGCGACCTGCCGGCCGAGCCGGCGCCCGACCTGCTGCGCGCGAAGATCGAGCGCGAGCTGCGCGGCATCGCCGGCCGGACTGCGGCTGCCCGGCCCTCAAACGCGGGATGGGGCGAGCGGATGCGCTGGATGGCCATGGCGGCGAGCCTGATCGTCGCGGTCGGCATCGGCTGGGCCGGCGGAACGCTGACTGGTTCGTTCACTGGGCGCGGCAGCAACGATACCGACGCGCTGGTAGCGAGCTACCTGCGGGTGGCAATGGCCGAGCATCCGGTCGACATCGCCTCGTCCGACCATCACACGGTGAAGCCGTGGTACGCCGGCCGCATCGCCTATTCGCCACCGGTCTACGACCTGACGGCGGTCGGCTTCCCATTGCTCGGCGGCCGGCTGGACGTGATCGAGGGCCGCAAGGTCGCGGTGCTGGTCTATCGCCGCAACCAGCACAAGCTGGCGCTGAGTCTGTGGCCGGCGGAGTCGGCAGGGAACACGGAGCCGGCCGTGAAACAGCACGACGGCTTCTCGATGGCCGAATGGCGCCACGGCGGCTTCGAATGGCGCGCCGTGTCGGATGTCTCGCCGGGAGAGATGCAGTCGTTCACCGCGGCGCTCAACGGCGCGCTCGACGCGGATCATTAGACTCATCGGACCGCGCCACTCCAGTGGCGCTCGTGATCATGATGCGCCACTGGAGTGGCGCGGTCCGATGACTAAGCCAGCCGGTCGAGCTCCTTGACAATCGCGTCGCCCATTTCCTGGGTGCCGACCTTCTTCGTGCCGTCGGTCTTGCCGACCAGAAGATCGCCGGTGCGGTAGCCCGCCTTCAGCACGTTCTCGACCGCGGTCTCGACCAGGTCGGCTTCCTTGCCGAGGTCGAACGAGTAGCGGAGCATCATGGCGTACGAGAGCGTCTCGGCGATCGGATTCGCCAGGCCCTTGCCGGCGATGTCGGGCGCGCTGCCGTGGATCGGCTCGTACAGCGCCTTGCGCCGGCCGGTCGCATCGGGTGCCCCCAATGAAGCCGACGGCAGGAGGCCCAGCGAGCCGGTCAGCATGGAGGCTTCGTCCGACAGGATGTCGCCGAACAGGTTGTCGGTCACGATCACGTCGAACTGGTTGGGCGAGCGCAGCAGCTGCATGGCGAGCGCATCGGCATACATGTGCTCGAGCTTCACGTCGGAATATTTTTCCTTGTGCAGCTTTGTCGCCTCCTCGCGCCACAGCACGCCGGTGTGCATGACGTTGGCCTTCTCGGCCGAGAGCACCTTGTTCTGGCGCTTGCGCGCGAGCTCGAAGGCGACGGCGCAGACGCGGCGAATCTCGCTCACCGTGTAGCGCTGGGTGTCGAACGCCTCGACCTCGCCCTTCGCGTTGGTGTGCCGTCCGCGCGGCTCGCCGAAATACACGCCGCTGGTCAGCTCGCGGATGATCATGATGTCGAGACCCTTGACGATCTCGGGCTTGAGCGACGACGCATCGACCAGCGCGTCGAACACCTTGGCCGGGCGCAGATTGGCGAACAGGTCCATTTCCTTGCGCAGGCGTAAAAGGCCGCGCTCGGGCTTCTTGCTGAAGTCGGCAGTGTCCCACTTCGGTCCGCCGACCGAGCCGAACAGCACCGCGTCGGCCTCGAGCGCCAGCGTCATCGTCTCGTCGGCGAGCGGCACGCCGTGCTTGTCGAGGGCGGCGCCGCCGACCACGTCTTCCTTGATGTCGAACCCGACCGCGCGCTTCTTGCCCATCCAGGCGATGATCTTGCGCACTTCGTTCATGACTTCGGGACCGATGCCGTCGCCCGGCAGCACCAGCAGATTGCGATTGGAAGACGCCATTTAAAATCTCTCGGATATGGTGCTTGGGACAAAGAACGGTGCCATCCCGAGCGAAGCGAGGGATCTACGCCGATCAGTATAGATCCCTCGCTTCGCTCGGGATGACACGATGCGTCGACGGGGCGGAGCGTTACTCCGCGGCGTGCAGCCAGGGCTGCGCTTCTTTCTGCTTCTTCTCGAAGTCGTCGATCTCCGACGCCTTCTCCATGGTGAGGCCGATGTCGTCGAGGCCTTCCAGCAGGCAGCGCTTGCGGAACGGATCGATGTCGAAGTGGACGGTGCCGCCGTCCGGACCCTTGATCTCCTGCTTCTCGAGATCGACCTCGATGATGGCGTTGGAGCCGCGGCTCGCATCGTCCATCAGCTTGTCGATCACTTCCTTCGGCACCTTGATCGGCAGAATGCCGTTCTTGAAGCAGTTGTTGTAGAAGATGTCGGCGAAGTTCTCCGAGATCACGCAGCGGATGCCGAAGTCGAGCAGCGCCCACGGCGCGTGCTCGCGGCTCGAGCCGCAGCCGAAGTTCGGGCCGGCGACGATGATCTTGGCGTTCTGGTAGGCCGGCTGGTCGAGGATGAAGTCCTTCTTCTGGCCGTCGGGCGTCCAGCGCATCTCGTAGAACAGGCCGTCCTTGAGGCCGGTGCGCTTGATGGTCTTCAGGAAGTTCTTCGGGATGATCATATCGGTGTCGATATTGACCATCGGCATCGGCGCGGCGACGCCGCGCAGCGTGGTGAATTTTTCCATATTTCCCTCGGGTTCCGCCGGAATAAACGGGCTTTCGCCCGGGCCGTCAAGGCCGCCCCCGTCAAGCGACCGGGGCGCTACCGCGCGATCCCCAGTTTCGCAGCCGCGATTGCGTTCCGGCCTTCGCCGTCGGCCAAAACCCAGCCGCTGGTCAGCATCCGCGTCATGTACTGCCTGTTGTAGAGGAAGCAGAAGACGAGCTGCCACAGGCCGCCGGTCACGAGCGTGAACAGCAGGTGCAGCGCCGCCACCCCGAGCTCGCCGCGGAACAGCGGCACGAACCAGCCGAAGAACAGATAGGTCCAGCTGAACCCGACATAGCCCGTCTTGATCAATCCGGACGCGGTGTGCTTGATGACGACTGCGGTTGCCATTTTGATCCCCCAGCCTCCAGCTTATGCGTGAGGAAGCGAGCGTGGCAACAACTGGCGAGACGCTCCGCGGGCACGAAAACGGGCGGTGCATCGCTGCACCGCCCGTTTCGATGTCGCCGTCGGTGACGACGAATTACTGGTAGTCGCGCACGTCCGCGAGAGTGCCCTTGATCGCGGCGGCGGCTGCCATCGCCGGGCTGACCAGGTGAGTGCGGCCGCCGCGGCCCTGGCGGCCCTCGAAGTTGCGGTTCGAGGTCGAGGCGCAGCGCTCGCCCGGCTCGAGCCGGTCGGCGTTCATGGCCAGGCACATCGAGCAGCCCTGGATGCGCCATTCGAAGCCGGCCTCGAGGAAGATCTTGTCCAGGCCTTCCTTCTCGGCTTCCTGCTTCACCAGGCCCGAGCCCGGCACGACCATAGCCGACACGCCCGGGGCGACCTTGCGGCCCCTGGCGATCTCGGCAGCGGCGCGCAGGTCCTCGATGCGGCCGTTGGTGCACGAGCCGATGAAGACACGCTGGATCGGCACGTCCACCAGCTTGGTGCCCGGCGTCAGGCCCATATAGGCGAGCGACCGCGCCCACGCCTCGCGGCGGTTCTCGTCCGGCGCATTGGCCGGATCGGGAACGACGTCGGTGATCGGCAGCGCATCCTGCGGGCTGGTGCCCCAGGTCACCATCGGCGGGATATCCGAGGCATTGAGGTCGATCTGCGCGTCGAAGACCGCACCCTTGTCGGACGGCAGACGGCGCCACTGCGCCAGCGCCAGATCCCAGGCTCCGCCCTTCGGTGCGTAGGGACGGCCGTGCAGGTACTTGAAGGTCGTCTCGTCCGGCGCGATCAGGCCGGCGCGCGCGCCCGCCTCGATCGACATGTTGCAGACCGTCATGCGGCCTTCCATCGTGAGCTCGCGGATCGCGCGGCCGGCATACTCGATCACGTAGCCGGTGCCGCCGGCAGTGCCGAGCTTGCCGATGATCGCCAGGATCACGTCCTTGCCGGTGACGCCGATGGGCAGGCTGCCCTCGACCGACACGCGCATGTTCTTGGCCGGCTTCTGGATCAGCGTCTGGGTGGCGAGCACGTGCTCGACCTCCGAGGTGCCGATGCCGAACGCCAGCGCGCCGAACGCGCCGTGCGTGGACGTGTGGCTGTCGCCGCACACGATCGTCATGCCCGGCAAGGTCAGGCCCTGCTCGGGGCCGATCACGTGCACGATGCCGCGGCGCGGATCGTCCATGCCGAAATAGGGCACGTGGAAGTCGGCGACGTTCTTCTCGAGCGTCTCGACCTGGACGCGGGACTCCTCGTCCATCTCGCCCACAGTGGTCGGGGTGTTGTGGTCGGCGACGGCGATGGTGGCGTCGGTGCGGCGAACCGGGCGGTTCGCCATGCGCAGCCCCTCGAAGGCCTGCGGGCTGGTCACCTCGTGGACGAGGTGACGGTCGATGTAGATGACGCAGGTGCCGTCGTCCTGCCGATGGACGACGTGGCTGTCCCAGATCTTCTCGAACAGGGTCCGCGGCGGAGGAGGCGGGGGCGGCGGGGTGGCCGACTTCTTGCGGAACGCCATGGTGCGCCTACTTCTTTCCGCCGCCCTTGGCGGCGCGCGAAGCAGCCTTCTCTTCCTTCGGCTTCTCCTTCTTGAGCTTCTCGCGGCGCGGTGTCTGCTCGGCGATCAGCTCGCGCTGGGCCTCGACGTCCTCGGCGATGCGGCTCGCCTTGCCGCGCAGGTCGCGCAGGTAATAGAGCTTGGCGCGGCGCACGATGCCTTTACGGACGACCTCGATTTCCCAGATGTTCGGGCTGTAGAGCGGGAACACGCGCTCGACGCCCTCGTCGAACGAGATCTTGCGCACGGTGAACGAGGAGTTCACGCCGGCATTCTTGCGGGCGATGCACTGGCCTTCGTAGACCTGGATGCGCTCGCGGTTGCCTTCCTGCACCTTGAGGTGCACCCGGAGCGTATCGCCCGGCTCGAAACGCGGCACCGGCCGTTCGGCGGTGACCTTGTCCATCTGGGCCTGGCCCAGCGTATCGAGAATGTTCATCGCACTTGTCCTTTCGTCACTTCTCTTCGTCTCTCTTTGCGGTGCGGCGGGCCCACAAATCCGGCCGCCGAGCCCGCGTGATCTCTTCCCGCTGTTTCCTGCGCCACTCGGCGACCCTGCCGTGATGGCCCGAGACCAGGATCTCCGGCACGCGCCGCTCGATCCCATCCGGTCCGGTCCACGACGCCGGCCGCGTGTAGTGCGGGTATTCCAGCAAACCGTCCTCGAAACTCTCCTCGTCTCCCGACTGGGCCGCGCCCATCACGCCGGGCAGCAGCCGCACGCAACTATCCATCACCGCCATGGCCGCGATCTCGCCGCCCGAGAGCACGAAATCGCCGACCGACACCTCTTCCAACGCGTGCGCCTCGATCACCCGCTCGTCGACGCCCTCGAAGCGGCCGCAGACCAGCAACACGCCCGGTCCCTTGGCCAGCTCCCGCGCCCGCGCCTGACTGAACGGCGCACCGCGCGGCGACATCAACAGCCTCGGCACGTCGTTCGACATCGCCGCGATCGCGTCCGACAGCACGTCGGGCTTCATCACCATGCCGGCGCCGCCTCCAAACGGAGCATCGTCCACCGTGCCATGGCGATCCTTGGCGAACCGCCGGATGTCGATTGCCTCCAGCGCCCACGTCCCTTCCTTCAATGCCTTGCCGGCCAGGCTTTCGCCCAGCGGGCCCGGAAACATCTCCGGGAAGAGCGTCAGCGCTATCGCGCGCCACACGTCAGCTCTCGTCCTCCTTCACGTCATCGCCTGCGAGCAGACCCGCCGGCGGATCGACCAAAACCTTGCCGCCCTCGACATCGATCTCGGGCACTGCCTCGTCGGTGAAGGGCAACATCACTCCGCCCGACACCTCCATCACCGACCCGGCGCCGAAATCGTGGAAGGCGATCACCTTGCCCCAACTCCGGCCGTCCGTGCCGACCGCCTCGAGGCCGATCAGGTCGGCCTCGTACCACTCCCGTTCGCCCGCCTCCGGCAGCCGCTTGCGCTCCACATAGAGTCGCAATCCGCGTAATGCCTCGGCTGCCGTGCGATCGGCTACGCCCTCGATCCGGGCCAGGACCGCGCCGCGTGCGGCGCTGAGGGCCTCGACCCGGTACTCCTTCTTCCCCGATTCGTCCGACAGCGGGCCATACGCGGCGACCGCCATCGGGTCCTCGGTGAAACTCCTGATGCGCACCAGACCGCGAACTCCGTGCGGCGCCGCGACGACGCCGAGCAGGACGCGGTCTTGCGGCATCAGCTCGCCGCGGCCTCCTCGGCCGGCTTCTCGGCCTCACCCGCCGCCGCGGCCGCCGCCTTCATGCGCTCCTGCGCCTTGGCCTTGGGCTGGTTCTTCTTGGTCTGCTCGCGCCGCTCGCGCGGCTTCATCAGCTCGGCCTGGGCGAAGAACTTGGCGAGACGATCCGACGGCTGGGCGCCGACCTTGAGCCAATGGGCCACGCGCTCCTTGTCGAAGGTGATGCGCTTGTCGTGCTCGCGCGGCAGCAGCGGATTGTACGTACCGAGCTTCTCGATGAAGCGACCGTCGCGCGGGCTGCGCGAGTCGGCGACCACGATGTGGAAGAACGGGCGCTTCTTGGTCCCGTGACGGCTCATGCGGATGGCTAGCATTCTGTCTCCTTCAAATCCTGTTCAAACCTGACAAATCTTCAGCGCGGGAAACCGGGCGGCGGCTGCATGCCGCCGAGGCTGCGCATGAATCCCTTCTCTCCGAGCTTGTTCACTCGCTTCATCATCTTGAGCATGTCGGCGTGCTGCTTGAGCAGCTTGTTGACGTCCTGCACGGCCACGCCTGAGCCCTTGGCGATGCGCTTCTTGCGCGAGGCGTGGATGATGTCGGGGTTGCGCCGCTCCCTGGGCGTCATGGCGAGGATCACCGCCTCCTGACGCTTGAGCTGCTTCTCGTCGATCTTGGCCTTGGACATCGCGGCCTTGGCCTGCATCGCGCCCGGCAGCATGCCCATCAGGCCGCTGAGGCCGCCCATCTTCCTGAGCTGCCGCAGCTGGCTCAGCAGGTCGTCCATGTCGAACTGGCCCTTGCGGACCTTGGCGGCGAGCTTCTCGGCCTCTTCCTTCTCGATCGTCTCGGCGGCGCGCTCGACCAGCGAGACGATGTCGCCCATGCCGAGGATGCGGCTGGCGATGCGGTCGGGATGGAACGGCTCCAGCGCATCGAACTTCTCGCCGACGCCGATCAGCTTGACCGGCCGGCCGGTGACCGCGCGCATCGACAGCGCTGCACCACCGCGGGAGTCGCCGTCGACGCGGGTCAGCACGATGCCGGTGACGGCGAGGCGCTCGTTGAACGCCTTGGCGGTGTTGACCGCGTCCTGGCCGGTCATGGCGTCGGCGACGAGCAGCGTCTCCTTGGGCTTGGCGAGGTCGGCAATCTGCCGGGCCTCGGCCATCAGCTCCTCGTCGACCGACAGGCGACCCGCCGTGTCGAGGATCAGGACATCGTAACCTTCGCGCCGCGCCGTTTCCATCGCCCGCCGGGTGATGGCGAGCGGCATCTCGAGCGGCACGATGGGAAGCGTCGGCACGCCGGTCTGCTCGCCCAGCACCTTGAGCTGCTGCTGTGCAGCCGGGCGGCGGGTGTCGAGCGAGGCCATCATGACCTTGCGGCGTGTCGCGAAGGTGCCGCTGGTGCCGAATATCTCGGCCGCCATGCCCTGCGGGCCCTGGCTGAGGCGGTAGGCGATCTTGGCCGACGTCGTGGTCTTGCCCGAGCCCTGCAGGCCGACCATCAGGATCACGACTGGCGGGATGGCGTTGAGGTCGAGGTCGGCGACGGTGCCGCCCAGCATCTCGACCAGGTGATCGTTGACGATCTTGATCACCATCTGGCCCGGCGTGACCGAGCGGATGACATCGGCGCCGATCGCCTTGGGCCGGACCTCGTCGATGAACTGGCGGACCACCGGCAGGGCGACGTCGGCCTCGAGCAGGGCCGTGCGCACCTCGCGCAGGGCTGCATCGACGTCGGCCTCGGTCAACGCCCCGCGCCCCCGCAGCCGGTCGAACACATCACCCAGACGTTTGCTCAGACCTTCGAACATCGTTTCCTTCGTCTGCCCAAACAGGTATCGCGCCGATGCGCGAGCCTTCGCGGATCAGCGGAGCTCCCCTCTCAGGCAACCGAGGGCGGGGAACCAATTAATCGGCACGACCGATTGAGCGGCCGGGGTATAAGGCCTGCCGGCCAAGGAGTCAAAAGGCTTGCCGACGGACGCTAACCCCTTGATGCAAAAAGATTATAGGCCTATACCCGGATGGTCGCTGCTGCTCTTCCTGGCGACCTTGGCGGTCATCGTCGGGCTGATCCGCCTGATCGGGCCTGCACGCCTGCTGCATTTGAGCATGTTCGGGGTGATGGGCGCTTTTTTTGCGATGGGCCTCACCGCGGTGGCCGTGGCGGTTGCGCCTCTCGGTCGCGCTGCCTTGCCTGCGCTCGGCCTGCGGCCCGCCAACTGGAAGTACCTGGTGTTCGGGGCGCTCGGCACGCTCGCTCTGTCGGTCGCGGTGAGCCAGACCGGACTCCAACCCCAGGGCATGAAGCAGGTGATCGACATGGTCCCGGGGAAGGTGAGCGTGAGCCTCGCCCTGTTCGCACTGCTCGCGCCGATCGTCGAGGAGCTGGTCTTCCGTGGCCTGCTCTATGGCTGGGTCGCCGGCCGCTGGGGCGGGATGGCCGGGCTGGTCGTCAGCTCGATCGTCTTCGCCGCCGCGCACATCGAGCCGGCGCACGTCATCCTGGTGCTGCCGCTCGGCTTCCTGTTCGGCTGGCTGCGCCGGCGAACCGACTCGCTGCTGCCGTCGCTCTTCTCCCATATCGTGAACAACGGCGCCGCGCTTCTCGCGGCAGTCTACCTGCCGGGCGTTTGAGTCCTACCCTTACCCGATGGGGTTTCAGCACGCAGGAGAATGATCATGGCCAATGACGCGATGTACGAGCAGATGTCTGCCAAGCCGGGCTTCATCGCTGCGCTCGATCAGAGCGGCGGCTCCACGCCCGGCGCGCTGCGCGCCTACGGGATTCCCGACAGCGCCTGGCACGGCGATGAGGCCGAGATGTTCAAACTGATGCACGAGATGCGCGTGCGCATCGTGACGTCACCGTCCTTCGTCGGCACCAAGGTGATTGGCGCGATCCTGTTCGAACGAACCATGGACGGCGACGTGAAGGGCAAGCCGGTGCCGGCATTCCTGTGGCAGGACCGCGGCGTGGTGCCCTTCCTGAAGGTCGACAAGGGGCTCGAGACCGAGGCGGACGGCGTTTCGCTGATGAAGCCGATACCCGGTCTCGACGCCCTGCTCGAGCGCGCCGTGAAGCTTGGCGTTTTCGGGACCAAGATGCGTTCGGTGATCAACCGTGCATCGAAGCCGGGCATCGAGGCAATCGCCGCCCAGCAGTTCGACGTTGCGCGTCAGATCGCGGCCCACGGGCTGGTGCCCATCATCGAGCCGGAGATTTCGATCAAGAGTCCCGACAAGGCGGCCTGCGAAGCCCTCCTGCGTGATGCGCTGCTCGCCCGGCTCGATGCCCTGCCGAAGGGCGAACGCGTGATGCTGAAGCTCACCCTGCCCGAGACCGCCGACTTCTATATGCCGGTGATCAAGCATGCCGGCGTGGCGCGCGTCGTTGCGCTGTCCGGCGGCTACACGCGTGCGGAAGCCTGCCGCCGCCTCGCCACCAATCACGGCATGATCGCCAGTTTTTCGCGCGCCCTGACCGAAGGCCTTACGCGATCGATGAGCGACTCCGAATTCGACGCCGCGCAGACCGCATCGATCGACGAAATCTACCAGGCCTCCACCGCGAAGGTTTGAACAGGGAAGGCAGTCAGCTCGCCAGCTTGCGGTCGACGAAGTCGAGGCGGTCCTGGCCCCAGAAGCGCTCGCCATCGATGACGAAGAACGGCGCGCCGAACACGCTCTGCTCGATCGCATGCCTGGTGTAGGCCTCGCGCTTGGCGGCCGTCTCGGGTGCCTCGCCCGCTCGCATCACCGCGTCGGCGTCGAGGCCGCAGCCGGCGATGATGCCCTTGAGCGTCGCCGGATCGCCGGTGTCCTTCTCCTCGGTCCACAGCGCGTTGAGCACGGCATGGGCCAATTTGATCGCGTCGGCCATGCGGCCCTGCTCGCGCAGGGCGATGACGCAGCGCGCGGCCGGCACCTCGTCGGCCGGGAAGAACTTGGGCTCGAGCGTCAGCTTGATGCCGAGATGATCGCGCCAGCGCCTGAGCTCCATCATGCGATAGGCTTGGCGCTGCGGCGACCGCTTGGGCAGCGGGAAGCCGCCCGACGCCGCGAAGACCTTGCCGAAATCGACCGGCCAGATGGTTATGTCGGCACCGTGCTTCTGCGCGATGGCCTCGAAGCGCTTGGAGGCGAGATAGGTCCAGGGCGAGTTGAGCGAAACGTAGTAGTCGACGTGCTTGGCCATGAGTCCTCCGCGGCGCGGGACTGTGGCATCTTCCAGCGGTGACTGAAAAGACCATCGCCATCACCGGCGGCGACGCCGCCTACTTCGACCTGCTGCGCGAATGCGTCGGCTCCCTGCGGGCGACGGCCGAAGGCCAGGCCATGGCGCTCGGCATCCTCGATTGCGGCCTGACCCAGGAGCAGCGCGCATGGTTTGCGGCGCAGGGCGCGGTCTTCGTGACGCCGGACTGGGATTTCGATTTCCCGGCGCGCGCCCGGTTGAAGGACGGCTACAAGGCGCTGACGGCGCGGCCGTTCCTGCCGCGCTACTTCCCGGGCTACGACCTCTATTTCTGGATCGATGCCGATTGCTGGGTGCAGCAGGGCGATGCGCTGGCGCTGTTCCAGCGCGCGGCGCGGACCGGCGCGCTGGCGGTGGCGCCGGAGATCCATCGCTCGATGCGGCACTACCGCCACGCCTGGACGGAGTTCTCGACCGTCAACGGCGCGGCCTACGAGGCGGCGTTCGGCAAGGAGACCGCGGAGCGGCTGATCCGCTATCCGTTGATCAATGCCGGCGTGTTCGCGCTCCAGGCCGGGGCGCCGCATTGGCAGGGCTGGGCCGACCTGCTGGGCGCTTCCCTGCAGCGCTCGGCCGACATGACCGACCAGATCGCGCTCAACGTCCTGGTCTACGACCACGGCTTCGTCTGCGAGCCGCTCCCCAGCCGCTGCAACTGGCCGGTCCATCACGCCACGCCCGCCTGGGATGCCGAGCGCAGCCTGTTCGTCGAGCCGGCCATGCCCTACGAGCCGTTGGGCATCCTGCATCTCACCATCTACACCAAGCGGCTGGAGACGCTGGACGTGCGCGAATTGGGTGGACCACACGCCGGAGAGGTGCGGCCGCGCTCGTTGCGCTGGCCCGGCCGAACCGCCATATAGCCCGCCGTGACGGTTCCGTTCCTGAAGATGCACGGGCTGGGCAACGACTTCGTCGTGCTCGATGCCCGGGCGCGCGCCCTGGACCTGCCGGTCGAGCGCCGCCGCGCCATTGCGGACCGCCGGCTGGGGGTGGGCTGCGACCAGCTGATCGTGCTCGAGCCGCCGACCGACCGCACCGCCGACGTCTTCATGCGCATCTACAATCCGGACGGCGGCGAGGCGGGCGCCTGCGGCAATGCCACGCGCTGCGTCGCTTCGGTCCTGATGGGCGAGCGCAACACCGACCAGGTCACGGTGCAGACGATTTCCGGCCTGCTGGAATCGGAAAAGGTCGGCGACGGCGTGATCTCCGTCGACATGGGATTGGCCAAGCTCGACTGGCGCGAGATTCCGGTGGCCGGCGCCTGCGACACCAATCACCTGCCGGTCGGCGCGGGTCCGTTGCAGGATCCGGTCGGCACCAACATGGGCAACCCGCACGCGACGTTTTTCGTGGACGACCTGTCGACGATCCCGCTCGCCGAGCTGGGCCCGAAGCTCGAGTACGACCCGTTCTTTCCCGAGCGCGCCAATATCGGCGTCGCGCAGGTGCTCGCGCGCGACAAGATGAAGCTGCGCGTGTGGGAGCGCGGCGCGGGCCTGACGCTCGCCTGTGGCTCCGGCGCCTGTGCAGCCGTAGTGGCGGCTTCCCGCCGCGGCCTGGTCGACCGCAAGGCCGACGTGATGCTGGAGCACGGCGCGCTCACGATCGAATGGCTGCGCGACGACCACGTGATGATGACCGGCGGGATCGCCCTGGCCTTCAAGGGCGAGCTCGACGCTCGCTCCTTTCCCGAGGTGCCCCGGTGAGCGACACGGAACCCGAGAAGAAGGGCTGGTTTGCGCGGTTTCGCTCACGGGGAACCCCGGCCGACGAGACGCCAAAGTCTCCGGAAACGCCGCAGTCGGCAGAACCGGAAGTCAAGACCGAGGCCGAGCTGCCCGTCTCGCGGCCCCCAAGCGAACCGGCGAGTGACGTCGAGAAGGAAGCAGAGGTCGAGAAGAAGGGCTGGCTGTCGCGCCTGCGCGAGGGCCTGTCCAAGTCGACCAAGCGCGTCACCGAGAGCATCACCGGGCTCTTCACCAAGAAGAAGCTCGACCAAGAGACGCTCAACGAGCTCGAGGATGCGCTGATCCAGGCGGATCTCGGCGTTTCGGTTGCTGCGCGGCTGGTCGAGAAGCTCGGCAAGGAGCGCTTCGGCAAGGAAGTCGACAACGAGGAGGTGCGCGCGGCGTTCGCCGACGACATCGCCGAGATCCTGCAGCCGGTCGCGATACCGCTCACGATCGACAAGACGCGCAAGCCGCACGTCGTTCTGGTGATCGGCGTGAACGGCAGCGGCAAGACCACGACCATCGCCAAGATGGCCCATCTGTTCAAAGGCGAGGGCAGGAAGGTGATGCTGGCGGCGGGCGATACGTTCCGTGCCGCCGCCGTCGAGCAGCTCAAGGTGTGGGGCGACCGTGCCGGCGTGCCGGTCGTGTCCAAGCCGACCGGCGCCGACGCCGCAGGCCTCGCCTACGAGGCGCTGGAGAAGGCCAAGGCCGAGAGCTGCGACGTGTTGCTGATCGACACCGCGGGCCGGCTGCACAACAAGACCAACCTGATGGAAGAGCTCGCCAAGATCGTGCGGGTGATCCGCAAGCTCGACCCGACGGCGCCGCATTCCTCGCTGCTGGTGCTCGACGCCACCGTCGGCCAGAACGCGCATGCCCAGGTCGAGACGTTCAAGAGCCTGTCGCCGGTCGATGCGCTGGTCCTGACCAAGCTCGATGGCAGCGCCAAGGGCGGCGTGCTGGTGGCGCTGGCCGAGAAGTTCAAGCTGCCGGTCGTCGCCATCGGCGTCGGCGAGGGCATCGACGACCTGCGCCCGTTCGAGGCGCGCGCCTTCGCGCGAAGCCTCATGGGGCTGGCGGCCTGATGGTTTCGAAATGAGCGACGACATCAAGCCCGAGAAGGGCCTGCGCAAGCTCTGGGCGACGGCGCTGGAGCTCGGCCCGCTGGTGCTGTTCTTCGCCGCGAACTCCAAGTGGGGCATCTTCCCCGGCACCGCCGTGTTCATCGTCGCCACGGCGATCGCGCTGCCCTGCTACCGCTGGATGGAGGGACGCTGGCCGATCATGCCGATGGTCGGCGGCTTCTTCGTGCTGGTGTTCGGCGGCCTGACCTTGTGGCTGCAGGACGAGACCTTCATCAAGCTCAAGCCGACCATCGTGAACTGCCTGTTCGGGGTGATCCTGGGCGGCGGGCTGCTGCTGCTGAAGCGGCCCTTGCTGAAGCCGATCTTCGGCGCGGCGTTCCAGCTCGACGACGCCGGCTGGCGCAAGCTCACCTTGCGCTGGGCGCTGTTCTTCTTCGTGCTGGCGGGGATCAACGAGTTCTTCTGGCGCAGCTTCTCGACCGAGACCTGGATCGCCAGCAAGATGTTCGTGAGCTTTCCCGCGACCATGGTCTTCGCCTTCTTCCAGGTGCCGCTGCTCAAGCGCCACTGGCTGGGCGACGACAACCCGTTCGCCTGAGCCTCATTTGTCGGGGGCGATTAGGCTGACCTTGGGGAAGTAGGTCCTGTAGCGTGCCACGTCGCGCGTGAGCAGCCGATGGCCGCGAATAGCGGCATGCGCACCGATATAGAAATCGGGAAGCAGCGATGTCTTGCCGGCAGCACCAGCGCGGCGGCGGTACGCGATGAATGCCTTGGCAGCCAGGAAGGCCGCTTCGTACGGAACTTCCTCCCGTTCGATCATCGGCGGCAGCGCGCCTTCCAAATCCTCGATCGCGTCGAAGCGGAAGGAAAGCTCGCCATAGACGATCGGATTGATGACCAATCGGTCGTTGTTCGCCGCGTCCTCCAGGGCGGCGCTCGACCATGACCATCAATGCGGATCCTCCGAGAAGAGGTCGAGAATGACGTTGCTGTCGACGAGAATCGTCATCCGCGAGTCATCGCCGTGATCTGGTCGGTGGTGAGCTTGACCGTCCCTCGGCCGCGCATGTGCTCCACCAACCGGGCACCGCGACTGGTCTTCTTCTTGGTCCTGCGGTCGGCTCGCACGATCTTGACGACCTTGCCGTCATAGATGAACTCGACCTCGGTGTGCGGCAGCAGTCCGGCGCGTTCCCGGATGTCCTGAGGAATCGTGACCTGGCCCTTGGAGGTGATGCGCATGGTCCATCCTTACTCTTACCGGTAAGAGTAATACCGGGCCGGTCCGTTTCAAGGTGCGGGTCCTACAGCAGCTGCGGCGTCAGCGCGTCGGCCTCTTCGGCGAGGGCGGCGACGTAGCGTTCGGCGACCGAGCCGACAGAGGAGTCTTCCGACCAGACGGCGACGCAGATCGCGGCGATCGTGGCGCCGTCGTAGCGGCGCAGCGGGACGGCGGCAGCCTGGTAGCCGCGGCGCAGCTCCTGCGCGGTGATGGCGTAGCCCTGCTTGCGCACCCGCAGGATCTCGGCCCGCAACGCCCGCTTGTCGGTCACCGTGAAGTCGGTCATCACCTTGGGCTCGAGCGTCGCGAGCCACTGGTCGAGCGCCGCGTCGTCGAGTTGGCTCAGGAGGACGCGGCCGGCGGCGCTGTTGAAAGCGGGACGTCGCAGGCCGATGGTCGGCGCCAGCACGTCGGGCCGGCCGTGCAGCGAATGGGCGATCAGCACGATGTCGTGGCCGTCCAGCACCGCGGCGAAGCACGACTGCTCGGTGCGCTCGGCCAGTCGCTCGCAGGCCGGCTGGACCACGGTCGCGACCAGGTTCGAGCCGAGATAGGCCGAGGCCAGCTCCATCACCTTGGGCGTCAGGCGGAAGGTGCGGCCGTCGCTCTGCGCCATGCCGAGGCAGGTGAGCGTGTAGAGCGCGCGGCGCACGCTGGGCTTGGGCAGGTCGGTCGCGCGCGCCACCTCGCTCAGGGTCATGCGGCTGTGCTGCTTGTCGAAGGCGCGCAGCACGCGCAGGCCGCGCGCGAAGGCCTCGAGGAAGTCCGGCCCGTAGCCGCTCGCCGCGCGCTTCTTCGCATCCTGTTCGCGCAGGCGGGCCATCTAGGGCCTCAAGGCCCAGGCATTGTCGGCGTCGACGCTGAGCGTCACCGTGTCGCCGACCGACGCCGCACGAGTCGCCGGACATTCGACGGTGAAGCGGCGCCCGTGCGTCTCGACCGTCAGCGTGCGCCGCGGCCCGCGGAATACACCGTCGACCACCTTGCCCTGCCACGACAAGGGACCCGCCGAGCCCAGCGTCACGTCTTCCGGCCGGATCATCACCAGGATGGAATCGCCCGGCCGGTGCGCCTCGGCGGCGCGGCAGTCGCCGCAGGCACCAGCCCCCTCGATCGTCAGCACATGGTCGCGGCCGTCGGCGCGGCTTGCCGTCACCTTCGCCTCGATGAAATTGGGCGTCCCGAAGAAGGCGGCCACCGTGCGGCTGGCCGGCCGGCGATAGACCTCCTCCGGCGCGCCGACCTGCAGGGCACGGCCCTTGTCCATCACCACGACGCGATCGGAAAGCGCCATCGCCTCTTCCTGGTCGTGGGTGACGTAGAGCGTGGTGATCTTGAGGCGTCGCTGGAGCGCCCGGAACTCGTCGCCCATCTGCGCGCGCAGGCGGGCATCGAGGTTGCTGAGCGGCTCGTCGAGCAGCAGCACCTCGGGTTCGAACACCAGCGCTCTCGCGATCGCGACGCGTTGTTGTTGGCCGCCCGACAAGGCCGGCGCCGGCCGTTCGGCATAGGCCTCCATCTCGACGAGCTTCAGTGCCGCCATGACCTTGGCCCTGATCTCGGCCTTGGCGACATGCCGTACCGACAGCGGATAGGCGACGTTGTCGAACACCGTCATGTGGGGCCAGATCGCGTAGGACTGGAACACCATGCCGAGCTTGCGATGGTCGGGCGGCACGAACAGGTCGGCGGCCGCGTCGCTCACCACCCGATCGCCGATCGCGATCACCCCGCTGTCGTTGCGCTCCAGCCCCGCGACCATGCGCAAGGTCGTGGTCTTGCCGCAGCCCGACGGGCCGAGCAGGGTGACAAACTCACCATGCTCGACCGCGAGGTCGACCCCGTCGACCGCCTTCAGCGCGCCGAACCGGCGCCCGACTCCTTTGAGCGTGACGCTGGGCACCGGCTTACTTGTAGATCTCTTTGGCGAGCGCCAGCATCTCGTCCTGCTTGGGCGGATCGGTGGTGCCCATCGGCTTGGTGGCGAGCAGGTCGCGAATCTCCGGCAGCGTCTTCTCGACCACGCCTTTGACCACCGGGGCGTAGCCCGCGTTGCCGAAGACGAGCTGCGACTCCGGCTCGAGGTAGAAGTTCATGAAGACCCGCGCGGCATTGGGATGGGGCGCGTTCTTGAGCATGGCGAGATCAAACCGCACGTAGGGCCGTCCCTCTGCGGGCACCACGGGCTTCACCGGCAGGCCCTTCAGATTGTTGTAGTCCTGCAGGGAGAACGGAATGTAGATCGGGAACTCGCCGCGCGCGCAGCGCCGTTCGCTGTTCTGGATGTCGCGCGAGAATACCGGCTTCTGCTGCGCGAGCTTCTCGTGGAACTCGCGGCCGAACGCCTTCAGCATGACGGGGAAGAACACCGCGCCGCCCCCCAGCGCACGGTAGTCGTCCGACAGGATCTTGCCCGTCCATTTGGGATCGAGGAGATCCTTCCAGCTCTTGGGCTCGTCGTTGGCCTTGACCAGGTTCTTGTTGACCAGCACGCAGTAGCTGATGACCTCGGCGGGGATCTTGGTGTCGTCGGGCTCGTAGGTCGTGTCGATGTTCTTGTAGTTGGGCAGCGTGCCGTGCGGCTGGAAGTTGCCGTCGCGCGTCATCAGCCAGGTGGTCGTGCTGCCGTTGTGGTGGATGTCGCCCAGAAAGCGGCCTGCCGCCTGCTCGACCCGCACGCGCTCGCGGATCTCGCTGGCCCGGGCCTCGAGCCGATCGACCTTGATGCCGTATTTCGATTCGAAGGCATCGAATACCTTCTTGTGGAAGGGCGAACCGACCGTCGCGGTGTAGATCGAGACCTTGCCTTCCTTCTTGGCGGCGTCGACCACCTTGTTCCAGTCCGCATCCTGCGCCGCCGCCGAGCGCGCGATGGCCGGCGCCGCCGCCAGCAGCCCGAGAAGCCTTCTTCTCCGCATGTCCGCCTCCGTTTGCCTTCCCCGTGTCGTCTTACAGCGTGCTGATGCGCTGCTTTATGAACCGGAGCTGCACCCAGCGGAAGAGCAGGACGAGGGCCAGCATGATCAGGCCGACCACGCTCACATCCTCGGGCTTGCCGCCGTTCCACATCTTCAGCATCACCACCGACATCACCTGGGTATCCGGCACATAGAGCAAAATCGAGGCGCTCAATTCGCGCATGATGCCGAAGAAGATCAGGACCCAGCCGACCGCGAAGGCAGGCCAGGCGAGCGCCACCAGGATGCGCAGCATGGTCTGGCCCCAGTTCGCCCCGTGCACCCGGCTGCATTCCTCGATGTCGCGCGCGATCTGGGCATAGGCGCCCGAGGTCACCCGCACCGCGACCGGCGTGCCCAATGCCATGTAGGCCAGCAGCAGCGCCCACAAGGAGCCGTAGATCGGCATCCAGTGCGGCAGGGTGGCGAAGCCCCACAGGAAGCCGATGCCCAGCACCATGCCCGGCATCATCCAGGGCAGCCAGGCGAGCACGTCGATCAGCTTGCGGCCGGGCCACGTCGTTCGGGTCGAGATGTAGGCGATGATGCCGCCCAGGATCATGGTCGCGGTGGCGCCGACGAAGCCCAGCAGCATGGTGTTGCCGAAGGCGCGCCAGAACTCGTCGTTCCCCCAGACGCTGCGGTAGTGATCGAGCGTCAGCATGTCGAGCTGGTAGAAGCCGAAGAACTGGAAGAACGAGCTCAGCAGCAGCTGGCCGACCGGCAGCGCCACGGTCAGCACGAAGAAGCCGACGCAGATCGCGAAGGTGAGCCAACGCCACGGCCCGAGACGCGCAACGGTCGGCGCATAGGCCTTGCCGGTGACGGTGGTGAAGCTGCGCCCACGCAGCAGCCGGCCCTGCAGGACCAGCAGCACCCCCATCAGCACCAGGCTGGCGAAGCCCATCGCCGTCGCGGCCTGGTAGTCGGGCTGGGCGCGCTGCGTGATCAGGTCGAAGATCTGCGTCGTCAGCACCTTGATGTTGACCGGCGTGCCGAAGAACACCGCCGATTCGAACGCCTCCATGCCGCGGATGAAGCTCAGGATGAAGGCCGAGGTCGTGACCGGCAGCATCAGCGCGAAGGTGACGCGCCAGAAGGTCTGCCAGCGCGTCGCGCCCGACATGCGGCTCGCCTCCTCGAGCGAGGGATCCATGGCGCGGAAAGCGTCGACGACGAACAGGAAGATGAACGGCGTCGAGTACTGCATCATGTGCCAGACGATGCCGCCGTAGGAGTAGACGTCGATCAAGGTGCCGTCGCCGCCGGTGATCCAGCGCCACGCGAGGTTGATCGTGCCGACCTGCTTGTTGCCCAGCATCGCCCATGCCGTCGCCGTCAGGATCGGCGGGATGAAGAACGGCAGCGTGATCAGGATCTCGAGCACACCGCGGCCCGGCGTGTCGGTGCGCGCGATGATCCACGCCATCAGGATTGCGAGCGACAGCGACAGGCCGGTCTTCACCAGCGAGATCAGCGCGGTGTTGGCGAGCGCCTGCAGGTTGTCGGGCGCCAGCAGCGCGCGATACCCCGCCGCGTTGAACTCGCCCGCCATGCCGGGCGGGGTCGAATGGATGCTGCCGTAGAGCAGCATCGCCAGCGGATAGACGGTGAGGAAGCCGAGCGCCAGCACCAGCAGGCCGATCGAAAGCGGCCGGCCATAGCGCGAAAGGCCGCGCACGAACGCGCCTTCCCGATGGTCAAGAGGAACGGCGACCGTCATCGAGGGGTATCGCTCGTCGCTCGGTCTTGCCTTCCCCCGTCTGCGGGGGAAGGCATGATGGAGGCTGGTCTCGCCCTCAACTATTCGGCGGCGAGCGGCAGCCGCTGCAGCAGGCCGAGCGGGCTCTTCGCCGTCTTCAGCTTCTCGGCGTAGGCGTCGAGCCAGTCCAGGTCGGCCGACGCGATGAACGCGCCGCCGCGGGCGCCGCGATAGATGTCGGGATTGTCGACGGTCGCCGGCACCTTCCCGTCCTTCATCAGGGTCTGCGCCGCCTCGAGGAGCCGCTTGCGCGTCAGCGCGATCATGCGGTCGGACGGGGCGAGGTGCTCGAGCGAGCGATCGACGATCTCGCCCATGCATTCGATCATCGCCTGGTCCTGCCGGCCGATGCCCTGGATGCCGGAGTAGTTCACGTTCTTCTGCATGTCGCGATCGATGAAGTAGTCGTTCTCGCGCCGCGCGACGAGACGGTGGCGGCCGAACCAGTCGTTGGTGTTGGGCAGGTACTCGACCTGCGGCTGGAGGCCCGGGATCCAGTCGCCGTTCGCGAGCGTCTCCAGGGGCCGGGTCTTCTTCTTCCAGCCGAGGTTGTAGGTCATGGTGTGGGTGTCATCCATCGGCACGTTGAGCGTGCACGCGAGCTGATCCTCGAAGTAGCCGTTCGGCGTCAGAGTGATGAACGGGAACATGAAGTGGGCGAAGCGGTAGTAGAGCGTGCCCGGATCGGCCGGCCGGTACGCCGCGTACATCGTGCCCCACTCGGTCTCGGTCGCCTTGTAGTCGGGCGCCCGGTCGGCCACCGCCCAGCGGTTCATGTCGGTGGGGGAGACGTCCTCCATCTCGACGCCGCCGACATGCAGGAAGCCGAAGTGCGAGGTGTCGATATCGCCCTCGAGCGACTGGAACCAGTTGCACTCGCGCATGTGCACGCGAGTCATGCGTTCCTCCTCGGGCATCATCAGGATCTCGATGTTGGGCAGCTGCGGCGGTTCGGCGCGCTTGCCCATGTAGGTCCAGACGAAGCCCGCGCGCTCGACCACCTTGTAGGCCTTGGCCTTGATTCGGTGCTTGAAGTCCTGCGCCGCCGGCACGTTCGGCATGTCGGTGCAGTTGCCTTCGACGTCGAATTTCCAGCCGTGATAGACGCAGCGCAGGCCGCCTTCCTCGTTGCGCCCGAAGAACAGCGAGGCGCAGCGGTGCGGGCAACGATGCTCCATGATGCCGACCCGCCCGTCGGTATCGCGGAAGGCAATCAGCTGCTCGCCCAGCAGCATCAGCCGCATCGGCTCGCCGTCGGATTTCAGCTCGGACGAGAGGCAGGCGGGGATCCAGTATTCCCGCATCAGGTTGCCCATCGGCGTACCGGGGCCAACACGCGTCAGCATCTCATTGGCGGCAGGAGTCAGCATCGTTTCCTCCGATTTGTACGTTCTGCGGACGTTTGTACGAGGATAGCAGATTTGGGGTTCAGAGTCCCTCTGATTGGCTTTTAGTCAGGGGCCGATCTTGCCGTCACCTCCCAACGAGTCGAACATCGGCTGCTATTGAGTCTTCCGGTCAGGATGCAATGTTCAAGAGGGGCGCTCAAAGAGTGCCAGTCGGCGGCACCCACCCCGTGAGCTGCTCGCGGTTGGACTAACGATGCGACGGAAAGGTTTCTGGGTGCAGACCGAGCCTATGCTGGCTCACTCCGCCCCTTGTCCGCGCCCATGAGCAATATTATCTATTGCCATTAGTTGGCCTACGGGACGAGGTCCACATGGCAAGCATCAGTCTCGGCGCCCACTTCGAGAAGTTTGCTCAAGAGCAAATCTCTCAGGGTCGCTACCAGAACGTCAGCGAAGTCGTGCGCGCGGCTCTGCGCATGCTCGAAGACTACGAGATGATGAGGCAAGAGCGGCTGAGGCGCCTTAAGGCGAAAATCGATGCCGCTTGGGACGATCCGCGCCCCAGCCTGACCGCTGACGAGGTGTTCGACCACCTGGAGAAACATCATCGAGAGGCTGTCGCAGCCTCATCGAACAGACGTGGGTAATCTTTTCTACCGTCCTGAGGCGCGAGCCGATCTCGCCAAGCTCTATGACTACATCGTCGAGCAAAGCCGCAGCCATGATCGAGCACTGGGCTACGTCCGCCGCATCCAAGCGTAGTGTAGACGCTGCCATACCAGAAGAGACGACATGATCCGGCGAGGGCTTCATCGTCTTCTATCCTGGAGACGGGCACATCATGCTGGAAAACGTGGCCGTTCCGCCACGCGCGGCCGGGCGCGGCATCGGCAAGGAGTTGATCGGGGTTCTGCGAAGAGGCGGCGCGTCAGCGTGGCATGAACGTGCATCTCTATACCAACGAGAAGATGGCGGAGAACCTCGCGATGTATCCCAGGCTCGGCTATGTCGAGGTGGGGCGACGCACCGAAAACGGCTTCAATCGCGTCTACTTCGAGAAGACCCTGACCTGCTCCGGCGCACGGGCGGCTTCGCCCGCCCGCGGTTCTGCGTCGTGCGGATCAGAACTTGAGCTTGTTCTCCGTGCCCGCCAGCAGCCGTTCGATGTTCTGCCGGTGCTTGAGGATGATGATCAGCGCGATCGCGAGCGCGAACAGGGAGAAATAATAGGTCGCTCCGGACGCCGGCACGAAGGACAGGGCCACGAAGACGACGGCGGCGCTGATCGTGCCGAGCGAGACGAAGCGGCTGAGCGCAATGACGCTCACGAAGACGCCGAGGCTGATGAGCGCTATCGGCCAGTCGATCATGAACATCACGGCCGCGGCCGTGAGCATGCCCTTGCCGCCCTTGAAGCCGAAATAGACCGGCCAGTTGTGCCCGAGGACTGCGCCGCCGCCCGCCGCGAGCAGGCTCACGCAATCCCGCGCCTCGCCGGACTGGACGTAGACGCCGAGGCGCAAGCCGATGAGGCAGGCGACGATGCCCTTCAGGACGTCGCCCACGAGGACGAACGCCGCCGCGGACCTTCCGAGCACCCGCAGCGTGTTGGTCAGCCCGGCGCTCTTGCTGCCATGGCTCCGGATGTCCTTGCCGTAGATCTTCCCCACGATCACCGAGGTGTTGATGCTGCCGAGCAGATAGCCCGCCGCCAGGGCCGCGAGGACCTTCGCGATATCGATCATCGATCGCCCGCCCCTGCACCCTGATGGCGGTGAGGCTTTTGTCTTGCCAGGTGCAACATCGCTCTCCCGAAGGGCCTGTAGGCAGCCCGCCGCTCAGCCTCTAGAGCGATTTCCGTTCAGATGGAACCGCGCCCGCACGATCATCGCTTCTCCCATCGACCGACGGCGCGGTTCCATCTGAACGGAAATGCGCGCACGAACGATGCCTGTTGCAGCAGGCATATTCCGTCCGGCCGATTCCGGCCGGACGGAATATGTTCTAGAATTCTACCGTCCAAGGCCGGCCAGGCGCCGCCTGATTCGACTCCGGAATCCCAAGGAAGGAACGTCCCATGCAAAACCGCAAGAAATTCTACATCGACGGCGCCTGGGTCGACCCGGTCGTCCTGAAGACCGTCCCGGTGGTCAATCCGGCCACCGAGGAGACGATGTACGACGTGGCCGTCGGCTCGAAGGCCGACGTCGACAAGGCGGTCGCCGCGGCGCGCAAGGCGTTCGAGACCTTCTCCGTCACGACCCGCGAGGAGCGGATCGAGCTGTTCGGCAAGATCATCGACGTCTACAAGAAGCGCTCCAAGGACATCGCGCTCGCCATCTCCGACGAGATGGGCGCGCCGCTGCCGATGGCCGAGCGCGCGCAGGCGGGCTCCGGCCTCGGCCACCTGATGTCGACCCTGCAGGTGCTGAAGGACTATCACTTCGAGGAGAAGGTCGGCTCGGCCGTCGTCGTCCGCGAGCCGATCGGCGTGATCGGCATGATCACGCCGTGGAACTGGCCGCTCAACCAGATCGCCTGCAAGGTGGCGCCCGCGCTCGCCGCCGGCTGCACCATGATTCTGAAGCCGTCGGAGTTCACGCCGACATCGGCGCTGATCTTCGCCGAGGTCATGGATGCCGCCGGGGTGCCGAAGGGCGTGTTCAATCTCGTGAACGGCCTCGGCCCCGAGGTCGGCGTCGCGATGAGCGAGCATCCCGGCATCGACATGATCTCGTTCACCGGCTCGACCCGCGCCGGCATCGACGTCGCCCAGCGCGCCGCCAAGACCGTCAAGCGCGTCAGCCAGGAGCTCGGCGGCAAGTCGCCGAACGTCATCCTGGAGGGCGCTGACCTGAACAAGGCAGTCGCCGGCGGCGTGGCCCACGTGTTCAACAACTCGGGCCAGTCGTGCAACGCGCCGACCCGCATGATCGTGCCGGCGGCACGCATGGCGGAGGTGAAGGCGATCGCCAAGGCCGTCGCCGACAAGACCAAGGCGGGCGACCCGAAAGCCGAGGGCACCACCATCGGCCCGGTGGTCAACCGCACGCAGTGGGACAAGATCCAGGCGCTGATCAAGAAGGGCGTCGACGAGGGCGCGACCTTGGTCGCCGGCGGCCCGGGCCTGCCCGAGGGCGTCAACAAGGGCTTCTATGTCCGCCCGACCGTGTTCGCCGACGTGACCAACGACATGACGATCGCCCGCGAGGAGATCTTCGGGCCGGTGATCGCCATCCTCGGCGCCAAGGACGAGGCCGAGGCGGTCAAGATCGCCAACGACACGCCGTACGGCCTTGCCGGCTACGTCTCCGCCGGCTCGGTCGAAGCGGCCAACCGCGTCGGCCGGCAGATCCGCGCCGGCAACATCAACCTCAACGGCGTTCCGAACGAGCGGCTCGCCCCGTTCGGCGGCTACAAGCAGTCCGGCAACGGCCGGGAGTGGGGCAAGTTCGGCCTGGAAGAGTTCCTCGAGGTGAAGGCCATCGCCCTCCCGGCCGCCGCAGCCTAGGCCTCAGCATCGCTCATGCTCGAAGGGGAAGGACACCTCGTGTCCTTCCCCTTGTCTTTTGCCGGGAGCGCGGCGGCTCTCCAGAGCCGCTCATACCCTGTCGTCCTGAGCGAAGCGAAGGACCTCATGGCGATTGCAGGCGGCATGTTCGTTGGACTGCCGAAAGGTCCTTCGCTCAGGATGACAATGCGGCTCTGGAGAGCCGCCCTCCTAGCGAAGGTTACAGCCCCGCCGGCTTCCGTGGCTGTGAACTCGTTCGCGACGAAAGCACCAGAGCGAGCACGCCCAGAAAGATGAAGACGTCTGCGATGTTGAACGACGACGGGTTCTCGACGCCGCAACAGCTCATGTTGATGAAGTCGACGACGGCACCATAGACGATCCGATCGACGGCATTGCCGATCGCTCCGCCGACGATGGCGCCGACCGCCAGAGGCCTGAGCGAGCCTCGTTCGTTGCGAACCCATGCAGCCAGGATGAGCGAGATGACGACCGCGAGCACGACCAGCGCCCACCGGCCGTCGTACGATCCAAAGAAACCGAAGTTGATGCCCCTGTTCCAGACCATTCTGAAAACGAGATACGGCGACCGGATGTTGACCACGTCCCCTGCCGCCAGGCCGACCCAGTGAACGATCACAATCTTTGTAAGCCTGTCGAGACCAAACGCGATCAATGCCGCGATGACTACGGCGCCCTTCACGGCAACATTTCGCGCGTACAGCCGGCCTTCAGTGCCGGATCGTCGACATGCTCGTAGTACGTACACCTTCGAACGATCGCCGCGCCTTCGACGAACACTTCCATGAAGTCAATGCCGGCCTGGAAGCCGAACGGATTCAGGAAGAGGTCACCCAGAGGCTTCCCATTTGCCGTGACCTCGATCTTGTCGACGATGAAGCGGTAGGAGCTGGTATCTTTGTTCAGGTCTTTGTAGACGCCGGCCGCACGGAGACGCACCGTTTTCGCCCCAACAGTCAGGTTGCATTCGACCGGTGCTTTCTCGAGAGCAGGCTCGACGTAAATGCCCTGCGAATTGATGGCGCCGGATGTCGATCCCTGCAGGCGATCAATGTATTGCGGCGAAAGGGAGAGCCCGAAGCGACGGATCGAAAAATAACCGAGTTCAGGCGCACACGCGATCTGGACGAAGCTGGTAAATGAATCCGCCAAGGCAGCTCGCGGATCCGCCGTGGCGGACAGGCAAACGCTCAACGCGAACATGCCAGTGCGCATCAGATCGCGCATGATTGCTCAAAGCCCCGCCGGCTTGCGGGGCGGCCACATCCTGGCGAGGTCGCCGGTCGGATTCGAATAGGTCGCGAACTCCGTCTTGCCGCGCGACTCGTGGAAGTGGGCGAGCGCCCAGACTACGGTCGGGAAGGCGAGCTGCTCCCACGGGATGTCGGCGAAGTCGACCAGCGCCACCTCCTCGCTCTCAGGACCGGCGGCGATGTCGGCGTTCACCAGCCGCGCGCGGTACATGATCTGCACCTGGCCGATGCGGGCGACGCTGTACATCGCCAGCAGCCGGTCGATCTCGATAACAGCGCAGGCTTCCTCGCGCGCCTCGCGCTGCGCCGCCTGCTCCGTCGTCTCGCCGAGCTCCATGTAGCCCGCGGGCAGAGTCCAGAAGCCCTTGCGCGGCTCGATCGCGCGCTTGGCGATCAGGATCTTGTCGTTCCCGTTGTCATTCCAGGTGCACACCGAGCCCGCGACGATCTTGGGGTTCTGGTAGTGGATGAACTCGCAGCGCCCGCAGACCAGGCGCTCGCGATTGTCGCCCTCGGGCACGCGCTTCTCGAAATGGTCGGGCGGATCCCAGGGGAGCCGCGGGCGGTCGGGAACGACGGGTGAGCTCATGAGGTGAGGCTAAAGCACATCGGCCCCTTGAAGAAGGCCACAGGTACACCATATGTCCATCATAGATTTACTCTGGTGAGCGGGCAGGAAGAGATGATTTTCGAGGAGGGGCGGGAGGGGGGCGGGCAGAGTGGCAGGAACGGCACAAAACGCTGGTCGGCTTGCAACGAACAGCTGCCACGGTGCGTGGCAGACCGTAGCAGGGCGTGCCGGTTCGGTGATTTCCGGCATTTCCGGTATTTGCGCCACCCCCTGTCCGGGGGTGGGCTCAGGCGGCGCGGATGAGCGCCGCGACGCCGGGCAGGGTCTTGCCTTCCATCCATTCGAGGAAGGCGCCGCCGGCGGTCGAGACGTAGGAGAACTTGTCCTCGACGCCGGCCGCCGCCAGCGCCGCGACGGTGTCGCCGCCGCCTGCGACGGACAACAGCGAGCCCTTTGCGGTGAGACCGGCGACCGTCCTGGCGAGCGCGACGGTGCCCGCATCGAACGGCTTCATCTCGAAGGCGCCGAGCGGGCCGTTCCAGACCAGGGTCGCGCAGCCCTTCACATGCTCCTCGTAGACCGCGACCGACTTCGGCCCGACATCGAGGATCATCTTGTCGTCGGGGCATTCGTGCGCCTCGACCACCTCGTGCGGCGCGTTGGCCTCGAATTTGGCCGCGACCACGGCGTCGACCGGCAGCAGCACGTCGCACTTGGCGGCCTTCGCCTTGTCGAGGATCTCGAGCGCGGTCTTGCCGAGGTCCTTCTCGGCCAGCGACTTGCCGACGGAAATCCCCTGCGCCAGCAGGAAGGTGTTGGCCATGCCGCCGCCGATGATCAGCTTGTCGACCTTGCCGACCAGGTTGCCCAGCAGGTCGAGCTTGGTCGAGACCTTGGCGCCGCCGACGATCGCCACGACCGGCCGCTTGGGATTGCCGAGCGCCTTGTTCAGCGCCTCGAGCTCGGCCTGCATCAGGCGGCCGGCCAGCGCGGGCAGGCGATGGGCCACACCCTCGGTCGAGGCATGCGCGCGATGCGCCGCCGAGAAGGCATCGTTCACGTAAATGTCGCCCAGCGTCGCGAGCTGGTCGACGAAGCCCTTGTCGTTCTTCTCCTCCTCCTTGTGGAAGCGGAGGTTGTCGAGCAGCAGCACGTCCCCGTTCTTGAGCGCCTTCACCGCCGCCTCGGCCTCCGGCCCGATGCAGTCGTCGGCGAAGGCGACCGGCTTGCCGAGCGCCTTGCTCAACGGCTCGATCAGGGGCCTGAGCGACATATCGGGGACGCGCTTGCCGTCGGGCCGACCGAAGTGGCTGAGCACCACGACCCTGGCGCCCTTGTCCGCGAGCTCCTTGAGCGTCGGCGCGGCGCGTTCGATGCGCGTGGCATCGGTCACCTTGCCGTTCTTCATCGGCACGTTGAGGTCGACGCGGACCAGCACCCGCTTGCCCTGGACGCGTTCGGAATCGATCGTCTTGAAATCGCTCATTCGCTCTTCTTCCTGATCACGAAAACCAGCACGTCGCCCTCGTGCGCCGTTGAGACCAATTCGTGGCCGGTCTGCCGGCAGTATGCGGGGAAATCCTGTTCGGCGGCCGGGTCGGTGGCGCGCACCGTCAGCAGCCCGCCGGCGTCGAGCTCGCGCATCTTGCGGTTGGCGCGCAGCACGGGCAGCGGGCAGGCGAGGCCCGTCGCGTCGTATTCGAGTCGGTCAGCCACGGGTCGATCTATCGCGGGCCCGATAGTACTTCAACGCGTCCGGCAGCCACTTCTTGATGTCCGCCAGGCGGGTTTGATCGGCGGGGTGGGTGCTGAGCCATTCGGGCGGCTTGCGGCCGCCGCTGTGCGCCCGCATGCGCTCCCAGAGATGGATCGCCTCGTGCGGATCGTAGCCCGCGAGCGCCATCAGGATGAGGCCGATGTGATCGGCCTCCGATTCCTGCGCGCGCGACATCGGCAGGAGGAAGCCGACTGTGGCGCCGGCCCCCAGCGCGGCCATGGTGGCCGGGGGGTAGGAGGCGGTCTGCTTGCCGCCGGCGACGGCGAGGCCTACGCCCGTCAACAGGACCGCCGCGCTTGCGGCGCGCTGGTCGCTCAGCCGCTCGGCGCTGTGGCGTGCCAATGCATGCGCGACCTCGTGGCCGAGCACGGCCGCCAGGCCGGCCTCGTTGCGCGAGATCGGCAGGATGCCGGAATAGACCGCGACCTTGCCGCCGGGCAGGCAGAAGGCGTTGGGCTCGTTCTTGCTGATGGTGCGGAATTCCCAATTGTAGTGCGGCGCCTTCCACAGGTCGGTCGGCGGATGCTCCGCGGCGTGGGCGATGCGCCGGCCGACCTTCTCGACCAGCGCGTTGAGCTCGACGTCGTGGCTGCGCGGTTCGCTCGCGAGCACCTCGCGATAGGCCTGCGCACCGAGCTGCCGCTCCTCGCTCTCGCTCACCAGCATCATCTGCGAGCGACCGGTCACGGGTGCGCTTTCGCACGCCGCAAGCAGGCAGAACGCGAGCAGGAAGAGGTGCCGCATGCGGGGAGTCTAGTGAACGGGCGGGAGCGGGTCGAGACCCGCCGTCGTCCCGACTCGCGCGGGGTAGCCCCGCGCTTTAGCGAAGCGAAGTGGAGGGACCCTTTTTGTTTCCGATGCCGACAAAATAGGTCCCTCGGCTTCGCTCGGGACGACGGAAGGTTAGAAAAATCCCGGCCCGCCGCGGCGCTTCAGCTCTTCGCCGGCTTCGCTGCCCATGGCCTCGGCGTCGCTGGCCGGGCCGTTGCGGGTGGTGGCGATCAGTGCCGAGCCGTCGGGCTTGGCGATCAGGCCGCGCAGGTAGAGCGCACCGTCCGTGTCGAACACCGCGTGTCCCGCGATCGGCGTGCGGCACGAGCCGTCCAGCACCGCGAGCATCGCATGCTCGGCGGTGATGCAAGTCTGGGTCGGCGCGTGGTTGATGTTGGCGAGCCATCCGAGCGTACGCGCATCGTCGACGCGGCATTCGATGCACACCGCGCCCTGACCGACCGCCGGCAGCACCTCGTCCTCCGGCACTGGCGTGCCGACGGAGAGACCGAGGCGGTTGAGGCCGGCCATCGCCAGCAGGGTCGCCTCGACCTCGCCGCGCTCGCGCTTGGCCAGCCGCGTGTCGACGTTGCCGCGCAGCGTGACGATCTGGAGATCGGGGCGGCGATAGAGCAGCTGCGCCTTGCGGCGGAGCGCGGCCGTACCGACGACCGCGCCTTTTCTCAGATCGGCTATGCGCGTGATGTCGCCGGCAATCAGCACGTCGCGCGCATCCTCGCGCGGCAGGAACGCGGCGATGACGAGTCCGGCGGGCTGCGCGGTCGGCATGTCCTTCATGCTGTGCACGGCGCCGTCGATGCGGCCCGACAGCAGGGCCTCCTCGATCTCCTTGACGAACAGGCCCTTGCCCCCGGCTTCGCTCAGGGGGCGGTCCTGGATCGCATCGCCCGTCGTGCGGATGGTGACGATCTCGATCGCGTCCGGCGCGGCGAGGGCGGGGATCGCTTTCGCGAGCGCGTCGCGGACCAGGCCGGTCTGGGTCAGCGCCAGCTTGCTGCCGCGCGTGCCGAGGCGGAGGAGGGGAGCCATGGCGCTGCTCTAGCCTACGCCACCCCCGGAGGCTAGAAGGCACCATGCGCGTCATGGGCATCGAAACCAGTTGCGACGAGACGGCGGTGGCCATCGTCGAGGCCGACGCCGGTGATCGGCCGGTCGGCCGCCTGCTCGCCAACGTAGTCTACAGCCAGCTCACCGAGCACCGCCGCTTCGGCGGCGTGGTGCCGGAGATCGCCGCGCGCGCCCATCTCGAGCGGATCGACGGCCTGGTCGAGCAGGCGCTGGCCGACTCCGGCCTGGCGCTGGGCGACCTCGACGGCATCGCCGCGACCGGCGGGCCGGGCCTGATCGGGGGCGTGATGGTCGGCGTCATGACCGCCAAGGCGATCGCCTTCGCGCACGACAAGCCATTCCTGGCGATCAACCATCTCGAAGGCCACGCTTTGTCGGCGCGGCTCACGGAGGAGGTGGAGTTCCCCTACCTGCTGCTGCTCGTGTCGGGCGGCCATTGCCAGCTCCTGACCGTCCGCGGGCCGGGTGACTTCACGCGCCTCGGCACGACGATCGACGATGCGGTCGGCGAATGCTTCGACAAGACGGCCAAGCTGCTTGGCCTGGGTTTCCCCGGCGGGCCGGCGGTCGAGCGCGCAGCCCAAGGCGGCGATACCAATCGCTTCAAGCTGCCGCGGCCGATGTGGCGCAAGCCCGGCTGCGACTTCTCCTTCTCCGGCCTCAAGACGGCGGTGCGGCAGATGGCGGAGTTGTTGCCGAAGGACGACCGCCAGGCGATCGCCGATCTCTGTGCCTCGTTCCAGCGCACGGTCGGCGACGTGCTGGTCGATCGCTGCTGCAATGCCATGGCTCGAGCGTCGAGCGACACGCTGGTGGTCGCGGGCGGCGTCGCGGCCAACACCTATCTGCGCAGCCGGCTCGAGGAACTGGGGGTCCGGCTCGTCGCGCCGCCGATCAGGTTCTGCACCGACAACGGCGCGATGATCGCCTGGGCGGGCATCGAGCGGCTGCGGCGCGGCATGGTCGATGCGCTCGACTTCGCGCCGCGTCCGCGGTGGCCGCTCGACGCGCTCGCGGGAGCGAGTCGATGAACATCAACATCCTGTTCGGCACGCCGATCGTCGTCAGCGACCTGCCCGAGGCTCCGACGCTCAACACGGCGCTCGCCACCACCATCTTCGAGCGCGAGAAGAGCCATCCCGGCACGCAGCATTCCAATCTCGGCGGTTGGCAGTCGGATTGGGAAATGGACCGCTGGGGCGGTGCCGGGGCGATCAAGCTGCTCGCGATCGGCCGCAACACCGCGAATCGCGTCACTACCGACCGCCAGGGCAAGCCGGTGTCGATCGCCTGGAAGGCCAACATGTGGGCCAACATCAACCGCACCGGCCACGGCAACGAGTTCCATTCGCACCCGGGCAGCTTCTGGTCGGCGGTCTATTACGTCGATGACGGCGGCATCGATGCCGATCCTCGATTGGGCGGCGAGCTGGAGTTCATGGACCCGCGCGGGCCGGGGCCGGCGATGTACGCGCCGCAGCTTGCCTATGGCAGCGCCGGGCTGTCGGTCGGCGCCAACGAGATGGTGCGGCCGAAGACGGGGCGGATGGTGATGTTCCCGGCCTGGCTGCTGCACCAAGTGCGGCCCTACAAGGGTTCCGCGCAGCGCATCTCCATCGCCTTCAACCTCAGCCTGTGATGGCGACCGCCCACATCGGAGTCGTGGGCGGCGGCGCGTGGGGCACCGCGCTCGCTTGCCTGGCGCGGCGGGCCGGGCGCGACGTGACCCTGTGGTCGCGCGATCCGGCGATCTCGAAGGCGATCGAGACCGAGCAGGCCAATCCGGTCTATCTCGCGGACATGCCGATCGAAACCGGCATCAAGGCCGCGGCCAGCCTCGATGAGCTCATCACGTGCGACGTGCTGCTGCTGGTCTGCCCGGCGCAGGCGGTGCGCGAGCTGGCGGGGCGGCTGCCGGGCGAGGCGCCGGTGGTGATCTGCGCCAAGGGCATCGAGGCGGCGACCGGGCTGCTGATGCCCGAAGTGTTCGAGCAGGTGCAGCCCGGTCGGCGCGTCGGGCTGCTGTCGGGCCCGAGCTTCGCCGAGGAGGCGATCCGCGGCCTGCCGACCGCCGTCAGCATCGCCACCTGGAACCCGACGCTCGGCGAAACGCTGGCGACGGCGTTGGCTGCCGGCGCCTTCCGGCCCTACTGGACGCACGACGTGCTGGGCGTGGCGCTGGGCGGCGCGGTGAAGAACGTGCTCGCCATCGCCGCCGGCATCGTCGAGGGACGCGGGCTCGGCCACAACGCCGCCGCAGCCCTGGTGACGCGGGGCTTCGCCGAGATGGCGCGGCTCGGCCAGGCGATGGGCGCGGAGCTCGAGACGATGACCGGCCTCAGCGGCCTCGGCGACCTGGTGCTGACCTGTCACGGCCCACTGTCGCGCAACCGCTCGCTCGGCCTGGCGCTGGGCAAGGGCACGTCGTTGGCGGATTACATGCAGGGCCGCCGGCAGGTGGTCGAAGGCGAGGCGACGGCGCCGGCGGTGCTGGCGCGCGCCAAGCGGCACGGCATCGAGATGCCGATTTGCGCCGCGGTCGATGCTATCCTTCATCGCGGCGCGGACCTCGATGAAGCAATCCGCGGCTTGCTGGCGCGTCCCTTGAGACGCGAAGGGGAGTGACATGGCGCATTGGCTCATCAAGTCGGAGCCCTCGGCTTATTCGTGGGATCAGTTCGTCAAGGACAAGAAGACCTCGTGGACCGGCGTGCGCAATCCGCAGGCCTCGGCGAACCTGTCGGCCATGAAGCCGGGCGAGCTCTGCTTCTTCTATCACTCCAACGAGGGCAAGGAGATCGTCGGCATCGCCAAGGTGCTGAAGGCGGCCTATCCCGATCCGACCGACAAGGCGGGCAAGGCCGTCACGGTCGATGTCGCGCCGGTCGAGCCGGTGAAGCATCCGGTGACGCTCGCGGCACTGAAGGCCGATCCGGCGTTCAAGGACTTCAAGCTGGTCCGCCAGTCGCGGCTCTCGGTCGTGCCGGTCAGCGACGAGCACTGGAAGCTGATCCTGAAGATGTCCAACGCGAAATAGGGGCAACGCCGTGATCGACAACCGCCGCGGCATCCTCGCGATGTCGGGGTCGGTCGTGGTCTTCATCTTCAACGACGCCCTGATCAAGCTGGCCTCCGAGACCATGCCGCCATTGCAGGCGATCGGCCTGCGCGGCTGCTTCGCGACCCTGTGGTGTCTCCTGGCCCTGCTGGCGCGCGGCGAGCTGCGGCACGCCCACCTCCTGCGCGACCGCTGGGTCGCCGCCCGCGGCGCGCTGGAGGCGACGGCCGCGATCAGCTACCTGGTCGCGCTCGCCTTCATCCCGTTCGCCATCGCGACCGCGATCAACATGTCGACGCCCTTGTTCCTCGCGGCGCTCGCCGTGCTGCTGCTGGGCGAGGTGGTCGGCTGGCGGCGCTGGACCGCGATCGCCGTCGGCTTCGTCGGCGTCCTGATGGTGATCCAGCCCCGCCCGGGCGACGTCAACCTCTGGACCTGGATGGTGGTGTTCTCGTCGTTCATCGGCGCGATGCGCGACGTGATCGCGCGGTGGGTGCCGCCGCGCGTGCCGACCCTGGTCGTGTCGCTGAGCTCGGCGGTCACGCTCGCGGTCGTCGGCTGCCTCTGGGCGACGCTCGACGGCTGGCAGCCGATGAGCCTGCGCGGCGTGCTGCTGGTGCTGGGTTCCTCGCTGCTGCTCGCCGCGGGCTACCAGCTCCTGATGATCTCCTTGCGCTCGGGCGCGGAGTTCTCGGTGATCGGCTCGTTCCGCTACGCCTCGGTGCTGTGGGCGCTCGCGATCGGCTACACGCTGTGGGGCGACGTGCCGAATCTGCTCGCCGTCACCGGCATTGCGGTGGTGGTGGGCGCCGGCCTGTACATCCTGCACCGCGAGCGGGTAACGCGGCGCAAGGTGCTCGGCCGATGATGAAGGCTTCAGGCCTCCGATGGATCGGCGCTCGTGATCGCGGGCTTCAGATGCCGGTCGATCATCTCGAAAGCATCGTCGAGCGCGCGAAAAGCCGAGGCGTTCGCGGCGACAAGGCGATCTTTGGAGCCGGGAACGATGACCTCGGCGAGGTATCCCCATTCTGCGGGTTCGATGCTGATGCGGTGGCCAAAGTAGGTCGTCATCAGGGAGCGCGGCTGCATGGCGAAGCTAACTCACCGGCGCCCCGCAGGTTGCATCCGGGGACGTGTTCGTACGGTGACAAGCTATCGCGCGACCCAGCTTTCGTAGTCCCGCGCGACGTCGGCGACGGCGGTATCGTAGATCCGCTTGCCGTGCTCGGGCGTGGCAAGGTTCGGGTCCGAACCGATGCGGCCGTCGGGGAAGTTGCGGCGGTAGTCCTCGGCGTCGGCGAAGCTGCCGTGCGGCGCGATGCGCGGCTCCATCGGCTTCTGCTGCATGGTCTGCGGGTAGCCGTACCAGGTCACCGCCACTTCCGACGGCGTGGCATGGCTTCCCTCGGCATTGCCGTAGAGCTCACGGCTGAGGCTCTTGATGCCGGCGCTTTCCCACCAGTTGCGCAGCACGCACTTGATCGACGGCTGGTTGGACAGCCGCTCCATCGAGCGCTCGGCGTAGATCTCGGAGAACGAGGCGGTGACGGTAGCGACGTTCCCGCCATGGCCGTTGATGAAATAGAAGCGGGTGAAGCCATGCCGCGCGAGCGACATCACCTGGTCGCGGATCAGCGCGATCAGGGTCGAGGGCCGCACCGTCATCGAGCCGGGGAAGGCGAGGTGGTGCTGCGCCATGCCGACCGAGATGGTCGGGGCCACCAGCGCGCCCACCTTCTCGCCGACTCCGCGACCGATCATCTCGGCGGTCAGCGCGTCGGTGCCGATCAGGCCGGTCGGGCCGTGCTGCTCGGTCGAGCCGATCGGGATGATGATCCCGGTCTTGGTCTTGAGATACTCCTCGACGAACTGCCACGTCTTGAGCTGAAGCTGCACGGTGAACTCCTCGTTTGCGACAGGATACCATGGAAAGCACTGACGTCCTGATCTGCGGCGCCGGTGCCGCAGGCCTCACGCTGGCGATCGACCTCGCGCGCCGCGACGTCGATTTCCGGCTGATCGATGCCGCGCTGCAGCCGTTCCACGGGTCGCGCGGCAAGGGCGTGCAGCCGCGCACGCTCGAAGTGTTCGAGGATCTCGGCATCGTCGATCGCCTGGTGGCGGCCGGCGGGCCCTATCCGCCGCAGCGCGTGCATCGCGATGGCGGCTTCGAGGATTCGCCGTTCATGGAGATCAGCGATCCGACGCCGTGCGAGCCCTATCGCATCCCGCTGATGCTGCCGCAGCACAAGACCGAGGCGATTCTGCGCGAGCGCCTGGCCGAGCTCGGCCATCGGCCCCTGTACGGTCACGCACTGGAAAGCTTCACGCAGGACGATGGCGGCGTGACGGCGGTGGTGAAGGGCATGCCGCTGCGCGCGCGCTATCTGGTCGGCTGCGACGGCGGGCGCAGCACGGTGCGGCAGGTCCTGGGCGTCGGCTTTCCGGGCGAGACGCTCGGCGTGCGCGCGCTGGTGGCCGACCTCGATCTCGACGGCCTGAGCCGCGACGCGTGGCATCGCTGGAACGACGGCAAGCCGGAGGGAATGTCGCTCTGCCCGTTGATGGGAACCGACCAGTTCCAGCTCCAGGCGCGCATCCCGGGCGATGGTGAGGTCGACCTGTCGGCCCAGGGACTCGAGGCGATGATCGCGGCGCGCACGCGGCGCAACGACCTCAAGGTGCATGCGGTATCGTGGGCCTCGGCCTATTCGATGAACGCGCGGCTGGCGGACCGCTACCAGGTCGGGCGGGTGTTCCTGGCGGGCGACGCCGCGCACACCCATCCGCCGACCGGCGGGCAGGGGCTGAACACCAGCGTGCAGGATTCCTACAATCTCGGCTGGAAGCTCGCCGCGGCTCTGGGCGGCGCGACGGATCTGCTCCCGACCTATGAAGAAGAGCGCCGGCCGATCGCCGCCGGCATGCTGGGCCTCGCGACCCGGCTCCTGCAGGCGACCCGCACCGGCGGCGGCAACCGCCGCGGCCGCGCCGAGCAGCAGCTCGATCTCGGCTATCCCGATTCGCGCCTCGCCCACGGGCCCAACGCGGGCAACCGCGCCCCCGACGCGCCGGTGTGCGGCGCCGCCGGCCAGCCGACGCGGCTGTTCAATCTCCTCCAGGGTACGCACTGGACCTTGCTGGTGTACGAGGCACCATCGCCGGTCGCTGCGCGCCGCGGCCTGCGTATCCATCGAATCGGCCACGACATTGTCGACGACCAGGCCCTGGTGCGGGAACACTACGGCATGACGACCGGGGACTGCGTGCTCGTCCGTCCCGACGGCTACATCGGCGCGGTCGAACGCCATGCCGCCGCTCTCGAACGGTATCTCGTTTCGGTCGGCCTCAGACCTTCGCCGGATCGGTGATCGGCGGCTCGCAGCTCATGCTGCGGCAGATGTAGAGCGCGGGCTTGCCGTCGACGAGCCCCTTGCCGGCGCCCGGATGGTTCGACGGCAGGGGTATGCCGGGCGCGAGCCGACGCACGACCTTGTCGGGCCAGCTCTTGCCGTAGATCGCGCGGCGCAGTGCTTCGGTCTCAGGCGCCCCCGGATCGCCCACCAGCACCAGCTCTTCGGCGCTCTGCAAGGTCTCGTAGCCGTTGAGCAGGGTCATCAGCGGGAAGAAGTTGGTGTCGAGCTCGCCCGCAAACGCTGCGACCTGCGCCCGCGCCTTGTCGTGCCAGCGCGCCTCGCCGGTGAGCACCCAGAGCCGCGCGAACACGCCGACCAGCGTGCCGTTGCCGGCCGGCACCGCGTTGTCGTGGCAGTGCTTGCCGCGCACGATCAGGTCGGCCGCATCGTCGGCGGTCGTGAAGTAGGCGCCGCCGGCCGGATCGGCGAAGTGCTTGTCGAGTACGGCGGTCAGCGCCTGCGCCTCGTCGAGGTAGTTGTTCTCGCCCGTGACCTCGAACAGCGCCACACCGGCGCGTGCCATGTTGGCGTAGTCGTCGAGCGTGCCGCGGTGCAGCCGCTTCGCAACGCGATGGGAATGGAACAGCCGGCCGTCCTCGTCGCGCATCGCGTCCATGATGAAGCGCCAGGCGCGCATCGCCGCGGCCAGCCAGTCATCGCGCTCGAAGACGGCCGAGGCGTTGGCGAGAGCGGCGATCATCAGGCCGTTCCAGTCGGCCAGCACCTTGTCGTCCCAGCCGGGCCACACCCGCTTGTCGCGCACCGTCTTGAGCTTCGCGCGCAAGCCGGTGAGGCGCCGCTCCTCTTCATCGCTCAGCAAGGAGGGCGCCCGGTTGCGGTGCAGGATGGTGTGGTGTTCCCAGTTGCCTTCGGGCGTGACGTCGTAGGCCTTGCGGAAGAACGCGCCGTCCCCGGGGCCGAGCGCCGCATCGATCTCGGCCGCATCCCAGACGTAGAACTTGCCCTCCACGCCTTCGGAATCGGCGTCGTAGCTCGCGGCGAAGCCGCCGCCTTCCGCCGTCATCTCGCGCAGCACCCAGTCGCAGGTCTCGGCGATGCGCGCGGCGTACAGCGGGCTCTTCGTCTCCTGCCAGACGAGGCACAGGAGGTCGACGAGCTGCGCGTTGTCGTAGAGCATCTTCTCGAAGTGCGGGATCAGCCATTCATTGTCGGTGGCATAGCGCGCGAAGCCGCCGGCGAGATGGTCGTAGATGCCGCCCTGGCACATGCGGTCGAGCGTGATGGTCACCGCATCGGGCAGCTTGCTGTTGTTGCGGTCGCGTAGCCAGCCGCGCCACAAGAGCTCGAACACATAGGGCGACGGGAATTTCGGCGCCTGCCCGAAGCCGCCCCAGGTCATGTCGCATTCCTGGACGATGCGGCTCGCGACCTGGTCGAGCAGGCTGAGCGGGAACATCGTCTCGCCCTGGAACTCGACCGCCTTGTTGACCGCTCGATTGCGGAGCGCACTGAGCAGGCCCGCGCGGTTCGTCTCGATGTCCTGGGGTCGCTCGCGCCAGGTCTGCGCAACGCCCTTCAGCACGTCGACGAACGCCGGGCGGCCGTAGCGTGCCGGCGTCGGAAAATAGGTGCCGCCCCAGAACGGCTCGCCTTTGGGCGTGCAGAACATGGTGAGCGGCCAGCCGCCGTGCTCGCCCATGATCTGCAAGGCCTGCATGTAGATCGCGTCGACGTCGGGCCGCTCCTCGCGGTCGACCTTGATGTTGACGAACAGCTCGTTCATCACCGCCGCGACGTCGGGCGATTCGAAGCTCTCGTGCGCCATCACGTGGCACCAGTGACAGGCGGCGTAGCCGACCGAGAGCAGGATCGGCCGGTTGGTGCGTTGGGCCTCGGCCAGCGCCTCCTCGCCCCACGGCCACCAGTGCACGGGGTTGCCGGCGTGCTGCAGCAGGTAGGGGCTGGTCTCGCGGCCGAGGCGGTTCATGCGGCGCCTTCTCCGAGATTGCCTTCGCTGTTGATGACCAGAACGCGCGAATCCTTGCCAAGCTGCAGCGCCGCCCCCGCCTTCGGATCGGTACAGACCCGCACCAAGCCCGCGAAGCCGGCGCAGCCCGACGGACCCGAGGTGATCGCCGGATCGCCTTGATGCGGATGTGCAAGCCGCCTGCGGGCCGGCAACACCTGGTCCTCGGTGATGGTCATGAACCAGTCGGCGCCCAGGCCGACGACCGGCCAGGTGATCGGCGAGATTTCCCGGCAGGCGAGCCCGCCCATCACGGTGTCGGCATTGCCGCTCGCGAGCGTCGGCTCGCCCACGCGGTTGCTCTGCAGCCAGCAGTCGGCGCTCTCGGGCTCGACGACGATGAACTGCGGCCGCGGGCTGCAGCGCGCCCAAAGGTAGCCGATCACCGCAGCCGCGAGTCCGCCGACCCCCGCCTGCACGAAGACATGCGTCGGTCCGGCCGGCCATTGCCGCAGCACTTCCTCGGCCAGCACGGTGTAGCCGCGCATGACGTCGCGCGGCGTGTCCTGGTAGCCATCCCATGAGGTGTCGGAGATGATCGTCCAGCCCTTGGCCAGCGACTGCCGCCGGCATTGGTCGACCGCCTCCTCGTAGTCGCCGTCGACGCGGATCACCTCGGCGCCGCGCGCGCGGATCGCGGCTTCCTTCTCGGCCGACGTGAACTTCGGGAGGAAGATGACGCAGCGCGTGCCGAACAGCTTGGCGCCGGCCGCGACCGATCGGCCGTGGTTGCCCGAGCTCGCCGTTGCGAAGGTGAAGCCGACGGTGATGTCGCGGTGCTTGTGGTGCATCAGGTCTTCGAGAGGGGGCAAGGTGCCATGCCGTGCCTGCACCGCACGCGCCAGCGCCATGCCGACGGCGAAGACGCCGCCCAGCGCCTTGAAGGCGCCGAAGCCGAAGCGCTGGCTTTCGTCCTTCACCCGCAGCTCGCCGATGCCGAGCTCGGCCGCCATGGCCGGCAGGGAGTGCAGCGGCGTCGGCCGGTGCACAGGGCAGGCGGCGAGGGCTTGCAGGAGATCGGCCACGCCGTCGGGGTCGATCACATGGCGCTGCGCGGCGCCGTAGGGCATGTCGCGCTGCGCGCGGGGATTTCGGGCAAACCAGTCTTGGGTCATGATGCTTCCAATGAGGATGATCATTAGCTGGATTGCATGGGCCTGTCTCGCCGTGCTGTCCGTCGTGCCGGCGTGGGCAGAGGACGAGGGCTTCAGCTGGCCGATCAGCCGCCAGACCTTCACGATCGGCGACAAGGGTGCCTGGACCGGCACGTTCGAGTTGGAGCGCACCGCGCACGATGCCCGCGCGGCGCGCAACGGCGCCCGCGTCGATATCTCCTACACTGCGGGCCAGGCGGCGATCGAGATCCTCGAGGCGGTGACGATCAAGGCCGACGGCCGACGCATCGCCGTCACGCCCGACAAAATCTTCGACATCGCGCCGCAGGCCGCGCGGCAGGTCGCGATGTATACCGACGCGCGCACCAAGAGCATCGTCTTCCCCGACGTCAGCGCGGGCGACACGGTGCGCTACGTCTATCGCCTGAATCATTTCGCCTCGACCTGGCCGGGCTTTTCCTGGGCCGTGCCGATCCGGCCGTCGATGCGGGTCAAGGCGGCGGAGACGGTGATCGAGCATGCCGCGAACCTGCCCTTCGCCGAGGAGCATCACGGCGTCGCGTATCGCCGCGAGACCGTTGGCGACCGGGTGCGCGAGACCTTCGCCTGGAGCAACGACAAGAAAGCGCCGGACGAGCCGGGCGGCACGTCCGAGCTCGACTGGGCGCGCCGCTTCGCGGTATCCACTTTCAAGTCCTATGCCGAAATCGGCGACGACTACGGCCAGCTGCATGCGATGGCATCGAAGGCGACGCCCGCGGTGTCGGCGCTGGCGGCGAAGATCGTCGGCACGGTGACCGACTCGCGCGAGCAGGCACGGTTGCTGTCGGAATGGGTGTCGCAGAATGTCCGCTATGTCGCAGTGTCGATCGGGCAAGGCACGCTCGCGCCGACTCCGGCCGACCAGACGATCGTCAACCGCTACGGCGACTGCAAGGCGCAGGCCGCCTTGCTGGCCGCCCTGCTGGCGGCGCGCGGCGTCGACAGCGAGCCGGCGCTGATCCAATCGGGCGTGCCGCGTTACACGCTGACCGAGGTGCCGGTGGCGGATTTCAACCACGTCATGCTTTACCTGCCGGCGTTCGATCTCTATGTCGATCCGACCGCGTATTTCGCGGCGTTCGGCGTGCTGCCGTGGTCGAACTACGACAAGCCGGTGCTGCTGGCGGTAGTCGGCCATTCGCGTCTGGCGCGCACGCCGACGCTGCGCACTGACGACAATGTCGTCGAGGTCACGACCCATGCCGGGATCTCGGACGACGGCCACATCACCGGCAGCACGTCGGAGCACGCGACAGGGGCGATGGCGAGCGACCTCAAGGCCTGGATGGCGCTCGATCTCGATGAAGCGCGGGCGACCAAGCAGCTCAACTTCTTCGACGGCCCCGGCACCGGCAAATGGCTCGATCCGGTACGCAATGACGCCGCCAACGACGTGACGCTTAAGAGCGAATTCGCCATGGCCGACACGATCGATCTCGCGGCCGGCGAGGCGCTGGTGCCGCCGCCGGGCCTGCGCTTCCTGGCGCGGCCGGGGACCATGCTGATGGGCACGCACGACACGCCGCGCACGCATCCCTTCCCATGCTATGCCGGCCGCCAGGTCGAGACGCTCGAGGTCGCTGTGCCGATGGGCTTCGAGCCGCAGCATTTGCCGCACGATCGCACGTTCGAAACCGCGATCGCCACCTACAGCGCCCGCTATGCGTTCGAGGACAGCACGCTCACCGTGCACCGGGAGTTCATTGCACGGCCCCGGCAGCAGGCCTGCACGCCCGAGCAGAGTCACGAGATGGCCGACCTGCTGTCGCGCATCCGGCGCGACTACGCCTCGGTGGTGTTGTTCGCCCGAGCCCACTAGGCTGTCCCAAACGGAGTGCGCCATGAAAGTGAATGTCGAGGTGAACTGCACGCCCGAAGAGGCCCGCACCTTCTTCGGCCTGCCCGACCTCAAGCCGATGCAGGAGCGGGTGATGGCCGAGATCGAGGAGCGCCTGCGCTCGAGCCTGAACGCCATGAACCCGGAGACGATCTTCAAGACCTGGCTGCCCGCCTCGATGCAGGGCGTCGAGCAGATGCAGCAGCTGCAGCAGGCCTTCTGGTCGCAGCTCGCCAACATTGCCCAGGGCAAGAAGGAATAGAGGACGAGAAGAATGAGTGACCGCGAGAAGCCGACCGACCCGGCGCCCTACTACGAGGCGCATGTCTTCTGCTGCACCAACAAGCGGCCGGCCGGCCATCCGCGCGGCTGCTGCTCGGACAAGGGCAGTGAGGGCCTGCGCGACTACATGAAGGATAGGGCGCGCGCGCTCGGCCTCAAGAAGGTACGCATCAACGCCTCCGGCTGCCTCGACCGCTGCGAGCTCGGGCCGACGGTGGTGATCTATCCCGAAGGCGTCTGGTATTCCGTGACGAACGAGGCGGATGTCGACGAGGTGCTGCAGAAGCACCTGGTCGAAGGCGGCCGCGTCGAGCGGCTGATGCTGAAGACGACGGACAAGCTGCCGAAGGACCGGGTGAAGGCGGCAGAGTAGACTCTTGCCGGACCGCGGGCGTCCATGATCATGATTCCGAGCGGGCGGGACGTCCGCGGTCCGGCAAGACTACTCGAGGAGTTCCCCGAGCCGCTTGATCACGCGCGTCGGCTGGGCTGTGGCGTGCGCCGGGATGCCGACGTCGAACGGGTCGTACCAGATGCCGCACAGGCCGAGCCGTTGCGGCGCCTCGACTTCCCATTCGTAATTGTCGCCCACCATCCAGGCCTCGCAGGCGTCGCAGCCCAGCTGCTCCAGCGCGTGGCGGTAGACGTCGGGCTCGGGCTTGCCCATGCCGAACTCGCCCTCGATCTGGATGTGGTCGAAGCGGTGGCCCAGGTCGAAGCGCTCGATCTTGGCGCGCTGGAACTCGGCCGCGCCGTTGGTCACGAGGGCGAGCTTCACGCCGCGCCGGCGCAGCGCGTCCACCGTGGCGTGGGCATCGGGATAGAGCCGGTACTCGGCGCGACGCAGTTCGGTGAAGGCATCGGCGATGCGGTCGGCCAGCGCTTCGTCCTGGTAGCCGAGCCGCGCCAGGCCGCGCCGCACCGACAGCCTGCGGGCGCCGGCGATGTCGAGCCGCCACTTCGCTGCCGCGGCGCGATCGCTCCAGAAGGCGCGTGCCTCCTCCATGATCGCCAGCCGCACCCGCTCGATCGCGGCGGCGTCGTGGGCGTCGAGAGGGGCAGCGAAGAGATGCAGCAGGCGCGTCCACGCCTCTTCCGGCTGCGCGTAGGCGCGGATCAGCGTGTCGTCGAGATCGAACAGGACGGCGCGGGGTAGCTTCGCCATCAGTTGGTTTGTGACGACGCGAAGGTACTGGGGGCGGGGCTGATCACCACATTGCGATCGGCCTGCACTTCGATCACCGCCAAAGCGCGCTCGACGCGGCCGTCGGGCAACAGGCGGAACACGCCATCGACGCCCGACCAGCCGTTGGGGTTGGCGATCGCCTCGGCCGAGAAGTCGCCGCCCGGCTTCACGCGCGCGAGCTGGGCGGCCAGCGAGACCGCGTCGTAGGCCAGCGTCGCCAGACGGGCCGGCGGGCGGCCGTAGGTCGCCACGTACTTGCGCTCGAAGTCGGCGCGCCGCGCCGGGTCGGGCGCGGCATACCAGGCGCCGCGCAGCATCGCGTCAGAGCCGATACCCGGCGTGTCCCACACGCCGGTGCCGATCAGCTGCACCGACTTCGGATCGACGCCGTTGGCGCTGAGCGAGGCGAGCACGGTATTGAGCCGCGGCGGCGCGATCGGCAGCAGGATGGCGAGCTTGCCCTGGCCTTGGGTGGCGTCGGCCAGCCGCTTGGCCGCGACCGAGACGTCGCTGCCTTCATCGTAGGTCTCGGTGGCGACAACCGTGCCGCCGCGCACGGCGACGTGGCTTTCCAGGGTGCTCGCCATCTGCTGGCCGTAGGTGCTGCGCGGCGCCAGCACGGCGAAGCGCCTGATGCCGGTCGAGACCGTGTAGTCGACGACGCGGCGCACCTGCGGCGGGGCGGCGATGCCCATCACCCACAGGCCGGGTTGGGCGACGCTCTCGTCGTTGGAGAAGGAAATGATGTTCGTACGGTCCTGCCGACGCATCGGCGCCAGCGCGGCTGCCGAAGCCCCGAACAGCGGTCCCAGGATCAGAGCGCAGCCATCGGTCAGCGCCCGCCTGTAGGCCTGGACGGCCGCATCGCCGGTTTGGCCGGCATCATAGGCGGCCAGTGCAAGATCCTTGGCGCCGGTGTCGAACAGGGCGAGCTCGGCCGCCTGTTGCATCGACTGGCCGATCGACGCATTGCTGCCGCTCAGCGGGAGCAGGAGCGCGATGCGCGCCTTGCCCGAGGCCGTGGTCGGTGAGCCGGCGACCGGCCCGGTGGGCTTCGGCGGCGGTAACGGCGTGCTAGGCTGTGGTGTTTCGGTGCAGGCACCCAGAAGAAAAGCGATGGTCGCTAGCGCGAGGAGGGGACGCATCGGCGGCAGGACTCCGGGTGGCGGAAATTTCAAATGGAAGGCAACGAAGGCTCCCAAGCTACCGGCCGGCAGGGCGGAGGTAAACCGCCGGACCGCCCACTGGCGCCCGGCCTCCATATTGTCGCGACGCCCATCGGAAACCTGCGCGATATCACCCTGCGGGCGCTGGATACATTGCGGTCGGCCGACCTGATCGCGGCCGAGGACACGCGCGTCTTCGCCAAGCTTGCCAGCGCCCACGGCATCGCCGGGCCGACAGTTTCCTACAGCGACGCCACCCAGGAGGCGAACGAGCCGCGGATCCTGCGCGCCCTGGGCGAAGGCAAGCGGGTGGCGCTGGTGTCGGACGCCGGGATGCCGCTGATCTCCGATCCGGGCTATCGCTTGGTGCGTGCGGCGCTGGAGGCCGGTCACGCGGTGACGGCGGCGCCCGGCCCCTCGGCGGTGCCGATGGCGCTGGCACTGTCCGCTCTGCCGACCGATCGCTTCTTCTTCGGCGGATTCCTGCCGGCAAAAGCCGGCGAGCGGCGGCGGGCGATCGGTGACGCCGCCCTCATTCCCTCGACCCTGGTGTTCTTCGAGGCTCCGCATCGGCTGGCCGTCTCGCTGGCCGATCTCGCCGAGCTGCTGGGCGACCGGCCGGCCGCGGTGGCCCGCGAGCTGACAAAGGTGTTCGAGGAGGTACGCCGCGCACCGCTCGGCGCGCTTGCGTCGCACTACGCAACCCAGGCCGAGGTCAAGGGCGAGATCGTCATCGTCATCGGGCCGCCGGGCGAGGCGGCGGCGCCGTCGGCCGAAACGCTCGATGCCGCGCTGCGGCAAGCGATGGAGTCCGCATCGGTCAGGGATGCTGCTGCAGAAATCGCAGCACGCTTTGGACTTCGCCGCCGTGAGGTTTATGCTCGCGCTCTCGAGCTCAAGCGTCAGGGTGTGCCATGACCATCGAGACCCGCCGTCAAGCCCATCGCCTCGGTCATGCCGCCGAGTGGCGCGCGGTCTGGCGCTTGCGGCTCGCCGGCTATTCGATCCTGGCACGGCGGTACAAGACCAAGCTCGGCGAGATCGACATCGTCGCGCGGCGCGGCGGCGTGCTGGCCTTCATCGAGGTCAAGGCGCGGGCCGACATGGAACGCGCCGGATACGCGCTCTACGGCCGCCAGTTCGGCCGGGTCGCGGCGGCGGCCAGCCTGTACGTGGCGCGCCATCCGCAATATGCCGCGCACTCGCTGCGCTTCGACGCCATGCTGGTGGCCGGGCTCTGGCCGCGGCACCTGCCGGATGTCTGGCGCGCACCGGAGTAGCCCGTGCCTCTCGACGCGACCGTGACAGCCGCCGAGCTCCGGCGGTTGCGCGATCTTTGCGCGGCCGGCGATCGGATCGATATCCTCGAGGCGGCGCTTACCTTGAGCGGCCTGCAGCGTGACGAGCCGATCGACGCGGCGCCGCTGCGCCAGCACGTCACCGCGATCGCCGCCGAGCTCGCCGACCTGGTGCACCGCCGCGGCGCGCTGCCTGAGCGGCTGGGCGAGGTGATTGCGGACGCCTACGGCTATCGCGGCGACAACGAGACCTACGACGACCTGCAGAACGCCGACGTCGCGCGCGTGCTGGAGCGGCGCAAAGGCCTGCCGGTCGCGCTGTCGATCCTCTACCTGCACATCGCGCGAGGGCAGGGCTGGAACGCGGAGGGGCTGGCGTTCCCTGGCCACTTTCTGATCCGGGTCGAGATCGACGGCGTCCGGCACGTGCTCGACCCGTTCAACGACGGACAGGTGATCGAGCCGCCGGCGCTGCGCGCGTTGCTGCAGCGGGTGCTCGGACCCAGTGCCGTTCTCTCGCCCGAGCACTTCGACTCGGTACCCGACCGCGACGTGCTGCTGCGCCTCGAGAACAACGTGCGCCTGCGGCTGGCCAAGCGCGAGGACTGGTTAGGCTCGGCGCGCTCGCTCGACCGCATGCTGGCGATCGCGCCCGACCGGCCGGAGCTGCTGTTCGAATCGGGGCAGATCAATGCGCGGCTCGACAAGCGCCGCGCTGCGATCGCTGCCTTCGAGCGCTTTCTCGCCACAGAGGCTGCAAAAGCCGATCCGGCCTGGAGCGCGCGCGCCTCTGACCTGTTGCAGGAACTGCGGCGCGGGCTTAACTGACGGCCGAAGGCCGTCATCCCGAGCGGAGCGAAGCGCAGTCGAGGGCTCTCTTTGTTGTCGAACTGAGCAAGGCCCGTCGGCTACGCTCGGGCCGACGGAAACTCTGTTCGGAAAGTCAGCTCATATGACGCTCAAGGTCGCCATCCAGATGGACCATGTGTCCACCATCGACATCGATGGCGATTCCACGTTCGTGCTGGGCCTGGAAGCCGAGAAGCGCGGCTACGAGGTGTGGCACTACACGCCGCCCGAGCTGATCTTCCGCGATCGCAAGGTGATGGCGCGCGCACAGCCGATGAAGCTGCGGCGCGAGAAGGGCAACCACTTCACGTTGGGCGCAGCCGAAATCGTCGATCTCGCGGCCTTCGACGTGATCCTGTTGCGGCAGGATCCGCCGTTCGACATGTCCTACATCACCACCACGCATCTGCTGGAGCACGTCCATCCCAGGACGCTGGTGGTCAACGATCCGGCAAGCGTGCGCAACGCGCCGGAGAAGCTGTTCGTCACCCACTTCGACAAGGTGATGCCGCCGACGCTGATCAGCTCCGACGCGCGCATGCTGCGCGAGTTCTGGAAGGAGCATGGCGACATCATCCTGAAGCCGCTATTCGGCAACGGCGGCGCGGGCGTGTTCCGCGTGCGGCCCGACGACGAGAACTTCGCCTCGCTGCTCGAGATGTTCTCGCAGCGCAGCCGCGAGCCGCTGATCGCGCAGCGCTATCTGCCCGAGGTGCGCAAGGGGGACAAGCGCATCATCCTGATCGACGGCAAGGCGGCGGGCGTGGTCAACCGCGTGCCGGCCGCGGGCGAGGCGCGCTCCAACATGCATGTCGGCGGCAAGGCCGTGAAGGACACGTTGACGAGGCGCGACCAGGAGCTGTGTGAGATCATCGGGCCGGAGCTTGCGCGACTCGGCTTGATCTTCGTCGGCATCGACGTGATCGGCGACTATCTCACCGAGATCAACGTCACCTCGCCGACCGGCCTGCAGCAGATCAACCGCTTCGACGGCGTCTGCCTCGAGGCGCAGATCTGGGACCGCATCGAGATCCGCTATCACGAGACACGGGGCCAAGGCACCAAGGAGAAGAAGTGATGATCCGGCGCAATTTCCTGGTGCTGGCGTTGGCCGCTGCAGCGACTCCGGCCTGGGCGCAGTTCGACATGATGACCCAGAAACCGATCGTAGCGGCGGTGCGCAGCGGCGACGAGGAGAAGGTCCGCCAGGCCCTGCTCAAGGGCGAGAACCCCAACCAGATCGACGCCAGTGGCCGGCCGCTGCTGATGATCGCCGTGATGGACGGCGATATCCCGGTGGTAAAGGCGCTGCTGAACGGCGGGGCGCTTCCCGACGCGACCGACCGCGACGGCTACACCTCGCTGATCCGGGCGGCCGAGCACGGCGACGTCGACATCGTCGACATGCTGCTGAAGCGCAACGCCCGGCCCGACCTGCAGAGTCGCCAGGGCCAAACCGCGATGATGGTGGCCTCCCGGCTGGGCTATGCCGAGATCGTCAAGCTGCTGCTGGCGAAGAAGGCCGATCCCAACAAGCCGGACTTCACCGGCCGCACCGCGCTCACCTATGCCCGCCAGAGCGGGAAGGGCACCGTCGAGAACATGCTGCGGGCGGCCGGCGGACGCGAATGACCGACGAGCGGCCGTCGGAGACGCGGCCGGCCGCGCCGATCCGGATCACCCACGGCATCGCCCTCGATCCGTCGGAGATCGAGGAGAGCTTCGTGCGTGCGGGCGGGCCGGGCGGCCAGCACGTCAACACGACCTCGACTGCCGTGCAGCTGCGCTTCGACGTGCGCCGTTCGCCCAACCTGCCGGACGACGTGCGGCGCCGGCTCGAGCGCCTGGCCGGCAGCCGCCTGACCCGCGACGGCGTGCTGGTGCTGCAGGCCCAGAGCCATCGCAGCCAGAAGCGCAACCGCGACGAGGCGCTGGCCCGGCTGGTGGACCTGATCCGCGAGGCCGCCCGCCCGCCGGTGCCGCGGAAGGCGACCAAGCCGACCCGCGCCAGCAAGCTGCGCCGTCTCGACAGCAAGAAGAAGCACGGGGCCCTGAAGGCGCTGCGGCGATCGCGAACCGACTGACGCCTGCCCGCTGCCGGAGCCTTTGCGCGGAGCGTGCGTTAAGCTCCCGATGATCCGCCGCCTGCTGCTCATGCTGGCTCTATGGATGCCGGCGCCCGCGGTCGCCCAATCTTCGTGGCTTTATGAGATCCGCGGCAGCGTGCTGGCGCACGACGTGCCGATGGTCGCTGGCGGCAAATGGGAGAACGGCGTCAGCCTCAACGCCGAACTGGCCTTCACGCCATCGATCCCGCTGTTCGGCGGCAATATCCGGCCGGCGCTGGGCGGCACCTTCACGCCCGACATGCAGACCAGCTGGGCCTATCTCGACATCCGCTGGGAATGGGCCGGACCGTTGTTCTTCGCCGCAATCGGCGTCGGCCCGTCGATCCACACCGGCGACGAACTCTATTACTCCAGCCCTGGCCACAAGGCGCTGGGCTCGCGCGTGCTGTTCCACATCCCGCTGGAACTCGGCATCCAGATGACGCCCAACAACCGCATTGCGCTCTACTACGAGCACGCCTCCAACGGCTTCACCGCCTATCCCAATCCGGGAATGGACAATATCGGCGTGAGGCTAGCGCACCGCTTCTGAGCGGACCCGTACGGGGACGGCCGCCGGTGCCGCATCGGTTTGTGCCGGAACGTCGCCGCTGACGAGGTGTCGGACGACGAGGCCGGCGATCAGCACGATTGCCGAAGCGGTGCCGGACACCGTGAGGGCCCCGCTCCAATCGAACGGCGCATGCCCGCCGACCAGCACATGGGCCAGCCACCAGATCGCGTAACCCGCGTGCACCAAACCGGTCGTGACCAGCGCGGTGAGGCCGACCAGAGCCGCAGGCAGTGCGTTGTTCACTTGATGTTTCCTCCCGCTCGGGGATCGACGGCGGAGTGTTGGGTGGCGCCGTTCGTTCGTTGCCGGAAATCGCATTTGGTTACGCGGGCCACCAGTGACCTTTCTGTGGCAGGTACATTCGTTGCCTGGAACATATTGCGGCCGGGATCTGCCAAACGGAACATGCCTGCTGCAACAAGCGTCGCCGGTGCACGCATTTCCGCTCCGATGGAACCGCACCAACAGGACCAGGCGCGTTCCATCTGAGCGGAATCGCTCTAACGGTTGAGCAGCGGGCGAAGCGAGAAGCCGCCGACGATGTCGCCGGCAGGCCCCTTTTCGGTGTGCACCACCTCGAGATCGCCCAGCCGGTGATCGCGCAAGCGCGCCGGATCGCCTTCGACGCCGATCGCCATGCCGAAGAAGCGATCGGGTCCATGGCGATGGCGCACGGCCTCGGGATCGTGATCGGCGATGACCAGCGGCGCCCCGGGCGTGGTCTGGCGCAGGATCACCGCGTCGGGGAACGGCTTGGATACGCCTTCGCGCACCGGCTCGAAGCCGCGATGCCCGGCCGGCGCCACGTAGCGCTCATAAGGAGCGCGCGGCATCGCGAGGTAGATCCTTACCGCATCGACCGGCCATCCGGCATGCTGGATTCCAAGGGCGTTGGCGCCGAGCCCTGCCTGCGCCACGATGAAGTTCGTCCAGATCGGCTTCTTGATCGCCATCAGCGTCATGTTGAACGGGGCGAGGTTGTGCTGCGCGATATGGCGGTCGTAGCGCGGGTTGGAATCGAGGGTCAGCGGCGGGTTGCCCATCGGCGGGAAGTAGTTCGGCTGTTCGCCGGAGACCACTCGCACCTTCACGCAAGGATGGCCGGCCTTCAGCCAGTCGGACGGTGTCATGCCGCCGAGGTTGACCCCCTGGAGCGCGGTGGCGAGGGCGGAGAACACCTTGCCGACATTGAAGCGGAAGGCGGCTACGTCATAGCTCTGCTTGGCCAGGACGAACTGGTCGTAGGTGGCGTTGCCGTCGTTGGGGTCGTAGTTGCCCATCGACGGCAGCGGCACACCGGGACTGAATGAGCTGTTGAAGCACTGCGCGTCACAGAGCACGTGCATCGGATTGGACGAGAAGATAGCGCGTCCGGCGGGCGCGCCCGCGCTCGAGTTGCCGATGAGCGCGCTCACATAGTACTCGGCGCCGGCATCGAGGAACGTCGGAGTCTGGACCTGGCCGTTCTCGTCGTAGAGGAAGATCTGCGACGTCGCCCAGAAGTTGGCGGGCACGTGGCCGAGCGGGACGGGCTGCGCCTCGCCGTCGCCGAACCGCCGTCCATCGTCGCCGGCGAAGCTCGCGACGAACAGCAAGGCCGTCGACGCTCCAGGGAAGACCGGCGGTGGACTGTTGATCAGCCCGGGCTGGGCGAACGGGCCGTTCTGCGGGTAGTCGTTCGGCTTGCCTGCCATGATCCAGTTGCCGAAGGCGGTGAACAGCGGCGGCGGATTGCCGTTGTTGAACTCGAGCCACAACTCGTCGAACTGGGTCCCCATGTTGGAATTGGGCGGCTCGGGCGGTGGCATGACCGGCCAGCTGTTGCCGGCGACGGTCACAGTGGCGGGAATGGTATTGGGCGCCCCGAACGACGGGGCGAACATGTCGTACAACGGGCTGTCGGTCGGGGTGTTGGTCGGCGCCAGCGGCGACAGGGTGGCGAGGCCCGCGGGAGCGAGGTTGCCGAGCTTGTTCAGGATGCCGTTGGGATGGTTGGGATAGAGCAGGCAAAACCCGCCCATCGGGTTCACCGGGTCGAAATGGCCGCCGTCCGTCGTGCCGATGCCTGCGACGTAGGCGCCTTGCAGCCTCTTGAAGATGGCATGGGTGAAGCTCGTATTGCCCGGCATGTCTGCCCCCGTAGCTCGTCCCAACGAGAGCATCCCATCATGGTTGTGACTGTCCGAATGTGATTCTCGCCACAGTTGAGGGGAGGGGTCAGAGGACGCCGGCGATCAAATCCGCCATGTGCATCGTCGGTCTGCCGCTTCCCTGCTCGATCTGCTCCCGGCAGCTGAAGCCGTTGGCCAAGAGAATGGTTCCGGCCGGTTCGGCGCGCACGCGCGGCAAGAGCACCCGTTCGGCCGCCGCCATTGAGACGGCGTACTTCGTCTTCTCGAGGCCGAAGGCGCCCGCCATGCCGCAGCAGCCGGACGCCAGGACTTCGTAGTCGATGCCGAGCTTGTCGAGGACACGCCGTTCGGCGCGCTCGTCGAGGACCGCATGCTCGTGGCAATGCACCTGTACCAGCACGTGGCTGGTGATCCGGCCTTTGCCCGGCAGCTCCTGCTCGCGGTCGAGGAACTCCGTGAGGAAGGTCGCGCTCCTCGACAGGCGCGCCGCTCTCTCGTCGCCCTGCAACAGGCTGGGAAGCTCATCGCGCAGCGCGCTGACGCATGCCGGCTCCAGGCCGACGATCGGCGTGCCGGCCTGCAGATGCTCCTGCAGGACGTCGAGATTTCGATGGAGCAGACGCCTGGCCGCATCCAGGCGGCCCCAATCGTACAGCGGCCGCCCGCAGCACACATGTCCGCGCGGGATCTCGACCTGATAGCCGAGGCGCTCGAGCAGCTTCACCGCGGCGATGGCCGTGGGAGCGCGGAAGTAGTTGTTGAACGTGTCCGGCCACAGCAGGACCTTCTTGCCACGTGACGGCTGGGCGCCACGGCTGCGAAACCAGGCCGTGAAGCTCCGCCGGGAATAGCGGGGAATGCGCCGCTGCGGGGCGATGTCCGCGATCCACTTCGCCAGCGACGAGGATCCGGGCGTCTGCGTCAGCAGGTTTGCGAGCCACGGCACGGCACCGGCGATGCGCGACCAGCGATGGATCAGGCCCATCGAGTAGGAGGAGCGCGGCCGCAGCCGACCCGCATAGTGATGGGCGCGGAACTCCGCCTTGTAGGTGGCCATGTCGACCTGCACGGGACAGTCGCTCTTGCAGCCCTTGCAGGCGAGGCAGAGATCGAGCGCCTCCTCGACCTCCGCACTCCTCCATCCGTCGGTGATCGCGCCCCCGTGCAGCATCTCGAACAGCATTCGGGCCCGGCCGCGGGTCGAGTGCTTCTCCTCGTGGGTCGCCATGTAGCTCGGGCACATCACGCTCTTGTCGCTGTCGGTACGGCGGCACGAGCCCACGCCGACGCAGCGGCGCGTCGCCAGGGTGAAGCTGCCGCTGTCCTCCGCATAAGCGAAGTAGTGATCGACCTCCGGCGGCTGGTACTGCGGGCCGACGCGGAGATTGGAGGTGATGGGATAGGGATCGATCACCTTCCCCGGATTCATCCGGCCTTTGGGATCCCAGATCCGCTTGAACTGATGGAATGCTTCCATCAGCTCCGGTCCGTACATCTTGTGGATCAGGGCCGCGCGGGCCTGACCGTCGCCGTGCTCGCCGGACAGCGAGCCGCCATAGCCCACCACCAGGTCGGACGCCTCGTCGAGGAAGCGCTGCCAGTTCGCGAGGCCGGCTTCCGTCCGGAGATCGAAGCCGACGCGGCAGTGCACCAGCCCGTCGCCGAAATGGCCGTAGACCGAGGGGTGATAGCCGTGCTTGTCGAACAGCGCCAGGAGCTCGCGCAGGTAGCGGCCGAGCGCGGCGCGCGGCACGGCGCTGTCCTCCCAGCCGGGCCAGGTTTCCGGCTGGCCCGGCACGTGCGCCGTTGCCGCCAGAGCAGCTTCGCGCAGCTCCCAGATCTTCTTCTGCTGCGGCTTCTCGCGGACCACCTTGCTGTGTTCGCTGCCCTTGAAGCCATCGACCAGCTTCTGGGCGGCCGCCGCCGCTTCGTCGACCGTGTCGCCGCCGAACTCGGCGACCAGCCAGCTGTGTCCTGCCGGCAGCACGGACAGGTCCTCGGGATGAACATGCTTCTCGCGGATGAACTCGACGAGCTTGTGGTCGATGGCTTCGAGGGCGATCGGCTTGAACTCGAGCACCTGGGGCACGACGTCGGCGGCTTTGCAAATGTCGTCGAAGGACAGCAGCGCCAGGACGCGCTTCTTGGGGCTGGGGACGAGCCGCAGCGTCGCGCCCAGCACCGTCACGCAGGTCGCCTCCGTGCCCACCAGTGCCTGCGCCACGTTGAAACCGTTTTCCGGCAGGAGGGCGTCGAGATTCTCGTAACCCGACACGAGGCGCGGAATCCTGGGATATTTCGCCCGGATCAGGTCGCCGTAGCGCCGGCGAAGCGCGTCGAGGTCGCGATAGATCTGCGCCTTGCGACCGCCAGCCGCGATGATCTTCTTGAATTGCGCGTCGCTGGTCTCGCCCACGGTCATGCGCAGCCCGTCGTACGTCACGATGTCGAGCGCGTGGACATTGTCGGACGTGCGGCCGGCCATGACGGAGTGCTCGCCGCAGGAATTGTTGCCGATCATGCCGCCCAGCGTGTTGTGGTCGTGCGTCGCCGGATCGGGACCGAACGTCAGATGGTGCTGCTCCGCGGCGTCGCGCAGCTTGTCGAGCACGCAGCCCGGCTCGACTTCCGCCAGCCGGTGTTCGGGGTCGATGCGACGCACCTGGTCAAGGTACTTCGAGAAATCGATGACGACGGCGACGTTGCAGGTTTCGCCCGACAGGCTCGTCCCGCCGCCGCGTGGCAGGACCGGCACATCGTGCTTGTTGCACAGCTCCACCGTCGCCACGACGTCGTCGATGTCGCGCGGCACGACCACTCCGACCGGCACCTGCCGATAGTTCGAGGCATCGGTCGCGTACAGCGCACGGCTGCCGCTATCGAAACGGACTTCGCCCTTCAGGCGGGCCCGCAGGTCGCGCTCGACCGCGAGACGCGTCTGCTCGGGAACCGGTTCGTACGCGGCGGTTACGCGACCGGCGTTGTTGCGCTGCTCCATGTCCGCCGGCTCATACCAGCTCGCGAACCGTGTCCGACGCGATCGTCAGGGCGATCTTGCGGGCGTTCGGCGTGCCCCGCGCGAGTCCTTCGGCCAGATGCGCCATCTGCTTCAGCGTCGCCATCGGCGGCATGGGCGGCTCGTGCGGATCGACGACCGCCTCGATCAGCACCGGCCCGCGGATGGCCATCGCCTGCCTCAGGATGGGCGCGCACTGCTCGGGATCGTCGATCGTGAAGCTCTGCAGGCCGAAGCCGCGGGCGACGGCCGCGAAGTCGATCGGCTGCAGCTCGCAGACGTATTCCGGGTTGCCGAGGAACACCATCTGCTCCCATTTGATCTGGCCCAGCGCGTTGTTCTTGATGACGACGATCTTGATGTTGAGATTGTACTTCATGCAGGTGGCCATCTCGCCCATCAGCATGGTGAGGCCGCCGTCGCCGACGAAGCACACGACCTGCCGGTCCGGATGGGAGATCGCGGCGGCAATGCCATAGGGCAGGCCGCAGGCCATCGTCGCGAGGTTGCCGGAGCAGGAGAACTTCATGCTGCCGCGAATCGAGAGGTACCGGGCCGCCCACGTCGTGATGGTCCCACTGTCGGTCGAGACGATGGCGTCGTTGTCGAGCAGCTTGTTCAGCTCGTAGGCGACGACCTGCGGCTTCATCGGTCTGTCGCGCCGAGTGCCGCGCTCCTCCATCAGCGCGTTCCAGTCCTTCATGCCGACCCGGGCGTTCTCCAGGAAGGAGCGCTCCTCGCGCCGCTGGAGACGCGGCAGCAACGCCGTCAGGACGTTGCGGACATCGCCGACCAGGCCGGCGGACACCGGGCAGCGCAGCCCGATCCGCTGGGGATCGATGTCGATCTGGACGCACTCCGCCTTGCCGGGCTTGGGGTAGAATTCGATGTAGGGAAAATTGCTGCCGGCAACGAGGAGCGTGTCGCACTCCTCCATGGCCTTTTGCGAGGGTTTCGTGCCCAGCAGCCCGATGCCGCCGGTGGAGTAGGGACTGTCGTCGGGCAGGGCGCCCTTGCCGAGCAGCGGCTTCACGACTGGCGCCGCCAGTCTTTCGGCCACTTCCGTCAGCACGTCGCTCGCGCCGAGCGCGCCCTGGCCCGCGAGGATCACCGTCTTCTTGCCGCGGTTCAGGATGTCCGCGGCGCGTGCCAGCTGACTCTCCGACGGCATGTGGGCGGGCATCGCCAGCATCTCGGACACGTGGTGGGCGATGTTGCGCTTCGAATGGGGGATCGTGTCCACGGTCATGTCCTGCACGTCGACCGGCATCGTGACGTGCGCCACGCCGCGGGACGTGAGCGCCGTGCGACAGGCGAGCTCCACGGTGTTCTCGACATGGTTGGGGCCCATGATGCGCGCGTTGTACACGGCGACGTCGATGAACAGCTTGTCGAGCTCGACGTCCTGCTGCGTGAAGGTGTGCAACAGGTCGTGGAACTGCAGGCCGGTGATCGCCAGCACCGGCTGGTGGTCGAGCTTCGCGTCGTACAGCCCGTTCAACAGATGGATGCCGCCGGGGCCCGACGTGGCGATGCAGACGCCGAGCCGTCCGGTCCATTTCGCGTACGCGCAGGCCGCAAAGGCGGCCGCCTCCTCATGGCGCACCTGGATGAACCGGATCTTGTCCTTGCGGGTGCGCAACGCCTCGATGATGCCGTTTATCCCGTCGCCCGGAATCCCGAAGATCGTGTCGACGTGCCACGCGATGAGGGTGTCGACGAGGATTTCAGAGGCGGTCGGGGCGGCCATGGTCCTACCTTCGAGTTGCGGCGTTGTTGCTTAGTAACTCGCGCTTGCCATGCGACGTTGCTTGGGCGAGAGCAGAACCAATTCCTGTGTGACGGCCGGCCGCATCCATGTCTGATTTGGCACAATCGGTAGTCGCTGTGACGGGCGCGTCGGCCGGCGTGGGCAGAGCGACGGCCCTGCTGTTTGGCCGATGCGGCGCGCACGTCGCCTTGATCGCCCGCGATGCCGCGTCCCTCGAGGACGTCCGCCGCGAGATCGAGGAGTGCGGCTCGACGGCACTCGCCCTCCCCTGCGATGTCTCGGACGCGGAGGCGCTCGATCAGGCGGCCCGCCGCGTCGAGCAGGAGCTCGGACCGATCGCGGTCTGGGTGAACTGCGCCATGGTCACGGTCTTCTCGCCGGTCTGGCGCATGACCGCGAAGGAGTTCCGGCGGGTCACCGAGGTGACGTATCTGGGATTCGTCCATGGGACGATGGCTGCGCTCGCCTGCATGCGGCCGCGCAATGCCGGCGTGATCATCCAGGTCGGCTCGTCGCTCGCCTACCGCGGCATCCCGCTGCAATCGGCCTATTGCGGCGCCAAGCATGCGATCCGCGGATTCACAGATGCGCTGCGGTCGGAGCTCATCCATGAAGGCAGCGGCATCCAGGTCGTCATGGTCCAGCTGCCGGCGATGAACACCCCGCAATTCGACTGGGCGCGCACCCATATGCCTCGCGAGCCGCGGCCGGTGGCTCCGGTCTTCCAGCCGGAGGTGGCGGCCCGCGCGATCGTCCGCGCGGCCCTATCGCCGCGCCGCGAACTGTGGCTGGGGCTCAGCACCGTCAAGGTGATCCTGGCCAGCATGCTCGCGCCGTCGTTCCTCGACCGTTATCTCGCCGATCACGCCGTCGATGGGCAGGAAAGACCGACGGCCGTTTCGCGCAATCGACGCGACGATCTGATGAAGCCGGTGCGTAGCCTGCACGGCACGCACGGCGCATTCGGCGAGGAGGCGAGAACCCGCGCGGCGCTGCTGTCCGGCGAATCCGCAAGGCTGTGCGCCGGCCTGCTGGGGTTGGGTGGGCTTGCGCTTGCCGCGGGCCTCGTGCTTCGCCGGCGCGTCAGATGAGCCGCCCTGCGGTCATGCGGCTCGTCACGTACGGGCTTGCCGGTGTGGCCGGCTTCGCCGTGGGCGCCGCGTTGCGGCGTCGTTCCCATCCAACCGGCTACGAGCCGAACCGGCACACCGCGCTGGCGCAGCTCGAGGGCACGCCAGCGCGGCGGTACTATGCGGGCGCCGATCCCGCGCGGGCGGTCGCCATCTCCGACCTGCGCGCGATGGCCCACAAACGGCTGCCGCGCTTTGCGCTCGAATATCTCGAAGGGGGCGCGGAGGACGAAGCGACAATGCTTGCCGAACGGACCGCCTATGCCGGCTGGCGGTTCCTGCCGCGCACGCTCGCCGACGTGTCGCATCGCAGCCTCGACGTCGACATCCTGGGCGGGCGGGCGGCCATGCCGCTGGTGGTGTCGCCGACGGGTTTCAACGGCATAATTCACGCTCGCGGCGACTGCGCGCTGGCACAGGCGGCGCAGCGGAGGGGCGTCCCTTTCGTCCAGAGCACGATGTCGAACGATACGATGGAGGATGTCGCGAGGGCGGCGCCTGGCGGACGCCACTGGTGGCAGCTCTACATCTTCGGCGGCGACGAGGTCTGGCAGGAGCTGCTGCGGCGGGCGGACCGCGCGGGCTGCGAAGCGCTCGTGCTGACGACCAATGCGCAGGTTTTCGGCGACCGCGAATGGCAGCGCCGCAACCAGATCGGGAAATCGCGGCTGTCGACGTCCGCTGCGCTCGAGAGCCTGCTGCATCCGCGATGGATGGGAGGAAACCTGCTGGCCCATGGCATGCCATGCTTCACCAACGTCATCGACTTTGTCCCGAAGGATCAGCGCAGCCTGTTCGCCGCTTCGACCTGGATCCGCGAGCACCAGCCGAAATCGCTGAGCTGGGACACGGTGGCCAGGATCCGCGATCGCTGGAAGAAGCCCTTCATCCTGAAGGGCATCCTCAGCCCCGAGGACGTGCGCCGCAGCGTGGACAGCGGAGTCGATGGGATCGTGATCAGCAGCCACGGCGGACGCCAACTCGATTGGGCGATCGCGCCGCTCGACCTGCTGCCGACCGCGCGGAAGATCATCGGCGACCGGGTCGCACTGTACCTGTCGGGCGGGATCCGGCGCGGCACCGACATGCTGAAGGCGCTGGCGCTGGGCGCCGACGCGGTATGGGTGGGACGCGCGCCGCTCTATGGTCTCGCCGCAGCGGGAGCCGACGGTGCGGCGCGTGCCCTCGAGATCCTTGCCGATGAGGCGCTGAATGCGATGGGCCTCATGGGCGTCAATCGGGTGGACGAGCTGGGGCCGCATCTCCTTACTCGGGCCTTCGACGGTCGCGCGCTAGTCGATGTACCGCTCGGGCTTGGTCTCGCCGAGAAGAAACCACACCACGAGAGCGCCTGAGGCGGCGATCGACGCCATGGCCAGGAAGGCGGCCTGGTGGCCCACCTCCTGCGCGACGAAACCGAAGGCGGCAGTGCTGACCGAGGCGGCAATCGCGGAGACTAGGCCGACCACGCCCGAGGTCAGGTTGAAGCGGCCGGTGCCGGTCGTGAGATCGGCCACGATCACGGTGGTCATCACGGTGAGGACGGCCCCGCTGATCCCGTCGAGCATTTGGACGGCGATCAGCAGGATCGGATCGTCGACGAAACCGAGCAGGGCCGCGCGCACGATCTGAGCGGCGAAGCTGATGACCAGCACTGGTTTGCGTCCCCACAATTCGGAGAAGTAGCCGATCGAAGGGGCGAGCAGGGCGACGATGATCTGCGGCACCAGGATCATTGCCGAGGTGACGAGCGAGCTGTGCGCCGCGTTCGCCCGGCCCATGCCCTCGACGGCGATGACGAGCATGGAGGCATTCGCCAGCTGGAACAACGCCACGCCGCAGGTGAACCACAGGAGCTGACAGTTCTTGAAGAGCACCGAGAAGCCCTGCAGCGTCACCCGCCCATCCTGCTTGCCGGCGTTGCGTGCGCGGTCGTAGTCGATCTCGTCCTTGCGCACGAATCCGAGCGCGACGAGGGCCGGAAGGGCCAGTCCGGCCGCTGTCAGAAAGATCGCGGCCTTGCCGAAGGCGCTGCCCAGCGTGCCCATCAGGGCTGCCGTCAACGCGCTGCCGGCGGCGTTGAACCGCCGGTTGAGGCCGACGCGGCGCGACATGGCGCGCCGCCCGACGAGACCGAGGCTGATCGCAGCGATCGCGGGTGTCAGGATACCTGCAGCCGCGCCCTGCAGGGCCTCGGCGAAAAGCACGGACACGAAGGCCGGACGCAGGGCCAGGATGACGGCTGCCCCGGCGAGCATGACGATTCCCGCCGCCACCAGGGCGCGCTTCCATCGGACGGCATCGGTCAGGGCGCCGCCCGCAAGCAGAAAGATCGCGCTGGCGATCCGGCTCGCCGTCAGCACCAGTCCGACCGATTCCTGCTGCCATTTGAGGTCGGCGAGGTAGAAGGCCACGAAGCCGCCGAAACCCTCCTCGACGTCGGCGACGAAGAAGTTCACCCAGTCGAGCGCGCGCCGGCTTCGCCTCGACGCGAGGCCTTCGAACGACCGCTTGTTCTCGAGATGCCGCGCAATGCCCGTACGGACGCCTGACAGCGTGGCTCGCGGCATGGCCTTGTCCAAAGGTCTTCACCCTCCCGGCCACCCGTTGAACGGTCCGCCACGGCGCCGAGTTCCTTTGCAGTGACAGAACGAGTTTGAGATCCCCTCGGATGCAGACAGGGCCGACATCCGCTGCTATACCGCTGGCCACGTCCCCGTAGCTCAGCCGGATAGAGCAGCGGTTTCCTAAACAGATTTTGACCGTTGCTCATATCTTCTCATTTTGGACGTGCTGACCGGTAAGCTGTTGAGGCGCTGGCGTTTTCCGGCTCTTTCTCTCTACCTAGGTGCTCATAGCAAAACCCCACTACGCGGGGTCTCGGTGCACCTATGGCGAACCTAACGGACATTTCAATCCGCTCACTTCAGCCGCCGGCCTTGGGGCAGAAGGACTACTTCGACGCCTCGATCCCGGGCTTCGGTGTGCGCGTCAGCCAAGGGGGTTCGCGCTCGTTCTTCCTGTTCTTGGGTAAACGGTCCAATCGACGCCGTCACGCCATCGGCCGCTTCGGCATCGTCACCCTCGCTGAGGCCAGGGCAGAAGCGAAGCGGCTCCTGGCCGAGCAGACGCTGGGGCATGATAAGCGCAGGACGATCACGTTCACGGCCGCGCTCGAGCTGTTCGCAGAGCAGAAGTATCCGGCGCTGAAGGCGCGGACGGCAAAGGACTACAAGGACATCTTCCGCCGACACTTCAACAAGAAGCTCGGGGACCTGCGGCTCGGGGACATCGACTTCGATACGATCACAGCCATCACCGACAAGCTCGTTCGGACTCCAAGTGAACAGCGCCATGCGCTCGTAGTCGCAGGCACCTTCCTACGATGGTGCGTCCGCCGGCGGCTCCTGAAGCACAATCCTCTTGAGGGAGTGGATATTCCAAAGCCCGGGAAGCGGTCCCGCGTCCTAACCGATGCTGAGCTCGTGGCTGTCTATCTCGGTGCTGAGAAACTTGGATACCCCTTCGGGACGATCGTCCAACTGCTCATTCTGAGCGGTCAGAGACGCGGAGAAATCGCCGGACTTCAATCGACGTGGCTGAGTGATGGTTTCACCCTGCCACCGGGTTTCGCCAAGAACTCACGCGAGCATGTTGTCCCGGCCGGGCCTGTAGCGCGCGGCATCCTCAAGAACATCGAACGCGAAGGGTTGCTATTCCCCGCCGTCGGCGAAAAGGATAGGCCGTTCTCTGGGTTCTCCAAGTGCAAGAAGGCACTGGATGCGATGCTCGAAGAAGTGAAGCCCTACACCCTGCATGACCTCCGGCGAACTTTTTCGACAAACATCGCCAAACTCGGCGTCGCGCCGCATATCAAAGAGGCGCTTCTCAATCACGTCTCGGCCAAGACCGAGGTCGAAGCGATCTACGACCAGTACCGATACGTGCCTGAGATGAAGGCGGCATTGGGGCTGTGGGAGCGATATCTGTCCGACCTGGTTGTCAAATACCGGCCCCTCTAGGTTCTGCGAAGGTGCAAAGACCAGTTCATTGACAAGATCGCGATCTTTGCTTTACTACCTATGGTTGTTTTTCTTCGCATGGGGCGACCCTGCTCGGTGAGTTGGGTCGCTTTGCGCGAGGAGAGACAAGCATGGTCAACGCTTCTACTAAGCGTGCGTTGCGGCTACCGGCATGGAAGAGTGTTCAACTTGGTTTGGCGAAGAGCCTTCCCGATCTGAGGTGCCGCCTCAGGCAGGTGAACTGCGGTATCGGCGAATATGGCAATGAGATCCTTCGGTCGAGAAAATTCGCGATAGCAACGAAACCCACTCGGGTTCGCCTCACACTGGTCAGGGTGTGTGATCTTGGCTTTTCGGCACACACGAGCTACGCCGACATCCGCGCCCGTGCGGGCGAGTTCGGTCTTAATGAGTGCCCGGCAGAGGTTGGTCCGGTTCTTCGACTTGAGTACCTCGACCAAGAAGTTGGCGATGTGCTGCATGTTGGCATGGAGGCCATCGCGAGGCCGCGTACCTATCATCAGTTTCTGTTCATTCTCAAGCATGGCGCCGACGCTCGCCGCCAGCAATGCACCGGCTCACGACTTTGGCTCGACGGACGACTCGGAAACTGGGCGGGGGCGTTCTGGCCGAATGATCGATTCGTGTTCGCTCTCCCCTAGTCGTTTGAGGGCGCGACCATTAAGCCCCGCATCATCAGGAATGCGGGGCTCTTTTTACAGTGGCAAGAGGGCAGACCTTCCCCTGTCTGGACTGCAATCCTCGATTCTACCGACGCCGGAGAAGGCGTGAGAAGCCGTATTGAGCTATCTCGGCAACCAGCTCGCGGGCGGCTGCGTCTTGCGGAAACTGGGTCACCGAGGGCGGCTTGCTTCTGTCGGTCGGCGGTGATTCGAAGTTCTGCTTCGGGTCCTGGACGATGCCTTTTTGTTCTACTGATGGAACTGAGGCGGTCTTGCGCTTGATCCTGCGAACGCGTTGGCTGCGCTTCAATGGAGTAGACGTACAAGACATGGCTGCCTCGGACCGTGGTTGAAGGCAGCTTTCTATAGATCACTGTACTTCTAGGCCTGCACGAGAAGCGTAGCGGACGATTCTACCCGTCGGGCGATGGCGTTGCGGACAATCGTCCGCAGGCCGGCTAGCTAAGGTGGCTGCTGCAAAAGAGAGTATGACACGCCGACAAGATCCTTATCAGCGACAAGCAGTTTGGAACGCCATTGTCCCGCTAGGACTTCTGCCTCGGCGCTCGATGAACAGCGATCTGCTAGGATTTCAATCTCAACAAACTGGCCGAGCCCTTCGACGCGATCCAGGTTCACAAGGACCCTGGCGTTACTCCACCGCTCTCTGACCTTTGTCACGCGACTCGTAACCCCTAGCGCCGCCACGAGCACATCGGCCAACGAGCTGGCGATGACGCCTTCCTTCAGTTCTCCGGTCAAACAGTCTTGATACACGGCGGCAGCCCAATGGGACGTAAGTTGCGCTGCCGTTCCGGTGCGGCTGTAATGAACAATGATAGGGTTTGGACCTTGTCCCGTCCGAATCTTGAGGAGACCGGATGGGCAGTTGAGGTACGTGTCGACCTGTCGTGCACAGAACTCTTTTCTTAACCCGTTCTTGTCGCATACGTGAGCGAGCTCTTCAATTGGACGCGATGCCCGCGCCTTAATCTCGATGTTGCTGTGATAGATCGGTGTCATGCCTCAGCATATCCTTATTGGCCTGAATGGACCAAAGCGATCTGGAAAGTCGACTGTCGTAGAGGTCGCCAGTGAGCTCGGCGTGCGATCGATAAGCATCTCAACGCCGATAAAGAACAGCGCCCATGCCCTCGTCGGAAGCGAGTTTCCGGACGATCTCAAAGACGAGCCGACGGATCTCCTGAGCGGCCGAACTCCACGCGATCTGTATCGACATATAGGTGCCCTCATTTCGTTCGTTCCACACCTGTGGGTCGATCGAGCTTGGGCCGCGCAGTACAAAGGCACCGGGAACTACATTGTCGATAGCGTAGGGACAACCGATCAGTGGCAGCGACTAAAGGCTCTAGCCTCAGAACAGGGTATGCATGCCGTCCTGGTGCAGGTACTTCGGGTCGGCACTGAGGTCGCCCATGCTGTACGAGAGGATGTGCACGATGGAGGCGAGCTGAGCCTCGTCAACGACGCCAAGCGAGTTGAGGAATTCAAGCAATTGGCGCGGCGACACCTCATGCTTATTCTTGGCGGGTGAGCTGGACACCTTCATGCGGGCCGCCAAGTGCGGGTATTAAAGAGGGCCCGGTAGTCCCTGTTGTGAAGTGCGGCCCTGTATTCGAAAGCGCTCACTCCGAAACTGTGGGGAAATGATCCCATATCCGCTCAAGACACAAATGCGGAGCGCTAGCATTGTCAACGAAGATCCAGTTCTCGTTGGTGCTCGGAGGATCGATCTGCTGCATTCGCGCGAAATGCGCGGTCGCGTCAGAGGCGTCGTCTGTCCGTAATTGAGCACGCTCGACCCTAACCTCCAAGGGAGCATCGAGCCAAAAGCGTCGTATTACCATTCCTTCAGCTCCAGGATCGCAGACGTTTTGCAATTCGTCTCTCGACGATCGACCAGTGTAGGAAGCGTCGAGAATGACAACTTCTCTGGCCCTGCCGTCCAAAGTCAGGACTAGCCGCGCAGCCTCATGAATTGTCCGATAGATGAAAGATCGGAACGCGTCGCTTTGGCAGTAGCTTGGCGCTTGTTCACGGAGCGGTGCGCCGATCAATTGCTTTCGAATCACGTCGCTTTGAAGCAGTCGGACCGTCCTGTCGTGGTGCTTCAGCGCTTGGGCGAGTCTTCTCGCAATCGTCGACTTACCGACAGCTACGGCGCCGCCGAGAACTATAAGATTCGGAATTCTTGACATGGACCGCCTCCAGATGCCCAAGAGCGTTCGGATCAGCATGTCGGCACTTTGTGGAGCTGACTAGGCAGCTGTAGGTGCACTGGGCGGCGGGTGCGAGCTGTAAATCGATCCAGAGAGTATTAGACATCGTAACAAATCGCCGTATGGTAGCAACCGGCCCAGGCCTCAACCTGAGCCTCATGAGGCTCCCTAACGGGAGTGCTCGTGATGAGGTTACTATCGAAGAAGCAGCTCAAGGAGTTGGTTCTATATAGTTCGGCGCACGTCCAACGGTTGGAGAACGTGGGTCAGTTTCCCAAGCGCGTGCGACTTGGAAACGGGCCTCGGGCTCGGGTCGGCTGGATTGAGCAGGAGGTGTTGGACTGGCTCCAGGCTCGCATCGACGCTAGGCACTAGGCTCCTTTTGGAGCGGGGCGGGCCTTCCACAGCCCGCCCTTTCCATGTGAACGAACTGGCTGGTATTACAGTTTCCTACCCCTCCTTGAGGTGTCATGCCGCGCACAGCATCACTAAAAGTCATTGAGCGCCAAATTCGCAAGCTCCAGGCCCAAGCTGAGAAACTCGAGCGGGCCGACAAGCCCGGCATCCGGCAGCTCCGGGCAGTCCTGATCAAGTATCGGCTCGGCCCTGCCGACATAAAGATCGCGCTGGACGGGAGGCAGGGCCGAAGCCGAAGAAGCGCCCTAGCGGGACGCAAGGTCAAACCGAAGTATCGCAATCCAGAGAAGCGTGCCGAGACGTGGACCGGCCGGGGACGCATGCCGCGGTGGATGGCGGGCTTGGTAAAGAAGGGTAAGAAGCCGGACGACTTCCTCATCGCGAAGAAGGCGTAGACGACGGCCCCATCCATCTCACCCCCTAGCCACACCTGCAGCCATCGTGGCTAGACCCACACCCGCTTAGAGCTGCGAGCCTCCACGGATCATAGCTCCTCATAGGTGCTCCTAAGCGCGCCGGCGATCTGCGCGACACGCTCGCCGGAGGCCTCTTCGAGTCCTTATCCGGCTCGCTCACGCAACGGCACGATCGCCTGCCGTTATCACTACACGCTCTGATTGTCCCTTGACTCCACAACACTCTCTATATGACCCTCTACCGGGGTACAACTGGGGTGTGCAATGAAACTGCTTATACGTCGTGATCAACAAATTGGAGGTTTGCTTCGCAACACGGTGAAGTTCTCCATCACCGTTCGGGCCGACCTCTCGGATCAAGAGCGAACCAACATTACGAAGTATCAGCTTGGCGATACGCTGCTGTACTCGCGTGGAGAGCTAGTCGACAAAGGTTCGGGACTGCTTGGGCTGGCATCGCGCGCTGCCTTCCACATGATGAACATCTCGGTGACGGTGAACGACCTGGCCCAAGGGAAGCGCATCGAATGCAAGGACATCCTCGAGATGCTCGGCGTCCAGGAACAGATCAAAGAGGCAGCCGCGACCTTCAAATCCGTCCTCGAGGCCGCAGCGCACTTTGGCGGGGACGAGGTGCTTGAACTCTAAGCTCACCCCTTTCGAGTGGCGGCCGTTTAGCTGGAACAATCTGCGCGCCGCCCTCTCTGGCTCTGTGGTCGATCGCGAACGCCGTGAGCTTGAGGCGTTGCACGCTCGAGTGCGATCCTCTTATGAGTGTGACGTTGCCCCCACCGATTAATCCAGGTTGAACTGGAGTCTGGCCCTTACGGAGAGGACCAGAGGATGAAGCGGAAGAGGTTCAGCGAGGAGCAGATCATCGGTGTGCTGAAGGAGCATGAGGCCG
>Ga0209062_1000738_pt1 | contig 81710 bp, 76 predicted proteins | sample Coa_R2_2_FD_187158 | JGI IMG/M metagenome (GOLD analysis project Ga0209062, IMG submission 187158) | Surface soil microbial communities from Centralia Pennsylvania, which are recovering from an underground coalmine fire - Coalmine... | ecosystem: Environmental > Terrestrial > Soil > Unclassified... | reverse complement strand
TGACATCCGCAAAGGTGAGCGTCACGGGTTGCAGATCCGGCTGTGGTCCGAAGAGGGTCGGACCCTGATAGAGTTTCGTCTTCGCCAGGTCGCCAGGCTGCATCTCAATGATGAAGATATGCCCGTGTAAGTTCTCGGCGAGAAAGTGACTCATGCCGCCGTGTCGGACATCCTGGTCACACTGAAACGTCCGCGGATAGCCATACTGCAAGCTGTCCTGCTCTCCCTGCCACCAGTGCCACAGGGGGGAGAGGACACCTGCAAGCATGAGCGTGGCAAGCATGCCAAGTCCAACACAAGCCAGCCAGTGCAGCCGCCATTGCGTCTGCCGTCGGGCGGGTCTTGTCTGCGGCTCTGCGGCGGCGAGTCGAGATGCGCGTTGCATGGGCGGCGGTCCCTGGTGCCTGGTGACACGAATCGCCGTTCGTGGCTGCATCGATGTCGGAAACGTCGTCGCGTAACGGCGTACGCTGCTCGGCGTGCGTCTGGTATAGAGCGCTTCATCGTCGAGCACATCAGCAGGGATGTACGCTGCCTGTCGGCGTAGCTGCTGCGGGGCGTTCCATGCGCCTGTTTGCTCTTTCATGCTCGCACCTCCCTTCATATGACGGTCTTCCCGCGATAGATCAGGTCGGCATCGCCTTCCGTGATCAAACCGTCCACAATGGCACTATTGAGCTTGGTAATCGACTGCTGGTTTTCGTGGCACGCATGGGCCATGTTGTCACAAAAACCGCTGTCGTTATGTTCCAGGTCATCGTCATCCCCCTCCTGATAGGGGACATCTGGCACGGTAGAGTATTCGTCGTTATCGTCGTCTTGGGACCCAATCGGATCATTGCCTCTCTGACTCATCCTCTTACCTCTGCTTTCCTTCGGGAACACCGGTGATCTTTCCTAGCGTCAGTGCTCCCTGGTCAATGGCTGCCAGCAGTGTCGTCACGGCGACGTGGTTCTGGTGACAGGTACAGGAGGGTCGAGAACAGAAGGGCTGCTCTAAGGTGTGGATGAGAAACACGGGAACAATTGGCTGAGGCGTTTGGGTATCCGTTGGAAACGCAAGGGTTCCAGGGTGCTCGGTGTTCGGTGTCGTAAAGCCTTGCATGGTTTGCCTTTCTTGACTTCGGCACACCATGAGCATAGAATCTCATGGGGCCGTAGGAACTGCGTAAAGGTTACGGGCGGTCCCGTTAGCTGGCCCCGCGTTGCAGCGCGAGGTCAGCCTTTTTCTCTGTTAGCTGCATCACTTCCTTTCAGCAACTAGCTCTGTAAAGCTACCTTCCTGTAAAATTGTCTAGTTTAGGAAACAGCTTTTGCACTGACCGTTCTATGTTGCTTGAAGTGTTCATGCAAAGAGATATAGAGGCGATAGGTCTCATCGCTGTCCAGGCGCAACACGTTATCAGCAAGGAAGGGCGCGTGCTCGTCGTTAGCAAGCAGATCCATGCTGTGATCGCTCATGAGGAAGAGCGTATGCTGACCCAAATCCAGTTGGTGAAGGGTTGAGACGCATTTACTTGAGAACGGTTGTTCCATTGCATTCCCTTTCTGACACAGGTACAATTGCCTGTGCTTTGAAGTAACACTCAGGGCCACAGCTTGGGCAAGGTTTCAGCTTGCGCCAAGCTTTATTATTGCGTTACCGTTCGTTAACGGTACTATATCTGGCTGATATCCTGTTTACACCCCCTCCTATGAAGTTCACAACGTACCTCTAATATCTCAAAGTATAGCATGACAGATTGGAAATATCAAGACTATTTTGGTCAATTAGGTAGTTATTGACAAAATCATTATATATCGGTAATATAGAGTATAATTTGGTCAAGGAGGCAACCATTGACAGAATCCTAACAGCTTAGTATGATCTGGCATATTGAAGCAGAAAGGAGGCAGGCGTGATAGTGCAAAAGGACATTCTTGATGCCGATGAAGTAGCTGAAATGCTCCGTGTTCACCCTCGAACAGTTAAGCGCCTTGCCGGTCAAGGGGATTTGCCAGGATTTAGAGTTGGTGGACAATGGAGGTTCCGCCGTGAGGCCATTGAGGAATATATCAGGAGGCAAGAGCAGCAGTATGACGAACGAAGCAAAGACAGCTAGAATTGATAAGTCATAAATGACATGAAAAATGTGCGAGAGGATGAAGAGGGAACGCCGTAGGGACACGGCGTTCTTTATTTTAGGCACGGTCCTGCAATTCTTTGCTGATCTGCTGCTTACACTACTCATTTCACCTTATATATTATTGATACAATACGCCCCTTATTAGTGCCATGAAAAGGTAAGCTATTGCCGCCAGGATAATGCAGTATCCTACCTGAGGTAGGAGTCAATACCATCTCTTTGGGTCAGGTCTCAGCCAAATGGGGCACTTCTTGACAGGGAGTGTATGTAGACATTACAATTGGTAGAAACGTAGATAAGCAACCAGGGAATGCTTTACTTTTATGGCTCAAATAGGTTTGCTTGAAGATAACGCACGCATTGCTCATTTGTGTGCTACCATATTGCAGTATGCCGGCCATCAGGTGATAGTGTACAATCACCCTCGTGAATGCTTGCAAGCCTTAATACCAGAGGCTGTGCAGGAAAATAACGACCTGCCACACCCTCAATCTGAGTCGCTGCCCGCTCTGCCTGTTGAGGTGCTTATTCTGGATCTCAACCTGCCTGATATTGGTGGCGTGGACGTATTACAATCGCTCTGTTCTCATCCTCAAACATGCTGTTTACCCCTTATCTTCTGCACCGCCGCCACTCCCTCGGAGATCATGCGGGCTCTGCGGATCGCTCCACAGGCTCACCTTGTTGAGAAACCCTTTACGTTTCAAGATCTTATCTCCGCCATTACTCACGTTCTAGAGACACGCAAAGAGCAACAGAAAAAGCAAACCATTGGCAACGAGATCGTATAGCTGCGACGGTGCTGGTCAAAATAGATATTCTTCAACCTGGTAAATAGATGGTTGTCTGTTTCCTTTTAAAGCTAGCAGGCGTGTCAGGGGCATACTGAGCAGTTTGCCTGAGCGACATCGCACGATTTTATGAGGCAAGATCTGCTCCGTCTATTTATTGGAAGATGCAGGTTGCCGGTACGGGTTGGCGACTCTGCATCTGGTGAAGGAGATAGCCTGCTATGCTAACTTGCTTGATACCTCTGGCTGTTTTAATCTTGCTGTTTGCTGGCGGTATGATGATCACCGTATATCTGCACTCTCAAGGTGCTATTGATAGACCCGATCCCCAGTCTCCCAGGCGACTAAGCCCGGCCACTTTTCATCGATCCGCCGCGGCTGAAGATAAATTCTATCTGGGATTTGCCGCAAGAGGCTCTGAGATGGACCGCTATGTACGCAGGAGCGTGATAAGTTTTCTCGCGCTGGCCTTCATTCTGAGCCTGCTGCTGGCGCTCTTCTTCAATTCGCTGCACTGAGCAAAGAGGTGCCTGTAACGGCTCAGGCCTGTTAATTACTGCGTCTACCTGGAATGTGATATAACGTCCAGGTAGACTATTTATTTTTTGTTCAAAGAAGGGGATTTCCATCGATGTCTCTATTACCAGAGAGGATGCATACCCGTTTTACCGAACTTGTCGGTATCCGCTATCCCATCGTGCAAGGGGGCCTATCTCATCTTTCTTATGCCGAACTGGCGGCAGCCGTCTCTAACGCGGGCGGCCTGGGACAGATAGGCTGTGCCTGCTTCTCGACGCCTGAAGAACTGCGCGCGGATATCCAGAAGGCCCGGCGTCTAACAGACCGGCCCTTTGGCGTCAATTTCCCGATTGGGCATATCCCCCTGGACGCTTTTCTTGACGCCGCGTTGGCAGAGGAACCAGCGGTCATTAGCATTACGGGCGGCAATCCTGAGCCACTGTTGAGGCGTATACAGCAGAGCGGCGTGCCGGTACATACGATGGTGCTGGTTGCGGGCGTGCGGGCGGCGCGCAAGGCGGAAGCGCTCGGCGCGGATGCCGTGATTGCCGTGGGCGTCGAAGGAGGAGGGCACCTGGGGCGCGACGATATCGCCACGATGGTGCTGACCCCGCGCATTGTGGACGCGGTCAAAATCCCTGTGCTGGCGAGTGGCGGCGTTGCTGACGGGCGTGGACTGGCAGCTTCTCTGGCGCTGGGTGCGGAGGGAGTCGAACTGGGGACGCGCTTTGTGGCAGTGCGCGAGAGCAATGCGCACCCTAACTATCAAAAAGCTCTGGTTGAGGCGAACGAGACCGATACTGTCATCGTTGAACGCGCGATTGGGCGTCCCGCGCGCGTTCTGAAAGGACCCGTGGCTGAAAAAATTTTGCAGGTGGAAGAAGAGCTGGTGCGCGATAACGTCCCTGCCGACGAGCGATTGCAACGTTTGCTGCCGCATATATTAGGGACGGTCAATACGCGAGCGGCCCTTGAGGGCATGCTCGATGAAGGCTTTGTCTGGGCGGGCCAGGTGGTCGGCTTGATCAATGATGTGCCGACTGTACAGGAGTTGATCGAGCGCATGGTATCAGATGCGCAGCAGATTATGCAGCGCTTGCAGCGCGCGTTTTAGCCTCTGCTCCTGCATCCTGGCCCTTTATTTGTTGTTTGCCATGAATGCCCCTACTTCTGCCAGCGCGGCCATTGCGCGGCAGGTGATTTCTACCGACTCGTAGTATGGGATATTCTCTTCACGCAACAGGCGGAGCGCCGGAATATCGTGACGGGCGTAGACGGTCTGCATTAGAACGGGTTTCCGATAATGGCGCACGAGACGACCCAGTTCGCGGGCCGCCATCTCTTCGCGCGTCCCGAAGTCCTCCGATAATAGCCAGCGATAGCCACCAAAGAGCCCTGTGATAATCACGCCATCCACGTCTGGATCTTTGAGGCAGACTTCGGTGAGCTGAGAAAAGGATAACGGATCTTCATCGGCAGCGCCCGCGACATCAATGGGATTGGTGGAGGTGGCGCGGGCGGGCATTAAGGCGCGCAATGCCTGCTGCGTTCCCTCGCAGAGAATGGGAACCTGGAGCCCTGCGCGGATCGATGCGTCTCCGGTCGCGACGGCGCTGCCGCCTCCATCGCCGATGATGGCAATGCGGCGTCTGCCCTGCGGAGTGGGTGGCTGCATCACCAGGGCCTGCGCCACCGGGAAAAGCTCATCGGAACGAATGACTCTGACGACTCCGCTGCCCAGCAGGCCAGTATCATTGTCGGGGCGCAGCGTCGCTTGCGAGCCGGTATGCGCCAGAGCAGCGCGCACCCCCACTTCGGTGGCTCCGCTGAGCAGGATGACAACGGGCTTGTAGTGGCCCTGTCTGCGCAAATCGCGGGCCACTTTACGCAGCGTTTCCTCTTGAATGGCTTCGACGTAGCCCGCGATCACCGTTGTTTCCGGGTCGTTTGCCAGATATTGCACACATTCGGGGAATGTCACATCCACAGCGTTGCCCAGGCTGAGAAAGGTGGTGAAGCCCAGACCATCGAGTCGGGCCTGGTTGTACCAGTACATTCCCAGGTTTCCGCTCTGAGAGACCAGCCCGATGGGTCCCACCGGTAATGGGAAAACCATTCCCAGCGCGTTGAGCCGCGAGCGATGCACATACAGTCCCATGCAATTGCTGCCGATGACACGAATCCCGTGTTCGCGACAGCGGGCCACTAGTTGGCGCTCCTGTTCGCGTCCTGCGGGGCCGGTCTCGCTAAAGCCTGCGGTCACAATCGTAATGCCCTTGACGCCATGCGTGATGCAATCGTCAACCGACTGTGATACATGCTGGAATGAGGTGGTAATGATTGCCAGGTCAACCGGGCCGGGAACAGCGCGCAGACTGGGATAGGTTGGGCGACCCAATATTTCAGAGGTGGAGGGGGTAACAAGGTAAATATCCCCAGGGAAGCCGCCCTGGATGAGCTGTCTGGCGGCAACGTGCCCCCATTTATGGGGCATACGCGAAGCGCCGAGAATTGCTACAGAACGCGGTTGTAAGACATCTTCTAAGCTATAAGGGGGGATGGTCATTCACTCTCCTCTTCATCGTCATGGTTCGGTGGCGGGCCATTTTCACGCTGTTTGCGTAACAACTCCTCAACGCCACGGATCAACGTGTCTGCGCTTGGTAGCGGGCCGGTCCCTTCTACGCGGTCAAGATTGATGAACTCTTCCTTCTCGTCATCTTCATTTTCCTCCTCATCTTGATTAGAAGCGGCCTGCTCTTCCAATTTGCGCACGTATGCGCTGGCTTCGGGGTCGCGCGCTACCAGCGCGGAGATCTGCTCTTCAAAGCGCAGCGCATCCGATTGCAGTTCGCTGAGATCGAGTCCGAGAGAGAGATACGCGCTCAGGTATGTCAGGAGCGCGGCTGTGACCTTGATATTTGGCGTCGCCGCCAGATAATGGGGAGCCGCCGCCCAGAAACTGGCAGCAGGAATGCGAGCATGGCGGCAGGCATCGTGGAGCACTCCGATCATGCCCGTCGGTCCCTCATAGCGCGAGGTATGCACATCCATCTCGCGCAGGCGTTCCGTGACTTCAGGGCTGGTTGAGCTACCGGAAATGGGAACGGCTATAGAGTGGGGGATATCTGCCAGCAGCGCTCCCAGGAAGATAACCTCTGAAGCTCCAAAGCGTTTACAGACGCTAAGAAAGGTATCGCTGAACGTCTTCCACTTCAGTTGTGGTTCAACGCCAAGAAACAGAATAGTGTCGCGATGCTTGTCGGGATCGATATAAGCCAGAAACAGATTAGTAGGCCAGACAATTGTGCGTTGAATGCCATCAACAAATTTAATCGTCGGTCTTGTCTCAGTGAAAACAAAAAAATCTTCAGAATCGATTTCCGCAATTTTGATTGGCCGCCACTGATCGATCAGAAATTTTACTGCCGTTGTCGCCGAATCGGCTGCATCGTTCCATCCGCCAAAGGCCGCGATGATAATGGGATCGCGCAGCTCCAGTTGCGTAAAGTATTGTACAAGCGACATATGAATTACCCCTCTATACTGCTTGCTTCTATTTTCCCAAGCAAATATATCGTACATTCTATCATATATGGCAAGCCGAAACCACATCAGCTAACCTCTCAGGCGGCTTCCTCGGGCCTCTGCTCAGTCAGAGTGAAGCCAGGCTTTTCTGTTAAAAAGAGGCTACTGGTGTAGCTGATCAAGAGCATGAGCTAGCCAGATATGATGAAAAAGGAGCGCCTCGACAGCCGCCGAGGCGCTCCCGCTGAGCAGAGGCATTCTTTATGGGAGAATATCAACCCGATCTGGATTGATGCCGTTCCAGGTTGCATTACTGCTCTGATTGCCCGTGACGCGCACTGTCAGCGTATGCTGGCCTGATGACAGGACCGGGCTAAGGTAGAGCAGCGTGTTCCCGGCATTGGTGGCCGCGAAGAAATCCAGCGTAATCTCAGGCCCGCCATCAAGCGAGAAAGCGCCGATGCCGTGCGGCGGACCAACCACTCCATAGAACGCGATCTGAGTGCCGTTAAAGGTGATGGATACGGTATCATTGACGCTGTTGTCCCAACTATTGCTGCCGTTGAAGAAGCCGAGATTACTCGAGTCGCAGGCGGTGCAGTGGTTCCAGCCGCTGCCCACGTAGTTGAACTGGTTGAGCCCTGACCCTTGAACGCTATCATCAACGGTAGCTGCGCCACTGAGGGGAACGAGTTGAATGCCGCTGCACTTGGCGTTATCAACGACGGTCGTGAACTGGATGGTAATGGTACCACTGGTGCTGGCTGTAGCAGTGAAATTTTTCGCGATAGCCTTATCGGCTCCCACGCTCGCGAAGATATCGAAGTTGGAGAGCACCTGCGTCCCATTGATCGAGACGTTGAAGACGCGCTTTCCGGCTGCGGTCCAGAAAAATTCCGCGAACTGGAGGCTAACTGCATACCTGGCGTTGGCGCTTAAACCGTTCATGGTATAGGTAAAGTTGCCGAAACGCTCCGTCTGATAGACCGCCATCGGGGCCGGATTGCTGACTCCGCTGGTATCAATGCTGGCCGTGGTGGAGGCCGCAGTACCACCGCTGAAATTGGTATCCGCGCTATAGTTACCAACAGCGCCGCCGCCACAGTTAATACTCAGGCTGCTGGGAACTGTGCCAGTTGGAATAATCTCGATCCCGTCCACTTTGGCGTAATCGACGACTGGCCTGAACTGGATAGTCAATTGACCATTGTTGTCAGCGGTGGGCGTGAATTGTTCGACGATAGCCCTGTCCTTGCCTCCGGTTGCAGCTACGATATCAAAGTTAGAAAGCATCTGGCTGCCATTGATGGCAACGTTGAAGACGCGCTGCCCCGCATTGGTCCAGAATGTCTCAGCAAAGTGGAGGCGTACAGTATAGGCTGCGCCCGCCTGCAAGCCTGGAAAGACATAGCTGAAGTTACCGTAACGTTCGTTCTGATAAACGGACTGTGGAGCCGGATTGTTGATCCCGCTGGTGCTGATTGCATCGGTCACCGTCGCCGTATTACTGAGTCCAGCCAGATAGTAATTATCCGCCTGGAAATTTCCTATAGCCGAACCGCCTGCGCTGATCGCATAGCCACCGTTTGTCAGCGTATTCTGCTGCGTGCCGCTCCATTTAAAGGTCACGGTCGCGCCTGCCGGAAGTGTATAGTTGAAGCCCTGATTGCCCCAGAGCATCTGGAATGTGCTGCTGCCGGAACCGTTGTTGTGCGCAACAACCACTTTGGAGCCATCGGGATTCTTGAAGGCCACATCTTCGACGCTGCCGACATTGTTAGAGGTGATATGGAAGGCGCCCGGCACGGCAAATTTGCTAAAGTGCCCTACCAGGTAGTAATCGTTCGTGAGGGTAACGTTGCCCGTGGCCTGGTCAATCGTCACCACGCCCAGGCAATCGGGACAGCCGCCGGTATGAGGGCCGTGATTGGGGTCGAGCGCAACATTCCAGAGCTCAACCGTTCTGGAGAAGTTCTGGACCGATTGCATAAACAAATCGATAGTATTGATCGGTGCGACCGCCGCTCCCGTTGAGCATTCCGTCTCGTATACCTCCGACGTGGGGAAGGAGCTATGGATGCTGGTCATCGACGTTGGGCTGCCTGCATAACAATGCCAGGAGATGCCCGCGATATCGCCGCGTGTGGTGGGATCGCCCAGCAGCGTGGAGGGGTAGCTTGTATTGTCCCAGTTGTGATCGTAAGGGATAATCTTGGGGCTCAGGCCGGCACTTGCTAAAGCAGGGCTGAGATTGTTCTTGATAAAGTTGTTCTCATCAGGCGCCGCCCAGGACATGCCGGGATAATTGCTAGGGGCGAAAAGAGGCTCATTCTGGGGCGTAATGGCATAGATGGGAATGCCCTGCGCCTGGTAAGCCTGGATAAATTTAACAAAATACTGCGCCAGTGGTCCGTAGTCGGCAAGGTTGAGCGTGCCGGTCACACCATTAACGACACCGATCATCGATCCGTTGGTTTTCATCCAGGCGGGCGGGCTCCACGGATTAGCCATAAACTTGAGATTGGGATTGAGCGAGTGGGCCTGCTGCAATACGGGGATGATGTATGCCAGATCGTGATTGATGGAGAAGTTATTGAGGTTGGGATCACTCTGACCGGCGGGCAGATCATCGTATGAATAGGCCCCGGTGACAGAGAAATCCGAGGCGCCCATCGGGATACGCACAAAGCTCATGCCAATGCCCTGATTGGGATCGAAGAGCTGCTGCATCAGCGTATTGCGCTGGCTGGCACTCATCTTATTAACAATCAGCCAGGCCGAGGAATCGGTTACCGCAGCCCCAAAGCCATCCATTTGCTGCAACTCCTGAAACTCGTTAACGGTGATCGTTGAGGAATTGCCGGTATTGGAGCCAAAGGTAAGATTTGCCTGTGGCGTTAAGTGGTTGCTCCCATCGCTGGTCGTTAGCCAGACCTGTACCGTTGGCCCCGCAGCCCTGGTAGTCGTCTGAAAAACGAAGAACGAGCTAAGGAACAGGCCGCAGAGCAGTAAAAATACAAGAGAACGACGAGCGTATGTGTTCATATGAACCTCCTTACGCGAACCGAGCCTTTTGCGCTCAGACCGGTCGCAAGCAACAGCACCAGTGCAGCATACATTTGAATACACTTCACTCTTTAGTAATGTTTTCAGCAAGAACCATGCCTGAATCTGTGCTGGCGAAGTGTGTTGAGAAACAAGGTGGTATAGACATAAAGACGACTAGTTGAGGGTAGATGATTGGAGATCTGTAAGAGTGTGTAGGAAAAGTGTGTGATGTGTGTAAGGCATGCGCTTGCGCCATTAAGAGTCAGGGGGGAGCGTGTAAACTCCCCCCTTTTACATTGATCCTCTCGCCTTGCGCAACTTTTTGAAAAAGAACCTTGTGCTACCGGCCTCGTTGCGTAAGCGTGGATTGGCGATCTCATCGATGCCAAAATTGATGAAGGTGAGCGCGGCCCCCAGGATGGCGATGCAGAGGCCAGGCGGCAAGAACCACCACCACGCCTCCTGCAAAAGTGCGGCACTATTCGAGGCCGAGAAGAGCATATTGCCCCAGGTGGCGCTGGTGATATCGCCCAGGCCCAGGTATTCCAGCGCCGTCTCAGCCAGGATCGCGTAAATGACCGTGCCGAAGAACTGCGCCGCTACGATGGCCGTCTCGTTGGGCAGGATTTCATAGAAAATGATGCGCCACGTTGACTCGCCAGCGGCCCGGGCCGCCTCCACGCAATCCCAGGTGCGCAGCGAGAGCGTCTGCGAGCGCAGTACGCGCGCTCCCCAGGACCAGCCGGTGACAGTGAGGACAAAGCCAATCGTGAGAGACCCCTTATAGGGCAGGAATGCTGCCAGCAGGATTGCCAGCGGCAGCGTTGGCAGCACCAGGAAGACGTTGCTCACCAGCGAAAGCACTTCATCGATCCAGCCGAGAAAGTAGCCGGAAGCCAGGCCCACCATTACCGAAATAATCGTCGTTACGACACCAATTCCTAGCCCCATAAAAACCGAGAAACGAGCGCCCACCACCGTTTGAACAAAAACATCTTCTCCGAAGCTGGTCGTGCCAAACCAATGCGTGGGGGATGGTGGTTGGAGGCGGTCTAACGTAATAGCATGTGGGTCCTGCGGGAAAATGACCGGACCAAAAAGGGCCAGCAGGATAAAGAAGGCCAGGATCGCCATCCCCACGCTCGCCTTGCGGTTCCCCATCAGCAAACGCCAGGTATCACGCCAGCGTGATGAAGTTGCAGGTGTCACTATAGTAGGTCCCTGTGCCGGGGCTGTGGGGGCAACTCCTCCCACGATGAATCGGGGATCCACAGCTCGGGGAGCTACCGGTTGCCCTGCCTCTACCGGTTGTTTGCGGTTGCTCATAACGATTAATTTCCTCCCAAACGCACGCGCGGATCAAGCAGAATATAGAGAAAGTCGGCCAGGAAGTTCGCGAGCAGGACCGCGAAGCTAATCACCAGGAAGGCTCCCTGCAATAACGCGTAGTCGTGGTTATCAACTGCTTGCAAGGTGGCATAGCCAATGCCAGGATATGAGAAGACGATCTCGGTGAGCAGGGAGCCGCTCACCACAAAGCCCAGCGAGAGCGCGAAGGCGGTAATATTTGGCAGGATGGCGTTGCGGGCCGCGTACATATACATAATGCGTCGTTGCGTCAGCCCCTTCGCTTCCGCCATCAGGACGTAATCCTGGGACAGGGTAGTGACCATCGCATTGCGCATGCCAAGCATCCAGCCTGAGATAGAGCCAATCACAATCGTCAAAGCAGGCAGAAGGGCGTACTGTGCCGCGCTCAAAATGAAATCCAGGTTCCATCCCGGCACCGTATTATCGGTATCATAACCGCCGTGGAGGGGAAACAGGTTGAGCTTTAAGCCCAGGATATACAGCAACACGAGCGCCAGCCAGAAATAGGGAATCGCGGAAATAAAGGCGAAGAACGGAGTGAAAAACGCGTCATTGAACGAGCCACGTCGCCAGACAACAATTACTCCCAGAATGGTGCCGATGATAAAGCTGATCAGCAGGGAAGTGCCGACCAGCACAAAGGTCCAGGGGAGGTCTTGCGCGAGAACCTGCGTTACGGGATCAAAACCGTAAGTGATGGAGACGCCCAGGTTGCCATGTAAGAGGTTATTGAGGTACTGCACATACTGAGACCACAGCGGGTCGTGATTCACTCCCAGCGAGATTTCCAGCGCGTGTAATGTCTGGGGCGAGACATGTCCTCTCAGCCGCGACATAAAGATTTGCGCGGGATCGCCCGGCGACAGATGAGGAACAATAAAATTGATAGTGACCGAGGCCCAGAGCGCAACAAGATAAAAACCGATGCGACGTAGCAAATGGCGCATAGACAATCCCTTCCAGAATGGATTTGGACCTTCCGCTTCTACCCTATCGCAAAATCCTCCAATCTCTCCTCGCGCCGCCGCAGGCGGCGCGAAAAAGAGGAGAAAAGGGTTTTTGGGGGCACCCCAATCCCCGCCAGGGGGCCGCGCCCCCTGGACTCCTGCTTTTTTTAGCGGGTTGTAGCTTACGAAACTGGCTGAAGGTTCAGGATAACGTACTCAATGTCTGGATAGACCGCCGTGCCGGGGGCGGCATAAGGATGTTTGGCGTCGGGCCAGCCAACGAATTTGGCCGTGCTGTATTGATACCAGTAGGGTTCAGCCGTCAGTGGGATGCTGGGCAACTGCTCTACCATAATCTGCTCTAGCCCGTAGATTGCCTGCTTCTGTACGGCAGGATCGGTGCTGGAGGCATACTGATCCAGTAGCTGATCGGTGGCCGGGTTCATCCAGCGCTCGTAGTTGCTGGGTGCTGGTTGTCCGATGGGAGCGGAGTTAGTGCTACGTAACATGCTATCGTAGATGTAGTAAGGCGTGGGGCCTGGATTGGTCCAGAGGATGCCCGCATCATAATTGCCGTTCTGCAATGCATTCGTAAATGCGTCATTGGACATGGCGTTGACGGTGACTTTCATGCCCGCCGCTTGCAGATTCTGGGCCATCACCTGGCAATCTGCCACATAATCGGTGTAGCCGCTGACCACAATAATGCTAAATGCCAGTTGTTTGCCATTCTTGGTATAGATGCCATCAGGGCCTTTAGTCCAGCCATCGCTTTCAAGCGTTTGACCGGCTGTCGTGGGATCATGCTGAAGTTGCATCCCGGCAAACTGTGGATCGATGTAGCTTTGAATGGATTGCCCTACCAGCCCGGTTGGATTGGCTGGCGGCTCGTATCCAGCTTCGCCAATCTTCGAGATATCCTCGCGATTGAGCGCCAGACTAATAGCTTTGCGTACCTGCAAATCGTTAAAGGGCGCCCTGGTTAGATTGAGGTAGAGCATCACATCATCGCTGCTGGGGAACCAGTAGTGATTGTGTTGTTTATCGAGAGCTACATAGGTTTTATCGAGGTTAGGAACAAACAGGTTGGTCCAGTCAATCTGGCCCTTTTGCAGCGCCAGTTGCGCGCTATCGTTGGAGGAGTAGGCCGGGATCTTAACTTCATCCACCTGCGGCTTGCCTGCTAGCCGGAATTTGGGATTTTTGACCAGATCAACCAGTTGCGGCGAGAATGACTTGACGATATAAGGGCCGGTGCCAATCGGGTTGGGATCAGCATACTGCGATGGGTCACCTTTGACGCTTGACCAGGAGTGTTTGGAAAGAATAAAGACCTGTCCGCCGAGAATCCAGGTGATGGGATTGAATGGCTTGCTCAGCGTGACCACAACCGTACTGGAGTCGGGAGCAGCCACATCCTTGACTGCGGCACCTATACCGGTAAGATCGATAGAGGGGTTTTTCAGGATCAGGTTGAGCGTAAAAACTACATCGTCGCTGGTGAAAGGCTGTCCATCGGACCAGGTAATGCCCTGGCGCAAATGGAATGTAATGCTTTGTGCATCGGTCGCGAGCTCGTAGCTAGAAGCCAGCCACGGATCAATCTTGCCGCTCAGACGGTTGACGGAGAGCAGCGTCTCGTAGATCAGGCCTTGTGTGCCGCTAATCACACTGGGGGAATACGGATTAAAGTTGCGGGGATAGGCATCGGTTTCGTTCGCCAGCATAGTGAGCGAATTGGGATGCGCAGGCCTCTTGTTGGTGGTGCCTCCACCACAGGCCGCGAGCACTATCGAGAGGAGTAGTAACAATGATACCAGGATCATGCTAAATCGGGACGCGCTAAAGCGGGTCCCTACGGTAAATAAAGAGTTGTGAGTCATCGGGTCCCTCCTGACGCGATAAATCGGGACGCGCTAAAGCGGGTCCCTACAGATGTGTTACAACAGGGACACGCACTACAAGATGTGCTACGAAAAACCTGTAGGGGCAATCCCTGGCGGTTGCCCCCTATAATCCATTAGCGGCAATGACGTCGCGATACCAGTGGCCGCTGGCCTTGAGAATGCGCTTCTGCGTTGGGTAGTCGATATAGGTGATGCCAAAACGCTTGCTATAGCCCAGAGACCACTCGAAGTTATCCATCAGCGACCAGACGGAGTAGCCCGCGAGTGGAACTCCTTCAGCGATGGCGGCGTGGACCTGGAGCAGGTGCTCGCGTAGATAGTGAATACGACGCGGATCATCAACGCGACCGTCTTCGGTGACTGTATCGGCGAAGGCAGCCCCGTTTTCAACGATAGAGATCGATGGGATATGGTACTCCCGATGCAGGCGAGTAAGCATAGCGTAGATACCAGGAGGATAGACCTCCCAATCCATCTCTGTATATTCAGCCCCCTCTGCTCGCACCGAGCCAAAATCGTTGAGCGAGCCGGTCGGGCTATGGGTGACAAGCGAACGAGTATAGTAGTTAGCCCCCAGGAAATCCAGCGGGCGTGCGATAATCGCGGCGTCACCGGGCTCTGTTCTGGGGGCCAGATCGCCTATTTGAGCAAGAATATCGGCGGGATATGCTCCGCGAAAAATAGGATCGAGGAACCAGCGGTGCAGCTTGCCATCTAGAAAACGAGCGGCGGCCTGGTCCTCGGGCGAAGGCGTTGCAGGCTCGATCTGGGTAAAGTTGAGCGTAATGCCGACGCGTGTCTTCTCGTCGCCGTTGGCGCGCAAGATAGGCACTGCCAGGCCGTGCGCCAGCAAGAAATGGTGCGAGGTCTGCCACGCGATACGCGCATCTTTGATACCAGGAGCGTGGATGCCGTCTTCATACCCTTCAAAAGCTGTAACCGCTGGCTCGTTCAACGTCAACCAGTTGTGGATGCACCCCTTGAAGTGGCGCGAGACAACATCTACATACTCGGCAAACGCGTAAGCCGTCTCCCTGCTCAGCCAGCCGCCCTGCTCGTCTTGCAGCGCCTGTGGCAGGTCCCAGTGATACAAGGTGGCATATGGCTCAATGCCGGCTTCTAACAGGCCATCCACCAGGCGATCATAGAAATCAAAGCCGCGTGGATTGAGCTTGCCTCTGCCGGTTGGGAAGATGCGCGGCCACGCGATGGAGAAGTGATAGAGGTGGATGCCGAGCTTTTGCATTAAGCGGATATCTTCTGGATAACGGTGATAGTGGTCGCATGCCACCAGCCCACTGTCGTTATTCAGTATATTGCCGGGTATTGAACAAAAGCGGTCCCAGATGGACTCACCACGCCCATCTTCGTTCGCAGCTCCCTCGACCTGGTAGCTGTACGTCCCTGCCCCCCAACGGAAGCCTGTTGGAAATTGAACCATAGCGCCCCTTTTCATTTGTGTTTATATGGTTGGCAACCACATTTCATGAAATAATGCTGTCATCTCTTCAATGAAAATATTAATTACTTTTCATTTCAATGTCAATATGTTTATATCCTCGATCCCAGAGCTGTTGCACAGTCTTTTTTTGCCGCCCCTTGACCCCTGCTTTCTATCTCGTCTTCCCGACTTTGTAACAGCCCACAAGGCTTTCTCAAAAGTCGCGGCACGCGCCTTCCTCTCCAGAACGGCCCGCAAGCGGGCCGTTCTGCATGAAAAGACAACTTTTGAGAAACCCTGATGAGATACTAGCTTATCATTGACGAGTTCATGAAATTATGTTAGCATATTTTCATGAACTGAGGCGTGTTTTCTGATGAAGCATAGTCGTCGGTTATTGACAATAGCAAGGAGAGTTCGAGGTCGTGCCAGATAGCGTTACCGCCAAACACGTTGCGCAGCGAGCAGAGGTTTCTGTTGGTACCGTATCGCGTGTATTTAACAATCATAGCAATGTCAGTGAAGATATCCGGCAGCGCGTTCTGAAGGTTGCGGCTGATCTGGGCTACTTTCGGGTTGGCGGGCAGCCGAGTAGTACGCGTTCCGTTAGCCGTATCCTCAAAGAAGTGGGATTTTTGTATTGTTCAAGCATAGAGCAAACCCCGGCGACGCTCGATCCCTACTGGGCTCCTATTTTCCGTGGGGTCGAGGGTGAGTCACGGCAGGCCAATATCAAAGTTGCATATCGCACGATTACCGATATTTGTCATCAGCCCCACCTTTTAACTACCACCGTCTATGAGATGCGGCTGGGAGGAGCGTTGTTGGTGGGGCAGGCAGAGGCGGACACCGTGCAGGCCATACAGGCTACGAAAGTCCCGGTTGTGCTGGTGGATCATTACCTCCCCGATCTAGAACAGCCGGTTGATACCATCCTTCCCGATAATCTCCAGGGCGCAAAGCTGGCTATGGATTACCTTTTTAGCAAGGGGCATCGCCGCATTGCTTTTATTGGCGGTCCAACAGAGTCAACGGTGCGTCCTGCCTATCATAAAATTCACTCTGTTCAACAGCGCTGGGTAGGTTATCGCGTGGCCTTGCTGGACAGGGACCTCCCCATTGATTATAGCCTGGTCGAATCGGGCAATCTTACTAAAGAAGGCGGATACCAGGCATGTAAACGCCTGCTTGAGAGGAAAGCGGACTTTAGCGCCATCTTCTGTGTGGATGATATCACGGCCATCGGCGCGATGAAGGCGTTGCACGAGGCGGGGCTGCGCATCCCCGAAGATGTTTCCATTATTGGTTTTGACGGCATTGATCTGGGTCAGCACATCACGCCATCGCTGACCACCATTAACTCCAACTCGGCGGCGCTAGGAGCGGTCGCGCTCAAAACCTTGATTGCTAGAGCTGCTAACCCTGATACTCCCGCTGTCACCATTATGCTTGGGGTTGAACTGGTGAAGCGCGATTCAGTAAGTGTAGCGGGGACAAAAGAGTAGATTCACATGTTAGTTCTTTCAGGGAGGAAAGACTATGCCTGCTTATTTAGTCAGCCGACCAATACGCGTGAATGCTCCAGTATTTTTAAGCAACATCATCGCCTTCAGTATTGTAATTGGAACTCTGTTCTTACTGTTGTTCCCTTCATCGGCCAGGGCTGGAAGCGGCTCGGCTTTTGTACGCGTTAACCAGATGGGGTACGCAACGAATGCATCCAAGCGAGCGTACCTTATGGCGACAGGCGTGGAGACCAGCGCCTCGTTTCACGTCAAGAATGCCAGCGGGGCAACTGTATTTTCGGCCCCACTTGGGGCGAATCTAGGATCATGGAGTAGCACCTTCCCCAATGTCTACGCCCTGGATTTTGACGCTGTGAAGACGCCTGGCACCTACACTATAGTAACTAGCGGCTCAATTCCCGGCTCTTCGCCACGTTTTACTATCGACACGGCTAGCAATGTCTATGCTTCTGCATTGTCCAATGCATTGTCCTTTTACGAAAACGAGCGCGATGGTTCCAATTTCATCCCCTCGGCCCTGCGCAGAGCTGCCGGGCATGTGAACGATGCCAGTGCAATGACCTACCTCACGCCTAAGATGGATGTCAACGGCAACTTTGCCGGCGATCTGACACCGCTCGGCGTCCGCATTAACGCGGAGGGTGCATGGTTTGATGCGGGCGATTATCTCAAGTTTGTCGAAACCACCAGCTATACTGTTGCTATGCTGCAATTTGGCGTGCGCGACTTCTCCGCCCAGCTGGGGAGCGGTTCGCCCACAGCAAACTTCACGGCGGAAGTTACCTTTGGCCTGGATTGGCTCCAGCATATGTGGGATGACGGGAGCCGAACCCTCTACTATCAAGTCGGTATTGGAGCGGGCAATGCCAGGACTATCAGCGACCACGATATCTGGCGGTTGCCTCAGGCCGATGATACCTTTGGCGGGTCCGATCCGCTCTTCCGCTTCATCCGACACCGTCCGGTATTTCGCGCGGCTCCTCCTGGATCGCTGATTAGCCCCAATCTGGCCGGACGCCTGGCTGCCGATTTTGCTTTATGTTTCCAGCTTTTCCAGTCCAGCCACCCTGCTTACGCCAATCAGTGTTTGCTCGCGGCTGAACACGTCTTTGCCCTGGCAAATACAGCCCCCAAAGGCAATCTGCTTACCGCTGCCCCTTTCGGCTTTTATCCTGAAACGGAATGGCGCGATGATCTGGAGCTGGGAGCAACGGAGCTATACTTTGCCCTGGCTGGCGGTCATCTCCCCGGTGGTTTGCCACAGCCTGATCCGCAGTTCTATCTCAAGGCTGCCGCGCACTGGGCTCACGCTTATATCACCGGGCCAAACGATGCAGCAGATACCTTAAACCTCTTTGATGTCAGTGGCATAGCCCATTATGAGCTGTTTCGTGCGCTTACCCGAGCTGGCAATCCCACGGGGCTGGCAGTGACCAGAACCGATCTGCTCAATGATCTCAAGAAGCAATTGGATAAGGCCGTCACGCAGGCTGGAACCGATCCCTTTGGCTTTGGCTTTCCCTGGGACACCTTTGACACTACCTCTCATGGAGCCGGATTGGTGGTGATGGCAAGTGAGTACGATAAGCTCACGGGGAGCGCGACCTTTGCGCGTTTTGGCGTGCGCTGGCTGGCAAATATCCTGGGAGCCAATGCCTGGGGAAGCTCGCTGATCGTTGGTGATGGCTCGACCTTCCCACGGTGTATGCAGCACCAGGTTGCCAATCTCGCCGGTTCACTGGATGGCTCGCCGCCGGTGCTGGCGGGGGCAGCAGTGGAGGGGCCGAATAGCTTTGCTGCCACAGGGGTACTCGATGGTATGCGCACCTGCCCCGCCAACGGAGTGGATCAGTTTGCGCCCTTCAATGGACCCACCGCAGTTTTTCAAGATAATGTGCAGTCTTTTTCCACCGTCGAGCCCGCCATCGACCTTACTGCCAGCTCTCCATTAGCCTTCGCCTGGCAGATGGTCGGCTAATAACCAGCAAGGCTTTAGAAGCAAAAAAACGGGGCTGGAGGAAATATCCAGCCCCTGTTTTGTGCCAGTTTCCCTCTTTGTGACGCCATTTTCCTGTGATGTGACCTTTTTGCGATGCGGCTCATTTATACTTTAAAGAGAGAAGGAGTGTTACTGCACAACAAATCAAAAAGATGATAGATTATAAAGAGGCGAAAGCTGCTTGTCCGGGGCAGGGGAAAGGAAGATTGGGTTATGGGTGTATTTCCATCAAAACAGCAACGGCATCAAGAAAAGATGCATTGGACGAGGTTGCAGCGTTTCCTGCTGGTCTTTATTGTTCTGAGCCTGCTGGCAATAACAACCATCCTGTTAGTCATAGGCCAGACGTGGCGCGGCCCATCAGGGAACTACGCCACTCCTACGTCGATGATCGCACTTTCCCCAACGCTTGCACCGACCTTGACGCCAACGGTGGTGCCGACAGCGACCCCTGTGCCGACGCCGACCCCTATACCTTCCATATCTTTGGACCAGCGCATCGACCGGTACATCGATCACCTGACGCAAAGGCAGCAAATAGGCCAGTTGCTGATGCTCGCGGTATACTCGAACGGCTATACGGCTGCGTTTAACCAGCCATTGCAGCAGTGGGATATCGCCAACGCCATCGTTTACAATCAGTACAACGGTGGACCGCTCATGCCAACAACGCTCAGCGGCTTTTCTCAAATGGTGCATGCCCTCCAGGGTCATGCCAATCAGCCGCTGCTTATCGCCACAGATGAAGAAGGAGGAATGGTGGACCGTCTTGCCCCCTATTATGGCTCATCTCCCTCGCCTCAGAACCTTGCAGCAACAGGTGAGCCTCAGCAGGCGTATGTCCAGGCCCAGATCGACGCCTTGCGCCTGCGCAACGCCGGGATCAATGCCGACTTTGCGCCTCTGGCCGATATCTATCAGGGAGGAGAGGTGGCCCAGAGCCGGATGTTTGGTACGACACCCGCTCAGGTAGCTGCCTATGCGGGAGCATTTCTGGATGGCTTGCAGCAGCACGGCGTTGCCGGGACGTTGAAGCACTGGCCGGGGATTGGTTCAGCGCCCGCGAATCCAGACTATGGGCTGCCCACCATCACGCATACGCAGGCGCAACTCAACGCCATTGATTTTGCCTCGTTCCACGCCCTGTTGCCACGGCATCCAGCCATGATTATGGTGACGCACGCAATGGTTCCCGCCTATGATCCTAACGCTCCAGCCTCGCTCTCACCCATTTTGGTTAATCAGGTATTGCGCGGCCAGCTCGGCTATCAGGGGGTGGTCGTGACCGATGCTATGGATGGTCAGGGGCTGCTTCAGTTTATGCAGCAGCAGGGATACAGCGATCCCGCGCAGGCGACCGCCGAGGCCAGCGTGCGCGCCATACTGGCTGGAGACGACATAATAGAATGTTCCATCGAGCCAGATCGCCTGGCTGCAACCGTAGCGGCTATTACCGGCGCCGTACAGTCGGGGCGCGTCTCTCCTCAGCGTTTACGCCAGTCGGTGCATCGCATTATCGCGCTCAAAGTGCAAATGGGGCTGATTGCCTTGTCTTAGAAAACAGGTTTTTGTGCTGCTATCTTCCAGGTGAGAGTTCCTGCGAGAGGGAAGAGAGCTTCCGGTTTTTCTTTGTTGGTTCCTGGGTAGAGGCGCTGATAATGCGGTGGTAGAGCCCCTGGATGGCAGGGCCAGGCTCGGCGCCCAACTCCTGTTCGAGTATCTCCGCGCAGCGCTGGTACTGGCGCAATGCCAACCCTCTTTTGCCGGTGCGCATATAATAGCGCATGAGCCCGTAATGAGCCTCCTCTATCCAGCTATCCATTGCCAGCATATGCTGCCAGTGGACGGCGCTCTCGTCGAACATTTCCTGGCGCCAGAAGATATGGGCAAGGTGGTTGCGGGCCTCCAGGTAGGTTCGACGCAGTTCATCGCGGCGGAACGTACACCAATCGCTATAGAACGGTTGCACATAATCGCCTTGATAAAGAGCCACCATAGCGAGCAATGCTGTTCTGGCCTCATTGTCATTTTCATTCGCCAGGAATTGCTTTGCCTGAGCGTAATATTCTTTGAACAGAGCAACATCGTATTGCGCGTTATTGCCGTGCAGCGACGAGAAATCGAGGCTATAGGCTCCGCGATGTGAGACGACACAAAACTCTTTGAGCGCCTTACGCAAATAGTAGATAGTAGAGTGAAACGTCTGATTGATCTGTTCATCGGCCTCCGACCAGAGAGCAGTAATGATCTGTTCCTTGCGCATAGGGCGTCCGCAATCAAGCAAGAAGAAAAACAGTTCCATCGCTCGCGCCATGCGCCAGTGAGTGATCGGCTGCTCATCCAGAAAGACTGTGGGCTCGCCAAATGCCTGCACCTTGAGCTTCATTCGATTGCTTGTAGTGAGCGCAGGCGTTGCTGTCGCACTTGTCTGAGTTGCATCTTTTTTAGAATTTTGTGCCGTAGTTTTGAAATGCAACAAGACACGCAGGCGTTCCAGGGCGAGATGGGTTTTGACAAGCTGATGCAGGTCCGGGAAGCCTGTCAGCCCTACCAGGATAAGCTGCTCATAGCTTTCCTGGCCTTCTAAGAGCGTAGTCAGCTCTTGCAGCAGTTCCAGCGCCGCCGCCTGCTCAGAGCGTGCCAGGTGGCAGGCAGCGAGACACAGCTTCACCCGCAGCAGTTCGCGTTTGAGACCTACCGTCTTCAAGGACGCTGCCAGTGCTGTAAGCTGGCGATGAGCATCATCATAACGCTGCTGATGGAGCAGGATTGTGGCGTGGGTCAGGCCATAGATAGCCTGTTCGTAGCCGATACTGCTACTATTGAGTGGAGGCAGATTGGTCTCCGAAATGAGCAACATAGCTGTTGCTGCATCGCCCATGAACAGGTAAGTCAGAGCGAGGTAGCAAAGGCTACAGTTGATGAGATAGTTATCCTGTAAATGACGCGCCAGGTCCAGACCTTCCTCCAGGGTTTTGAGCGATTGCTCATAATGTTGTTGATCCTGATAGACGGAGCCGAGATTCACCAGGATATAAGCATGTTCTCGTTCGAAGCCGGGGGAATTGATGCTGGTTGCGGCCTGGCGCAGCACCGCCTCTGCCTCGACAAACATGCCCTGGCGCTGTTTGTACACTCCCATGCGGGTAAGGTTGTTCACCTTCCCTCGCTCATCGTGTAGTTGCTCGCAGCAGTTGATGGCGCGCGAGATATGATGCTCTGCCAGAGCGAAATTGCCGAGCAGGTTATAGGCGCTTGCCAGGGCGCTATGTGCGTCTGCCACCTGGGGACGTACGATATTGCGTCCATAGAGCTGGAGAGCCTTTTGCAGGTGTTCGATGCCGGAGCTCAGGTCGCCCAAAAGATTGGCGCATATCCCAAAGCGTGTATGCGCGTCTGCCCGCATCTTGACCTCGTCCATTGGCGTTGTTTCCAGGACCCGGCGGCATAATTGCTGAGCTTCCTTATACTTGCCGATCTGAAACAGCGCCTTGCTGCGCAGAATTGTGGCCTCTGCCTGCCAGGACGGCAGGTCGTTGGGGTCCGCAATGGCCTGCGGGTCCGTGTCTAAGATGGCTGAAGCAGTATCGAGCAACGTCAGAGCCTGAGTATGTTCGCCTTGCGTGAGATGGATACTCACAAGGATGAGTAGCAGCTCTGGCGAATTTTCTACGATTTTTGCTGGAAGAGCTTCGATCCAGCGCAGTAGCGTCTCCGTATGTTCTTTGGCCGCCATGCGTTCATGTGCCAGAATAATCAGCCGGGCCGCTAACGTGTTCTCGCCCGCGGCAAGCATGTGGGAGATTGCCAAATCGTATTCGTGGGCAGCCTCAAACAGCTCTGCGGCCTTGCGATGGAGCGCCGCGAAACGATCTGGGGAGCGTGTGCGCAGTTCATCGTAGAGCAGTTCGCGTAAAACGGGGTGACAGGTATAGATAAGATAGGGTCCGTTATCGTTGCAAGTGACGAACATACCCTGTCGTGCCAGGCAACTCAGATGCTCGGAGGAGTTTTCTATGTTGAGCAGGGCATCACACATCGAAGGCACCATTTGTTGGAGAATGGCAGCTTCTTTGAGAAACGCGTAGGCAGCAGACTGGTGTTTGAAAATTTCATTGACGAGATATGCAAACAACTTCTGTCGCTCGACCCGCATAGAGGGCAGTCCCTTCAAGAACCCTGTACGCGTACTGGCGTGCAGCAATTCCGCGTCACCCAGGCGTGTGCCCAGCAAAATGCCTGCAACCCAGCCATCGAAGGCCGTTGCCAGTTGTTCTGCTTCTTCCTCACTGATAGGGCTGACGCCCTGAACCTGCGCCAGCGCGAGTATCTCCTGGGCGCTCATGCGCAGCTTATTACTTCCCCAGCCAACTGCCTGACTGTGGGCTAGCAAAGAGGCAAACTCGATGGAGGGAGTTGAGCGGCTCTCGATAATCAGCACGCACTGCGAAGGAGCTTTCTGCAAAAAGTAATTCATCAGGTTGGTGATGGACTGGCTGGCATCAACTTCGTGATAGTTACTAAGCACAATAGCAAAACGCTGCGTGATTTCTGTATTTAACGCGTCAATCAGCGCGTCGAGAAAGGCTTCGAAGTAACGAGAGTCATCTTCGGGGCCGGCGGAAGATGCTTTACCGACCAGCAAGAGGTCAAGCCCGGCGCCGAAGCCGGGGAAACAATGCTGGATACTGGCAAGCAGTGTTTGCAGGAACGTATATCTATCGGCGTCCTGCTGGTCCAGGAAATACCAGCAGCAAGGAATTTGAGAAGAATGAGCGAAATCGGCAAGGAGCGTCGTTTTACCATAGCCCGCGGGGGCGCAGAGCAAAAGCAGTTTATAATGCGCCGCGCTTTTCTCAAGGCTGAACCGTCTGGCCGTAACCATATCGTAAAGTTGCGCGACAAGCGATTCACGATGCAGGATATTTGACGATAATGCTGGAGCGGCTATTTTGCTTAAATTTGCTGGCAACATTATCGCCAATCCTTTCTAGCCTGACGGGCTTATTTTTTTAATATGCGGCCAGGGGATTGCTGGCTTGCACTCAGGGGTGCTATCAGCGCCTGCGCTGTAGAACAGTGCGAAAGTAGTCTGGTCAAATGTATTTACGTGATTGGTAGATGCCAGCCATTATTTTCCATTGATCAACTAGAGCAGATGTGATTTAACTCGCCCCTTTTATAGGAATCCTTTGCCGGGTGATTACAATAATCTTATTATCAGAATAACTATAAGATATAACAGAATATTTTGTCAATAGAATACTTCATAATACATCTTAGCCTATCAAAAATCATAGAATTTATCAGGCGCGTTTTGATGGCAAACGGGCGTTTTTGTTTTTTTCTTTCGACATGAACCAGAAGCTCAGGCTGAGCATCAGCGATGAGACGATCATGCCGAAGGAAAGTTTGTGGGCGGCTTGCCGGATCGCCCCTTCGAGGGAGTGGATCTTTATCTGAATGGTGAACTGGTCGTGAGCCAGTTTATCGATAATGGTGTTGGTTTTACGAGGCAAATGGTCCACCAGGCGCCGCGTATCGAGGAACCAGCTATAGGCCCGCCCTGTCGAGAGATGCGTCAGGGCGCGTTCTTCCATGATCCTCTCCATATAATTTTTGATGATTTGCACAAAATTCAGTTCGGGCGCAAGGACGCGCAGGGTGCCATCCAGGTTGAGCATAGCTTTTCCCAGCAGAGTGAGTTGGGCGGGAACGGCCATCTGATACGATTGGGCCAATGCTGCGACTTCCAGCAGCCCCTTGCCTATCTCAATGTGGTCATTGGAGCGATCATGATAGCGGCTGATTAACGTGCAGATTTGTTGGGTAAACCCCTGTCGATCACAGGAGTGCGGTATCTCGATCATATTCGTATAAATATCGGCTACGCGCTCACCCTGCCGCTCGGCAAAGGCGAGAAGGAGCAGCAAGATCTGCTCTTTTTGCTCGGCATCGAATCTGCCGACCATGCCGAAATCCAGCAGCGCAAGGCGTCCATCGGTGGTAAGCAGGATATTGCCTGGATGGGGATCGCAGTGAAAGGTGCCATCGACGACCATCTGTTTGATGTAGGCTGAAAGCAGCTCCTGAGCGATGGTCACTGTATCGATCTGGCGCAATTCGGCCCGCGGCACCTGTGCCAGGTGGCGCCCGTGGAGAAAGCTGACCGTGAGTACTTGCTGTGAGTTGTAGTTGGGGTAAACCTGCGGCGTGACGAGATGCGGGAACTCACGCATGCCCTGGCTGACGAGTCGGGTATTGTCAGCTTCCTGCTGAAAATCAAGCTCCTGGCTGAGTGAGATTTTGATCTCCTGAATGATTTGCGCAAGCCCGTAATGGCTGTTAAGGGACGTGTGGCGGCTGGCGAAGCGTGTAATCTCTTGCATGACTTCGATATCTTTTTCCACCTGGGCGCGCACGCCCGGACGCTGCACCTTGACGACGACCGGGGTGCCATCGGGCAAGGTGGCCTGGTGTACTTGCGCAATCGAAGCGGTGGCAAGCGGGTGTGGATCGAATGAGCGAAATAACTTGCTAAGAGGCGCTCCCAACTCTCTCTCTACAATAGCGATGATCGCGTCACCCGCCACGGGCGTGATGCCATCCTGCAAGCGTGAAAGGGCAACAATAAAGGGCGGCGGCAGCAAATCTGGCCGCGTGCTCATCACCTGACCAAACTTAATGAAGCAGGGACCCAATTCTTCGAGCGCCCTGGAGAGCCGCTCAGCGTTTTCAGCACAGATATTGTCCGTTTCCAGCTCAGATCTGCCACACTGTCTACTCTGTTGATTCACCATGCCTAATTGGGCCGCGACGCGTAGCAGATGATATTTATGCATAATATGAAATATTTCAATATAGCGGCGGGGATGACGGGTAAAATGAGCAGCCAGCAATGCCTTCGCCAGCATCCCGATGCCGATCCCTGATTGAGTTTGCGGGCGTGTTTTTGCTCTGTACATTCTGCGCTCCTTTTTTCAAAAATCCTCACCTTTTTCTCCTGAGATAAAACCATGCGCGAGTTGCCTGGCGCTTACCTCTGATAGAAGTTCTCGGTAAATCTGTACAGGCTATACTGACCTCAGTAATAGAAACGGGCGACTTTGGTATCCTCACGGATAATTGTAGAAATAAGGAGTATCGAGATGATTCTTATTCTGCGTGCGCAGATTCCTCCAGAGGAGCTGGACCAGGCACTGGTGCAAATCGGTTGTATTATTGGGTTACCCTTGCCACCGTTAGTGAAGATGGAAGAGCGTTATATGCTGGCACTGGATGCGGCACATGTGGATGAAGAGGCGTTCAAGTCGCTTGCAGGGCTTCCAGCTATCGAACGTGTCATTCCCACTAAACGACCTTATAAGTTGGTAAGCCGTGAACTGAAGTCAGAGCCAACGGTAGTTATGGTGGGTGACGGTATCACGAGCAATGTGACTCTGATAGGTGGTATAGAAGCGCCAACAATCATTGCAGGTCCATGCGCAGTGGAGAGTCGAGAGCAGCTCTTTGCAACTGCTCTGGCGGTGAAAAAAGCGGGAGCTCATATCTTGCGTGGAGGTGCGTTCAAGCCACGTACATCACCTTATCAGTTTCAAGGATTAGGTGTTGAGGGCCTGGCCCTGTTAGCAGAAGCAAGAGAGCAAACGGGATTACCTATAGTAACGGAAGTAATGGAGCCGGATATGGTGGAGGTGGTGGCAGGATATGCGGATATGTTGCAGATTGGCGCGCGCAATATGCAAAATTACCCCCTCTTAACTGCGTGCGGACGCCAACAACGGCCTGTTATGCTCAAGCGTGGTTTATCTGCCACGGTTAATGAGTGGCTGCTGGCTGCTGAATACATTGTGGCAGCAGGCAACCCCAACGTTGTGTTATGTGAGCGTGGTATTCGCAGTTACGACCCACAAACCCGTAATGTCCTCGATTTGACAGTAGTTCCTCTGCTGCGTGAGCTCACTCATCTTCCAGTGATTGTCGATCCCAGTCATGCGACCGGTAAGAGCACGCTAGTCCCTGCTATGGCTCGTGCCAGTATTGCGGTAGGAGGGGATGGTATCATGGTTGAGGTCCACAGCCACCCTGAAGAGGCCCTCTGTGATGGTCAGCAGGCTATCACTCCCCACCAATTATCTGAGATTATACGGAACATTCGTGCGATGGTGTCACTATCATTTGAAGAAGGAAAGGACGTTACTCATGGTTACGATGCCATATACCCCCATTTCATCGTACGTTGAGGTCACCGTTGCCAATCCGTGCGGCGAACTTCAGTCGCAGGGTATTATGCTACTCCGCCGGTTGCGTGCAGATGGTTTGATAAAGACAGATCAATATATGCTCTATCGAGAGCACGAGCAGCAAGAGATACATATTGCCGCTGATCCTTTTGCTGTGGTTACGGTGACCGTAGAGGGAGTATATCTACGCCTGCTGGAGAGCAAGCAACTCAAACACGGGCCTCTTGAGCAAGATCCTCTGAAGCAAGTAGAAAAGCTGCTTGCGAGCATTCCCCTGCCCGACGCAACTGCCTATGGATACATCGCGTTTGACCTGGCTCGCTGCTATATGCCGACTGATAGATTGCAAGATCTGCATGCGCCTTTGCTCTCTTTTTTTGTGCCACAGCTTGAGCTTTGCATCTCGCCGGAGACGATTCGCATCAAGAGCCTGGATGTGCGCGTTCTGGAGGGGGTGCTTGATAAAATCATCACGATGACGTGGGAGCAGCCGGAGCCGCTAGCAACTCCTGAAAGATTCGTCGTGACGGAGGATGATGCTTCCTGGTATATGCAGGGGGTGCAAACCATCGTCGATGCAATCCGCCGGGATGCAGCCATCAACGGCCCGTTCCAGAAAGCCATCCTTTCGCGAGCGTTTATTGTCTCGCGGGACGCTGATTTGGACTTACTGGAAACGTATCGGCTTGCCGAAGCGTATAACACCTCTGTCCGTTCGTATTGCTTCCGGGTGGGAGCCGACGCGGCGGTTGGTTGTAGCCCCGAAACACTGCTTGAGGCGGACGCCAGAGGCAATATCTCAAGCAACCCGCTCGCCGGGACGCGCTGGCGTGGCAAGACGCCGGAAGAGGACGCTCGTTTGACTGCGATGTTGGAGGCTTCGCATAAGCAGCGCACAGAGCATCTGCTATCGGTGCTTGAGGTGCAGCATGAACTGGAAGCGGTCTGTATCCCCGATTCGGTGCATGTCCGTGGCCTGGCGCACGTCCAGAAGTATCGTACCGTTCAACACCTTGCCTCGCGGCTCTCCGGGGTGCTTGCTTCCCCGTATACCGTATGGGATGCCTTGCGGGTCCTTTTCCCCGGTGTGACTGTTTCGGGAATTGCTAAGTCCAGCGCGCTTGAGTGGATTACCCGTCTGGAACCCACTCCTCGCGGTATCTACGCGGGTGCGGTCGGCTGGATTAATAGTAGTGGCACTGCCGATTTTGCCATTGCTATTCGTACCATTTTCCAACGAGAGAAAACCGTGCTGTTCCAGGCAGGCGCGGGCATTGTAACCGACTCGGACCCCCGCGATGAATACGAAGAAACCTGGCACAAGATGCAGACGATGTGGCCGTTTATGGTGCGGGCAAAGCGCGAGGAAGGGGACAGCAATGCATGAATCCACGGCGCGTCCACTGCTTGATGGTTTCACACCGTATCCAGAGGAATTTGTCGCACGGTATTGCGCTCTGGGGTACTGGGAAAGCCGTTCGCTCGCCGAGTTTTTTCGCGCCGTATGCAATAAGTTCGCTGATCGCATCGCTCTCGTTGCGCGTAATGAGCGGGTGACGTACCGGCAACTGTTACGGCGGGCGGAGCGGTTGGCGCTACATCTACTACGCCTGGGAATAAGGCCACAAGACCGCATTGTTGTGCAGTTGCCGAATATCCCTGAGTTTGTCTATCTGTATATCGCGCTCCAGATGGTTGGGGCTATTCCTATTCTGGCCCTGCCAGCGCATCGCGAGTCTGAGATTGACCAGTTTGTCAAGATCGGTGATGCCGTCGGCTATGCTATTCCTGAATATGTAAGGGATTTCGACTTTGCCCCCCTTGCCCGGGAGATTCAACGCAAGAACAACCATCTGCGCTTCATTTTTGTTGCCGGGCAAGCAATACTGCCCGGCTCGCTTTCGCTGACTGATCTCCTGGCTTCGGATAGCGGGCAGGACCCGCAACAACTTGAGCAAATGCGGATCGAGCCACTCTCTCCGGCGGTCTTCCTCCTCTCCGGGGGAACGACAGGCATTCCAAAGCTGATACCACGCACACACAATGATTACATCTACAACTCGAAGGCAGCGGCGAGTGTGACTGATGTGCGACAGGACGACGCTCTGCTGGTTGTCTTGCCGATAGCCCACAACTTTCCTCTGGCCTGTCCTGGGGTACAAGGCTTTTTGATGCAAGGAGCGCGCTGTGTGCTCAGTACCTCTATCAAGCCCAGCGATGTATGCTCGCTTATTCAAAAAGAGAAGATCACTCACCTGGCGCTGGTGCCCACCCTGCTTATTCGCCTGATCAATGATCCTTGCATTCATGATTATGATTTTTCTTCTCTACGCATCATCAACTCGGGCGGGCAAAAGCTGCAACAGGAGGTGAAACAACGTACAGAAGAATTGCTGCCGACATGTAAGGTGCAAGAGGTGTTCGGCATGGCCGAAGGGCTTCTGTGTTATGTGCGGCTCGATGACACTGATGAGCAGCGCTATACGACGGCGGGCCGACCGATCTCGCCTGCCGATGAGATCAGGCTGGTGGACGACGATGGCAACGATGTTGCCCCTGGCGAGGTCGGGGAGTTGCTGGTACGGGGACCTTATACGCTGCGCGGCTACTTCCGCGTGCCAGAGCAAAACGCTTTAAGCTTTACTGCCGATGGCTTCTACCGCACGGGCGATCTGATGAGACAGGACTCGTCGGGAAACTACGTCGTCGAGGGGCGCAAAAAAGATCTCATCAATCGCGGCGGTGAGAAGATCAGCGCAGAGGAGCTTGAGAACCTTCTGCTGGCTCATCCTGCTGTCTTGAATGTCGCCTGTGTGCCGATGCCCGATCCTGTTCTCGGAGAACGCGTCTGCGCTTTTGTTATTGCACGACCAACAATGAGGGAACCAACCCTTGATGATCTAACGAGTTTCTTGCTGAAGAAAGGGATCGCGCGTTTCAAGCTGCCTGAGCGGCTTGAGATCGTTGATGTGTTTCCCCTGTCAAACTTTGGGAAAGTGTCGAAAAAGAGCCTGGTACAGCGTTTGATGGCGCTGTCGGGATGCCAGCAATAAGCCATTTCTTGCAGATAGCCTGAGTTGTAGCTCCCCGCTTCATCGTGGGAGCGCGTCAGCGGCGTTGACCATCTGCATAGCAAGCAAGCTATTATCACCAGGCAAGGTAGAACTGCGATGAGAACGAGAACAACCTACACCACATTTGAGCAAACGGTGATTGCCCTTTACGACAAGAGGTCTCTGACTCTCAGTCTTCTTGATACCCTGGGGTGGATGTATAAAGGGATAGAAGTTGATAGCGCAGGCAGCCAGGGGCTGATCGCAAACGACGGTAAAGATGTACAGCAGGTGTGCATCTCCCTGGTGAATCCTTCATTTGCGCTGGTTGAAAGAGGGAGTAAAGACGACGATGAGGAGTATTGGGAGAAAGAGCTGAAAGAGTGGACGAATATCGTCGGCGCACGCTGGGGATGGGCCTGATTTGGGAGAAGTAATTGCTATAACGATGTTTTTACATCCTATGTGAAGAGAGGTGGTACAGACTTCGACTTGTACCACCTCTCTTCACGTTAAAGTGTACGTACGAGTCTGATTCTCAGCAGGAGCGCACGCTCACGTCGCAGACGCTCGCCGAGTGGTGGAGGGGGTGTGGGAACATGCGCTTCGCGTATATTCCCACACCCCCTCCACCACGCCTCGCGCGGCGAAGCCGCGCAAGATCCGCTTTGCAAGGGCGAATACACTCGGAATCAGGCACACACTAAATGAATAACTTATTTTTAACGTAATTCAGAGGAAATGCGAGCGTATTACAACTAATGCTATAGATAATGATTGTGTTACAACTAATGCCAGAAAAGCTCCAGGTGGGAAGCGTGCAGGAGGTAAGACAATCACGTTCTTCGTCATACAGGCCGGTCCAGCATAAAAGGACCGGGAGTGAATAATCATCCTGAGAAAGGAGAACAGCATTGGGGAAGATCGCATTTCTTTATCCGGGACAGGGCTCACAAAAGATCGGGATGGGCCGCGATCTCATGGAGACTGCGCCTGAACTGTATACGCGCTACTTGCTCAGCAGCGATGGCATAGCTGATTTGCCGGTGACTCGCTATTGTCTGGAGGGGCCTCTTGAGCTGCTAAGCCAGACCCAGATCGCTCAGCCCGCGCTTTTTGCTCACTCGCTGGCTTTGACCGAGTACGCATATCGACTCGGTCTTCGCCCGGATATCGTAGCCGGTCATAGCCTCGGCGAGTATACAGCGGCAACGGCGGCAGGAGTCCTTTCCTACGAAGATGGGCTGTACCTGGTGAGCCAGAGGGGAAAACTGATGCACCAGATACAGAAAGAGCGACCGGGGGCAATGGCGGCTGTGGTGGGCCTGACGGCAGATGAATTACAGACCCTGTGTACTGATATCTCGCGTGAACATTATGTTGCGATCACCAACAGAAACACGCACACGCAGTTCGTAGTTTCGGGCGTAGAGGCGGGCGTGCGGGCGCTAATGGCGACGACCAGCACGTTGCAGAATGTGAGGGCGATACGTTTGCCGGTAGGAGGCGCATTTCATTCCGCGCTGATGGCTCCGGTGCAATCCGCCCTTACCGCGTTGATGCGGCGGTTGCTCTGGCGCGAACCGCAGGTTCCACTGGTTGCCAATGTTTCCGGCGCCATTTTAACTGATAGCCACGAGATTCGCCAGGAGCTAACGGCGCAGATCACCAGCCCAGTTCAATGGGTGAACTGCGTTGAAACGCTGCTGGCGGCTGGCTGTGACACCTTCGTGGAAGTTGGCGCTTCTCAGGTGCTTACCAGGCTGGTGCGCTCGCTTGCGCCCGGCAGTCGCATTTTCGCGGCAGAGACGACAGAGAAGCTCCACGCAGTTGCCACCACACTCAACGCCCCCATTCATGCATAACAGATGTTGCCCTCGTGCGAGAGCAAGAGGTTAGAGACAGAACAAAGGAGGAGACATGGTCCCGGCCATCACGACCGTAGCAGGAAGCGGAGAGAGAGCTTCCGTAGAGATGGAGCGAGCACAGATTATCATCCCGAGCAATATCGCTGTGAAGTGTCCGCAATGCAAAGAAATTATGTACGAACGAGACCACCAGCGCAACCTGAAAATCTGCTCGCATTGCGGCTATCATTTCAAGCTGAGCGCGTATGAGCGCATTGAAATGCTGGTAGATGCGGGGAGTTTTGTTGAGGTAGATCACGATATAGCCTCTGTCGATCCGCTCCAGTTTGTGAACCAATCCCAGGTATACGCGGAGAAGCTGGCGAAAGAGCGGCAGAAAGTGCAGCTAAACGAGGCGGTGGTGATTGGTCATGCTGCTATTGATACGCTCCCCCTCGCTCTTGCCGTGATGGATTTTCGCTTCATCGGTGGCAGCATGGGCGCGGCGGTGGGTGAAAAGATTACCCGCGCGATTGAGCTGGGGATCGAGATGCACATCCCTGTCTTTATCGCCTCAGCCTCAGGTGGAGCGCGTATGCAGGAGGGCCTGTTTTCGCTCATGCAGATGGCAAAAACCTCTGCGGCCCTCGCTAAGCTGGGCGAGGCCAGGTTGCCGTTCTTCAGTTTATTAACCGATCCCACTACGGGCGGCGTGACTGCCAGCTTTGCCATGCTGGGTGATGTCATCCTGGCGGAACCGGGCGCGCTGGTCTGCTTTGCCGGTCCCCGCGTGATAGAGCAATTTATGCATATTCAGTTGCCGAAAGATGCGGTGACGGCAGAGTTCGCCTACCAGCATGGCCTGATAGACGCGGTTGTGCCCAGGCACGAACTGCGGCAAACGCTCGCCCGTCTGCTGTGTATGAGCGCGCAAGCTGGGATATGGCGGCGCAGCAGCGATATGTTGCAAGTACACAGGGCTTTAGCGGATCAGGAGTAAAAAAAGATGCATTACGACCTGGATTTTGAACAGGAACTCGCGGCAGACGCGGAAAAGATTCGAGAGTTGCAGCAGGAGTGCCATGACGAGGCATCGCAGCAGCGTCTGGATAGAGCAATCAGTGCTTTACACGCACGGACAAAGGAGATCTACGCGCATCTCACCTCGTGGCAAACGGTCCAGGTTGCGCGCCACAAGGATCGGCCCACCACTATCGATTATCTGCAAGCAATCTGCGATGATTTTATGGAACTGCATGGTGATCGTGCATTCGGCGACGACCATGCTATTGTGGGGGGCCTGGGGGTGTTAGCCGGTAACACTGTGATGTTTATCGGTCAGCAGAAGGGGCATGATATGCAGGAATTGCGCTACCGTAACCTGGGTATGCCTCATCCTGAAGGGTATCGCAAGGCATATCGTTTGATGAGCATGGCAGAAAAATTTCGTCTTCCTGTTGTTTGCTTGATTGATACGCCGGGGGCATTTCCCGGGCTGGAGGATGAGGAGCATGGTCAATCCGGCGCAATAGCGGCGAATCTCCTGCTGATGTCGCGCCTGCGGGTGCCGATCATCTCCGTGGTGATCGGCGAGGGCGGAAGCGGCGGGGCGCTCGCTCTCGGTGTGGCTGATCGTTTGCTGATGCTTGAAAACAGTGTGTACACGGTGGCTGCGCCAGAAGCGGCGGCCTCCATTCTCTGGCGTGATAAGGCTTTCGCGTCCGAAGCTGCCAATACCATGCGCATTAGCGCACGCGAGCTTCTAGCCATGGGCATTATTGATGAGCTCGTACCGGAACCGGTAGGTGGTGCGCATCATAGCCCCCATCTGGCTGTAGGGTACTTGAAAGAGAAGTTACTCATGCATCTGGACGAACTGGAGCGTTATGCTATCAATGAGCTGATTGAGGAACGCTACCAGAAGTACAGATCGATTGGGGCCTTCACGCGCGTGGCCGTGGCGACCACATCCTGACCGGCGTCTGCATTGCATAAATCTTCTACCAACCAGGTGGCTATGCTGTCCTGGTTGGTGCTCCCCCTTCAACAGAAGCTTCGAGCGCTTCATATTCCAGTGTTTGAGCTTCTGCTCCGAGAACGCTTTCGCTTCACGAACTGCTTGTTCCTATTGCCACAGCACAGATAGGTGAGGGTAAATTGAACAGTTCTCTGCTACATCGTACTTTTTCGTAAAAATTGCACGTACAGGCCGATTTGTCGCCATACTTTTGTCCGTAAGCATACCTGAGAGAGAGAAAAGAGGCAAGAATTCTCGCCATTCTATGTGGAAAACGTCAGTTCAAGCTGGTCGCTACGGCTCGTTCAAGCGGTTAGAGCAATGTGTCCAGCTCGGACACATTGCTGTTGATGAGAGGGGAAAACTGGTTGATGGAGTAAACAAAACGCCCGAAGCAGTAGAAGAAGTACTTTCCCTGCTGCTTTGGGCGTGCTATCTTATCTTGATCAAAAAAGGTGGTTACACCTATCCGCTTTCAAAGCGCCCCTACGTGGCTATGATCGCCGAGCAGGAAGCTATAGGTTCCTGGTTTGGCTGAGTACGGCAGGATCTCTGTTTGCGAGCCGATAAGACTATCTTCAATGCAGCGGTCGATGTCGCGGATCAGGCATTCTTCCAGCACGATGCTATGCTCAATCTCGCTGTTAATCACCACGCAGTTATGAGCCAGGGAGGTAAAAGGGCCGATACTGGCATTTGCCAGGGTAGCATTGCGCCCGATGATCGCGGGTCCGCGCACAACACTATTGATAAGCGTGACATTATCTTCGAGAACAACGTCGCCATCGACTCGTGATGTTGCGTCTATACTGGCGCTGGGAGCGATGCATCTCTTCAGGTGGCTGAGCACGACGCGATTAGCATTGAGCATATCCTCTTTGTTGCCGGTATCGATCCAGGGTCCGCAGACGATGTAGGGGCGTACGGTATAGTGATGTTCGATCAGGTACTGAATAGCGTCTGTGATTTCAAGCTCACCGCGTCGTGAAGGGGTGATAGCATTGATCGCCTCAAAGATATGGGCATCGAAGAAGTAGATGCCTACGACAGCGAAGTTGCTGACCGGCTCCTTTGGTTTCTCGATCAGGCGTGCAATGCGAACATGGTCGTTGTGCAGATGGAGCTCAGCATTAAACGGTTGGCCGTCGTCGGTCTGGAGTTGCGCGACGCCAAATATCTCCGGGTTAGGAACCTGTTTAAGCAATACGCGCGCCTGGAAGCTGCAAGCGGGAGAGGAGAATTGATGCACCAGGTCCTTAATACTCTCCTGAATGAAGTTATCCCCAAGAAACATCAGAAAACGGTCGTTCTGGAGAAACGGTTGGGCGATCTTGACCGCGTGAGCTAATCCGAGAGGCTGTTCCTGGTAAATGTAGGTGATAGTGACATCAGGGCCAAATTGTTTACCGTCCTTGACTGCGGCGCGGATAGATTCGTGCGTCTCCCCTACGATAATACCAATATCCGTAATGCCGGATTCGACAATCGTTTCCAGGACGTAGAACAGCACAGGTTTATTTGCTATGGGCACTAATTGTTTGGCATGAGTGGAAGTGAGGGGCTGGAGGCGTGTGCCTTTGCCCCCGCTCAGAATCAATGCTTTCATATATTTCCATCCCAAAGGTGAAGTTCACTGCTCCTTGTGGAGAACGAATTTCAATAACTGAGATAAGTATAACGCCCGTCCTCTTGCCGGAAGCTTTTAGCAGGGGTAAGTATCAAGCAAGTATTTAAGCCTATGCTTTGCTCATAGCATGCGCATCGAGCAAGATGCGTGCGTCCTTCGTAGTATGTTTTTAAAATGCATCGCAAGCCATTTGTTGCAGACGGCCTGAGCTGTGGCTCCCCGATTCATCATGGGAGCATTGGCCGTCTGTAAGAACAAGCTGTCTGGTTGCTAAAGGGAACGACGTGATGAACAGTGAAGAAATCGAGAAAAGGTATGAGTGCCTGGTCGATGCCGGCTTTACCCAGGCTCAAATAGAGCTGCTGAGCCAGTTTCGCAGCAATTATCTTGAAAGGGAGAAGCAACAGGTTTCGGCACAAGTGCGCCGTCTGGAATTTTTGCGCTGGCTGGTAGCAACCGGTCGGTTAACGCTTTAGTGACATTTGCCCGCTTTTCACCGTCGTGGGCGCAGTAAGAACAGGCCGTAGCAGGCGAGGATAAAGCCTGGAATGATGAGGACAAGAGCCGTCGCCAGCGGCGAGATCGTTGCCAGCGTTGCATTGATTGTGCTGGCATTACTGGCGTTGAAAAGTGTAATGTCAGCAGGAAGATCATAAAGCGCGTGGAAGAAAATGAGCGGCCAGAGCGTTCTGGTGCGCAACCGGCAGGAGGCGAAGCCAAAGCCGAGCAGGAACGCTCCGACAATCTGCGCAAGAGCGATGAGCGGTGGAGCGTGAGCAAGCAGGTTGTTGAGATGGGCCAGGGCGAAGAAAAGGCTTGAAAGCGCCGCCGCCGCTAAAGACCCAAGAGGTGAGAGGGACTGCAAAATCACCCCTCGGAAACGCGCTTCTTCGTCTAACCCCGTGAGTAATGCAGCAATGACGGCAAAAATAACCACGCCTGCACTGGCTGCGGGAGTGACCAGCGTCGATGCAAAGTAGAAGAGCGCCAGCAGCGCAGGCACCCATAAGAGATGTAGATCCCGCCACTCCGCCGGGCGATTGAAGCCCGCAGCTCGCAGCCACCCCAGCCCCCCAAGCGTTCCTAATGCCAGGAGCGATTGCGCACTGACATCGATAATACCCGCATTCCCTGCTAATACCCCACTCTGTCCCGCAAAAATGATGCCTATATCCAGGCAAGAACTGATCACAAAGAATGCCAGCGCAAAAAGGAATGGAGAGCGGATAGTCCATGTTTTTACGCTTTTGTAAATTTTCTCCAAGCTCGTTTCGCCCTTACTCAACTATGATGCATAAAAATCATAGCATGACGGTCAATAGTAACGTTTTGGTGTGGTAAACGTGTCTGAAATGCGAAGAGACTGCGAAGAGCCATGTCTTAGTATGCGAAGGAGGCGCGAATGATCTGTAAAGATTGCCGGGCTATGCTTTCACCAGTCAGAACGATAAAGGTCTTCTGGCCGCAATGTTTATAAGATCATTCCTACGCAAGTACAAACGAAGGAGATAAAAGATGGCAGCGCAGCGTGTAACTCGTGTACGAAATGTCGTTTTTTCGTGGTTCTCAAGGATGATGCTCTCCTCAGCTACCCGATATGGCATGCTGAGCATAGCCATCCTGATGGCGGTTGTCGGTCTTGCGACCTGGAGCGCCGCCGCGCTCCACCTCCCTGTGCTTCATATGCTGGGCTCTACCCTGCAATTATCCAATAAAGTCCCCTTCGGGGAGCCCTGGCCGCAGCCGTGATCCTCGCGTCTGGAATCATTCTTCTGATGGGAGGACAAGACCGTGTATGAAGTGTGATAGAAGTGGGATCAGAGAGTCATTTGAGAATGGAGAGAAGATGAGTTGGAAAATAATCAATGCCATCCTGGGGCTGGCAACGGTGGATGAGATATTCTGCCAGGAGTTGTTGCAGAGCCCCGTGGAGGCGATTAAGCGACGACAGTTTACTTTGACAAAAGAGGAAGAAGAGAAGCTGAACGGTATTACTGCCCCGAATCTTGCTGAGTTTAGCCAACAGGTTCTGATCCTGTTTGGGCGCAAGGAGTAGCAAACTATGCGTGATCCGTCAAGACAAGAGACGATAGTCAACGCTACCGCACATCTTCGCCAGCCAGATGCTCTCTATAAGGTGAATTTCTTTGGCCCGTTCCGCGTCACCAGAAACAATCAGCCGGTGGGAGAGCCAGTATGGCGGAGAAATAAGGCGAAGTCTCTGTTGAAATGGTTTTTGTTGAATGTCAATGGCAGATATTCATCTGACCAGCTCATCAAAAATTTCTGGCCGAGTGCAAGTGGAGCGCCAGCAGAGCGTAACCTCTATGTGGCGATCCACTATCTGCGGCATCTTCTCGAACCCGATTTGCCGCCCCGGCAAGAATCCAGCTATATTCGCCGTAACAAGGACAATTTTTATTGGTTCAAGGTAGACGAAAACTGGTGGGCCGATATCTTCGATGTGCATTATCATTATAAGGAGGCCAAAGAAGCGGAACAGCGGGGTGAACTGGCGGCAGCCATCGCCCACTATCAACAGATTGTCGAGTATTGCCGCCTGGGATTTCTGCACGAAGATTCCTACGAAGATGTCTTCGCTTCCTATCGTCGCTACTATGAGTGCATCTATACCGAAGTGCTCGACCGGTTGATGCAGCTCTATTCTCAAGCGGGTAAAGCTGATGAGGTGCTTACATATGCTCATTATGCGCTCTTGATCGATCCATATAGCGAGTCTGCCATTAAAGCCGTTGCTCAAGCATACTTCCGCCAGGGCAATACGGCGAGCGCAATCCGTGAGCTAGACAACTTCCAGGCATTCCTCAGAGAAGATCTGGGCATAGAGCCTGGCGAGGACCTCCTCTCCCTGCGAAAGAAGATCGCCGAGTTCAAATAGTTCTGTGTTGTCAGAAATGTGCTTCGCACATTTCTGACAACACAGAACAAATAAGATTTTTGAGCACCGAGGGCGCAACAGGAAGAGCCAGGAGGATCTATTCAAATCTTCCTGGCTCTTCTTTAATATATACCCTCCTTACTTGTTTTGCTCCTTCATCGGGCGCTTGAAAAACGCCGTGAGGTTGTTTTTATAGGGTATGACTGCCGCTAATTCCCATCCATATTGCCCCCAACGAGCTAGCGCCTGGTCAAGCATGGCTTCGCTCATTTCGAGACGATGGGGATCGAGATAATCACCCAGGCCAAGCTCCACACTGTATTCCCAACCATCCTGCCTCTGCCCATCCAGCGAGTCTTGCATAAATGTTTTCTCATACTGGGTATTCTGCTGCCGCGAGGATGCATGAGAAAGTTTCTCGACAATTGAACTGGTGGCTGTTTCTTCAATTGTCAGAATACCGGGGGGGTACGGAAGACGGAAGCGGGTGTGGTCGTGGAATATTCTAAAGACCAGCGTACCCAGTGGACCCTCGTCGGCGTGTTTGACAATGCTCCACATACAGCGTTCTCGTTCTTCTGGAGGACCCCAATGCTCTATCGATGTGGAGAAATTTCCCCCCTCATAGAAGAACCCTGCTTGCTGAAATTGCTCATGCAGGGGTTGCAACAGCGCTCGTCCATAGACGCCGTATGCAACTTCCCCAGCTCGCTCAAAAACGTTAAGCAGCTCCTCCTGGTTTTCTTCTAATACTGGCTGCCACCGTTCCTGCAAATACTGCCGACTATAGGTGGCAAGCGTGTGAATGGTGACTTCCCTTTTCTCCGCGAGAAACTCTTTTAATGGTTTCATTTAATGAAACTCCTTTCCGCTTTCCGTACAAGATGTGATCAGCTCAGGTCGAACTGAACACGAGTAAGCAAATGTCTGGGTCGCATCATATACTAGAAATGCATTTTCTGTAAACAGAGAATAGCTTCCGCCCTTGAACAGACATGAAGCTTCTCGTAGATACTCGTGAGATACTTCTCGATAGTTTTTTCCTTGAGTCCAAGCTCACATGCGATACGGAAATTTGCTTCGCCGCACTTCAAGCGCGTAAGAACCTGGATCTCGCGCCTGGTCAAATGGTTCGTAACCGGGGAGGGCGGCGTAGATAGCAGCGCGCGAATGTGTCGGCTCAAAAAAACATGACCGAGAGATACCATTCTGATAGCCTGGATCAGATCTTGCTCTGAGGCATATTCATCCAGTAATCCGCGCACTCCTTGCTTTATCAGCATACGGGCCGTCTCAGGATGCAGGTCCTGTTGTAGCACAACAACTTCACAGCGAACTCTTTGCTCGTGAAGCTGCCTGGTGAGTGCGAGACAATCAGAAATCGCAATGGACGGGCTAAGTACCACGATCTGCTCTGTTGATGGATCGGTAATTGCTAAAACGTCGTGGACGGCGCTCAGGCTGGCGCTGATATGCATATGCTTAAACGTCGCTATCACATGTTGTAGTGCCAGACGCGTGAGCAAGTGCGAATCAACCAGGATGATGGATAGCGAGTCTTTGCTGGTGGTCTGATCGCCTGTGCCTCTGAATTGAAGAGTTGTAACACCTTGTGCCATATACTTTATCTCCTCACGCTGGCTTTATGCTGCGTAGTCGCGTATGCAAAAGATCGTCCCGGGAGGCCATTAGCGCGGCCAGGGCTCCCCGCAGGGAGCTTTGCTCAGTTGCATGCTTTTCCTTCCATTGAGGATAAACGTCTTATGCCTACATCATCTCTAGCGTCACTATGATGGCTAGCTAATTATCTTCTGCCAGGAGCATAATTCATTTTCATTGACAGATTCTTCGCAGTTACTTCGCAGTAGTGGCAACGCAAGCGCCCATACTGTAGGAAAGAAGGCGCTTGATCGCGTTTTGAGGCTACTTCCCTCACAGGTAATTTGCCGGTAAGGGGAAGCAGCCATGATTGACATGAACGGAGTTTATAGATACAGCTCTCCTGCCGTCAGGCAATGGAGACAATAGCGGAGGAGAAAATTGTCATGTTTAATATGATCCTGCAAGCCCCTCTACTCCAGATCCTCTTTTTTCTCAATATTGCTTCTGCCGGCTTAGTGACCGGGGGGGTTATGGTGATGGCGGCAGCCTACACCCCCCTCCTGGCCGATTTGCCGCAGCGCGAGACCATCATGATCCACCAGGGGATGGGGCGCTACATAGATCGCTATCAGCCTAAGATGGCCTGGGCGGCCCTTGCGACCGGGCTGGTCGAGTTGGGGTTAAGTCGTGATATCTGGCAGGCGCTCTTTGTTCTGCTAGGGATTCTGGGTATTGTGGGCCTGATCGTCATTTCACGGACGACAAGCATCCCCCTGGCGCAAAAAATCGTTGCCTGGAAGCCTGGCGGCAGCAAAACGCTGGAACAACTCAAGGCACGCTGGATTCGGGTTCACTATCTGCGTTCGGCCAGCGGGCTACTAGGGTTTCTCTTCTTTATTATCGCTCTTGTGCTGCTGGTGGCGCATTAAGGCCAGCGAGCCAGCACGATGATACACAACTGGGAGGTTACTATGGATCTCAATCTGGCCGGAAAACACGCGCTTGTTACCGGCGGGTCACGAGGGATTGGCCGAGCCATTGCCCTTGCCCTGGCGGAACAGGGGGTGTCGGTCGCCGCCTGCTATCACAGCGAAAGCGAGGACGTACGCAGCCTCGCCACTGAGCTTGAGCGTTACCGCAACGGCAGCTATGTCGTGCAAGTCGATATCAGCAGCAAAGAATCCGTTGCCAGGATGGCCGAAAGTGTGCGTCAACGCTTTGGCAAGCTGAACATCCTCGTCAACAACGCGGGCGTTATCAGTCATATTCCGCTTGCCGCTATGGAGTTCGACCAGTGGCAGCAAGTTATTGCCACCAATCTCACCAGCCTCTACCTCGTCACTCACGCCACGCAGAGCATGCTTGTGGAGGGAGGCTCGATCATCAACGTTGGCTCGGCGGTGGCCTCGGTTGGCATTCCTGCCCGCACCCACTATACCGCTTCAAAGGCGGGCGTCGTCGGCTTCTCGCGTTCACTGTGCAAAGAAATGGGGCCGCGAGGCATCCGTGTCAACGTCATTGCGCCAGGCGTCATTGATACCCACCAGGCCGCCGGTCTTTCGGCGCAGCAGCGCGAGCGCTACGCGTCGATGGCAGCTCTGGGCCGACTGGGCCAGGGAGACGACATCGCCGGGGTAGCCCTCTTCCTCGCCAGCGATCTCTCGCGTTTCGTTTCGGGAACCACCATTAACGTGGATGGCGGCATATAGCCATCCACGGCTCTATGATGAGAAGGTGAGCAATGACAGCAGTACGTGTCATGGTATTCGGTAAGCTTCACCGCCTGGAAGACCGTGATGCCTTCGAAGCCATGATTCCCACTATCAGTCGCAAGATCAAGCATGCGACCGGCTATATCAGAGACGAGCTGTTGCGCGATGCTGGCGAGCCTGGCGCTTACATTATGATGAGCGAATGGGCCAGCCGCGAAGATTTCCTCGCCTGGGTGCAATCTTCCGTGCATCCGCAGAACACCTCTCCGCTGAGAGCCTATTGGAAAGCTGATGAAGTCTTCAAAATCTACGATCTTGTTGCATCGTGACGAGATCGTAGAGCGAGCATACAGAAAGGGAAAACTATGTCGTCGAGAATCCGTGTCATGGTCTATGGCAGACTGAATCGCCTGGAAGATAGCAGCGCGTTCGAGGCTGCCTTTGCCCAGGTGAGCGCCAGTGTGAAAGGCACTCCCGGCCACATCAAAGATGAACTGCTCCGTGACAGCAGCGAGCCCGGCTCCTACATCCTCATGGCCGAGTGGAACAGCCGAGATGAATTTCTGAGCTGGGAGCAGACACCGATTCATATGCAGAAAACGCTGCCCATGCGCCCATACTGGAAGGGCACAGGCGAGCGCAAAATCTTTGAAGTTGGCGTCGCATTGTAGGGCAGGCGCAAGGCACTGCCCCTACCGGCGAGTGCCCTGTCCTATATAAACATGGAGCAGATGAATATGATACGCGCCACCCTCACGATGAAAGTCAAAGCTGGACGGGAAGATGAATTCGAGCAAGCCTGGAAGATGGTAGCGGCAAATACGCAGCACGCGCCCGGCAATCTACGCCAGGCCCTCCTGCGCGATCCACAGGACCCGGCAACGTTTGTCATCACCAGCGATTGGGAGAGCCGCGAAGCTTTTGCACGTTTCGAGCGCAGCGATGAGCAGGATCGCTTGACGGCGCCACTGCGTGAAATGCGCGAATCCGTAAACATGACGATCTATCAACTGGTTACAACCTTTTAAGTATTGTGCCAGGGAGTTCCCCTCATGCTCCCTGGCACGGGATGAAGGAGAACTTCATGGCAACGCAATTCCTTACCACGAAATCCCTTGACGAGATGCCAAAGGATACCAGGCGCGGCGGGGCGGTACAGGTTTTACTCTCGCCCAAAACAGTGGGCTCTACGACCGGCTTTATGGGAGTAGCCACGCTCAAGCCTGGCGAACGCATCAGCGAGCATTACCATCCTTATTCCGAAGAGTTTGTCTATGTAGTGAGTGGCAGCATCGTGGCTCAATGCGACGACGTCTCCTACGAGATCGGAAATCAGCAGGGGCTGGTCATTCCCATCGGCGTCAGACATCGTTTGCTCAACACAGGCGACCAGGAAGCGCAACTGGTGTTTCACCTCTGCCCGTTAGCGCCGCGCCCAGATATGGGGCATGTGGATACAGAATAACGTGAGGATCGGCAGAGTTATGCCGCCAAAGTCATCGATGGCTTTGGCGGCATAACTCTGCCTGAACGGTATTTGCCCTCGCCTATTTTGTCACTGCCTTCTTGAGTTTCTTCCCCTCATACTCCCCCGTTTCTCCAGGCTACTGGCGAAGGTAGCAATGGTCCTGCTGTAATCGAAGAAGAGGAGACTTCGCAGTTGCGAAATCTCCTCTTCTCTATCAGTGCGTCTTCAGCCAGCGATTTTGCGCTGCATGGCTACAACCCCCAGGGCAAGCGCGGCCAGAGCAGAGCCGGCCAGGATCATCACATCGCGGCCAAAGAGGTCCGAAGAGTTGTAGAAAATGGCCATTTCCAGGGCATGCCGGCCATAGCTAAGGGGAACAAAAGCGGCAATATTCTGCAACCATTGCTGGGCGAAGGCGAGTACGCCGATCCCTCCGGCGAGGAAAAAGAGCGTGAAAACCGCATTGAGGCCCAGAGCGATCACCGGCTGAAGTCTCTGCACTAACGCTCCCATAGCTACACCCAGCCCGGCTCCCATGAAAGAGATTAATGCCACAATGATCAGTGCATGGAGCAAGTAGATACCAGCCATGTGTACCCAGCCCAGTACGTTCCCAAGAGCAAGGAGCATTATTCCTAGAATAAACGTCGTCACAAAACCCGCCAGGATCTTGCCAACAATGATCGCACCCCTGTTCACGGGGGCGAATAAGAGTTCTTTGACCGTCAGCGTCTCCCATTCACGCGCGGTTGCCAGCCCGCTATTGAAAACGCTCGACATCGTTAGCAATAGTACAATGATGGGGAGCAGGCTATACTGAAAAAGCGCTATATCCTGGCTACGCAGGTCTTGCTCCTGCACTGCGATTTTAATCGCGCTTGTGGTCCCCTGAGCATCGTAAAACTGTGTAATCACATCGGGGACCGCGCGCCGAATGTCATTGGTAAAGTCCAGATTCAGGTTATTGACCTGTACATCAATGGGTACCTGTTGGTGAGTTTCCACGCGCTGTGTAAAATCGGCGGGAATAGTAACGATTGCAACAACCTGAATTTGTTTGAAGAGCTGTTGCGCCTCCTGTGGGGTAGTATCGGTAATGCGAAAGACATCGGCGTTATGAAAAATCTGCCGGAGCTGGACCCCTTTAAGGCCATGATCGAGCGTAACCAGAGCAACCGGGCTTTTTCCAACCGTGACCGCGCCAAAGGCCATAACCACCAGGAAGGCGAGGGAAGGCACAAAAGTGGCGGCAAGGTTGGCCGGTTGCTGTAGCCAGATGCGCAGATCCTTTTTGAATATAGCCCAGACAGCAGAGACGAAATTGCGAACCATGTTTTCCCCTTCCTCAATGAGCGAGAGTGCGGCGCTGCAGAGCGAACGCAGCCAGGAGTACCAATAAGAGAGCGTAAGCGCCTAGAATTAACGCATTGATCCCTACGCCATAGGTATTGAGATCAAAGTTATGGAAGGCGTGCTGCTGCAAAACAATCGAGTAGTAGATGGGGAAGCTCTTGGCGATGATCTGGATCAGCGGGATATTAAATGAGATGGGGCCAAAGGGACCGCTTAAAAAAAACAGTGGGAAGGAGATACCCAGAGCCAGGACAACCACTTCTTTGCGCCGCTTGATCACCGTGCCTAGCAAGGTTCCCCAGGCAATGAAGATGATGGTTGATAAAAGGCTAAAGCCAAAGACTTCTCCCCAATGGATGGGATGCACCCCAATGGCGAAGATGAGAATCGTCAGAACGATGGCTGTCGATATGATATTGACCACCAGCGCTCCTAGCATTTTACCTACGACAATAGCCCAGCGGGGAGCGGGCGAAAGCAGGAGTTCTTTCATGGTAGCTCTTTCCCACTCGTTTGCCATCGATGTTCCTCCATGCATGATCCCCCCGAAAAACATGCCGATGATCAAAATTGAAACGGTGAGGTAGGGGATATAGTCAGTGTCGCGCGCATAAAGATCATGCTCTTGCGGGACAACATTGACAATAGTAGGGAAAGCTTTGGCATAGAAGCTGGTGATAGAAAGAGGTAGCGCCCGGCGAATGTCGTTGGTGAAGTCGCTATTGAGATTATTGATCTGGACATGGACCGCGACTGTCTGCTGCTTTTGAATGCTCCGGTCAAAATTGGCAGGAATGGTCACGACGGCGACGATATGCCCGGTTTGCAGCTGGTCTGTGGCCTGGCTGGCGCTGGTCTGGTGTATATGAAAAGAATGAGCGTTGCCCATACTCTGAACGAATTGCTGAGCATAGGGCCCCTGGTCATTCATCACGACCGCGATGGGGGCGCTGTCGCCAGCCAGGACGAACAGGCTCATCAGAATAAAGGCGTTGAGCGGAGCCATGATCCCAACCATTGTGAAGGCGCGGTCGGTCATCATACTTCTTAGCTCGCGTACCATACAGGCCCAGATGGTGCGCAAGGTGTAGAGAAATTCCAGTTGCATCTTCTGCTCCTAATCGCGCAAGGCGGTTCCTGTTAAATGTAAGAAAATCTCGTCTAGATGCGGTTCGCGCACAGCGATATCGCAGAACTCGCTATCCTGAGAGATCAGGTTGATGATCTGTGGTACCAGGCCATCGGTCCCCTCAGTCGTTACCTTGAGACGATTGTTCTCCTGAATAACATTCTTCACCCCAGGGAGGACTCGAATTTGTGAGACGGAGGCGGTAGGCGTAATCGTCTCAAGCTCGATCACCTGGCCGCCATAGAGATGCTTGAGATGTTGTGGCGTATCCAGGGCGATGAGTTTGCCATGATCGATAATTGCCAGGCGGTCACAGAGCGCCTGCGCCTCTTCAAGATAGTTGGTCGTGATCAGCACAGTTTTTCCCTGCTCACGCAGCGAGAGGATATAATCCCAGATGGCGCGCCTGGCCTGGACATCAACGCCAAGCGTCGGTTCATCCAGGTAGATCAACTGGGGATTGTGCAATAATGCGCGTCCCAGTGCCAGGCGACGCTTCATACCGCCAGAAAAGGTCCCGACGCGCGAATCTTTGCGGTCCAGCAATTGCACCAGTTCGAGAATCCTGGTAATACGCTCTTTTTTCTCTTTACGTGGAATGTTGAATAAATCAGCATGGAAATCTAGATTGATCTCGGCGCTTAACTCCTCATAGAGGGCCGTTTCCTGGGGAACAGCGCCGAGGAGCTGGCGTACCTGGCGTGCCTGGCGACGGATATCATAGCCCATCACAGTGATTTCACCGCTGTCAGGAAGGCTCAACCCACTGATCATATTAATGGTGGTGGTCTTGCCCGAGCCGTTTGGTCCCAGCAGACCAAATATTTCGCCTTGCCCTACCGTCAGGCTAAGATGATCAATGGCGACGAACTTACCAAAGCTCTTGCAGAGGTCTCGCAGGGCGATGGCTGCTGTTGCTTTTGGTAAGGTTACGGGCAACTGGTCTGCTGTTGCGATCCTTTCTTGAATAAGCACTTTGCTTTCTCCCTTTATGTTTTCATCATGAGTAGAGCGGAATATACAGCCTTTCTCACTACTGCCGATCATCGACCGTAGCTGCCTCGTGCAAGCTGAGGCGCCGGTATGACCTGTATAGAAATATACAGTTTGTTCTATTGCCAGGCACTTGCCACGTCTGTAAATGGCAGCTTGCCGCAAGTGTAAGTAGAAGGCAAAAGATGGGGTCTATGTTTAGCGCAGGTGAAAAAGGATATTCTAGCATTTTATTAAGGAGGCACACATGATCCCATCTCGGACGCTTCTTCGTTTTTGTGGAGGAGCCACGATTGTCGGCGCAACCCTGCTGGCGCTTAGTTCTACTGTCAGCTTTTTATTCCTGCAACAAGGGCAAGCTTTATATAGGCAGCCGCTCTATACGCCTGCTCAAATGCTTCAGTTCTATGGGGCAGTCGCGCTCCTGATGGGAATATCAGGGCTGGCGGTTCTCCAGGCCGGGGCGACAAAAGCTGCAATGCTGGGGCTGATAGGCTGTTTGATGACGGTCCTCGGTCTGGCTACCCTTGAAATTGGGACGTCCGCCATCAATGCTTTCATTTTTCCACGGCTTGCCAATACCCCAACGGCGCTTTCTCTCGTTTCATCACCGGCGGGCGCCTCGCTCTACTGGTATCTGGCAGGGCTGGTGCTGCAAACTTTTGGCCCTCTGATGTTTGGTATTGCTATCGTGCGAGCTCGCACTTTTCCCCGTATGGCAGGCGTGCTGCTGATCGTTACGCCGCTTTTGGGTGTGGTGAGTTTTATAGATGATCCGGTTGTAGCAGCAGTGACAGGTATTGCATTTGCTGTTCTGTGCTATGGAGCCTTCGCCTGGTGTGGTACCCGGCTGTTGACGCGGGGCGACGATGCTGCGATGCAACGCACTGCGCAGGGGCGGCTGGCGGAGTTCGATAGTAAAGAGCTTGTGATATCAAAGAAGCGATAAATAGTGAGAGATTGGGCTGCAAATTTATCAGACATAAAAAAGTGAGGAAACCATGTCAACGGCAAGTGACAAAATCTTTCAGGGAGAGCAAGTTTCGCAGCAGGGAGAGAAAACATCACTATGCGGGCGGCTTATTCCTATCATTTTCGTAGATGATCCCGACGCTGAACGCGATTTCTATCTGCGCCTGGGTTTTACCTGCCAGCAAACAGAGTTCCCGGACCTCATTGCAGTCTCGCAGGGATCTATCGAGTTTGGTATCGAACGCGGAAAAGGCTTTACTCAGTTGATGCCAGATCGTGTCGTGACGTGGCGCCTTTGCGTCAGCGATATCGATGTAGCGAAGAACCTGCTCACCAACGCTGGAGTACGGTTCCGCGAGGAATGGGTCATGCCTCGCCAGGATTGGAAGTATCGGGTGTTGCATGTGCGTACGCCCAATGGGTATCACCTCTTTCTAGAGGGGGCGCCGCAATAAAGCAGAAATCAGGAGAAAAACAGTAAGATGACGGATCGATATGAACAACTTGATGGAGCGGATCGCTGGTTCTTCGATATATTGCGTGTGCAGGAGCCTGCTGGTTTTTTTGTCATGGAAGATGTAGAGATGACAAAAACGCAAGAGCTGATTGCGCAAATGCGGCGCTGCGGCATCAAAGGAACCTACACGCATATGATCATCCGGGCGACCGCGCTAGCTTTTATGCGGCATCCTGAATTCAATCGCTTGATAGTCGGCAAACAACTGGTCTATCCAGGCTCGATTGATCTTGGCCTGACCGTTGGTAGTGATGCGGCTATGGCTGGTAATCCGACCATGATCTTACACAACATGGAGCAAAAAGATCTGATGCAGGTCGCCAGAGAGGTTATGCTGCAGGCGCCCATTGTGCGAAAAGAGTTCGAGGAAAACAGGGCGAGATCACGCAAATTGGTGCGGGTTATTCCGTTCAGCTTTCTTCGTCGCTGGCTTATCGGTCGTATGAAAACAAAGCTATCCTTCATGCGCGAGAAAATAGGAACCTTTCACGTTACAACCCTGCCTCACCTGCGTTATGGCATCCCCTTTGTCTACCCTGGAACTGCGGCCCTTGCACTTACGCGTGTAGAAGATCGGGTTGTTGTCAGAGATAATCAGCCAACCGTGCGCTCTATGGCAACACTTGGTATTATAGGCGATCACCGCCTCTGGAATGGTGATACGGCAGCCACCTTACTCAATGAGATTAAAAAGATTTTGGAAGAGGGTGAACTGGCGGCGGAGATTCCAGTAGAAAAGATAGATGCTGCGCAGCGAGAAGGTGAGGTAGCTGTAGAAGCCTGAAGGACAACACCATAAAAACTTGAGGAGAGAGTTCAGGCAGAGGGACTGCTTTCAATGGAGGTCCTGGCAGTCGTTTGCTCTCATGAGCAAGGAGTCGTTTATGGCAAAATTTGCGTTTATTAACATTCCCTTTCATGCCCATATCAATCCCACGCTTCCTGTCGTTCAGGAGCTAGTGAACCAGGGGCATGACGTTGTCTATTATCTCACGGAGAAGTACAAAGGCGCAGTGGAAGCGACGGGCGCGAAATTCTACGGGTACGAGTCAGAGATGGAGCGGAACACCAGTCGCTTCCAGGAGCATAGCCAGTCACTGATGGTACCTATTCTAATGATCGGCGAAAGTCTCTCGGTCATTCCTCAAATTTTGGAAAGCGTGCGGGCTGAGCAGCCCGATTGCCTGATCTACAGCGATCCTCTCTGCTTCAGTGGTCGCTTCATTGCTCAAATCCTGGGTCTAGCAGAAGTAGCATCGCGTGTCACCTTTATCGGTGATTCCCGCACTAAGCGATTCTTCCAGACGCACCAGATTGCACCGGAGGAGATAAAGCTTTTCCGTGATTATAGCGAGCAGCTTTGTGCGCGCTACCCCATTGCATCTTTTACCATTGCTGACATCTTCATGCACAAAGCCCCGCTCAATATCGTCTTTTTGCCTCGTTCTTTCCAGATCAATGGGGATACCTACGGCGAGGGCTATTGCTTCGTTGGCCCATCTATTGGTCCTCGCGCCCGCGTGGCTGACTTTCCTTTTGAGAAGCTTGGCAAAGACCCGATCATCTATATCACGCTGGGAACAGTCTACAACGATAATGCCCCCTTCTTCCGCACCTGTTTTGCCGCCTTTGCCGACCTGCCGGTGCAGGTTGTCATCGGCGCCGGTGGTCGCTCGGTGGAATCGTTGCATCTAGGTCCTCAGCCCGCAAACTTCCTGGTACGTGATTATGTACCTCAGGTTGACGTTATGAAGCGGGCCTCACTGCTCATCGGCACAGGCAGTTCGACGACGCTGGCCGAAGCCATGTTCTGTGGTCTCCCGATCATCACCATCCCTCAGTCAATCTCTCAAGAGGGAGCTGCTAAAAGGGTTGCAGAACTTGGGCTGGGCTTATTGCTTGAGAAAGAGGCTGTTACTGTCACGTCCCTACGCGACGCCGCCATGCAGCTTTTGCGCGATCCTGCTTATCGCCAGCGCGCTCTCCAGATGCAAAAGGATGCGCTAAATGCTGGAGGAGCTCATGCCGCTGCTGAAGCTCTGCGAGATTTCGTGTGTCTAAAAGTGGAAAGTCATTCTACCTCGTAGGTTTCCTCGCGGGCTTTCCGTTTTGCCTATGCAGGCAACAAAAGCGGAAAGCCCTGCTTACCACTCATGTTAGCTTCTGGCAATGTCATTTCGCTAGACTGATCCCCAGGATCGCGTTGTAAGCTAGTTTCTGCCTCATAGCAGAAGAAAGGATATTGCAGGTATACCGTATGGATATCCGCAAGAAAAGACTTTTTTTCATTAACAAGAATTTCGCGATGATCTGGATCGGAGGAACCATCGCGAGGTTAAGCGAGGCCCTCTTGCTTTCGGGCTTCGGGTATTGGATTCTTAGTTCTATCGCGAAAGATCCCACCTCGGGCGCTGCTCTTATCAGAGGGATCACGATGGTCGGTTTTGTCGCGCTGTTCCTCTTAGGCCCCATCGCGGGCGTCTTTGTAGACCGTTGGACGAATCCGAAGCGCGTCATACTAGTAACTACGCTGCTGCGGGCTGGCTGCGCGCTCGTGCCTATCGCCATTGCTTTCTTGCTCGCGTCGCATCGTACTCCGGCGATGGCCTCTATCACCCTGGCAACCATCTATGTAGCGACATTCTTGATCAGTACGCTCACCCATTTCGCTATTCCTGCCAGCTATATCCTCTTTGCCGATAATGTGAAAGAAGAGGATTACTCCTATGCGAATGGTGTGTTGCTCACCACGAGCTTTCTTGCGCTGATGATTGGCGCGCCGATTGGACTTCTGACCTATTCTTTTGTCGGTCTTCAAGGTGTATTGCTGTTAGATGCGGTCCTGTACATTGTCTCATTTGTTGCCACGACGTACATAAGCTTCGACCCGGCAGAATACCCGCGGCAGGCACCACGCACCGGCCTCTTCCATGACTTTAAGGAAGGAATAGCTTTCTGCTTCAAAAATTCGCACCTGGCTATTCTGCTGCTAACATTAGCATTGGTCAACATCTGGAATGGCGCAGAGACCGTCCTGGGTCCGGCCTTCGTGACACAGAATCTGCATATGGCCTATACTCCTTCTCCCATCCAGGCCCCCGAGGGTTCATATGATGCACTCGGACTCACAGTAGGGGCTGCCTTCGCGCTTGGCTCTCTTCTGTTCGGGCTGATTTCCCGGCGTTTGGGCGAAAAACGGATCTTTGCTTATTCGCTCGTCCTTATGGGCATATTCGCACTGGTGTTGAGCCGTACCTCCCTGGTAATTCCCGGCTTTGCGCTCATTTTTGTGATTAGCCTGCTTACTATGGGCGTAAATGTGACCGCGGTTCCGGTCTACCTGTGGGTAACGCCCCGCCATATGCTGGGACGAGTGCGAGCCATTGTTGACTTTACTACAAACATTGCTCCTCTTGTGGTGGGCGGCTTGAGCCTCTGGTTGTTCAATGGCGCGCTCAAGGGCTTTCATGGGCAGGTAATGGGTATCACCTTTACGTCTATTGATACCATCTTCATTGTCGCCGCTGTTATCTGCCTGGTTGGTGGGATCATCATTGTACGTCGCTTCGCCACCGATAGCAAGGCTATGAGTACAGCGATCAATCAAGGCGCACCTGCTGATGAGCCAGAAATGGCAAATGCAGCAAGGCTTCAGGAGCCGACTATGTCGGGAAGGGTGTAGAAACCATGAAAAGCGTTCTTAATCCTGAGACGACTGATGTACAAACAGAAAAACCGGCAGCTCTCTCATCATCGCTTCCGAAGAAGAGCGGAACGCGCTACCTCTTGTTTGTCCTGTTTGTAGCAACACTGTTAAACGGCCTGGACAGTAGCGAGTTTACCAGTGCGTCCACAGTGATTGCTAGAGAGCTGCACCTGAGTATTAGTGACATAGGCTTTCTTGCTTCGGCTTTCACCATCTTTCTAACGATTAGTGTCATTCCGGTCGGCCTCTGGGCCGACCGCGCGCGACGTACGCGTGTCATAGCTGTATGCCTGGCAGTCTGGAGCGTGGCAACCGGGCTAACAGGCCTGATGGGCAATTTTCTCGGACTGTTTTTTACGCGCATGTTCACGGGCGTCGGCGAGGCAGGATACATGCCCGCTAGCAATTCTCTTGTTGGCGACTTCTATCCTGAAGGGCAGCGGGGAAGAGTTATGAGCTGGCTGGCTCTGGCGACCCTGATCGGTCCTATCCTGGGAATGGTTTTTGGAGGTGTAGTCGCTGGCCTGGGATATGGCGCGTGGCGCTGGGCTTTCTTCATCACTATGGTTCCTGGTGTACTCCTGGCTCTGGCCGCCTGGCGCATGCGTGAACCGGCTCGTCGGCAGGCAAGCTCGTTGAAGGATCAGCACCCCAGATCTCTGCATACGCAAAATCTCTCTGTAACAAAGCCTGGCGAGGTCTTTACGCAGTTGCGCTCTGTACTGCGCCTCAAATCTCTGGTGTATCTGATCATCTTTGGAGTACTGACGGCCTTCACTGCTACAGCGCTGCAAGCGTACTTTCCGACATTGTTGCAACAGCAGGACGCCCTGGGCTTGACGTCCGGGCAGGCGGCGACCTTTTCTGGACTGGCGCTCGGACCTACGGCTATTATCGGTGTCCTGGTGGGTGGCTACCTGGCTGATAGGCTGAACCGGCGTTATCGTGGTGCGAATATCCTGGTTTGTGTGGTCAGCGTTGTATGCACGTTCCCGCTCAATATCGCCACGCTGGTTGTGATGGTGACAACCCATAATCTAGGACTGTTTCTAGCTTTCATCATCCCGGCTTTTCTTTTTAACACGCTCCATGTTGGAGCACTTTCGGCGGCGGTGCTGGATGTGACTCCCGCTACAATACGCGCAACCGCCGTTGCTGTTTCTCTCTTTGTCCAGCGCATCCTGGGTACAGCCCTGGCACCCCTGGTCATCGGCATTCTGGCAGGGTATCTTGATCCGGCAGGGACGCATTTCTTGCATAACCAGGCCGGCCACGATCTGGTTTTTGCTCTCCTCTGCACCTGTCCACTGGCTTTTCTCGTGGCTGCCGTCATGGGTATTATGGCGCTGCGCTCACTACGTAAGCAGCAAGCAGCGGTGGAGTGAACAGACAAGCAAGTGAACAAATAGAAGAGAGGAATATCTCTATGACTACCACAGCTACGCAGCAGCCGACAAAAAGAGCCGATAACCCGGATTTTACCGGGCCTGCGCCGGGGTTTCCGGCGCAAGAAGAAGCTGGTGGTGTGCGTCTGCACGGGTTTGCGCTCTTTGGCGTCATGGCGGCCTTGATGATTACACTCTTGTTGGAAGCCCTTGATCAAAGCATCCTGGCACCGGCTCTCCCCAAAATAATCGGGACATTACAGGGCTTTGATCGCTATACATGGGTCATGCTGGCCTATATTCTGGCCTCGGCGACTATGATGCCGGTGATAGGCAAGCTCTCTGACCAGTTTGGGCGGAAGTGGTGCCTCCTGTCAGGAGTGGTTATCTTCCTGCTTGGCTCGGTTCTTTCGGGCATGGCCCAGACAATAGATCAGCTTATTATCTTTCGTGCGGTGCAAGGACTTGGAGCAGGAACGGGGATTGCTCTGGCCTTTACGGTGATTGGTGATGTCTTTTCACCTGCTGAAAGAGCTCGCTGGCAGGGTGCGATGGGGGCAGTCTACGCGCTTTCCAACCTTGTCGGCCCTACCCTGGGTGGTTGGCTGACGGACCACGGCCCTCTGCTAGGATCTTTTGTTACCGATACAACGCGCTGGCGCTGGATTTTTTACGTGAATCTCCCGCTTGGCGTGCTGGTGCTGGTTGCGCTGGTAGTATGCCTCCCTGCCAACATTTCTGTATGTAGCACCCGCTATAGCGGGCTGGCCGCTCTGCGACGCATCGACTTTCCAGGGGCTGCATTGGCAACAGGGGCGATAATCTCTCTGCAATTGGGATTGACCTGGGGCAGCGATCAGACCTTTGAATGGAGCGCGCCGCAGGTCTACGGGCTGCTGCTCCTGGCGATCATCCTCTATATGGCGTTTCTCTTCGTAGAGTCTCGCAGCGCAGAGCCGATCCTGCCGTTAGAGTTTTTCAGGAATCGCGTGTTTGCGGCTGATACGCTGCTTGCGCTGACCTCTGGTATGGCCCTGGCAGGGCTGGCAATTTACCTGCCTCTCTTCTTGCAAGTCACGCTGGGCGTGACGGCGACGGTCTCGGGGCTGCTGATGATTGTGCTGACAATGAGTATGGTCGTAGGCTCAGCCATTTCAGGTATCGTGATTGCCCGACTGGCCCGTTACCAGCGGGTAACCATCGTGGGAGCGTCTTTGCTGACAGCCGGGGTCTTTCTGATGACGCAGGTGCATACTGGAGACTCTCTGTTCTTTGTGATGCTTTCCATGTTGCTGGCGGGCGTTGGCCTGGGGATGTTCTACTCGGTCATTACGCTGGTGGCGCAGAATGTGGTACCGCGCTCTCGCCTGGGAAGTGGAACGAGCGCAGTAAATTATCTCAAACTGCTGGGACAGATGCTTGGTTTGGCAGCGGTGGGTACAATTGTCAATGGAGCAATTTTTGGTGATGTGATGCAGCGCATACCGCCAGATGTGCTGAAAGAGCTGCCGCCTGAGGTTGTGAGACAGGCGATCAATCCTCAAATGCTCTCGGATACGCTCTATCGTCGTGCTTTTATTCAAAGGACAACACAACAGGGCATGAGTATCACCTCGCTGCAGCATTTTTTCGGACAAATCTCCGATCTGCTTCGGCACTCGCTGATTGCAGGCATCAAAGACGGCTTTTTCGCCACGTTGGTTTTCTGCGCTGGAGTACTGATTGCCTCTTTCTTACTGCGAGACATTCCTCTGTCCAGGAATCGATAGGAAGAAAATGAGGTAAATCAAGAGAACAACGCTGCTCACGAAGAAACAGGTTTTAAAAGCCTGGATGCAAATGAAGTTACAATTGGTTAATAAGGTTGAATACTGTATACTGTAACAGTAAGCACAGCTACTGGTTTTTAGCCTCACTATTGATAATAGAGCTAGAGCGACGTTTCTGCTTGCTGTGGTGTGTTACTGTTCATCAATAAAGGAGGATATACATGGCATCAATAGCACCGACACGACCGCGCGGGCTGATTATCGTGATCATTATACAGGTACTGACTGGTCTGCTTTCATTTGTTGGTGGTGTGACCGCGACGTTTCTCTTCTCGCATCTCCCACCGCCACAGGGATTAGGCTTTCTGCAGATACTTGCTCCGGTGTTTCCTATGGTCATGACCTTTTTAGGCATTTTCTTCTTCATCACCAGTTATGCCTTATGGAAGGGATATAAATGGGGATGGACGGCTACCATCGTTTTTAATATTATTCATATTGTGGTGGACTTTGGCTTTATTGCCGCTCGCAGCTTCAGCGCGGATAAGATAGTAGGATTAGTCTTCATTGTGGGAACGTTGCTCTATCTGTTCCTTCCGGGAGTTCGTGCGTACTTTGCTGCGAATCATCTGGCAAGCTCCTCATCCCGTCGAGGAGCGTAGCCATCGTCCTCGAACGGAGAATGTGTGCAGGGGAAAGAGGTTCCTCAGGCATGCTACCGAGTCTTTATAGCGACCCGAACAGTATTCGGGTCGCTGCTCCGTCTGTGGTAACTGTCACTTTCTCGGAAGAGAAGCTTGGCTGGCCAGTTGCTATCCCATCTCCACCCCACACGCTCTCTTGCTATATCGCTAGCCCTTGACTTCTGGATTTATACCCCGAAGTTACTATCCCGTCTTCACTCCACATGCCCTCTTGCTCGGTCAAGTGAGCGAAGCTGTTCCAGGATACGATGCAACCACACGCATACCAGACATGTTGCCTCATAGGAGCAGTGGAGCAGTTTCACGGACCGCGCCAGCAGTGCTACTCAAGTCGCTTCTAATGGAGCGCATTGGAAGTAGCGGCGAATGCGGCTCGTAGCTAAGCCAGGTGCCTGGACTCATATAAACTGTATGGCGTATCGCAGCTCCACAATTATGCATAGGATCAGATTATAGGGAACGAGAACCATTGCCGCCGCCAGGTCGATGGTCAGGCAGGCGCTCAGGCGCAGCACTTTTGTTGTGTGTTCAGGCAGCAAAAAGCGGCGAAGGGTGAGTTTTCACCTCTTTGCCGCTTAGGTTGCTGTAAATCTCCTTGACCAGCTTCAGATTGGGGTCACCTTTGTCCCTCTAGCTGTAAGCTCAGTCAGGGAAATTGCCAGACTTAGTGCCGACGGTGTAAGGAGTGGTATAGCCATTATAGACCACCATCATATCCATGCCCCAGTTGGCATGTAAGAAATTGTGGCAGTGAAGCATCCAGATACCTGGATTATTCGCCAGAAAGCCGATATCGTATCTCGTATGGGGTGGAACGAGAACGGTGTCCAGCAGAACCGGGCTACCGGTGAGCGGATTACCATTACGTGCCAGCACCGTGAAGATGTGTCCGTGGAGATGGATCGGATGGTAGAGATCACTCTGATTGTCGATCTGGATCTTGACCAGCTGTCCCTCTGTGACCATGATCATCCCCGTATCAGGAAAGACCTTGCCGTTGATCGTGTAGACCATGCCCATGCGCCCGAGAGAGGAGCCGTTCTGATTGTTAAGGACGATCTTAGACGTTACATCAAAATGGCTCTGCGGCGTGATGGCAGTGGAAGCTGGCTGCCCATAAGTTGTCAGGTCGAACCACTGTTTGACCGGGGGTAAGTGGGTTGGAACTGTTCCCTGGCCAAAGAGCATAGAAGGAGTACGCAGGTACTGCTTATTATTTTTCTCATCCGCAGCCACGAGTGCGACCGAACCATGCGCGGGCATCTGGAAGAGCAGGTCATAGCGCTGAGCCGTTCCGATGGGGAGCGGGACCTCGTTCAGCATCCCAGGGGCGTTGAGATCGTGACCGTCCAGTGAAACAACCTGGAATGGTGCTCCAACCAGAGTCAGCAGGTGCGGATCAGCCGTATCTGTGTTCGACGTTTCGATGATACGCAGGCGTACCCATTGACCAGGCTTAGCCGCTTCGGTAAGTGTCTGAGTGGTACTATCCATAGTGAAAATCGATTGACCATCGGGTCCGTTCCATTCGTGCAAAGCCACGCTATCATCTACATCTGCATGAATGGTTGGCGTTTTCGGATCGACTATCAATTTCCCGAAGAGTCCTCCCATAGTTTCTTCATAAGCGAACTGGTGTGAGTGATACCAGTAGGTGCCGGGGTCAGGAGCAATAAAACGATAGGTATAGGTCTGCCCTGGTTTGATTGCATCCTGAGTTACTCCGGCCACGCCATCTTGCGAATTGGGGACGTCAATGCCGTGCCAGTGAACAGCAATACTAAATGAGAGATGATTCACCACATGTATTACCAGGAGATCTCCCTGCTGCACACGCAAGGTTGGTCCAGGGGCCATGCCATTGAAGGTCCAGGCGGCGATCTTCGTGTTCTGGTCCAGTGAGACGATACTATTTTGAGCGACAAGCGTAAACTGTTTCATAGTAGGAGATGTTAAGGGAGCCTGCAACGTCGTTATAGACGTGCCGGCGCCTGGCATCCCCATATTGGCGGCGGCTGGTACTCCTGCGCCGGATGGGACCTCTGGCGGAGACAGCGGCGAAAGCGCGCCGGTAGAAGCCTGGGTGTCTTGTAAAAATGGGGGCTTGAAGGTGCCAAGCCCAATAAGTATAATTGCCAGCACTACCAGCACTGTCATGAAAAGTTTTTTCCCTCTTGGCGGCTGCTCCCTTTGCCTTCTCTGCATATCTAGAAGCCGCTCCTTCTCTTTGGTTGATAGATCTAGCATTGTATGTTCCTTTTCTTTCTTTGCTTCTGGCGATCCGTTCTGGGTAGGAGAGACCGTGTTTGTTAAGCTCCGGCCCCTCGCTTGACAGCATGGCTTGAAACAGACAGCATCTTCTTCATGACCTTTATTGAACGGTAACAGTCAGCGACATACCGTGATGAAGCGAACAAATCAAGTGATAGGTTCCAGCGGTGGTAAAAGGGCCTAGTGAGATGCTTTTGCCTGCCGTGTCGATATCTACGGGACCGATCTTCGGAGCTCCTGCCTCCTGCAGAACTCTGGGTTGTCCGTTTATCCATTGACCATTGTTGATGTTATGATGGTAACTGCCATTATCGATCAGCGTCAGTTTTGTACCTTTCGCAATAGTAATAGACGACTGGCTGAAATTGGATGCCTGTAGCAGCACAGTATTAGGGGTCGTTGCAAGGGCCGGCGGCTCCGGCTGCGAGATCGCACCTAATAAGATCCCTCCGCATAAGAGGCAGATCGCCCCTGTGAGCGCGGTTTTGTACCAGATGGGAGTCTGCCGTTGGCGCTGGACGTAGTTCTGAGCTACGGCGGCCAGCCCTCCCGCAATCAACATGCCTGCACTCCATAAGACGAGGCACATAAGCACGAAAATGGCAAACGAAAACGCTGGGAGTTGTCCGTAGCCAAAGGCATCTTTTGGATGGCTCAGGTGATGGATTGGATAACTTGTCGCCGACGTGAAAATTAACAGAATAAGCCCACCCAGAATGCTACTCATCAGCGGCGCCCAGCGCACACCAGTCATGATAAACGTGACAATGAGCAGCAGGATACCCGCTATTATTAGCAAAAGTGGTTGATGGACTGCGACTCCCAGGAATACTATTAAAACCACAATAACCAGGAGAAGGATGATAGAGGTTTTGCTGAAGACGGAGAGGGGCTGATAAGCCGGTCGGCGTTTCAAGACCCCGTTTTGAGCCGCCTTCACTGGATCCACCTCTTCATGCTTTATTTCCTTGATTAGCTTCAATCTTTCGCTCCTTTCATAAGGTAAGGGGAGCTTTCGGCTCCTAGCTGTGCTGTACGAATTACAGCGAAGGGATGATGGTGCTTGCATGGTAGGATTTTCTGCTTACCAATGACTTGCATTGCTAATAAGTGATGCAAGGGATGGCAGCGACCACTGCGAAGTGAGTGCGAAGGCGTTGTCAAGCATGGTGAGCTATGCTCTTGCCAGAAAGGGTCTTTTGTAGAGAAAGGATAGATATGTGAACGTTGTAGGACAACGCCCGTTTCGCTTTGGGGTTGTGACGGCTCATATTCGCTCACGCGGCGATTGGGTCGCTCAGGCCCGCAAAATTGAGGAGCTTGGCTACGATACGCTGCTGGTCGTGGATCATCTCACCACTAGTCTTGGCCCGCTCGTCGCCCTTGCCGTGGCTGCTGAGGTCACTGAGCGCATCAGGGTCGGTAGTTTTGTGCTCTGTAATGATTTCCGCCATCCCGCCATTCTTGCCAAAGAGCTGGCAACCCTCGATGTCCTTTCCGAAGGTCGTTTCGAGTTTGGCCTGGGCTCAGGATATATGCCATCAGATTACCAGCAGACAGGGCTCAAGTTCGATAGCCCCGGTATGCGTGTGAGCCGTTTTGAGGAGGCTATTCACCTTTTTAAAGATATCTTTAGCGCAGAAACTGTGAATTTCCACGGGGAGCACTACACCATTACCAATTTGCAAGGGCAGCCAAAACCGGCCCAACGGCCTCATCCTCCCATCTATATTGGCGGCGGCGGCCAGCGCGTGCTCTCGTTCGCCGCGCGCGAAGCGGATATCGTGGGGATCGCGCATAAGAGCGGTGGGCGCGGACTGAATCTCGCCAATACGACGGCAGAGCCGACCGCGCAGAAGATAGCCTGGGTACGCGAGGCCGCCGGCGAGCGTTTGGCCCGCTTGGAGTTGAGCGTGATGGTGTTTCAAACTCATATTACCGATCAGCGAGACAGGGTCGCAGAACAAATAGGCCAGCGCGTCGGGCTTTCAGCCGCTCAAGTTTTGGATTCGATGCAGCTCCTGGTTGGTACCGTTGACCAGGTTGCAGAGACGCTCTGGACGCGCCGCGAAACCTACGGCATCTCCTATATTGTTGTCACGGAAGAGCAAATAGAGAAATTTGCCCCGGTTGTGGCTCGTCTTGCGGGCAAATAAACGCTGCCATCAGCCAGGAAGGAAACGCTTATGCAACAAACAACGGCCCCGCACCAGGAAAAGCACAAAGAGCAGATCACAACCACTTGCTGCATTGTCGGTGGCGGGCCGGGCGGGGCGCTGCTGGCGTTCATGCTCGCTCGCCGCGGAGTCGCGGTCACTCTGCTGGAATCGCACCTCGACTTTGATCGCGAATTTCGCGGCGACGTCATCTATCCATCCACATTAGCAATCATGGATGAACTGGGCTTGATCGAGCGCGTCTTGCAGTTGCCTCACACCAAACGCTCTGCGATTATCTACGAGATGGGCGATGTCTCTATGGTTATGGCCGATCTCTCTTTGCTCAAGACCAAATATCCTTACATCGCTATGATCAACCAGGCCCAGTTGCTCGAACTTATCACCGGTGAGGCGCGGCAGTATGCTAATTTTCGCTTGCTGATGGGCGCGCGCGTGGAGGAACTGATCTATGAAAATGATAAGGTCTGTGGCGTGCGTTATCGCGGACAGCACGGCTTCGGAGAGGTGCGGGCCGCGCTGGTCGTGGGGGCCGACGGGCGCTTCTCCAGGGTGCGCAAGGAGCTGGGTATCCAGCCGAAGAAGGTTTCTTCATCCCTCGACGTGCTCTGGTTCCGTCTCTCGCGCAAGCCTGAAGATACGAGCGAGGGCCTGATCCGCTTCGGCAATCAGCGCGTGATTGCTCTGCTTGATCGCGACGATCACTGGCAAATCGGATACGTCATTCCTAAGGGGAAGTATCAGGAGGTGCGCGCGGCCTCCCTGGAACGCTTCCGCCAATCCATCGTGGAGACCTGCCCGCTCTTTGCCGATAGGGTGGGAGAGATTCAGGAGTGGAAGCAGGTCTCAGTTCTCTCGGTGGACGCGGACTGCCTGCCCCGCTGGTATGCGCCGGGTGTGCTGCTGATCGGCGATGCCGCACATGTGATGTCGCCCGTCGGTGGCGTCGGCATCAACTGCGCTATTCAGGATGCGGTGATGGCGGCGAATATCCTGACTGCGAAGCTCAAAAATGGCGGCGTGGAGCTGCGAGACCTGGCGGAGATCCAGCGCCAGCGCCAGCTATCGATCAAGTTTCTCTTGCGCTATCAGTACTTCCTGCAAAAGCGCCTGCTTGATGCGACCGTCAATTCAAGCGAAGATTTTCGCATCCCGCCCATCATCCGCTTCCTGTTCGGCCTGCCTTTAACGCGCGACTGGCTGGTACGCATGATCGTCTTTGGACCTCGGCCCGTCCATGTCAGGGAGCCCGTCCCCTCGTAGAGATGGCAGGATGAATGGGGAGGGGCCGCCACAGGGCAAGCGCAAGGCATTGCCCCTAGCCATTCGTCTCAGCGTTGGGCAAGGTTATCGCAGGTAGGCAGGGCAAGCGCAAGGCATTGCCCCTAGCCATGCATGGTAGTCCGCCAGCGAACAGCCCACAATGGGCAATGGGGCAGCAGGGTGATCAATCGGGTCAGGACGGGTGCGAGGAACGGCAATCCCTCGCGGTTGCCCTGTTAGGAACACAAAAGTGCGAAGTCAGTGCGAAGAGTTTATGAAGTTTCGCATTGTAGTATGTGAGTAAGCTCAGAAAGAGCAAACGGCAGGTTGATTATTCACCTGGCTGCACCGGCGTAAACAGCTTTGAGGAGGAAATAAACAGATGCTTGCACCATACCTGGACATCAGCTTAGACCTGCAAGAGGATGACGATGTTGCGCGTCACGTTGAGCAATGGCTGCTCGATAAGTATATCCATACTCAAAGCAAATCCACTGTGACAGCATACCGCGACATCCTGCTCTCTCTGCGCGCGTATTTGCGCGAGAGGGGGCTGGATCTGGATAGCCAGGCAGCGGCGATTTCTTCCGCCGTACAATTGTGGGCCAGTCTGCGCCTCCCCGGCAGCAAGCGGCAGGGCAGTGTCGCTCCTTCTACCTATAATCAGCGGATCGCAGCGGTCTCTAGCTTTTATCGCTGGTCAATCGAAAAATGTCTATACGTTGATAGCAATCCGGCTGATCAGCTTGCGCGGGCCTCAGTGCAGAAGTATATGCACGCGCGGGCGCTCAATCCGCAGCAGGTCAGCGCGAAGCTCAAGAGCATTGATCGCTCGACGCCACGCGGGCTGCGAGACTATGTGCTTTTGCAGGTGGCGCTGAACACGGGGCGCAGCTCCCAGGAACTGGCCTCGCTCGCCTGGCGTAATGTGTATATCGAGAATGAGCGGATCACGTTGGTTTTTGAACGCTGCAAGGGTGGCAAAACCATGTCTGCCACCCTTGACGTTCGGCTTTCGAGCGCCTTGCTTTTGTATCTGCGTACCATCTACGGCGAGCAACTGGAGATGCTGGCGCCGGATGCGCCGCTCTGGATGTCCTTCAGTGATCGTACCTATGGACAGGCGATTGGCCCGCAGACAATCAGCGATATCTGTGAAAGCCATCTCGGCATTTCGACTGTGCAGACGCTGCGGCACACGTTCGCCTTGACGATGGACCAGTTGGGCGCTGAGACCAGCACCATACAGGGACAACTGGGACACGAAAGTCAGGCCGCCACCAACTATTACCTGAGCAGGCTCAAACAGGCATCTAATCCTTACGCATCCGCGCTGGCGCAAGCGTTCGGCGTAGAGGAGACGTGCATGTGATGAGGCTACTCAATAGCAAGAGGCAGCACCATCAACGGTTGCTGCTTCACGATACTGGTTAACGTATCGATATAGTGTTTGAGTTCTTCGTAGCGCGTCCGCTCAATCAACTGGCGTTGCCAGGCTTCAAAGAGGAGGGACTGTAATAAAATGTAGAACAGCAGGTGCGTTACGGCATCCTTCATATAGTCGTTCTTAATATGGGCCGTCGTGCTGTTTACGGTCTCGCCCTGCTGAATCTTCGTCCAGCAGCTTAGTGCCTCATCTGTGATCTCCTTGACAGCGCGCAGTTGAAGCTCTTCCATCGCCTGGATAAAGGTTTTATCTTGCATTGTTTTTCTCCCTGAAAATTGGTGTTATAGGCAACATGAGCCATCCCCGTCTTTAAGTGCAAGAACGAACGCCCTTAGCAACAGTGCTTTACAGGGCGTCGGACGCTATTAGGGATGGCTCATATCTTATTTCGTGTCCCTCTCACCTCCCTCTTTATCCAGCAAGGTGAGCAGGACATCATAGACGATGTTGGCGACCTGCCTGCAAAGCCCCAACTTCTCTACCATTGTTTTTGGCCGCTGGAGAAATTCTTCCAGATTGAGAATCGGGATCACAGATCCTTCCTGGATGATTGCTAACGTCATTGCTTCCCACTGCTCTCCGCCCCTCTGCTCCTCCTCTTCTAGCCCCGCTGCTATGTCGTCCTCCCCAATCAGGGCGAAACCAGTCTGAATGATGTCAAGCGCCTCGGCTTCTGATCTGCTCAATAGACCGGCCTGGTGCAATGCCGCAATCTCCTCATTGCTATACGTCGGCCTCTCAGCAGAGCTGTCGAGCCAGTTCAGTTCATCCATCCGTGTACCCTTTTCTTTTTCGCCTGGCAGTAGTAACCACTATTTGGGAAGAATGTTATTACCCTTCATGAACATTGTATAATCTATGGTGTTGCCAGAAACTTAATTGCTTGCAAACTGAGAGGTCATAAGGCACATGCTACTTACGGGCCTTGATGATTTTTGTATGCAATGAGTGGATCTCTTTGCTCGGTCCTATCCCCAGCTCTTGCTGCAAGAAGAGACGGAACGTATCCAGCCTGTGCATGGCTTTTGTCGTATTACCCTGTTTGACGTAGACATCAATAATGGCTTTTACTGCCGGTTCGCAGTAAGGATCGAGCGACAACGCCAGATAAGCGTATTCTAACACCTCTTCTAGTTCATTGCGCTGCTGATAGATCTGGATCAGGCGTACCAGGACCTGGTTATAGATGCGCTCGTAACGCTGGCGATAAGGTCGCAGCCATTCCTCCTCCTCATCCTCCGGCAAAAGCCCTAACGAGCAGTAGTTAACGATCTTGCGATAATAGAAGGACGCTCTGACATCATCCTGGCGCGCATCAAATGCTCTCGCTGTCTCGAAGAGCTGCTGCACCTCGGCCAGGTCTGTCCACCAGGTCTCATCCATTTCAAACCAGTAAAATTTGTTAGACTGGCGGCGAATATATTTTGACATGGTTCTGGCGCCCAGCGACGGCTCTAGCAAATGGCGCAGGCAATGGATGGTGACATGCAGATTGCTGGAGGCCGTCTCCAGGGGGAGATCGGGCCAGAAAAGTTCGATAAACTCGTCGGCAGAGCAGAGCTTCCCGGGGTTGAGCAGGAACCATTTGAGCAGGACCCTGACCTTGCTGCGCCGCCACATGGCCTCTTTGATGGGCTTCCCCTGGCAGAATAAACGGAATTGCCCGAAGGCATAGGCGCGGTAAAACGCGTCTTGCTCGCGCTCTCGGGGATGTGGGACCTCCGTCTTGCCGGACAGTTCATACTTATCACGCGCGATTGCCATGTTCTTTCCTTTCCTGATCTTCTATTTCAGCAGTTAAACTGTACACTTTAAAGGCGTAGTGTCCCTATAGCAGGGCTATTTACTTCTTCTTTTTTTGCCCCCTTCGGGGGCGAGGGAGGAGAAGAATGAGCGGGGACACCCCGCGCCCCGCAAGGGGCACAGTCCCTTGACCCCCTCTTCTTCAGAGAAGTAAATAGCCCTGTTCCTATAGCATGTCTACTTGACATCCTCTGATATGGCCTGTATCTTGATCCTCAAAGGCGGCGAGCCGGTGGCTATCTCGAAACGTTCTGCGTTCCAACGCCGCTGCCGCGTCTCCCACGATGAATCGGGGAGCTACAGGGCAACCGCAAGGGATTGCCCCTACGGAGCGCGGAAAAGAAACGAGGATACTGCAACTATCACAAGTATAGGCTGAGCCGCAGGGAGATACTATCTGGATTCCCCTCCATTTTCTCGTCCTGCGCACTCCCTTCGATCATGAAAACAAAGCATAAACGGTAAGAGATCTTGATTTACCGCTTATGCTTTGTTTTGTAGGTAACGCTACAATCTCTACGCTTTCGCCACATAGCGATAAATCTCTCGCCCGACGCCGGGGTCAAATTCTGGAGCGAGCGGCTTGACATATGTATCCACTTCCGCCTTGACCTGCTTGAAGAGCGGATGCTGCGCATATTCCTTGATGATGGTCGGCAAAGATGCCTGAGCTTCTACAAAGTGCATGTAGATATCTCCAAGTACCCAGACATGGCGCGATTTCACTCCCAGCATGTGGGGCAGCTCGGTTGCGTCCGAACGTTTGAAGGCATCAACAATCTCGGCTTCGCTCCCGTGCTGGTAGCGTCCGATGATGACTCCACGATATGGGGTATCTTCACATTGAGAGGTGTGCATCATCTGTTCGATGCGCTCTTTGATGACGCGCTGCTGAATCTTCGTCTGCTTGTTCAGGTATGCGGTGGCCTGCTCTTCGGTGACGGGGGCGTCGGGTTTCATGGTAAACGTTTGCTCCCATGTCATCACCGCGCTCGTTTCCCCCGCCGGATCGTACCACCAGCGAATTTCCATACGCTCAAATGGGCCGGAGGAGGGCATGCGTTCAGAGTAGGTGGAGCGTTGCTCTTTGTTGGTATCCCTTTTGGCGATCCAGCTCCACTGTTGCCCATTCTCGTCTGGGCGGGTGGTGAGTCGGAAGGTGACGCTGGTTTCGGACTCTTCGATCACTTCACTGCTTTCGTATTCGGTGAAGAGCGTCGGCCAGGTGCGCACGTTATTGGTCAGCCGGAAAACGTCGTCCACCGGCGCATTGATCAGTACGGCGTTGCGAATATAGCCCATAGATAAAAAGCCTCTTTTCTTAAAACTGTGTGTTGACGAGGGTCACAAGCTCCCGTAGATTGATCGTGTTCATCGCTTCCTCGTGCGGCAGCTCTATGCCGAGAAGGTGCCAGATGCCGGCAATTACCTCCGAGAGGCCGAGCGAGTCCACGCCGAGTTCCTCCCAGGTTGCCGTCTCGATTGCTGGCGTGTTGGCTGGCACCCCTACTTTCGTTGCCAGGATGTCAACCACCATGTCAGGAGTACATAGCTGAGTCATTGGTTGTTCTCCTCTTGTATACAGGGTAACGATAACGGTACAAGCGTCATGGTAGGAAACGATAATTGCCCCGAGCTTTTCGTCCAGGTAAGTCGTCGGCAAGCCTTCTAGAGGTAAATTGCTAGTAGCAGAAAAAGTGTATCTATGCCGCGCATCCCCTGATAGTGCGATGCGAAAGGGAGGAGAAATCTATTCATGAGACGTGTTGTTATCACGGGCATCGGCGTTGTCGCACCAGGCGGCACCGGGAGGGAGGCATTTTGGGAGACGCTGGCGACCGGTAAGTCCGCGTGTGATATGGCGCAGGTCGAGCACCTCGAAAACTTCCGCTCCCAGGTGGCTGGCACCGTTTGCGACTGGCAGCCGCTCTCATACGGGTTGACCCAGGATGAGGTGGACCGGGCGGACCGGCACATCCAGTTCGCTCTGGTGGCTGTAGCTGAAGCTCTGGTCGATAGTAAGCTCAAGATAGAGCAGTGCGATACCACGCGCCTGGGCGTTTCGGCAGGAACGGCGATTGGTTCTACCATACGCCTCGAACAGGAGTACCTGGCGGTGAGTAATCAGGCAACAGAGTTTATTGTCGATCCAGACCTGGCTACGCCTTATCTCTATCACGCCGTCACCCCGTCAAGCTTGAGTTCAGAACTCGCCGCGAAATATGGCGTGATGGGACCCGTTGTTACGGTTTCAACCGGATGCACTGCCGGCATCGATGCGGTGGCCCACGCGTTTGAATGGATTCGCGATGGGGAGGCCGATATCGTGATTGCCGGAGCATCGGAGGCTGGCATCTGTCCCATCAATATGGCCTCCTTCGATGCGATCAAAGGCACGACGCCGCGCAATAACGAAGCGAAAACGGCATCGCGACCTTTTGACAAGACAAGGAACGGCTTTGTGCTGGGCGAGGGAGGAGCCTTCCTCATCCTGGAAGAATATGAGTATGCCCGCCAGCGTGGAGCTCCAATCTATGCCGAGATCAGCGGCTATGGCAGCGCCTTAAATGCCTATCATATGACCGGTTTGCAACGCAATGGCCTGGATATGGTGCAGGCGATTACCGCCGCGCTAGCTATGGCCGAGATAGAGCCCGAAGAGGTGCAATATATCAATGCGCATGGCTCCTCGACGATGCAAAATGACCTGCATGAAACCAATGCCTTCAAAGCGACGTGGGGCGAACGGGCTTATCGCATCCCTGTCAGCTCAATCAAGTCGATGGTCGGGCACTCTCTTGGCGCTATCGGGGCTATCGAGATTGCGGCGTGCGCCCTTACCATCCAGCGCGGTATTATCCCTCCGACCATTAATTACAGCACCCCCGATCCGGAATGCGATCTCGATTATGTTCCCAATCAAGCAAGAAAGCAAGAAGTTGATGTGCTGGTATCTACGGGCAGCGGCTTTGGCGGCTTTCAATCGGCGATAGTCCTGACGAAGGTGAAAGAGCCGCAGTCGGCGTATGCTCAGCAGATGCAAAGGAAAGGAGCAAGGGTATGACCGGAGAAGCAGTGATTACAGGGGTCGGGGTTATCGCTCCGGCTGGTATTGGACGCAAGGAGTTCTGGAGCGGCGTGCTCAGTGGGCAATCATTTCTGACGCCGATCACGCGCTTCGACACGACAAAGTTTGTGAGCAAGGTCGCCGGCGTCGTGCAGAATTTTCAACCCGCGCAAACCATCGACTCGCGCATCATCGCCCAGACAGACCGCTGGACCCACTTCGATCTCGTTTGCGCCAAAGAGGCCCTGGCCGACGCAGGGCTGGACCTCCAGCAGGAAGATCAAACCAGGGTGGGCGCTGTTTTCGCGGCTGGCACCGGCGGCAACGAGTACGGTCAGCAGCAGTTGCATCTATGCTGGCAGAAGGGTCCCCGCTACGTCAGCGCCTTCCAGTCCATCGCCTGGTTCTACGCCGCCAGCATCGGGCAGGTGTCGATTAATAACGGCATTCGTGGCTATGGCCGCAATATCTGCGCCGAAGCTGCCGGCGGCCTGATCGCCCTGGCGCACGCGGCGAAGATCATCGCGCAAGGGGTGTGCGATGTCGTGATCGTTGGCGGCTCTGAAGCTGCCATCGCGCCGTACGCTTTTGCCTGCTACCAGGCTTCAGGGCTGATGTCGGCGGAAACGGGCAATTACCCCTACCGGCCCTTTGATGCGACGCGCTCTGGCCCTATTATGGGCGAGGGCGGCGCGGTCTTCTGCGTGGAGAGCCGAGAGCATGCGCAGCGCCGCGATGCGAACATCTACGCAACCATCGCCGGAGGAGGACAGACGTTTGATGGCACACGCACCCGTGGGCCGGAGAGTTCCGGTCGCGCCTATGCCCACGCCATGAGCCGCGCTCTGGCGGAGGCGCGCGTCAATGCGTCCGATATCGACTGGGTGCTCTGTGATGGATTGGGTACGCGCGACGGCGATATTGCCGAGGTGAACGCCTTGCAGTCCGTCTTTAACGGTGACGCTGCTTACGTCCCTGCCTCCGCTCCCAAATCAATGTTTGGTCGCCTCTTTAACGGCGCTTCGACCGTCGATGTGGCGATGGCGCTGCTGGGATTGCGCGAAGATGTGATCCTGCCCACCGTTGGGTATACGCAGCCCGATCCAGAGTGCCAGATCGATTGCGTTCCCAATACGCCCCGTTCGCGCCGCATGAAAAATATCCTGGTGGGCGCACGCGGCTTTGCGGGCTTTAACTCCGCGCTGGTTCTACGTAAATAGGCGAGAAAAAGGGGTAAAGATGCAACTCATAGCTTATTGGCTGGCGGACGGGGAGGCAGAGCGATGATCCTGCCTCCTCTACCCCCGCTTTTGATCACGCTCGGCATCTCATTGCTGATCGTTGCGGTAGGCATCGTGTGGCTGGATGCGCGTCGATCAGATGCCACTAAAACAACGCTCAAAGAGCCATCGTGGGATCTGCTGGATAATCGTGCCCGCCTCTCTCCTGACTTTTACGCTCACCTGGAGCAGGCGAACATGGCATTGCACGCCGCTGAAGAAGCGTCGCGCGATACCGTGCTCTCCGAGCGTTGATGCTCCCCTATCCGCTCATCCTGGCGTCTCAAATTTGCGTTCTGGGGCTCCAGGATGCTTTACCGAGGAGCGTTCCGAACGCAATGGCGTTGTGGCGAGGATTTCAGCCATGCGCTGATGAACCTGTTGCTGCACTTTATAGAGAATGCCTGTCAGTCTGATTATATCATCGTCACGGATTGACTCATCGGCAATAATCGAATTAATGGTGGTGTTAAGGGCTGCCAGGCACATATCGCCAATCTCAATGGTCGTGGATTGGGAAACCTTCTCCACCACCTCCACAATATAGGACGCGAGCTGCTGACTGTGCTGGTGCGAGAGCAGAAGGCGGATCAGGTGGCGAGCCTCGTCCTGTGCCAGCGCGATAGTTGAGAGTGCGACTTTAGCTATCGGCATGGTTGCCTCCGATGAAGAGGACGCACTGATAGGCCCCATTGGGGAGTGTGTTGCGGTGAAACAGCTTTCTGACGTAGAACACTCCGCCGCCTGAAAACTTCACGGCATAATCCGGTAGCGTATTATTGCCAACAAATTCTTCTCTCGTGCCTTCTGGGCAGATAATCTTCAAATAGATAGTGTTATCAAAAGTGACAGGTTCCACGCTTGCACCGCTTCTATTCAGGTGATTGATCGCCTGAACAAACTCTGGCTGAGATCCAGGTTTATGGCAGTAATACTCCACTGCGACCCTCCACGATATTTGTGCCTGCTATTTGCGCCAACATGCAGCAATCTCACATTTGCCGCTGCGCTCTAGCGGGTTTTCGCAACCTATTGGCAAGTATAGCCGGGAAGGGGCGGGAAAGATCTCAGACCTTTTTCAGGTTTTTCTGGCTTCCTAAATTTACCCCAAATTCACCCCTGAGAGGGTGAAGACGCTTCACCCTGTTCATTCCTATACTTGAACCATGAACACGTTCCAGTAGCAAAAGAAAGGAGAAAAATCACTCAAAGAGATCAAAAACAGCGCGTGGCTTATAGCAGAGAGCCTGGGCGCAGATTCTCTACGAACGAACCACTTCGATTGCAGTTTGTTTTAGCACAGCAACCAGCTTCTTGCGAGAAAAAATATTGAAAGGAAATATCATATGTGGACATTTAATCAAATATCAACTTCTACCGTGAGCATTGTAGGAGCGCTGGCAGGCTTTACCGTCTCCAATAAGGAGCCACGCGTCTACTACATCGGTTCATCCAATCACGTCTACGAACTGGCGTACCAGAATGGTAAATGGGGTTCTAGCGATCTCATGAGCCAAGCGTCGGGGGCGCCTGCGGCTAATGCGAGCAGTGCATTGGCGGGTTGTATCAACTCAGATGGGGAGCCACGCGTTTTCTACACTGATGCCCTCAATCATGTCTATGAACTGGTTTACCAGAATGGCCGCTGGAACTATAGTGATCTCACGAACAGAGCGGTGGGAGCGGCATCGACTACGACAGGTAGCAGGCTGGTGGCCTTTACCGTCTCAAATGGGGAGCTACGCGTCTACTACATCGCCTCCAGTCATGTCTGGGAACTGGCGTACCAGAATGGCAAATGGAGTTCTAACGATGTCACGAAAAGTGCGAAGGCACCTGATTCCACAGCGGATAGCGCACTGGCAGGCTTTTCTCTCTCAAATGGGGAGCCACGCGTCTACTACATTAGTGCGAGTGAACCTTCTATCCAGGAGCTGATTTACCAGAATGGTAAATGGAGCTATAGCAATCTCATGAAAAAAACGAAGACGCCTTCTACTGTGCAAGGCAGCCCGCTGGCAGGCTTTACTGTATCAAGTGGGGAGCCACGCGTCTGCTATATTGATACCAGTAATCATGTCGATGAACTGGCGTACCAGAATGGTAAATGGGGCTCTAGCGATCTCACGAAAAGGGCCGGGGCAGTTCCGGCTGTGCAAGGTAGCAAATTGGCAGGCTTTACTGTATCAAATGGGGAGCCACGCGTCTACTATGCCGGTCCCAATGGGAGTGACAATGATGTCTATGAACTGGTCTACCAGAATGGTAAGTGGCGTTCTAGCAATATAGCTCTCGAAGCAGGAGCCAATCATATGGCAGCCAAGAGCGCACTGATGGGGTTTTCTGTATCGAATGAGGAGCCACGCGTCTACTATGTTGGTATCAAGGATAATGCCAATTATGTCTATGAACTAGCATGGCAGGCATAACAATACCATATTGAATGTCGTATAAAAAGATGTTTGGTGCCGCCTTACGGGGGGCACCAAACATACATTGAAGCCTGCTGCTCCTGTGTCGGGCGGGTGGAGCAGCGCAAATGATAAGATAAAGCACCTGTTTGTTTGAGAGATCACCCATACAATCCCCCTGACCTTACGATCACTATATGAGTAATAGGCAAAGAATAAAATACATCAGCCCAAGTAGCGCAATCAGGGCGTGAAGTATTGTCCAAATGGTATTGAGACGAATGCGTATCAGGAAAGGATAATTTTGCTTTTGTTCCTGCTCTGCACGAGAAAATTACTACTATCCTGTAATTTTTCCAAAATCCTTACCTTAGCTCTTCTAGTCTATTTTGTCCAGAAGCCATTCTCGTGAGCTATTGAATGCAGCGTAACGAGAATCTCTTCCTATGGGACCATTAACGGTGGGTAACGCTCCGGGTCGTGGAGGACAGATACCCCGTAATTCGTTGATCAGAAGAAGATTGTATCACATAGCTTTTCCGCTTAAAACAGTTAAGAATAGTTTTTCCGTCAAAAATGTGGTGAGGGCGGGGATAAAGCATAAGTCAGCCTGGAAGAAAGCAATTTCTGGCTTTCTTCAACACTTTGTAGTAATGTACACTTAATTTTAAAAGGAATTTGTGAAGTAGGTGAAATAATATGGCAGAGAAGGATAAACAGCTATCTGACGAGTTTCTTTCCCGGCTTGTTGCCGAGTTAGACGAAGAGAGCGTTACGACCATTATCTTGCATGGTAGTTATGCGCGTGGTGATGCTACTCCCCCTTATAGTGATGTTGACATTGTGCGGATTATTCAGGAGAATTCTGCACTTCCCCGCCGTAAGCGGTACATCTGGCATGATGGGTACTTGGTCAGTTTCTCAAGTCGCCCGCTTTCTGTCTATCGCCAGTGGCTGACAACTCCAGAAGAGGCTATTTTTCGTGCGTGTGGGGTCCAGGAGGCGCGTATCCTTTTGGAAAAAGATACGAGTTTTCGTGCTTTTCAACAAGAGACGCAGGCTTTTCGTTGGGAACCTTTACAAGAAGCTGCAAATGCTTATGCAAGCCAGCTACTCCTAGAGCAGACTGAAATGGTACTCCATCTCCAGAGGGCGCAATTACTCAATGACAGGATAGCTCTGATGGACATGACGCTCGAACTATTTTCAGCATCAACGGATGCAATTGCGGTGCAGCGTGGTGTACTGGTAAAAAGTGGGAATACGTATTACCATCAGGTACAGCAATCTGTTGGCACTGATTCATCCTGGACGCGATATCATAATCGAGCTGCGGGTATAGATCCGACCATTGTTCCTTCTATTGAGAACAGGAGCGTTGCTGCACTTGCTTTATATAAAGAAACAGTTCGACTTCTTCAGCCGTATCTCTCCTCCGAACATTGGAAAGTGATCGAGCCTCTATTGGATATCCTTAACAAAATGATTCGGGAAGAGGCTTTGTAACTTTACAAAGCATGGTTCTCTTTGCCATGTCCGTTGCATTTGCTGAAAGAGCGTAAACGATTCTTTCAACCGTCGTTCACTTCCGAGTGCGGTCGATGACTGTATGGCTGTCTCAAGGTAGAGGCATGCTTGCTCTAAATCCCCCAAAGCCCAAAACGTCTCAGCCTGACAATTGAGCAAATCAAGACGTATTCGTTCTGGTAAAGATAATTTGGGGCGTAATCCGTCTATTTGCGCAAATACTCTTGCTGCTTCGCGTGGCCGATTAAAGTTTAGGTGATGGAGTCCTTCACAGAGTATCAATGTCGCATATCGGCAAATGGTTGAAAGAAACTCTTCTTCTTTCTCCTGATATGTGGGAAACTGCTCATAAGCCAGGCGCAGAAAGCGTTTCGCCTCTTTTTCTTGTTTGAGTTGTGTATAAGTGCCAGACAGGTCGGCATAGATGCAAGCTTGGAGAAGAGGAGATACATCATTTAAGCGGGGAAGTGCCTGCTGATAGACGCCTAATACTTGATCGGGATGTCCCAAATAGTCAAAACTAATTGCGATCTGCCGCATAGCGACCACCTGTAAATTGAGGTTGTCCGCTAGTTTCCCAAAGTGTAATGCCTGTTCGCTGTAATGCAAACGGCTTAACAGGTTATCTCGATGCCCAACAAGTGAAGCTGCGAGAAGATATCCTTGTGAAGTAATATGTGCAGCCTCTTTTTGCTTTTCAGAAGAAACTCGTGCAAGAAGCTCTATCTTCGGAAGATAGGTCCAGAGAATTTGCTCTGCTATGCTGAGTTCGTTCCCTTGACTCAACTGACGACATACATCTGTCAATACTGCAAAAAGGGGAAGCATATCTGTACTGATTGATGATATCCGCCCTGAAAATAAAGGAGCGCCAGCAATCCCTAAAAAGCCTTGAAGTAGTTGTCGGCGAACGATGTCTGTGTCTTTTGCCTGATGGTTGCCTATGCTACTTTGTGCCGTCTGAGGAGATACGAACAGTTCTCTATATGGCTGTTCGTTCAGAAAGATAGCGGCCTGTTCTATTGCGGATGAAAGCGTAAACCCGCGCGCTTCCCACGCCTCTTTCGTATCCCGATAGCACTTCACAGCTTCCTGCCGTTTGCCATGCCGCACAAGCATTTCTAGCCAGTGCTGCAACGCTTCTTCGTCCGGCGGCTCTTTCAGGACCATTGCGCGGTATTGCTCGCCCGCTTGCCAGAGCTTGCCCTGCTCCTCGTAGGCTTGCGCCAGCCACAGGCGGCATTGGCGCAGTCGATCTTCGCTGTGCTTGCGCAGGCTGTAAACCCACGTTCCGCTTTCCCCTTCCAGCAACTCGCCTCGTTCCAGATAGCCAAGCGCCCGCTCTAACAGGGGAAGAGCTTGAAGCGAGCTGCGGCCCTGGTTCTCCGCCTCTTTGAGCAGGGCTTCACAGGCGTCGCGATCCGTCCAGATCAGCGATTGGTCCGCCAGTTCATAGGCGGCCTCAATCGTTCTGAGCGCGGTTTTGCCGATCACGCGGCGAATCCGGTTGATGGCATTATACACCGTATTGTCGGCAAGCTCAAAATTGTCGCTGTCGGGCCAGAGATCATCCTGCATGGTCCCGCGTGCAAGTCGTCGGCCTGGAGCGGTCAGCAGCCGCTTGAAGACACTGCGGGCTGCGCGTCCCTTGCCCCAGGCATCTTTTGCCACGAGTGTCCAGGTGCCAGCCGCTTCTCGCTGCCACACATCCAATGGGCCGTATAAACAGACCCGGAGCTGGCACGAAGGGGCAATATCCTCCTCAAACTGCATCACTTTCTTCCTCCCGCTAAAATCGGTAGGTCGGTCGCACAGGAGATTGTATCATATGGTTTTTCCAGCCACAACCGTTAGCAGCAGTTTTTCGAGTTATTCCCTTATCAAGCTGTTTTTGCGCCTGGTTGTTCTATGCCTAAGGCGACAGCTTCTTCCTGGATAAAACGCGTGTATGCCTCACCTTGCACAAAACATGGATGGTCGAGCAGACGTCTCAAGAACGGGATCGTTGTGGGCAGACCCTCGATCACGTATTCGTCCAGCGCCCGCCTGGCTCTAATAATCGCCTCTTCCCTGGTTTTGCCCCAGACGATGAGCTTTGCCAGCAAAGAGTCGTAATGGGGAGGCACCGTGTAGCCTGGATAGAGGTGGCTGTCGATGCGCACGCCTGGCCCACCTGGCATGACAAGATGCGTGACCGTGCCGGTTTCGGGGCGAAAGTCGGCTTCGGCATTCTCGGCAGTGATACGGCACTCGATGGCGTGATAGTTGAACTGCACATCCTCCTGGCGAATGCTGAGGGGGAAACCGGCGGCGATGCGAATCTGCTCTTTCACCAGATCGAAGTTTGTGACCTGCTCGGTCACGGGATGCTCCACTTGCAGGCGGGTATTCATCTCCATAAAGTAAAAGCGGTTCTGCTCATCGACCAGGAACTCCATCGTGCCCGCGTTGCTATACCCGACTGCCAGAGCCGCTTGCACGGCTTTCGTGCCCATTTCATGGCGCAGCTCGGCGGGCAGATGCGGGCTGGGAGCTTCTTCGAGCACTTTCTGGTTGCGCCTCTGACATGAACAATTGCGCTCGCCGAGATGGATGCCGTTGCCGTGCTGGTCGAGGAGCACCTGGATTTCGACGTGGCGCGCTCGCTCCAGATAGCGTTCGAGGTAAATGCCATCGTCGCGGAAGGCTTCGCGCGCCTCGTTTTGCGCCAGCAAGAAGGTGCGCTCAAACTCCTCTGGCTTCTTGACCAGGCGGATACCGCGTCCCCCACCACCGGCCACCGCCTTGAGCATCAGGGGAAAGCCGATCTCTTTGGCTGCCTTCAGCCCATCGGCCAGCGAGCGGATCACAGGGGTGCCGGGCAGCATGGGCAGTCCGGCTCGCTCCATTGCAAGACGGGCGGATACTTTGTCGCCCATGATAGCCATTGCGCTGGCCGACGGGCCGATAAACGTAATGTTCATATCCGCACACATCTCTACAAAACTCGTATTTTCTGAAAGGAATCCATAGCCTGGATGAATGGCCTCGGCCTGCGAGATGACGGCTGCGCTGAGAATATTGAGCTTCTGCAAGTAACTTTTGCTGCTTGGTCCTGGTCCAATGCAAATGTGCTGGTCAGCAGCACGTACCGGCAGAGAGTCTCTATCGGCTTCCGAGTGGACGATGACGCTGCGTATACCCATTTCGCGGCAGGCGCGAATGACACGCAGGGCGATCTCTCCACGGTTGGCGATTAAGATGGTGCGAAACATTGGCGATCTCCATGAAGGTGTGCGAACCTCCAGGTCTCCCTTCTTTAATATAGAATATCAATGGTGCTCAGGATACACTTCCCATCCATACAGCATAAGCATCTCACTTGCCGATCAGTTAGCAGCGTGGTAAATTTGGCGCATAGTACCTTGTCGTTGCGCCTTCCGACCCTATCAAGCGTGCCTCAGGATGCGGAGAAAAATACGCCTTGTGGAGCATGACAACTCATCTCTCTTGTAGTACTCTTACAGAAGCACAAAAGATAGAGAGGGTTTATCAACGTAATATATAAGGAACGAAGATATGCAATCAGGACGCAATGCTAATTTGTGGATATTCAATGCCAGGCGGCATGAGGGCGCTCGTCTGCGTCTGTTTTGCTTTCCTTCGGCTGGCGGGGGCGCTTCCATGTATGTTCCCTGGATCAACGCCTTTGCGCCGGATATGGAAGTCTATCCGGTGCAGTTGCCAGGGCGCGAGAATCGCATGAAAGAGCCTCCTTGCTCGCAATTTGATGGATTGATAGAGGAACTCTGCGAAGCTTTGCTGCCCTATTTTACTGCACCGAACCCCGTAGGGACCCGCTTTAGCGCGTCCTCGGGCGATTTATCGCCTTCCCCCGCGTCCAGCAAGCCATTCGCGTTCTTTGGTCACAGTATGGGAGCCTTGATCAGCTTTGGCTTGACGCATCGGTTGCTCAAGAAGGGCTATCCTTTGCCCGCGCACCTGTTGCTATCGGCGTATCGCGCCCCCCAGATCCCCAATCCCGAGTCGTTGCACACGCTGGCAGATGAGCCGCTCGTTCGCAAGATGATCGAGTTGAATGGGACGCAGCAAGGGGTGCTGGAAGATCCAGAGCTGCGGCGGTTGATCTTGCCACTGATGCGGGCAGATTTCTCCATTTGCGAAACCTATCATCATATCGCCAGCAAGCCGCTTGCCATTCCCATCACGGCCTTTGGTGGGCTAGAGGATACCAGGGCCGGGCGCGATGTGCTGGCGGCCTGGCGCGAACAGACCAGCAAACAGTTCCGCCTGCACCTGTTGCCTGGCGGCCATTTCTACTTTCGTACGACGCCGCAACCGCTCTGGCAGCTAGTAAAGCAGGAACTGCAACCGTTGCTAGAACGGTGATCTATCCTGGCTGGTAGTTATTGAGCCGTCAATAACTGCGCTGCCGATCATAGATGTTACGTAACGGTTCACCTTTACGAAAGAGCTTGAGATTGTTACAAAACACCGCTACAGCATGCTCTGCATAGCGTTTTGTCCACCCGGCAATATGGGGGCTGACAACAATTTTAGGATGCGTGAGAATGGGATGACCATCCGGCAAGGGTTCTTCTTCAACAACATCGAGCCCTGCTCCCCTGAGCCATCCTTGATCAAGAGCTTTAAGCAACATTTCCTGGTCAAGAACCGCGCCCCGGGAAATATTAATGAGGAAGGCATCTGGACGCATCGCACGCAATTCAGCTTCAGCAATGAGATGCCTTGTCAGGGCGGTTGATGGTACACAGATAACTACGAAATGAGCCTGACCAAGCATCGCATGGAGATTTTCCGCTACAAAAAACTGATCTACGTTGTAGTCACTTCCTCCATCTGGAATTGTGCGGCTGCTAGCCAGTACCCTGAGGCCAAGAGCCTTGCAGAGCTGTGCGACACGGCGACCAATGTTCCCCAGCCCAATAATGGCGACGGTTCGCCCAAAAAGTTCATAATCTAGCAGTTCGGACCATTCATCTCTGCGTGCCCAATGTCCTGCCTGTTGTAAAGCCAGTAGCTGAGGCCAATGACGGGTAAAAAGTAGCATCAGGCTTATCACATGCTCGCTGACCGCGATAGAGTGAGCGCCACTTACGGTAGTAATTAAAACATTACTTTCGATGATGTCGCTTCCATTAAGGAGATCTGCTCCTGCACTGAAGAGTTGCACCCAGCGAAGTTGAGGAGCCTGGCCTGTTCGTGGTGGAAAGCGAGAGCCAAAAAGAATATGAGCGTCTGGTAACTTTTGCCAGAATCGCTCTTTATCCATCTCTTTCCACACGCGTGCAGGGGCAGCCGCCTGCTCAATGGCTTCTAGGAGAGATGGATGCAGATTTACATTCGTAAGAATGTTCAGGGTCTCTTCCATGATGGGATATGCCTCTGGGTTAAGAAAATAATTGGACGAATCTATTAAAGGTGCTGTTATATACCAACTTTTGATAACTTGTTATTACTATAAATTATCTGCTGACTTTTGTCCAGGTAAAAACAGGGGTAAGAGAGTCGGCTCTACGTGCAAACCCACATAGCTTTTGACCAACGCCGACCCCTTCCAGGTATATAGTTGACTTTAAACGCCAATAAGTTGTGGCTTTCCCATGCTCTTTCGTGGCGAAAAGCACATGCTCTCTCTTTCCCTTGCATTTTGCAAGCGATTATGCAAGACTATACCGTAATAAGGGAAGACAAATGGAATGAGTAATTGTGTTACCCTTGCGTTGATAGCATTAAAAACAGGTAGAGCAGGCGGGCTCGCTCAAACGTCGAGCCAGCGATGGGCAGCGTTTATCTGGCTGCTACTTCCGACGAGAATCGCGGTCAGGTGATGGGTATGCGCGGCTCAGCCATCTCGCTTGTCATCATGTTCGGCCCGCTGGTGCAGGCGCTGGTGGGTCTCTGGATCACTCCGCAGATCACCTTCGCCATCGGCGTGACGCTCGCGCTCATCATGGCGCTGGTCGCCTTTCTCCTGCTGAAAAACAACTAACCAGACACCCGCATCATGTTCACGGATAGGGGCAATGCCTCGCGCTTGTCCCTTCACCCTAACTCCACGGACCCCCCTTGACCCCCGACGCGTGGTGGGGATAAATCGGGTCCCCACCACGGTTCCAAGCGTTTATACCAGGTTCTCCACTTCTTCCTCGGGCATGCTTTCGATCTCTTCCAGGATGGTGACCTCAATGAGCAATGCCAGTTCGGCCACGGTGGGAGCGTCGAAGAGGGCCGCCAATGGGAGATTAACCTGGAACGCCTGGCGTAAATGCCCCATCAACTGCGTCCCCATCAGCGAATGTCCCCCTAGCTCGAAGAAGTTATCGTGGATACCGATCTCTTCGATGCCCAGCAATCTGGTCCAGATCGCCGCGACCTCCTGTTCCACCTCGCTTTCGGGCGCGACATAGGGCGTGCCCAGGACCGGACGAGCATATCCTCCCTGAGATGATGCTTGCCGGTACCGTTTGAGCATCTCGATCAGCATCTCGATAGAGACATCCTTGATCCCTTCAACCACATCGGGCAAGTCCTGCGGCGATACGAGGACCTGTGGCAGGCGATAGGATAAGATGCGTTCGATAGCCTCCATGCCTTCTTCAAAGGTAATGCCATATTTGCGCCTGCGCTCATTGAAGAAAATCTGAGCCTCTTTAGGGAAATCTGCCAACCCAGCCGACCAGGCGTCCCATTGCCAGTGATTCCAGTTGATCGAGATCACCGGATAAGACGCTCTGGATTTCTTGAAGTGCGCGAAGGCATCCAGAAACGAATTGGCGGCACAATAATCAACCTCGCCCAGGCCGCCAGTCACGGCGCTGATAGACGAGAAGAGCAGCATGAAGTCAAGCTGGTGCTGACGTAAAGCCTGATCCAGGATCAGCGTGCCCTCTACTTTAGGAGCCAGGATTTTAGCTGCTATCGCGGGATCTTTGAGCTGGATCTGTCCCTCCGGTGGCAGCGCCGCGACATGAATCACGCCATGAAGCGCGCCGTATGTCTCGATTGTTTGCTCGATAACGTGGTGAACCTGATCCGCATCGGTAACATCGGCGGCAAAGACAAGGACGTCGGTCCCTTGCTCCTCAAGAGCCTGCACCTGGCGTATGCGCCGCGCAATCTCGGCATCCTCGCTATGTTGCGCTAATACTGCGCCCCAACTCTCGCGAGGGGGAAGCCCTGAGCGACTCGTTAAGACCAGGCGGGCGCGTACCCTCTGAGCGAGGTGGGCAGCTATGGCCTGACCGATGCCCCCCAATCCGCCCAGGATCAGATACGTCCCACCTTCACGCAGAGCCGGCGGCAGCGTCGCTCTCCCTTGCAAGCGGGCGGGCTCAAAAATTTGCGTCCAGCGGTGTGCGCCTCTGAAAGCAATCACCCTGTCAGAACTGCACACGCCGGCTTCGCAGACAAGTTGATCGATCAGCAGCTCTTCCTGCCAGCTTCCAGGCGGCGGCACGATTACATCGATGCTGCGGCAACTGACATGCGCATACTCCTGCGGAATGACGCGTATCGGGCCGAGCACGGTCGCTTTAGCAGGGCAGAGCTGATCGGTGCCCGTGACATCGTGCAAATGGTTGGAGACCAGCGAGATTTGACAATGTTCCACTCCCACGTTGCTCAATGTTTGCACCAGACTGATCAGACTATAGAAGCCGAGTTGCAGGATACGAGCAGTATACGCGCGCATATCCTGCTCCTGCTCTTCATCCGCAGAGACCGTCCAGAGGTGGAGGATGTGATCAGGCATATGACCGCTAGCCATTACCGCGCGCAAAAGGGCTGCGTAATCCTCTGGATTGCTCGGATGCACGCGATACGTGTCTTGATCGATCCTGGCAAAGCCATCTCCAGGCGTCACCATAACCACCGGCACAGCATAGCTTGCCAGCTTCTGCTTCATCCGTGTACCAAGTCCGCACTCATCAGCGAAGACGATCCAGCAGCGCTCATCCGCCGCGGTCAGGGTTTCCACAGGCTGGGATGGCAGCGTCTGCTTCCAGGAAGGAAGGTAGAACCAATCGGCCATATCGCCTTTGCGCTCCATCGTATTATTGATGAACGCCTCTATTTTTGAGCCCGCCTCCTCCGCCACAAAACGCATCTTTTTAGGCTCAATCCAGTAGCGTTGGCGCTCGAAAGGATAGGTGGGCAGGGGAATGCGCAAACGCCGCTCATCTTGCCACAAGCTCTGCCAGGGGACCACCGCACCCGCCAGCCACAGCTTGCCCAACATCGCCA
>Ga0209062_1000733_pt1 | contig 82444 bp, 80 predicted proteins | sample Coa_R2_2_FD_187158 | JGI IMG/M metagenome (GOLD analysis project Ga0209062, IMG submission 187158) | Surface soil microbial communities from Centralia Pennsylvania, which are recovering from an underground coalmine fire - Coalmine... | ecosystem: Environmental > Terrestrial > Soil > Unclassified... | reverse complement strand
CCGCTTCGGCCAGCGGCAGCTCGAAGCGATCCCGCAGCTTCATCATGTCCGGCGCGCCGAGTTTTTTCGCCTGATGCGCCGTGTTGCGCCCTTCCGCCGCCTCGCCCAGGCCGTAGCCTTTCACGGTTTTTGCCAGAATGACCGTTGGCTGGCCCGTGGTCTCTACGGCGCGTTTGTAGGCGTTGAAAACCTTCACCGGATCGTGGCCGCCACGGCGCAGCGCCCAGATCTCATCGTCGGTCATATTCTCCACCAGCTTGAGCAGCTCGGGATATTTGCCGAAAAATTCTTTGCGGATATAAGCGCCGTTCATGGCGCGGAAGGCTTGATATTCGCCATCCACGCATTCGTGCATCCGCTTGAGCAGAAGCCCGGTGGTGTCGCGCGCGAGCAACTCGTCCCAGCCGCCGCCCCAGATCACCTTCAGGACGTTCCACCCCGCTCCTCGAAATGCCGCCTCGAGCTCCTGAATAATATGACCGTTGCCGCGCACCGGACCGTCCAGGCGCTGAAGATTGCAGTTCACTACAAAAATCAGGTTGTCGAGCTTTTCGCGCGAGGCCAGCGTCAACGCCCCCAGCGATTCCGGCTCGTCGCACTCGCCGTCGCCCAGAAAGGCCCACACCTTTCGCGGAGAGCGCGGGATAATTTCGCGGTTCTCCAGATATTTGAGAAAGCGCGCCTGATAGATCGCGCAGATCGGGCCCAGGCCCATCGATACCGTGGGAAATTGCCAGAAATCCGGCATCAACCAGGGATGCGGATAAGATGACAATCCCGGCTCGTCGCGCAGCTCATGCCGGAAATTTTCAAGATGTTTTTCCGTCAGCCGTCCTTCCAGGAAGGCGCGGGCGTATACGCCGGGCGAGGCGTGACCCTGGAAATAAACGAAGTCGCCGGCCTGATCGCCATACGATCCGTGAAAGAAATGATTGAAGCCGACCTCGAACAGCGTCGCCGCCGACGCATACGTCGCCAGGTGACCACCGATGTTGGCGTCATATTTATTGGCGCGCACCACCATGGCGGTCGCGTTCCAGCGGATCAGGCTTTTGATGCGGCGCTCTAAGGCGCGGTCGCCCGGATATGCAACCTCTTCCTCCGGCGGAATGGTGTTGATATATGGCGTGTTCCAGCGCAACGGGGGCTGCACGCCGAGATTGGCGGCGTGTTCCATCAACCGTTCGAGCAGGTAATTGGCCCGGTCAGGCCCAACCTCGTCGATCACCTGGTCGAGCGCTTCGACCCACTCGGAAGTTTCCTGTGGATCAAGATCGTCGGGAGCTTGAACTTTGGCTTTCAGCATTGGGGGTAAACTCCAAGTTACCGCCATCGGGGGTGCGGGGCAACCGGTACGGGCCGCTGTTATCCTCAAACCGTATGGATCAGGAACAGTTGCGGGCGCTGCTCGATCAGGTGCGGAGCGGCGCTACCGGCGTCGATCAGGCCATCGAGCGGATGCGCCACCTGCCGTTTGAAGACATCGGCTTCGCCAAAGTCGATCATCATCGGGCATTGCGCCACGGGATACCGGAAGTGGTGTTCGGGTTGGGCAAGACGCCGGATCATATTTCGGCTATCGCTGCGGCGCTGCTGGCCCGGGCGAACAACGTTCTGATTACCCGGGCCACGCCGGAAGCCGCCGCGCGGCTCAAGCGCGAGCATCCGGAAGCCGAGCATTTCCCCATCTCCGGTGTGGTTCGCGTGTGGCGCGATCGAACGCTGCACGGCAAAGGGACCATCGCCGTAGTCTGCGCCGGCACCAGTGATCTGCCGGTGGCCGAAGAGGCCCAAATTACCGCCGAAACGATGGGCAACCAAGTGGAGTTGATTGCCGATATCGGCGTCGCCGGAATCCATCGGCTGATGCACAATCGCGACCGCCTGGCCGCGGCGCGCGTGGTGATCGTCTGCGCGGGAATGGAGGGCGCGCTGCCCAGCGTCGTCGGAGGCATGGTCGCCGCGCCGGTGATCGCGGTGCCGACCAGCATCGGATATGGCGCGAGCTTCCAGGGCCTGGCCGCGCTGCTGGGAATGCTGAATAGCTGCGCAAGCAATGTGACCGTGGTGAACATCGATAACGGCTTCGGCGCGGCCTACTCGGCCAGCCTGATCAATCGCTTATAGAATCGGCGCTCGCGGCGCTGGCGGATGGTTCGCTATTCTGTCTTATTCATGTCCCGATTGCTGGCGCTGGTTTCGATTCTTCTGCTCGCGCTCCCGGCGTTGGCCTGGGATGCCACGGGCCATAGTATTATCGCCGTCATTGCGTACGATCGACTGACCGGGAAAACCCGCGCTCGCGTCGATCAGTTGATTCGGGAGCATCCCGATTACGAAACCATCCTGACGCGCGGCGCCCCCGATGCTCCGGAGGCGCGCGCAAGGTACGCGTTTATGACCGCCGCGGTCTGGCCCGACATGATCAAAGGCGATCGCCGCTTCTGGGACGACACCCGGCAGAACGCCGTCCCAACCGCGCTGCTTCCGGGTTTTCCCGATATGCGCCGCCACACGAACTGGCACTACTATGACACCCCGTATGCTCCCGATGGCGCGCCGATCCAAATGCAGCCGCCGCCCAGCGCGCTCTCCGAATTGCCGCGCCTGATCCGTGAGCTCAACCGCGCTTCCGAACTGCAAAAGGTCTACGATCTGCCCTGGTTCGAACACATTGAAGGTGACGTGCATCAGCCGCTGCACTCCATCGGCCGATTCCTGCGGTCGGCGGAGGGAAGCGACCAGGGCGGCAATCGGGTATTCGTGATGCCCGGCCAGACGTTACATGCGTTCTGGGATTCGGCGTGCGGGCGCGAGAACTCCCTGGCCTATATTACGAAATTCGCGGCGGAAGCCGTTGCGGAAAATCCGGCTCCGCGAAGAATGGAAAAAAATCCTAGGAAATGGATCGAAGAAAGTGCGAAAATCGCCATCGCTCAGGTATACACATTCGGAAATGAGACCGGTTCGCGGGAACAGCCACTACGATTGCCGCAGTCTTATGTCGAAAACGCGCGGAGGGTGGCCAAGGCCCGAGTCGCCTTGGCGGGATACCGGCTCGCGGCTATGCTAAACGACCGGCTCAAGTGATTATCGTGAGAGCCACCCGCAGTAACAGCTCAATTTCTTGCGCGGGCGGCCGGAAATCGGCAGCGAACAGTACCAAAATCGCACGAAACGTTACCCAAGCTCTGTACAACCGGATCGAAGAAGTGTTACGATAGGGGTGTCCAGTTGTGGAACCTTAAGTGGTTTCACCGCGTCTCTTTCTCTAGGGAAGGGTTCGCTGACTGCCTGGCGAATCGCCCAAAAGTTCGGCGCGCTACGACCTCGCGGTTAGTGGTGAGCCGGCCGGTGAGTATCTTCCTCCGAGTACTCACCGGCTTTTTTCATTTCCGCCGGCTTGACTCACCTTGGCCGCGTGAGCGCGAACAAGATTCGTGACGGGATCAGCGGCGCAAGCGTTTCCGCAAATCTGGATTTCAGCGCTTTACGAAAAACCCCGGCGACTTCGAACGGCTTTCGTAAGCTTTGGCGGCATTGCGCCAGATAATCCGGAACCGGATCGCTGCGCGCGGCCGCGGCTCCGGCAAGCGATCCCGTTTTGACCGCCGCGACCAGCCCGGAGCCGGTAAATGGGTCGACGAAAGAGAGCGCGTCGCCCGCCCGATATGCCGTCGTATCCGAAAGGTGCTGTTTAAATTCCAGCGGTCCGGTGCTGAGCCAATCGAACCGGCGAGTTAGCGGTTTCACCCGCTCGGCGAGCGCGGGCGATTCAAGCAGCACGCGATCGAAATCGAAATCGAATGTTCGGAGCAGTTCTTCGGGCGCCAGCCCGCAAACGTTGGTGAATCCGTTCTCCACAGCGTTGATGCCCACATACGCTGAGCCGAAAAAGTAAAGTTCCACGGCATCGTCCGGCGGGCCTTCGAAATGAGCCTTGAATCCGAACAATCGGCCGCCGCGCGCGGTGGCGGCGACCTTCCGGCCGGAGGCGATGATCTGCGGAACGGAGGTTGTTTCGCGGGAGATTTTAGCGCCCGCCGCGATCGCCCGTTGAAGCAGTAAAGCATCGAACGCAGAACGACTTAGACCCCAGGCCGGCTCGGCCAGGGAAGCAGTTTTTTCGGCGGCGCCAAAATTCAGCTTCATGCGCCGGATGCGGGCCGGCGCGGCGCTCAGGAACGCCTGCCAGGCGCCGATCCGCGCCAGATCGGGCTCGATCTCCGGCGAAAAAAATTCGCCGCACACTTTGTGCCGCGGAAATTTCGATTTTTCAATCAGCATCACGCCGCATCCCAATTCCATTGCGGCGAGCGCGGCGGAGGCGCCGGCCGGGCCGCCTCCGAGGATCGTGATGGTTTTACACAAATTTGCTCCTCCCGGCGATTCCGCGCGGGCGTGAATTCCGGCGCACAACTCCGCTATTCTATTTTTGGTGTTTCGCGGGCATCATCGCAAAGCCCGGATTCTGTTCGGGCTATCCGATATCGCGCTGGTGGCGTTGGCCTTCGAGCTCGCCTATGCGACGCGCGTTCGCCTGGAACTCGCCAACGAGTTTTATCTCACCGAATCGGTGAAGGCGCTGCTGCTCGGCTGGTCGATGCTGACCTGGGTCGCGCTGGGATACTGGTGGGATCTTTATGATCGCATCGACTCCGCGCATCCGCGAGTGATTCTGCGCGACGCCTTCCGCCAATGTTTAATGGGTGCGGCGTCGCTGATTCTGTTTGAATATTCGCGGCGCATCGACCTGAGCCGGTTTTTCGTGGCGCTGTTTTCGGCCTACGCCTGGGTGTTGTTGTGCCTGTTCCGGCTGAACGCCGGGCGGATGCTGCGCGCGGTCCGGCGCGAGTTCGGATCGCCGCATTACGTCATGGTCGCGGGATTGGGCGGAGGCGCGCTGCGTCTGGGACGCGAGCTGGAGGCGGCGGCGGCCTACGGGCTCAGGCTCAGCGGTTTTTTAGCCGACGCGAACGATCCCGCCGTGAGCGAAGTCGAGCTGGACGCGAAATATCCGGTGTGGCCACTGGCGCAGCTCCCGGAGCTGCTGCGGCGGCAGGTGATCGATGAAATCATTTTCGCGGTGGACAGCCGGCGTCTGCCGGAGTTGGAAGAAGTATTTCTGTTGTGCGATGAAGAAGGCGTGAGCACGCGCGTCGCCATCGATTTTTTTCCGCACGTGAACAGCGAAATTTATCTGGACCGGCTCGGCGCGCTGCCGCTGCTGACGTTTTCGGCTACGCCGCACGACGAGATCCGGTTGCTAGTGAAGCGCGTGACCGATATTGTTCTGGCAGGCGCGGCGCTGATCATTTTGTTTCCGGCGATGCTGGCCATCGCGCTGGTGATCCGCCTCACGTCGCCGGGCCCCGCGATTTTCCGCCAGGTCCGCTGCGGATTGAACGGGCGAAAATTCGTTTTTTACAAATTCCGCTCCATGCGCGAAAACGCGCACGAGATGCGCGAGCAGCTTCGGCATTTAAGCCAGCGCGAGCTGGCTCTGAAGATTCCCAACGATCCGCGGCTGACGCCGGTCGGCCGCTTCCTGCGCAAATTTTCCATCGACGAATGGCCGCAGTTGTGGAACGTGTTGAAGGGCGATATGTCGCTGGTGGGTCCAAGGCCGGCGGTGCCGGAAGAAGTCGAGCAGTACAAGGGATGGCAGCGGCGGAGGCTGCGAATGCGTCCCGGTCTGACGTGCCTGTGGGCGGTGAACGGCCGCGATGCGGTGGATTTTGAGACGTGGATGAAGCTCGATATGCAATATATCGATAGCTGGTCGCTGGCGCTCGATTGGAAAATTATTCTGCGCACGATCCCGCAGGTGCTGACCGGCCGCGGCGCCAATTGAGCGTATGGAACACGCTACACTGAATTTTCTATGCATCTTGTTCCCACCCATGATGAAGTGGTCGACCTGCTGCGCCGCACCGGCGGATTGCGCGAAGGGCATTTCCAGTACGTCAACGGGCTGCACGCCAACGAATATCTGCAAGTCGCGCTGACCATGCGCTATTACGAGGTGGCCAAGATCTTAAGCGTCGGGCTCAGCCGCCAGTTACGCGCCAATTCCGAAATTCGCGCGATGATTCCGGAGCTTTCGATCGTCGCGCCGGCGACTGGAGGGTTGCCCGTCGCCTACGGCGTCTGCGAGGCGCTGCGCGCTCACCAGGTTTATTGGGCCGAGCGCGAAAACTCTAACGAGCCGCAGCGATTCCGCCAGTATCTGGAAGTAAAAAAAGGCGAGAAGGTGCTGCTGGTGGACGATATTCTTCGCACCGGCCAGAAATTGACGGAGCTGAAAAAGCTGGTGGAGGATTGCGGCGGAGAAGTGGTCGGGCTCGCCGTGGTGATTTACCAGCCCAATCCGACCACCCCAAGCTTCGATCCCCTGCCGTTTTATTATCTGGCGAAGCTCGACGCGACCTACTACAAAGACGCCTCGTCTTGTGATCTGTGCAAGGCCGGAGTGCCGATCCAAAAAGTGTGGCTGTGAGGCGTTAGTCACAGCCGCGCGAATGCGATAATTCCCGCGCGATCCGGATTTTAGGTTCTTTGCGGGCACACCGGCGCCAGGCGGGTCCTATGCTCGTCGCATCATGTGGACCGACGATCTTGGGACGCTGGGATATTTCGCGCGGGGCGGCGATCCGGCGCGGGCGATGATGCGGTTTGAGCGGCGCGCGCTGAGCTCGTATCGGAAAACAGTTTCCGGGGAATCTGTTTGGGAGACTCCGGTCTATGCGGGACCAGCCGATGGGCTGGCGCATCCGGAAGCGCTCGAGGAAATCGCGCGCTGGCTGAAGATGGGCTATCGCGCGCCGCTCGGATATTTCGCGCTGGCGGAAATCGAGAATTGCGGGCGCTTGCGCCAGGACGTGGCGGCGGCATGGCTGGCGCTGATGCCGAAAATCGAGGCGCTCGGCGGATCGATCGGCGGGCCTTATGGCGATACCAAGCGCCCGCTGATGAAAACCATTTCCCCGGGCGCGAGCAGATTCAGCTTCCACATCTGCGGCCGCGCGATCGACTTGAATCAAGCCCATCGCAGCTATTTTCCAGCGCGTGAAACGCAGGGCGCGCGGACGCTGTGGCGGATCTGGTGCCGCTGCCTGGATCAATCCGGCGCGCAGGGCTCGCGCATCGATGGCGTCGAATATTACAATTTCGCCGAGCATTGCGACGCGCCGCTGCCGGCCGGTTATTACGTCGATCTGACCGCGGCGATTGAGGAATCCGGCTTATTCGAGCGAATTCCCGCGCAAAACGGCTGGCAGCGCGAATATCAGGCCAGCGAGTGGTGGCATTTCCAGTGGGTTCCGGAAAAACAGAAAACATTTCAGGACGAGTGCGAGCTGATCGGAATCGGCGAGGCCGAATTGCGCAAAGCGGGATATTCCGAGCCGGATCTGGACCATCCGCCGGGCTAAGATAAGGTTTGATTCACCGACGCGCGTTCCTTTTGACTCCCCTGGCGCTGCTGGCGGCCGAGCGCAGGCCGAACGTCGTACTCATCGTGGCGCGCGGGTGGCGCGGAGTTTCGACGCCGTGGTCGAACGACCGGAATCTCCACGCGCCGAATCTGGCGAAATTCGCCGCGGGCGCGATGGTGTTCACGCGGGCGTATTCGGCGTCGCCGAGCCCGGGTCCCGGCCGGTCGGCGATCCTCACCGGAAGATTCCCGCACGTGAATGGATCCATTCGCGACAGCGTGCCGCTGGCCAAAGGCGAGGTGACGCTGGGCGCGGCGCTAGCCGACGGCGGCTACAACGCGGTCCAAGGAATCGAGGCGATGGTGAAGGCGCGGGCGCCGTTCTATGCGGAGCTTTTGCTGGATGCGCCCGGCAATCCGAAATCTGCCGGCGCCGCTGCGATCGAGATCCGGCCGAATGTTCCGGCGGAGTTTAAAAACGCGCGGGAAAATTTGGCGGCGTATTATGGCCGTCTTGCCGATCTCGATGACCAGCTCGGAAAGGCGCTGGCGGCGGCGCCTGAAGGCGGGCTGGTTGTGTTCACTTCCGATAGCGGAGCGCAAATCGGCTCGCATGGGATCGCCGGCAATGATTTGCCCTTCGAGGAATCGGCACGGGTGCCGCTGGCGATTCGTTTTCCGGGCGTGATTGCCGCGGGCGCAAGCGACGCGCTGGTGTCCGGCGTGGATCTGGCGCCGACGATCCTGGCGCTGTGCGGAGAAACGCCGTTTGAGGGCATTCAGGGACGCGATCTTTCCGCGCTGGCGCGCGGCGGAGACGGCCAACGGCCGGAATGGGTGCTCGCGGAAGGAAAGATCGGAACGCCGGACGAATGGCGGATGCTGGTTCAGGGGATGGATAAGATTACGGTGGATGCTCGCGGCGAGGTGCTGGGCCTGTACAATCTGGCGGCGGATCCCTACGAGATGAGCAATCGCGCCCAGGATCCCTCGCAGCAGTTGAAGCTCGACGAGCTATCGGCGGTGATTCGCGCGGCGCGCTCGCAGTTGCTGGATTTCCGCCGGCGGTACTGACGCTGCGGAATTTTTGCGCAGTTAGAACCCTGCGCGGGATGAGGCGGCCCGCCCTCCACATATGACAGCGGAGGGCGGGCTTTTAGGCCGGCGGCCCGCCTGGCTCTGGAATGGAACTGGAGGGTAGATACCCGTCCGGGCCCGGACGTTTCAATTCCCGCGGAAAAGACGGATCACTTCCTGGCAGGCGATGTAAATGTTGACGAACCCCAGGCCAGTCAGCGCGCCGCGGAAATACGGATCATCCCAAACGCTTTGCAGCATCGGGACCACGGAGTTGAAGTAATTCAGGTCCCAGGTGTCGTCCATCCAGGGGAAGATCACCAGAAACAGGCCGATCTCGAAGGTAAAGACGACAAAACAGATCCGCAGCAGGCGCTTCTGCCATTTGCGAGCGGCTTTCGGCGGTTCCTCGGAGACCACATCGGGAGGCGAAAATTGCGGGATGTTCTCCGGGCTCAAGGACATGCAAACAGCTCACGTTGTTCCGGCGCGGGTTCGGGATACCCCGTCCAGACAGGATATCGGCTCACGGCGCGGACCGGCTCGAAACTGAAGCGGTGCAAAGTGGTGGGACCCAGGCGGCTCAGCGCGGCGAGGTGATCCGGCGTCGCATACCCCTTGTTGCTCTTCAAATTGTACTCGGGAAAGACTTCATCCCAGGCTCTGAGCGCCGCGTCGCGGTGGACCTTGGCCAGAATCGACGCGGCGGCGATGGAAAAGCAGAGCGCATCGCCGTGAATCAACGACTTCTGCGCGACGGAAACTTCAAGCGTGACGGCGTCGAGCAGCAGATAATCGCATTGCGCCCGCAGCGCATCGAGCGCGCGCCGCATGGCCAGCAGCGAAGCCTGGTAAATATTGATGCGATCGATTTCGAACGCATCGGCCCCGCCGACAGCCCAGGCCGCGGCCCGCTCGCGAATACGCCCGGCCAGCAATTCGCGCCGCTCCGGCTCCAGCGCCTTGCTGTCGTCCAGACCGCGCACCGGCCGATCCGGATCGAGCACGACGGCCGCTGCCAGGACCGGTCCAAACAGCGATCCTCGCCCGGCCTCGTCGAGTCCGGCGATGACCCTGTAGCCTTGCTTGCGGGCGGCGCGCTCGTAGTAGCTGGTGGGCATTCTCAGGCTCGAAGAATTCTTACGCCGCGTGCTGTGGCAAGGTTCCACACTACTCGCGCTCGCGCAGGCGGGCGGCCTTGCCTTTCAGCTCGCGAAGATAGTAGAGCTTGGCGCGCCGGACGCGGCCCGTTCGAACCACGTCGATGTGATCGATCACCGGGGCGTGCACCGGGAAGATGCGCTCGACGCCCTGGCCGAAGCTGATCTTTCGGACGGTAATGGTCTCGCCCATGCCGGTGTTGTGGCGGGCGATTACCGTGCCCTCGAAGGCTTGCAGGCGCTCTTTATCGCCTTCCTTGATCTTGACGTGCACGCGAATGGTGTCGCCGGGGCGAAACTCGGGATGGTTCGCCTTCTTGTGCTTGTTGACGGCTTTGGTCAGTACCGCGTTATTCATTTCAGTTCCCTTTCTAATAGATCTGGTCGAAGCCGCGCCGTCTTGCGCCGCGCCGCTTCGTTTCTCCATCGCCGGATCTCTTCGTGGTTTCCGCCCACGAGCACCTCCGGCACTTTCCAGCCGCGAAAATCCGCCGGCCGCGTCCACTGCGGGCAATCGAGCAGGCCGTTCTCGAACGATTCCACCGCTGCGGAGCACTCATTGCCCAGCACGCCCGCGCCGAGCCGCGCCACCGCGTCCACCACCACCGCCGCCGCCAGCTCGCCCCCGCTTAAAACATAATCGCCGATCGAGATTTCGTCGTCAGCCAAATGCTCGGCGACGCGCTCATCCACGCCTTCGTAGCGGCCGCAGATGAGCAGCAGCTCCTCCAGCGCGGAATATTCGCGCGCCATCGCCTGGTTGAATTTGCGGCCCTGCGCGGAAAGCAACGCGACGCGCTGCTTGGCGTTTCGAATTGGCCAGATCGCTTCCACGGCTTCAAAGATCGGCTCCGGCTTCAGCAGCATTCCTTCGCCGCCGCCGAAAGGCCGGTCATCGACCGTGCGATGACGGTCATGAGTCCAGTTTCGCAGATCGTGGATACAAATTTCGACCAGCCCCGCCTGGCGGGCGCGCTGGAGCACGCCGTGCTCGAACGGCCCGCGAAAAAATTCCGGGAAGATGGTCAGGACGTGAAACTTCATTTTCCATGCAAAACGGGCGTTTTTGCGGCCCGCAAGCGGCGATTTGTTACAAATCCAGCAAGCCTTCCGGCGGATCGATGCGAATCGTTTTCGCCGCCACATCGATTTCGCGGCAGATCGCGCGCGCGAAGGGAATCAAAATTTCGCGCCCGCCGCCGGTTGCCACGCGCAGCAGCGGCGCGCCGCCGTAATCCTCGACGCCGGTCACAGTGCCGATTTCGGATGCGGCCAGAATCCGGCAGCCGATCAGGTCGGCGTGGGAAAATTCGCCTTCATCCGGCGCGGCGCGCTCCGGCTCCGGGACCAGGATATCGGCGCCGGACCAGGGTTCCGCGTCGCCAATCGAATCGATCCCTGAGAATTTCAGCACCGGCCGGCCACCGTGATACCAGACCTGATCCAGACGGGCGAGCAAGCGACGCTCTCCGAGCTCGAGCACAACATTGTCCAGCTTTTCCGCCCTGCCAGGATGCGAGCTATAAATTTCCGCGAGAAATTCGCCGCGCCTGCCGCGTGGGCGAAGCAATTTGCCGACCGCGATTTCTATTCCAAAATCTCCAGCGTGAACCGCCGGTTCAGCTTCATCCCCGCCGCTCCAAGCAGCGTGCGAATCGACCGGGCGGTGCGTCCCTGCTTGCCGATCACTTTACCTAAATCGCTCGGCGCGACGCGCAGTTCGAGAACCGTGACCTGTTCGCCTTCCACCTCGCGAACCGATACTTCCTCGGGAATGTCCACCAGCGCCCTGGCGATTTCGGTCACCAAATCTTTCACCCGTTTTCACCCTCCTGTTGCGTCGATTGTACCAAGGAAAGGCTAAGCGGCGGGCGCCGGATTGGACTTAAGAAGACGGGCGACCGTGTCAGAAGGACGTGCGCCGTTTTTGATCCAGTGCGCGATGCGCTCGTGATTCAGGTTCACCGCGGCGGGTTTCGCCACGGGATTGTAGGTCCCCACCACTTCCACCGAGCGGCTGTCGCGCGCCCGTTCCTTTTCGATCACCACCACGCGATAGGCCGGCTTCTTTTTTCCGCCGAATCGCGCCAAACGAATCATCAGCATTCTCTTAAACTCCTGGGCCGGCCAGCGGCCGCTTCTTTTATTGTGGTCCAAATCCCATGGGCAACTTCAATTTTCCCAGACGTTTTCCGAGAAAACCTCCGCCCCCGGTAAAGCTCTTCATCATCTTGCGCGCCTGCGAATACTGCTTGAGCAGATTATTGACTTCCTGCACGGTGGTCCCCGATCCCCGGGCAATGCGCCGGCGCCTCGCGCCGTTGATGATCATGTGATTGGCGCGCTCCTTGGGGGTCATCGAGTCGATGATGGCGACCAGACGGGTGATCTCCTTTTCATCGACCTTCATGTTCTTCAGGTCCTTGATCGGTCCGATCTGCGGCATCATGCCGATGAGCGATTCAAGCGGCCCCAGCTTTCGCAACTGGCGGATCTGGTCGCGAAAATCGCTGAGCGTGAAATCGTCCTCGAGCAGCTTTCGCTGCATCTCCTCGGCTTGCTTCTGATCGATCGTCTCCTCGACCTTTTCGATCAGGCTGAGCACGTCGCCCATGCCGAGAATGCGCTGCGCGACGCGATCGGGATAAAACGGCTCGAGCGCATCCGGTTTTTCGCCGACGCCGACGAACTTCAGCGGCTGGCCGGTGACGGCGCGAATCGAGAGCGCGGCGCCGCCGCGCGCGTCGCCGTCCATCTTGGTGAGAATGGCGCCGGTGATGCCCAGCCGTTTATTGAATTCGTCCGCCGATTTCACCGCGTCCTGGCCGGTCATCGCGTCGGCGACGAACAGAATTTCGGCCGGATTGAGCAGTTGCTTGAGTTCGCTCAGCTCGGTCATCAGTTCGTCGTCGATGTGCAGGCGCCCGGCGGTATCGACCAACAGAACATCGCGTCCGGTCTGCGTCGCTTCTTTCCGCGCGGACCGGGCCAGATCGGCCGGTTTGGTTTCTTCCGGCGTTCCCTCGTAAATGGGCAGCTTGAGATCGCGCGCCAGCACGCTCAATTGCTTGCGGGCCGCGGGACGATAGACGTCCACGGAAACCATCATCGGCGAGCTGCCGTTTTTGGAAAGCCATCGCGCCAGCTTCGCGGTGGAGGTCGTTTTCCCGGAGCCTTGCAGGCCCACGATCATGATGACGCTGGGCGGTTCATTGGCGGTGCGCAGCTTGGCCTGATGCTGGCCGAGCATCCTGACCATTTCGTCGCGCACGATCTTGACCACCTGCTGGCTGGGGGAGAGCGCGGTGAGCACTTCGGCGCCCATCGCCTTTTCCTTGACGGCCTCGATAAATTGCTTGGCGACGCGGAAATGGACGTCGGCCTCGAGCAGCGCCAGACGGATTTCGCGCAGCGCCGACTCCATATTCTCGGCCGTCAATTTTCCTTCTCCGCGCAGATTCTTGAAGACGCGCTGGAGTTTGTCGCTTAAATTCTCAAACATGATTCGCCCGTCGTTATCAAGTGTGGACGGCAGATGCCTGCGGTGGGCAGTTGCCTTTTTATTTTAGCGCAGACAACATCTTCTCGTAATTGGCGTACGTTCCGATCCAGAACCAGTAGCCAGAACCAGTAGAATGTGTCGCCGCGGCCGCGCCAGGGCACGGTAAGGAGTCGGTGACTCTGTAGCGTATCTGCCCTGGAGTCGCGTTCCAGGCGGATTTCCTTCAGCGCGGATCGAGTGGGCGGAATTGCCCTCCGTCGATCTCGGCGTCGACGCGCTCGATTAGTTTTGCGCCGCGGCCGCCGGGAGAAAAGTCCCGCTCCATTTGCGCGTCCCAGCGACCCGCAAGCCATTCTTCCAACTCGATCTGGCCCTGCTCAGGTAACGCCAGTATCGCGTCTTGGATTGCCTGGACGGTCATATGTGCATTTATCGCTGTTTCAGGCAGGCTTGAGGCAACTTCCCGGCGTGGAAGTATACTGTATCCATGATTTGGGCACGCCTGCTGATTCTTCTCGCCCCGTTTGCGGCCGCGCAGTCGCTCGATTTTGAGGTTTATCGAACCAAAGTCGAGCCTATTTTTTTGAAGAAGCGGCCGACGCATGCCCGGTGCGTCGCCTGTCACGTGGAGGCGAACACCGCCTTCAGGCTCCAGCCGCTGCCGGAAGACGCCAAGGGCTGGAGCGAAGAGGCGTCGCGGAAGAATTTCGCGGTGGTTTCGAATCTGGTCGTGCCCGGCGATCCGGACAAGAGCCGGTTATTGCATCATCCGCTGGCCCATGAGGCCGGGGGCGACGTGTTTCACGGCGGCGGCCGTCAGTTCCGTTCAAAGGACGATCCGGACTACAGGACCATTGCAGACTGGATCCGCGCGGCGAAGCCGTCAAATTAAGGCGTAACGACCGTTCCATTGCGCTTGGGAACTTCGCCAACCGGAACGCGCGCGATCTCTTTGCGCGACGCCGTATCGATCACCGACACCGAGTTTGATCCGGAATTGGCGACGTAAATCCGCTTGCCGTCCGGCGTGAACGTCACCCAATCCGGCACTTCGCCCGTTTTTACGTAGCCGAGCACCTTCAGATCCGGCAGCGAATAAACGAAAATTCCGTTGTTGGGCGAGCTGTTCACCCACAGCTCCTTTCCTCCGGGCATCACGCCGATTCCGTGCGAGGGCGCGCCGCCTTCGGCGTGGCCCCCGCCGGGTTCGCTGGGATTTCTCACGCGCCGCTCTTCTTCGTGCGTCGCGAAATTCAGAACGGCGAATCCGTCGAAGCCGGAAAGCTGGACGAAGAGGCGACGCGTCGAGCCATCGGGGTTCTGCTCAAAGGCGATCGGGCGCACGCCGAGGTCGAACGGCTTTTCCCAGGCGATCTCCAGCGTGTTGGGATCGATCACGGTCAGCATCTTACCGACGATCGATCCGGCGATAACCCATTTCCCGTCGGGCGTCACATAAGTGTTATGCACGCCGCCTTTGGTGCGGATCGTTTTGACGAGAGTCATATTGGCGGCGTCGATCACGTCAACGGCGCCCGGCTGGGTGACGATCGCCACGAAGACGTGCTTGCCATCCTTTGATATGGAGATGTTGTTGGGATGGCCGCTCAGGGGCGCTTTGCCGAGCAGCTTGCCGGTCCGGGCATCCGTCGCCCACAGCGTTTTCTCCGCTTCGCAACTGATATAGGCGCGCGTGCCATCCGGCGAAAAGGCGACCCCGTGCGGCACCTCGATATCTTTCACCTTGAGGACGATCTTGTTGCTCGCCGAGTCGATCACGTCGACTTCATCGCCGGCGCTGTTGGTTTGCCAGACGCGGACCGAACCCGCCACCAACGGAAGCGAAAGGAGGAGCAGTCTCGGGATCATAGCCCATATCCTATCGCGTTCTGAATCCTGGCGTGAGTATAAGAGGAACCATCGAGCGCCGGATGACTTATCCCCGCGCCTTCAAAAACGCGAGCACCTCTTTTTCATCCGTCGACCGGCCCGGCAGCTTCGCGATCACGTTCCCGTCGCCGTCGAGAATCGCATAGTAGGGAATCGCCACGGTCTGGAACTTCTCGTCTTCGAGCTTTTGGAACTCCTCGGATGCCTTGTCGGTGCCGTCGGTATAGAGCTCCACCAAGATCAGATCCTTCATCGCCTCGGCGATCTCCGGACGCGGCCACATGTTGGCCTTCATCCAATGGCAGTTCGTGCAGGCGTATCCGGTGAAGGCGACCAGCACTCGTTTATTTTCCTGCTTGGCCTGCGCCAGCGCTTCTTTGTACTGGTTCTTCATCCATTTCAGACCGCCTTCGGCTTGCGCTCCGGCGCCGTTCGCCTCGGGCGGGATAAACGCATCCAGATCGCCCAGCGGCGCGCCGAACATTCCCGGCAGCAGGCTAACGGCGAAAATCAAAATGGCGCTGGCCACCAGCAGGCGCGGCACGCCCAGATGTTCGCCGGGCTCGACGCCCTCCAGCCGCAGCAATCCCAATAGATAAAGACCGGCCATCGCAAACAGGACAAACCAGGCAGCCAGGAATCGCTCGCGCGTGAGCCAATTGATTTGCAGCACCAGATCAACGTTACTCAGATATTTCAGCATGAACGCGAGTACGGCGAATCCCATCACTACCTTCACTCGCGCCAGCCATCCCCCGCTTTTCGGAAGCTTCTTCAAGTACGACGGAAAGGCCGCCAGGAAAAAGAACGGCAGCGCCAGTCCGGTGGCGAAGCTGGCCATTCCCAGCACCGGTTGCGCTCCTTTTTGCTGCACCGATGCGAACAGAATCGTGCCCAGGAACGGTCCGATGCAGGCAAACGAAGTGAGCGTAAACGTCACGCCCATCAGCAGCGTTCCCAGATATCCGCCGCGGCGCGATGCCGAATCGAGTTTGGTCAAAAGGCCGGAAGGCAGCGTAATTTCGAACGCGCCGAGCAGGCTCAAGGCGAAAACTCCGAACACCAGCGCGATGAATCCGTTCACCCACGGATTCGATCCGAGCTGCACGACGCCGAAAGGCCCCGCGGCCGCGGCGACGCCGAAGCCCAGCGAACAGAACAGCACCACGATCCCGAGCGAAAATACCAGAGCCTGCGCAATCCCGCCGCGCTGGTTCAGGAAAAAGGAAACCGTGATCGGGATCATTGGAAAGACGCACGGCGTAAAGATGGTCGCAAGTCCGAATCCGAATGCCGTCAACAGAAAAGCCCACAAGCTGTCGTTGGTGGGTTGAACCGTCGTCACCTGCGCCGGCGCGGGCGCGCCGGGACCAACCTCTGTATATCCGCCCGGAACCGTAAAGGCCGCCGGAGCCGGCGCCGCCGGGTCCACCGTCAAAGTAAATGACGTCGTTTTCGTGCGGGGCGGCAGGCACTGCTTGTCGTCGCAGCTCTGATATCGTACCTGCGCCGTCAGATTCACCGGACCGGGGGCGGCATCCTTTTTCAACGCCGCGACGATCCAAAAAACGGCTTCGTTCTGAAATGTTTCGGTATCTAAATTGAAATTCGGATCGAATTTTCGCTCCGGCTTCGGCTGGTAAAGTTTGTAGCTCTCCACCGCCGGGCTGTCTTCGAGTTTCGCCGTTGTCGGAATCGGACCGCCGGGCGGGGTCGTCAGCGAATAAAGATGCCAGCCTGGGTCAAGTTTCGCGGTCAGCCTGAATGCGACGCTCGCTCCAGCGGGAGCTTTGGCCGGATCCGCGGAAAGCTGCCACTGCACCGGATCGAGCCTGGCGGCGGAAACGGAGGATAGAACACCGAGGCCGATAACCAGGAGTCTGGCTGCTGAAATCCGGCTTCCGGCTTTTCGGTTCATTTTCCGGCAACGCGCGATGCGGCGGCGCCATCGAGCTCCGCCGCGATCTTCTCGTTAATCTTGCCTTCGGCGAACTCGGCCGCCACGCGGATCGCGTTTTTGATCGCGTTGGCATTGGAACGGCCGTGGCAAATAATATTCACGCCCTTAACTCCGAGCAGCGGCGCGCCGCCGTACTCAGAATAATCGACGCGCTTGCGGAAATCGCGATAGGCCGCGCGCGAAAGAACATAGCCGATTTTTCGCGTTACCGTCTTGGCCAGCGATTCCTGAAGCATGTTCTTGATCATCTCGACCAGCCCTTCGGAAACTTTCAGCGCGACGTTTCCGATGAAGCCGTCGCACACCACAACGTCGACAATTCCAGTATAAATATCCCGTCCTTCGACGTTTCCGGTGAAATGGACCGGTAAAGCCTTCAGCAGGGGGGTGGCGGCGCGGGTCAATTCGTTGCCTTTATGTTCCTCCTCGCCGATCGAGAGCAGGCCGATTTTGGGACGCGGATTTTTGAAAATAATGCGCGCGTAAATCTCGCCCATGACGGCGAACTGCGCCAGCATTTCCGCCGTCGAATCCACATTGGCGCCAACGTCCACCACCACCACGGGTTTTCCGATCAGCGTGGGGAAGGCCGAGGCCAGCGCCGGGCGATCGACGCCCCGGATCATGCCCTGCACCATCTTCGCCGTGGCCATGCAGGCCCCGGTATTTCCCGCCGAGACTACGCCCTGCACTTCGCCATCGCGCTGTAGCCGGCAGGCCACGCGAATCGAGGAATCTTTTTTTCCGCGAAACGATTTGGCGGCGGAATCCTCCATGGTCACCACTTCGGAGGCGTGATGGATACGGATCGGGAGGTCTTGCGCCGAGGGATGGGTGGCCAGTTCCCGTTTGAGCACGTCCTCGCGTCCCACCAGAACCACGTTGACGTTCAGCGACGACGCCGCTCGGATTGCGCCTTCAACTTCGGATTTGGGGGCGTGATCGCCGCCCATTGCGTCGACCGCGATCGTGGTCATGAGAGCAGAACCGGCTACTCTTCGGCGACTTCGATCACCTCTCGACCTTTATATTTTCCGCAGTGAGGGCAGACGCGATGAGGCAGCTTTGGCTCATGACAGTTGGGGCACTCGGCCAGGATCGAGCGGCGCAGGGCGTCATGAGTACGCCGCGCCGAGGTTCGGCGCTTGGAATGACGTCGTTTTGGATTGGGCATGAAAACTCCTTTTGGGAGCGGGAAGTGGCGAATGGCCAGTGGGATTTGCGCCCACTACCCACTCCCCACTACCCACTCCCCAAATTCTTCAGCGCCTCCCAGCGGTCATCGACAGCCTCCGCGTGGCAGCCGCATTCTTTCTGATTCCGGTTCTGCCCGCAGACCGGGCAGATTCCCTTGCAAACTTCGCTGCAAATGCGCTGCATCGGCAGCGCCAGCAGAACGTACTCGCGAAGAACATCTTCGAGCGCGATTCCTTCGCCGTCGTAAAATCCCATCTCCAGTTCGCTCTGGTCGATGGCCACCTCTTCGCCGTAACCTTCGGCGACCGGACGGTAATACAACTCAAAACCCGAATCGATCGGGAAATCCGCGCTTTCCAGGCAGCGGTCGCAATCGGCCTGCATGCGCACCGAAACGTGCCCTTGAACGCGAATTTCGCCCAGCGAGCCGGTCACCAGTTCCACGGTTCCGGCGGCCTTCAAATCACCGGCCTGCCGAAGTTTCGGATCTAAATACTCGATCTTACCCGCGGGATAATCCACGTCGAACCGGCCGGCGCGAACCTCCAGATCCCGAACGTGAAAAAACATAATACACCCAACAACTTCGGCCTGAAACGCGCCGCTTTTGCCCGCCTGGAGAAATCTCCGACTGCGTTTAAAAAATCAGTATAACAACTTCAGAATGCGGAATCTACGACCGGGGCGGCGCGCCCGCGGGATCGTGCCATTCCGTCCAAACTCCTGATTTGCCGAACGATCGACCGTGATTGAAGGATCGGCGTCGTGTGGGCGGCAGGGTTACTCTGAAATGGTGGCTTCCCCGGTGAACACGGCCGTGGCCGAAACCGGCCGCGCTGAAATTCGCGCGATTCTGCGGCTGGCCGCGCCGCTGGTTCTGGCCGAAATCGGCTGGATGATGATGGGCGTGGTCGATACCGTGATGGTCGGCCGCGTCGGCGCGAACGCGATCGGCGCGATCAGCATCGCCACCTCGCTTTTCTATAACATCGGCATCTTCGCCGGAGGATTGCTGTTCGGCCTGGATACGCTGGTTTCGCGCGCCTTCGGCTCAGGCGACCCCGAAGAGTGCCGGAGTTGGGCGATCCAGGGATTGTGGCTGGCGCTCATGCTGATCCTGCCGGTGATGGGCGTTGTCGAGGCGATCATCCCATTGCTGGGGCGCATGGGGATCGATCGCGGCGTGCTCGCCGATGCGCAGCCGTACATGCGCGCGATCAATTGGAGCGCCGCGCCGCTGCTGATTTTCTTCGCCCTGCGCCGCTACCTGCAAGGTCAGCACGTGGTGCGGCCGATTATGTTTTCGCTGGTCACCGCAAATCTGGTGAACATTTTCGGCAACTGGATATTCGTGTTCGGGAATCTGGGCGCGCCGAAATTGGGCGCCGTCGGCTCGGGATGGTCCACCTGCATTTCCCGCGTGTACATGATGGCGGTGCTGGCCTATGCCGCCTGGCGCCACGATCCCGGATTGCTAAAGCGCCCATGGCGTCCGGATCCGAAGCGCATTGCCGCGCTGATGGATCTCGGCCTGCCCGCCGCCGCGCAGATGGGATTTGAAATCGCGGTTTTCTCGACGGTAACGGTGCTGATCGGCCGGCTCAACGCCACGGCTCTCGCAGGCCATCAGATCGCGCTGGCGACGATCAGCACAACGTTTATGGCGCCGCTGGGTATCAGCGCGGCGGCGGCGGTTCGCGTGGGCACGGCAATCGGACGAGGCGATCCTCGATCGGCCGCGCGCGCCGGATGGACCGCGCTGGCCATGGGAGGCGGGGTAATGGCGTGCTCGGCCCTGGCGCTGCTGCTCGCGCCGCGGCTGATCGCGGAGCTGTTCACGCCGGAAGCGCCGATCATCGCCGCCGGAGTAACGCTGCTGCGCATCGCGGCCTTCTTTCAGTTGTTCGACGGCTTGCAGGTGGTCGCCACCGGAGCGCTGCGCGGGGCCGGCGACACGCGCACTCCGATGATCTGCCACTTTACCGGCTATTGGGTGATCGGGCTGCCGCTGGGAGCGGTGCTGGCGTTTCCTTACAAGCTCGGCGCGCCCGGACTGTGGATGGGATTGTCCACCGCGCTGATTCTGATCGGCAGCGTGTTGGTCCTGGTCTGGCGAAGAACCGTCCGGAGGTTATCCGTATCGCAAACCGCAGAGTAAGCCGCGAAAATCAAGGCGTACGGACCCGGCAAACGGCCGGGCGCGGATTTGGCGCGCGGAAGCGGATGCGTAACGTAAGCTCTTTTGCGAAAATCGGAGGGCGTGGCGTGCCTCATCCTCATTTTGATCTTCGCGTTCCCGCGCGTTGCGCTGGCGCTGCTGTTTTTCTTCTCGAATTACCTTCAGCACGCCTATCACGGGATAATTATCCCCATCCTGGGTTTCATTTTCCTGCCTCTGACGACGCTGTGCTACGCCTGGCTGATCAATTCCGGGATGCCGATCACGGGAGTGAACGCCTTACTGCTCATTCTGGCTGTAATTATTGACTTGAGCGGCCACGGCGGCGCTTATTCGAGAAGACGCGGGTGAAACTGCGCGGCGGAACTGGCGGCCGTTTGCCGACGCCGCGTATTACGTTTTTAAAATTAGTGCTATGCTGGGGCCATGGCGCGCGATTTTCGGACCGGCGGCGCGGTAAGGGCCGCCTGCCTCTTCCTTTTTGCGTGCATCTGGGCGCGGGGTTTCGCCGGAGGCAGCGTTTCCGGCGTGATCCGGGATGTTCAGGGCGCTCCGATCGCCGGCGCGCGGCTCACGCTGGTCAACATCGCGCTGCACTCCGAGTATCAGGCCAATTCGGACGCGCGGGGATTTTATTCCTTCCCCGCCGTTCCCCCCGGCCGCTACGAGCTGAACGCGCAAAAGGCGGGATTCGCGCCGAAAAAAGGATCAAACCTCACCGTGGATGTCGATTCCGCCATCACGCTGAATTTCACGTTGGAAATCCAGACCCGGCTGGAATCCGTCACGGTGAGCGAGACGGAAGCAAACGTTCAAACCGAGGTCGATACGGTGGCCACACATCTGGGCGAGATTGTTTCCGGCGCTCAGATGGAGGCGCTGCCGCTCAATGGCCGCAGCTATACGGATTTGCTGGCAATCCAGCCCGGCGTCATCCCAGTGAGCACCCTGACGCCGGCGTCCGTAATCATGGCGGGAGTCACCGGGACCATCAATCCATCGGGCGATCTTAATCCCGGCGATGTCTCGATTGACGGGCAGCGCGAGTCTTCCAACGGCTTCATGGTGAACGGCGTGGACGTGCGGGAGCACATGAACGGCGGAACATCGGTGATCCCCAACCTTGATTCCATTCAGGAATTTCGCGTTCTTACCAACAACTTCGATCCGGAGTACGGAAACTACAACGGCGGAATCGTCAACGTGGTTACCAAATCGGGCAGCAACGCCGTTCACGGCGATTTATTCGAATTTCTGCGCAACACCGATCTCGACAGCCGCAACTTTTTCGACGCGAGCCGCGGCGCTTATCAGCAAAATCAGTTCGGGGGCGCGGGCGGCGGCCCGATCCTGAAAAACAAAATTTTCTTCTTCCTGGATTATCAAGGCACGCGCACCAGGCAGGGGATCGAATCCTCCGCCGTAACCGTTCCCTCGCTTGCCGAGCGCGGCGGCGAGTTCAGCGACGCCGCCAAGACATTGACGGGAACGGTCAGCGGTCCAAATATCGCCAGCCTGCTCACCAGCGAACTCGGCTACGGCGTTACGGTGGGAGAGCGCTACGATTCGCCCGATTGCACCAGCACGCAGCAGTGTGTTTTTCCGAATGCGGCAATTCCCCAGCGCGCCTGGTCGGCGCCGGCCCGCGATCTGCTGAAGTACATTCCAGCGCCGAATCTGGGATCGAATCAGTTCACGACCTCCGCTTTCCCGGAGTCGGTGCGCGACGATAAGGCGGGAAGCCGCCTGGATGCGAACACCCGCTGGGGCCAGCTTTCCGGATATTACTTCATTGATAATTACACGCTGGATAATCCCTACCCGGCGCAGCAGGGTGGCGCGACGATTCCGGGATTCGACGCATTGACGATCGGCGAAGCGCAGCAGTGGTCGCTCGCCCAGACCAGGATACTCGGCGCGACCGCGTTGAACGAGCTGCGCGCGGGCTTTCTGCGAAACGCCAACAACATCGGCCAGCCGCATGGCGGGGCCGGAGTGCCGCTCGCCTCGCAGGGCTTTATTACCGGCCAGGGGACGCCGGGCATCGTGATTCAAGCGCCGCAGTTTGAAGGCGTCGAGAACATCGTCTTTCCGTCGTTCGTGATGGGGGTTCCGGCGACGAATCTTCATCAGTGGAACAATACGCTTTATTTGAGCGACACATTTTCCAAGGTTCGGGGCGCTCATACGCTGAAATTCGGCGCGCAATTCCACAACGATCAGGTGAACGAGGATCCCAACGCGACGTTCAACGGGACATTCAGTATTGAAGGGACGGAAACCGGCAACGCGTTCGCCGACTTTTTGCTCGGTTTTCCGAGCAATTTTACGCAGACCAGCGGCCGCCGCTTTTACCTTCGCGATCGCTACGCCGGCGCCTTTGCGCAGGATAGCTGGCGCGCGGGCGCCCATCTCGCGCTGAATTTCGGAGTGCGCTGGGATTTTATCCGCCCCTGGTCGGAAAAATACAACAACATCCAGACCATCATTCCAGGCGAGCAGTCCGTGCTGTTTCCGAACGCGCCGCCTGGTCTCGTAGTGCCGGGCGATCCGGGCGTTCCCGCTACGCTCTCGCCTGCGCGAAGCGATAATTTCGCCCCTCGCATCGGCTTGGCGTACTCGCCCAATTTCAAGAACAGCGTTGCGCGAAAAATTTTGGGCGATGGCGAAAAGAGCAGTATTCGCGCGAGTTATGGCATTTTTTACACCGCTTTTCCCGGATTGAGCGCCGGAATCGACTATGGGGTGCCGCCGTTCGGCTACAACTACCTGAGTCCGGGGCCGCCGCTTTTGGCGGCGCCGTTCATCAATGCCGCGAGCGGCACCGAAAACACCGATCCTTTCCCTCTGACGTTTCCGCCGGCGAATGTTTCGGCTTCGAATCCGTATCGCGGATTCGACTTCGCGGCGGCGACTCCGATCTCGGCCGTTCCTTTCTTCTGGCATCGGAACAGCGTCCCCTATACGGAGAATTTTATGTTCTCGATCCAGCGGCAGATCTCCGGGCGGGCGCTGCTGACTGTAAGTTACGCCGGCAATCAGGGGCATCATTTGCTGGTGCTGGTTCCGGCAAATACTGGCGATCCGGCGCTGTGCCTGGCGCTGAGCAAACCCGCCGATGTCGCGCCGGGCAGTGCGACCTGTGGACCGTTCGGCGAGGACGCGACGTACGTAACGGCCGCGGGCAACGTGATTCACGGCACTCGCGCCGGGTTGGGGCCGAACTACGGCATGGATACGGAGCAGAAAACGATCGGAAATTCGAATTACAACGCGCTCGAAGTAAACCTGCGCTATACACTGGGCAGCCGCGCGACGGTGCTTGCCGGATATACGTATTCAAAGTCGATCGACGACGCGTCGAATCTGGGCGAGGATGTGAATCCGTTCAATATGCGGCTGTCGCGCGCGATCTCTTCCTGGGACATGACCCACAACTTCGTGGCGACCTACACCTGGAATCTTCCCTTCGAACGAATCTTCCGGTTGAACCGCCTCACGCGCGGCTGGAGCGTTTCCGGCGCCACGCGATTCAGCACCGGTCTGCCGGTCACGCTTTACGATAATTCCGACCGGTCCCTGCTCGGAACCCTGGGCAACGGAGTCAATAATCAATTGATCGACGTTCCGCAAGTTTTACCAGGGCCGCTGATGATCCACACCGATCCCCGCGATGGCCGGCCCGTTTTTAATACCGCGGTTTTGGTTCCCGAAACTCCGGGGCAGCTCGGCGACGCGGGCCGGAGGATTTTTCACGGCCCGGGATTTGAGAATTTCGACGTGCAGCTTAGTAAAACCGTCGCGCTGGGCGAATCACGTTTTCTCGACCTGCGCGTGGAGGCGTTTAACGTTTTCAATCACGCGCAGTTTTATGGCGCGGCCGCCGTGGATGGCGAAGTGAACGATCCGAATTTCGGGCGCGTGGTAAGCGCCGCCGCTCCACGGCTGTTACAGCTTGCGGCGAAATTCCGATTTTAAACGCGCGCGCAAAGTATCGTATCCGCCCGGATCAACGCTGGAGTTCCGAGTCACGGAGCCGCCGGCTGAACGGAATCCTGGTTTCCATGTCGAGTTGGGGCAATCCGCCCGGTCCGTAGATCACCCGCGATCACGAGTGCATCGCGCGGATGTGCCAAACGGAAAACGGCGGCGAGGTTACAAACTGGTTAATCCTGTACCAGAGCTAGATTCGTACAAGATTTTTCGCGGTGCTGCACTTACAATATCGCATACGAGGCAGGGACTGCGGCCGTCCGGCCGGAGGGTCATCTTATGGTGAAAAATCGGATTTTCGCTTGGTTTGTTTTGACCGGAGCATACGCGCTGGCGCAGGTCGGCACGGCTTCGATTCGCGGGGCTGTCACCGATCCGACGGGCGCCGTGATCCCCAGCGCCAAAGTCAGCGTGAAAAATGTCCAAACCGGCGTGACTACGTCGCTGACCACCGACGCTGATGGCCGCTACGTCGCTCCGACGCTGGCCGTGGGCTCTTACGATATCCAGGTGCAGGCGCAAGGCTTTGAAACCGCCGTCCGGCGCAATATTGTGATCGCCGTCGGCGAGCAGCGCGAGGTGAATATTTCGCTGGCGGTCGGCCAGATGTCGCAGGAAGTGGCGGTGCAGGAAAGCGTGGCTGCGGTGGATACCTCGACTTCGAGCGTCACCGGGCTGATCAATCAGCAGCAGATGCGCGATCTGCCGCTCAACGGCCGTAACTTCGAGCAGTTGATCGCGTTGACGCCGGGGACTGTGCCGGTGACCAACGCCGCGTCCTCGGCTTACATCGGGCGCTCGATCACTTATTCGTACGCCGGCGCGCGCCCGGTCGGCCAGGAAGAGATGATCGACGGCCAGGATATTCAGGATTTCTGGGGCCACGGCTCCGGCGCGGCGGTTCTCGGGACGTCGCTTGGCGTCGACGCCATCGCGGAATTTCAGACCTATACCAGCACGGCCAGCGCGCAGTTTGGCGGGGCCAACGGCGGATTGAACGCCGTCACCCGATCGGGGACGAACAATTTGCACGGATCGGCATATTATTTCGCGCGCAACTCGGTATTCGACGCGAATCCGTATTTTGTTCCGTCCACCGGCAAGCCGGCGTTTGAGCGCAATCAGTACGGCGGCACGATCGGCGGCCCGATCAAGAAGAACAAGATGTTTTTCTTTGCCAATTACGAAGGCTTGCGCCAAACGCTGGGCGAAACGCCGGTGGTGACGATTCCCAATCAGGCGGCCCGCACGGAGGCGCAGAATTATGCCGCGACGCTGGTTCCGGGCAGCGCCCAGGCGAACGCGGAACAGGTGGTGCTGAACGCTTTAAACGCAATCCCGCTTCCTTCTGCCGGCGCGACCAATCTCGGCAACGGCACTTCCCAGGAGGTCCTGAGCGGCAATCAGACCGGCGTTGAAAACTACGTGCTCGGCCGCTGGGATTACACGCTTTCCGCGAAAGATACCATCTGGTACCGCATCATCTACGATCACGCCACCCTTTCCGAGCCGTTCGCCGCCAACAGCATCGGCCTTTATCCGCAAAGCGCGTTCGATCACAATCAGTTTCAAAATGTCGGCTGGACGCGGAACATCTCGGCGACCCTGATCAATCAGGCCAACTTCAATTTCACGCGGACGGCTCAGGTGGGTAACACGCCGACGACCATCAAGCCTTTCTCCTGCAATCCCACCAACGTCTACGATTGTTTCTTCAGCGTCCCGGGCCTGTCTTCCGATTTCGGCCTCAACACGCCGACCGCGCCGATTTTCGATTACATCCAGAACAAATTCGAGCCTCGCGATCAGATCCTCTGGGTCAAGGGCGGCCACTCGATTTCGATCGGCGGTTTTGTGAACCGCATCCGCACGCTGACCAGCACGCCTGTAAATCCCGGCGGCAATTATTATTTCTCCTCCTGGGGATACAGCGCCAGCGGGACGCCGTCGGCCAACTCGTTCCTTACCGGCCAGCCGTATCAGTTCGTGGGCGCGCTTCCCGGATTGGCCGACAGCGCCCGCAATTTCCGCGAAACCGACGTGATCGGCTTCATTCAGGACGACTGGAAGGCGCTGAAGAACCTCACGGTCAATCTCGGCCTGCGCTATTCCTGGGCGAGCAATCCTTACGACATCAGCAACGATCTGTACGCGTTCGTTCAACCCTATGCGTCGCAGACGAGCTACGTGAACGTGCCGCACGCCTTCCAATCGAATCCCAACGGCAAAAACTTCGATCCGCGCATCGGGCTGGCGTGGTCGCCTTTCAGCGACAACAAGACCGCGGTTCGCGTTGGAGCCGCGCTGATCCATTATTTGTGGCAGCCGCGCGATTACGGAGTGGGCTACAACTTTTCGCCGCCGTTCAATCAGGTCGCGGTAGCCTATCCGGCGTTTACGCTTCCGGTGAAATTCGTCTGCACCGCGTCGGCGGCGCAGTGCACGCCGACGCAGCCCTCCATTCACGACGCGCTCGGCTACAACATCACCACCGTTCCTTATGTGATCCAGTACAGCGCCAACGTGCAGCATGAAATCGGCGGCGTGGTGCTCAGCGCCGGCATTCTGGCATCGGAAAGCTCGCATCTGGCCGATATGGTGGAGCTCAACCCGCAGATCTATTCCGGAACCAGGCAGAATCCGGTGTTCGCGACGCTGCAAACCGTCAACGGCGCGCAGACGCTGGTGTCGAATCCGCGCATCAATCCGAATTTCGGGATGATGGGTGAGATTATGCCGTGGGCGCATGCCAGCTATCACGCCTATCAGTTCCAGGCCAACAAGGCCCTCAGCCACGGATTGCAGTTCCAGGCCAACTACACCAATTCGCGCTGCTATGACGACGGCTCCGGCGCTTACGCCGTGGATGGCGGCGGCGGCGTGAGCCCTCTGCCGCCCTATCCGCTGTCGCGCAACAACGGCAATTGCAGCTTCGACCGCCGCAACAATTTTTCAATCAACGCCGTCTACGAGCTTCCCTTTCACGGCCATCGCTGGAGCGAAGGCTGGCAGATTTCGAACCTGTTCGGCTTCCACACCGGCCTGCCGTTTACCGTGGTCTGCGGATTCGACTGCCTCGGACTCGGCGAGCAGAACAGCGCCAATTACGTCAACATCAATCCGGGGGTCGATCTGAGCAAGGTGGTGCAGCCCGGCAACATCAATCATTACTTCAACACCGCGGATTTCAGCCTGCAGCCGCTGGGCACCCTGGGCAATGAGAACCGGTTCATGTTCTACGGACCCTCGCTCGCCGACGACGATCTCGCGCTGGTGAAGAACACGAAAATTCGCGAAAACATGAACCTTCAGCTCCGGTTTGAGGCGTTCAACATCGCCAATCATCCGAATTTTTCCAATCCGAGCACCGGCCTCTACACCGGTCCCACCTCGCCGAGCCCGACGGCGGGCAAGATCACCAGCACGATTTCGGCTCAGGGCGGCTTACCCAGCTCGCGCCAGTTGCAGTTCGCCATGCGCTTCCAGTTCTGATATGGGGAAGCCGCGACTCGCTATACTACGGCGGGGAAGAGATTTTCGCCATTCGAGTTGAACTAAATCCATGAGATTCCTCCGATTCCTGGTTCCGGCCGTGGCGCTGGCCGGAACCGTTGCCGCGCAGGCGCCCAATTACGAGATTTACGCGATCAAATACGCCACGCTGAAGCAGTTTCCGCTCGGCGGATTGGTCGAAGGCGAAAGCCGGAATACCAGGCTCGATATCGGGATGTACATTTTCCTGATCAAGGGCGGAGGAAAAAACATTTTGTTCGACTGCGGTTTTTACCGGCCGCAGTTCCTGCGGCAGTGGAAGCCGGCCGATTACGAGATTCCGTCGGCCGCTGTGGAGCGCATGGGCCTCAAGGCCGCTGACATCAGCGACGTGATCATCAGCCATATCCATTGGGATCACGCCGACGGATTTGATCTGTTTCCCAACGCGAAAATCTGGATCCAGAAGGAAGAGGTCGAATATTACGCGGGGGAGGCGTTCAACGGCAAAAAGCGGTCAGCGGCAGATCCCGATGACATCGTCGGCATCGTGCGGATGAACACGGAGGGCCGCGTCGGCCTGGTCCCCGGCGACGCCCAGGAATTTCTGCCCGGCATCACCGCCTATATCGGCGGCAAGCACACTTACCAATCGCAGTTCATCACGGTGAAGACCGCGGCCGGCAACGTCGTTTTGGCCAGCGATAATGTCTACCTGTACATGAATCTTGAAAAACACAAGCCGATCGCACAATCGCTCGACAAGGAATCGAATCTGCGCGCGCAGGATCGAATGAAGGACCTGGCGGCGAATCCGAAGCTGATCGTGCCCGGCCACGATCCGGCCATCATGAATAATTTCCCGGAAGCGGCGCCGGGCGTGGTTAAGATTCAGTAATTCATCGGCTCACCGCGCGCGCCCGCCGCTCCGGGATAATGGGTTCGGAGGACCTGCCATGAATCGAATTTTTACACTGAGCGTTATGATCGTCGCCTTAGGCTTGACCGCCGCCGCGCAGGATTGGTATCACCAGCGCGACGAGCGCTTCCGCGGCGAGCGTTGGCGATCCCACCTGTTCGCGGAAGTGCGAACCGATCTGGATCACGTCTGGAACGGCCGCGCCGCCGATCGCGAACGCGAGCGCCTCGCAAGAACCGAGCAGGAATTGAGCCAGCTTCAGGCAGATCTGGATCATGGCCGCTGGGACAACGGCATTTTGAACGACGTGATCGACTCCATTCAGAAATCGTCGAACGACGAGCGTCTCGCGCCGCGCGACCGTGACATTCTGGCTGACGATCTACGCCGTCTCCACGAATTTCAGGACCAGCATAATCGCAAGCATTAAAGCTTCGAGCGGCCAAGATGTTTCGAGCGGGATGAATTTCGCCCTTTAATACAAAAGGTTAATGGATCGCGCCCGGGCCGGTGCCTTTCCTCGGGCGCTGCATCAGGAACGCGAGCGGCGCCACGGCCAGGCACACCAATCCATAGACCCAGATCGTGTCAATATAGGCGAGCCAGGCCGCCTGGCCCTGCACCATCCCGTAGATCTGCGCGTAGGCCATGTCGGTCGCCGTGGCCAGGTCATATCCGGCGTTCTGCATCGCCCCGCGGATGGCCGCCAGCGTCGATTGGAACGCCGTGTCCCACGGGCTGGTGTGCGCGGCAAGGATGGTTTGATGAAACTGCTGGCGGCGCGCCAGAATCGTTTCCAATCCGGCGATTCCGATGCTGCCGCCCATGTTGCGCGCCAGATTGATCATTCCCGAAACATTATTGTTTTTCTCCATGGGAATGCCGACATAACACAGTGTTTGAATCGGCACGAACAGAAACGCCACGCCGACCATCTGATAAACGCGCAGCAGCACGATCGTTTTAAAATCCATGGCGGCGTTCACTTCGGTCATGTGCAGCAGCGCCAGCCCGGCGGCCAGAAATCCGGCCGCGATCATGTAGCGCGGATCGATTTTGCTCACCATCTTTCCGACGAATGGCAGCAGCAGGATGATCACCACCGCGCCCGGCGAAAGCACCCATCCGGCCTGCTCCGCCGTGTAGCCCATCAGCGTCTGCACCATCTGCGGCAGCAGCACCGTCGCGCCGAACAGCGCCGCGCCCAGCATGAACATCAGCACGCAGGAGACCGCGAAATTTCGATTGCGGAACAATCGAACATCGATCACCGGATTGTCGTGAAAGTATTCCCAGATCAGCGCGGAGATGATGCCGCCCGCGGCCAGAATCGAAAACACCAGAATGAAATTCGAAGCCAGCCAGTCCTCACGCTGCCCCTTATCGAGCACCACCTGCGCCGAGCCGAGCCCGATCGCGATCAATCCCAGGCCGACATAATCGACCTTTCCCGCGCGTTCCCGCATCGTTTTTAAGAACGGCGGATCCTCCACCAGCCGCGAAGTCAAAATGAGCGAGGCGATGGCCACCGGAACATTGATGAAGAAAATCCAGCGCCAGTCGAAGTTGTCGGTGATGTATCCGCCCAGAGTCGGGCCGATCGCCGGCGCCAGAACCACGGCCATGCCGTAAATGGCGAAGGCCATGCCGCGTTTCCGCGGCGGAAAAGTGTCGGCGAGGATCGCCTGCTCGCTCGGCGCCAGACCGCCGCCGCCCAGTCCCTGCAAAACACGGAAAAACACCAGCCAGGAAAGGTTCGGCGCCAGGCCGCATAAAAACGAGCTGATGCCGAACAGCACCACGCAGGTCATGTAAAAGCGCTTTCGTCCGAACCGCGTCGCCAGCCACGCGCTGATCGGGAGAATCACCGCGTTGGCCACCAGATACGAACTCAGCACCCACGTGCTCTCATCCGTCCCCGCCGAAAGGCTCCCTGCCATGTGCGGCAGCGCGACATTGGCGATGCTGGTGTCGAGCACTTCCATGAACGTCGCCATGGTCACCACCAACGCGATGACCCACGGGTTGTGCTTCGGCTGCCAGCGCGCCTCGGCGGGCGAAGCGGGCAAAATCTCAGTCGCCGCGCTCATTGCACCTCAACCGCCGGCGCCACCGACATCCCCGGCCGCAGCAGATGATCGTCGTTCTGCCCTGGATCAAGACCGATCCGCACTGGAATCCGCTGCACGACTTTCACGAAATTTCCGGTCGCGTTCTCCGGCGGCAGCAAACTCATCCGGGCGCCGCTCGCCCCGGCGAACCGCAAAATATGGCCCTTGTATTCCCGATCGTAAGCGTCTACTTTGATCGTCACCGGCTGGCCGGGCTTCATGCGGCGCAATTGCGTCTCCTTGAAATTCGCCGTGATCCACACGCTTTCGAGCGGCACAATGGCCATCAACTGCTGCCCGGCCGAAACATTATTTCCGGGCTCGACGTTCTTCTTGCCCACCACGCCGCTCACCGGAGCGTAAATGGTCGTGTATTGCAGATTCAATTCGGCCTGCTCGACCGCCGTCTTATATTGTTCGACCTTGGCGGCCGCCGACTGCGCGCGCGCCTCCTGCGCCTTGACCTGCTGCGGCCCCGTCATCGCGGCCTGGATCTGCGCGTCGGCCTGCGCCACGCGAGCCCTGGCCTGCTCCACCGATTTTTCCGCGGCCGAAATATTGTCGCGAGCTTCATTCACCTGCGCCTTCTGCGCATCCACCGTCGCGCGCGCCGCGACTTCGGCGCTCACCGCCTGATCGTAGACCTGTTTGGAAATCTCGTCCTTATCGACCAGCACTTTGTAGCGCGCCACATCCTGCGCCGCCCGGGTATCGTTGGCGATCGCCACGCGGACGTTCGCCTCGGCGGTCTCCAGCCGCGCCCGCGCCGCGCTCAGTTGCTGTTTTGCCGCCGCCATCGCCGCCTCCGCATCCGCCTTCGCCGATCGCGCTCCGAGCAGCGTGCTCGATGTGGTCGCCGACAGGATCGGCACGTCGGTGCGCGAGCTGTTCAGCGACGCCATCGCATCGGCCAGATCCGCTTTCGCCTTTTCGAGCGCAATCTCGAAATCCTTGGGGTCGAGCTTCACCAGCACGTCGCCCGCTTTCACCGCCTGCTCGTCTTCAACGGCAACCTGGAGCACGTGGCCGGTCACGCGCGAGCTGATCGTGTAGATCTGCCCGTCCACCTGCGCGTCGTCGGTCGTCTCGAACCGCTGCGAGTCCTTCCAGTACAGATATCCCGCCGCCGCCGCGGCCCCCAAAATAATGACAAAAACAATCCGGAATACAATTGTTCTAGCGCTCGTCCTGGTCCGGACCACCGTATGGACTTCCTGTTCGACGGCCATCTATTTGCCTCCCATGAACTCTTTCAAACTCGTTTCCGCCTCGCCGACGGCGCGCGCAAGGGAAACCTTGGCGACGTTATGCAGGTAAATCGCCGAGATCAGCGACTCATTGGCCGCCGCCACCGAATCCTGCGCCTGCACGACCTCCAGATTGTCGGCGACGCCCGCCGAGAAGCGGTCGCGAGCCTGCGCGAGCGTCTGATTGGCGAGACTCAAATTGTCCTGCGCTACGCTAACCTGATCCGCCGCCGTTTTCAAATCGAGCAGCGCCGTGCGGATCTGGTAGCCGATCTGCGCTTCCAGATTCGCCAGCTCGTCCTTGCGCTGCTTGATCACGGCGTCGGCCTGCTCGATGTCAGCCCGAATCCGGCCCGCATCGAAAATATTGAAGCGCACGCCTCCGCTGACCGTGAACACGCCGTGCGAACTGTTCGGCGCGACGCCGATCGCGCCGTAATCCGCATCCACTTGCGCCGCGGGATATCGTTCGGCCACCGCCGCTTCCCGCGCCGTTTCCGCCGCGCGGACCTGGAGCATCGCGCTTTGATAATCGGCGCGATTTTTGTGCGCGCGCTCGATCGCCTGCCGGGGCGTCATCGCCTCCAGCGGAACGTAAGGCGCGGTGTCGGCCAGCTCGAAGGACTGCCCATCCGGCAGGCCGATCACCCGCCCCAGCGCCAGCTTGTCTTTGTCCAGTTGATTCGCCGCCGCGAGCAGTTGCTGCTGGCGCGTTCTTAATTCCACCTGCGCGCGCAACTCGTCGATGGCCGGCGAAACTCCCGCCTGATGCTGATCGCGCGCCCGGTTGTACAGAGCCTGCGCCGTATCGACCTCGGCTTGCGCCGCGCTCACTCTCGCGCCGTCAGCGATAATCGCCAAATACGCGGACGCGACTGCCTGCACCACCAGATCGCGCGCGTCCTTCACCGAAAGCTCCGCCGCCCGCTCGCTTTGTATCGCCGATTGCCGGTTCTTGATCGAGGTCCAGTCGAAAATTTTCTGCGAAAGCGAGGCCTGCGCGTCGAAATAATGGAACGGCCCGATCACCGACGGCACGCCCGGGAAGTGAAAACCGAACGACGCCAGATCAATCTGCTGCTCGGTTTCAATCACCTGGCCCCCGACAGTGGGCAGAAGCGCCGCGAGCGCGCGCCGCCTTTCAATCGAGGCGATCCGCGATCCGGTTTGCGTCACCAGCAAACCGAGATTGTTTCGCAGCCCGCGATCGAGCGCATCCTGAAGTGATAAACGCAGCGACGTCGCCGGCTGCGCCGCCGCCACGCTGCCCTGAAAATTTCCCCCCGCCTGCGGCAGCATCAGCCCTCCCTGCGGAACGCTGGCCGGAGCCGTCGCTGGCGCGGGCGGCATGGCCGGACCTTGCGCGTAACCAAGCTCCGCACACACAACCAGCGCGGCAAACACAAACGCCAAAATGTTCATTTCGACCCGCCTGTGATCTGATCCACCACTTCGCGGACGAGCAATCCTCCGCTCAAAAACGTCGCTCCCCCGCGGTGCATCTTGCGCAATAACTTCTCACCAGATTCATCGATGAATGTAACTCCCCGAAGATCCACCAAAATGTTCTTATCCCGCCGCGCGCGCCAGCAATCCTCCAATTCGCGCACCCACTCAGCCGCTAACCGCCCGTTGACCTGCAACACCGTTCGTCCATCGATCCGGTCAAACCGAGCCAGCATCATAGAAGCACGTACTCACAATGCACGTCCACAGCCGAAGTAAGTGGTTTATTTACAGTGCGGCGTCGCCCGTAACTGCCGAAATAGCGGCAAAAGCCGAAATACCGGCACTAACTCTGGCCGCTGGAGCTTCTGGTAATGCCGAGCTTCGCCATGCGCGATTGAAGCGTGCTGCGTTTCAACCCGAGCAGGGCCGCCGCGCCTTTCGAGCCTCCGATCACTCCGTTCGTCGCGCGAAGCGCCTCCAAAATGTGCCGCCGCTCGGCGTCGGCCATGGACGTGACGGCAGGAATCGCGGCGCCATCGAATCCAGACTCGAACGCGTCGCGCGGGATATAAAGCCGCCGGCCTCCGGTGAGAATCACGCTGCGCTCCAGTACGTTGCGCAGTTCGCGGATATTGCCGGGCCAGGAATAATTTTTCAAGGCCTCCATCGCCTCCGAGGGGATGGCATCGATCTGCTTGCCCATGCGCGTGGCGAACTCCTGGACAAAATAACGGGCCAGCATCGGGATATCCTCGCGGCGCTCGCGCAGCGGCGGGATCGTGATCGGAAAGACGTTCAGGCGATAAAACAAATCCGTCCGAAAAAGTTTTTCCTGCACCAGCGCGCGAAGATCGCGATTGGTCGCCACCAGCAGGCGAAAATCGGAGTGCAGCGTGCGCGCGCCGCCCAGCCGCTCGAACTGCCCGTCCTGCAAAATTCGCAGCAATTTTGGCTGCAATTCGAGCGGTAATTCGCCAATTTCGTCCAAAAACAGCGTTCCCCCGTGCGCCAGCTCGAAGCGGCCGATGCGCCGCGTAATCGCGCCGGTGAAGGCGCCCTTTTCGTGGCCGAGCAGCTCGCTTTCAAGCAGCGGCGGCGGGATCGCCGCGCAGTTCAGCTTCACGAAGGTCCCCTGGCTGCGGCGGCTCGCCTGATGAATCGCGCGCGCGGCCAGCTCCTTGCCGGTGCCGGTTTCGCCCTGGATCAGAACCGTGGAATCGGTCGGACCCGCGGTGGCGATCTGCTTTAAAACCTTGCGGATCGCCGGGCTGGAGCCGATCATCTCATCCAAACGATATTCTTCCCGGATCTCCTGTTCCAAATAAATTTTTTCGTCTTCAATCTTTCGCCGGAGCTCGCGGATTTCCTCAAAAGCGAGCGCGTTATCGACCGCAATCGTCACGTGCCGCGCGATGTGCTCCATCAGCTCGCGATCTTCGGCGCCGTAGGCATCGCCCGCTCGCGATCCGAACGAAAGGCAGCCGTAGTTCCGGCCCTCGCGCGTCAAAGGAACCCAGAATCCGCTGCGGATTTCGAATTTGCGGAACGTCTCCATTAAATCCGGCCGGAAGCGCGTTTCCCGTGTGACATCCGCGCAATAAAGCGCAGACTTTCTTTCGAGTACGATCTCCAGCGGGCTGCCTTCCACCGGAAGATCGATGCCGATCGGAGCGTTTTTCGCCAGATCCCCGGCCAGGGCCTCGATGCGCACCGTTTCTCTGGCCGCGTCGTAACGCACCAGGGCCAGATAATCGAAGCCAATCAGCGCGCGTAGCGATCCCCACAGCGTCTCCAGCAGCGCGCCGTAGTCGCGGCAGGCGACGAACGCTTCGGAAATTTCCAGGAGAGCGCGATAACGCAGATCACTGGCTGAAGGCGGCACTATTTTTTATCTTAGACTGCCCGATCCCGCCGCCGGATTTTATAATAAGACCCAGGTGTTTTTCCGAGTGTCCCGATGGCTCAGCCTCGTGACCGGGGTCTTCGTATTGAATTTGCAGGCCGGGGCGGATTTCTCCATCTCCGGGCGCGTCGTGGATGAGGACCATACCGGCGTAGCCGCGGCTCGGATTACGTTTCAATCCGCCAGTGGCGAAACGCAGAGCACCGTTTCGGATCCGACCGGCGCCTTTACGCTCGATTTACCGCCGGGCCAGTATCGCGCGCGCGTCGAGCACGACGGCTATTTTCCGTTGAAGGATTTTCCGGTCGACATCTCCGAGGATACGGGGGAAGTTCACCTCACGCTGAATCATGAGCGGGAAGTTTTTCAGTCGATGGATGTTTCGGCGTCCTCGGGCGGCGTCGACGTGGACAAAACGGCGGCCGAAAAGCAGCTCACGGCGGCGCAGATCATCGACATCCCGTACACGCCGACGCGCGATTTGCGGGCGGCGCTGCCGCTGATTCCCGGCGTGCTTCAGGATTCGGCCGGCCAACTCCATTTCGATGGCGGCGCGGAAAATCAGACGCTTTATCTTCTGGATGGATTCAACTTCAGCAATCCGCTGACGGGGAAGCTGGACGCCATCGTGAGCGTGGAGGCGGTGAGAACGCTTGATTGGATCAGCGGGCGCTATTCTCCCGAATTCGGCAAAGGCTCCGGCGGCGCGCTGGATGTGCGCACCGATATGGGCGACGATCCGTGGCGCTATTCGGCCACCAATTTCGTGCCCGGCTTCAATACTCAGGGCGGCTTTCGCCTGGGGACGTATGCGCCGCGCTTCAATCTCACCGGTCCTATCCGGAAGAATCGCGCCTGGTTTTCCGAGCACGCCGATTTCGATTACAGCCAGCCGTTTGTTCCCGGATTGCCGAACGGCCAGAATCACACCCAATATTTTCAGGCGAGCAATCTGGCCCGCGCGCAAGTGAACCTCACGCCCTCCAATATTTTGTTCGCCGATTTTTTGATGAACTACCGCTTCGCGCCGGAAACCGGCCTGGATGTGCTCGATCCGCTTTCCACCACCACCGATCAGCGCTCGCGCACCTGGTTTTTCAGCGCGAAGGATCAGATTTACCTAACGCGCGGGATGCTGGTTGAATTCGGCATCGCCGAGGATCGCAATTTTCTCCGCGTCATTCCGCAGGGCGACGCATTTTACGACATTTCTCCCTTCGGAAAAAGCGGCAACTACTATGCGGATTCGACTCAGAAAGCGAGCCGCGCTCAATTTCTCGCGAACTTATTTCTGCCGGCGGTCGAGCGCGCCGGACATCACCAATGGAAAGCCGGCGTCGACCTCGACCGGCTGAATTACTGGCAGCAGTTCGCGCGTACCGGAATCAATATTTATGATCAGACCGGCGCGCTGGTTCGGCAGACGATTTTCGAAGGAAGCGGAACGGCGTCGCGGCCCAGCGCCGAAGCCTCCTGGTACGTGATGGACGATTGGAAAGCGCGCGAAAACGTGATGGTGGAGTACGGCGTTCGCCAGGATTGGGACGAGCTGCTGCACCGCGCCGCATTTTCGCCGCGCGTTTCCGCCGCCTGGTCGCCGTTTGCTTGGCGAAACACGAAATTCAGCGCCGGCTACGCCATTCTGCGCGACGCCACGCCGCTGGCCCTGTTCGTCCGGCCGGAGGATCAATATTCGATCAACTATTTCTTCAATCCGCCCATGCCAGCCGTGGTCAATCGCTTCGAAATTCCAGACTCGCGGCTGAATTTCCCCGAATTTCAGAGCTGGACAGCCGGCATCGAACAGCGTTTGCCGGGCAAAATCGAAGTGAAATTGGACGGGGTCCACAAGCGCGGCAGAGACGGACTGGTCTATGTACCGGGCGCGGCGCCGGGCGTCTTCGATCTCACTAACGCGCAGCGCACTTCCTACGACGCCGGCGAAGTTACCCTGAGTCAGCATTTCGGCGCCGGCTATCAATGGATGGCAAGCTACACCCGTTCGCGCGGATGGTCGAATGAGGTGCTCGACTTGAATGTCGATCAGCCGTTGATGGTCACCGACAATGCCGGCCGCGTGAGTTGGGATACGCCGAACCGGCTGGTCGCCTGGGCGTACCTTCCGACGAAATGGCGGAATTGGGCGGTGGCGCTTTCGACGGAAGCGCGTAGCGGCTTCCCGTATTCGGTGGTGAACGGCGATGGCGTCATCGTGGGAGCGGTAAACTCCGGCCGCTATCCCATGTTTTTCACCTTCAATCTTCATCCGGAGTGGAAATTTACCGCGTTCGGCCGCCGCTGGGCGCTGCGCGGGGGGTTGAACAACCTGACCAATCACATCAATCCGACGGTTGTGCAGACCATTCCAGGCATGCCTCCTGTGTTTCTGGGGAGCGAAGGCCGGCATTTCGTGGTGCGGATTCGCTGGCTGGGAAAGGCGAATTGAACGAAGCCCCGGCATATTGAACCAACCGAGGCCGGATGCGCGCCGCGGCGGGTTCTCCATTAAACTATCAATCAAATGAAGATCAGCCGGCGCGGTTTCATCGCGGGCGTGACGGCGAGCGCGCTGGATGCTCAAAACTCGAATACGCTTGCCTACATCGGGACCTATACGGGCGCGAAGAGCAAGGGAATTTACGCCGCGACGTACGCCGGCGGCGCGCTGAGCGGTATCGAGCTGGCGGCGGAAACGCCGAGCCCGTCGTTTCTCGCGCTCCATCCGAACCGGCGATTTCTGTATGCAGTGAACGAAATCAACAATTATCGGGGCGGATCCGCCGGAAGCGCCAGCGCGTTTTCCATCGAAGCCGGCGGCAAGCTGAAACTGCTGAACACGGTTTCTTCCGGCGGACCGGGACCATGTCATCTGGCGGTGGATCCCAGCGGCCGGTGCGTTTGCGTCGCCAACTACGCCGGCGGCAGCGTGGCCGTGCTGCCGGTGGACCGCGGCGGCGCCTTGCGCGAAGCCTCCGATTTTCGCCAGCACAGCGGATCGAGCGTAAACAAAGCTCGCCAGAGCGCGGCGCACGCGCACGAGGCGGCGATTTCTCCGGACGGCGGTTTCCTTTACGTCCCCGATCTCGGCCTGGATCAGATCCTGATTTATACCCTCGACGCCGATCGCGGAAAGCTTACGGACCGCCGCGCGGTGAAAACGCCTCCGGGTTCCGGCCCGCGCCACATCGCGTTTCATCCCGGCGGCCATTTCGCGTATGCGCTGTGCGAAATGGGCGGGCTGGTGGTCGCCTTCCATTACGAGGAAGCAACCGGCGGCCTCGATCCGTTTCAAACTATTTCGACTCTGCCTAAGGATTTCCAGGGCGCCAATGGCTCGGCCGAAATTCAGATCCATCCGAACGGACATTTTCTGTATGCGTCGAATCGCGGTCCGAACACGATCGCGGCGTTTCGCTTCGACGCCGACGGCGCGCTGCGCGCGATCGGCCAAACGCCGACACAAGGCAAGACGCCGCGCGACTTCGTGATCGACGCGAGCGGAAAATTTCTGCTGGCGGCCAATCAGGATTCAGACAACATCGTCAGCTTTGCGATCGGCGCGGACGGGATGCTCGTGCCGGCCAATCGCGTGGCGAGCTGCGCGTCGCCGGTCTGCATCGTATTTCGCGGATAAAGGATCATCGCTGCACGCGGCCCGAGCTTTCGCCGCGCATCAGCGCTTCCACTTCGCTCAGGGAAATGCGCGCGAAGTCGCCGGGAATGGAGTGCTTCAGACAGCTTGCGGCAACTCCGAACTCCACGGCGTCGCGCGGGTTTGAAAATTTTTGCAAGCCGTAGATCAACCCCGCCGCGAAGCAATCGCCCGCGCCGACGCGATCGACGATGTGGGTAATCTCGTAGGCGCGGCTCACAAAGAAATCCTGGCCGTTGTTCAAGCAAGCCGACCATCCGTTGTGCGACGCGCTATGCGATTCCCGCAGCGTAATCGCGATCGCCTTCAGGTTCGGAAACGCCGCCAGCACGCGCCGCGTGAGCTTTTCGTACTGGCCGCGATCGAGCCTGCCCGCGCGCGGATCGACCCCGGCGTCCATGCCCAGCGCGGTTTGTACGTCTTCCTCGTTCGCAATCGCGATGGTTGCGGATCGCAGCAGCTCCGGCATCACTTCAGGCGCGGATTTGCCCCACTTCCACAGATTTTTTCGATAATTCAGATCGCAGGAAACGGTGATGCCGCGCGCGGCCGCGGCCCGCACCGCTTCAAGCGCCAGCGCCGCGGCGGACCCGCTGATCGCCGGCGTGACGCCCGTGATGTGAAACCAGCCGGCGCCGCGAAACACCGCTTCCCAATCGATAGCGCCCGGCTGGGCCAGAGCGATCGCGCTGCGATCGCGATCATATACGACCTTCGACGGCCGCTGATTCGCGCCGGGCTCGACGAAATAGACTCCGAGCCGTCCTTTGGTGAAAACGATATGGGAGGTGTCAACGCCGAATCGGCGCAGCTCGCCGACCACTGCGTCCGCCAGCGGATTCTGCTCCGGCAGCACCGTCACATACGACGCGGGCAAGCCGAGCGAGGCGAGCGCGACCGCGACATTGGCCTCCGCGCCTCCGAAGGTCGCGCACAGCATCGGAGTTTGCAGCAGCCTCTCAAATCCGGGCGCGCTCAGGCGCAGCATGATCTCGCCGAAAGCGACCGCCGGTTTAAGCACGAGCCTCCCCAATCCGCGCAATGAACTCCCTGGCGATTTTTGTGATCGCGGCGTAGTCGCCGTTTTTCGCCGGGGCGGTCAAGTTGCCGCCGACGCCGACCGCGACGCATCCGGCCTTGATCCACGCCGCGACATTGTCGAGCGAAACACCCCCGGTCGGCATCAGGGGAGCTTGCGGCAGCGGCGCCCGCACGGCTTTGACGAATTCGGGTCCGAGCGCCTCGCCGGGAAACAGCTTGATCATGCCCGCGCCGCATTCCATCGCCTCGACGATCTCGCGCAGCGTCATCGCGCCGGGCAAATAAGGAACCTGATAACGATTGCAGAGACGCGCGGTGGCCGGATGGAGCGACGGGCTGACAATGTACTGCGCTCCGGCGAGAGTCGCGATGCGCGCGGTTTCCGGATCGAGCACGGTGCCGGCGCCGGCCAGGATGCGGTTCGATCGCGCCAGGCGTTCGATAACCGATGCCGCGCCGGGCGTGGTAAAGGCAATCTCGATGGCCGCGACGCCGCCCTCGGCGCAGGCTTCCGCGATCCGTTCCGCCTGCGCCGGGCTTTCGGCGCGAACCACGGCCACAAGTCCGGAATCGGCGATGTTCCGCAAAACGTCCCAGGCTCGCATGCTTCCTTAGCAGTATACGTGTTGACGGTTCCAGCGGCCTCAGGTTCGCGACAACGCGGTCAAGGCCGCCAGAACTTCCGCGCTGTGGCCGCTGGGGCTGACGCCGATCCATTCCTTTGCGATTTTGCCTTGCGGATCGATTAAGAATGTGTTGCGCGCCGCGATTTTCGTGACGACCAGGTTCATCAGCGATCCGTATTGGCGCGAAATGGTCTTTCCCGTATCGGCGATCAGCTTGAACGTCAAACTCTGCTCGGCGCAAAACTGCTGATGGCTGCGGGTGGAATCGACGCTCACGCCGAGGATCACCGCGTTGGCCGCTTCATATTTGGCGAGATCGCGCTGGAAGTTGTGCGCTTCGATGGTGCAGCCGCTGGTGCCGTCTTTGGGATAAAAATACAGGACCACCCAGCGCCCGCGAAAATCCCGGAGTGACACGGGCGAGCCATCTTGCGAGGGCGCGGTGAAATCCGGCGCCGTTTCGCCGGCGCGCGGAGGCGTTCCCTTGCCGGCGCGGCTCCACGCGGCCAGCGCCGCCGCGCCGGCGATGAGAACCACGGCGATCAGGATCGCAATTTTCATACTATTTAGTGTAGTGCGGACGTTTTTTCACGTCGATATGGACGCTTTTTTCGTGTCGGTGGAAGAACTGTTCGATGCGTCGCTGAAGGGCAAGCCGGTGGTGGTCGGCGGGCGCGCCAACGAACGCGGCGTGGTCTCGGCGGCTTCTTACGCGGCGCGAAAATTCGGCGTTCATTCGGCGATGCCGCTGCGCACCGCCTATAGGCTTTGCCCGCAGGCGATCTTCATTGAAGGCCATCGCGACCGGTATCTCGAATATTCGCGACGCGTTTTCGCCGTGCTCGCAAAATTCTCGCCGCGCGTCGAAATGGCCTCGATCGATGAGGCATATCTGGATTTGACAGGAACCGAACGGCTGCATGGCCCGCCGCTGGAGGCGGCTTCGAGGCTGCACGACGCGGTGAAGCGCGAAACGGATTTGAATTGTTCGATCGGCGCGGCGACATCGCGGCTGGTGGCGAAAATCGCTTCGGATCAGGCCAAGCCGAATGGCGTTCTATGGATCGTTCCGGGAAAAGAGGCGGATTTTCTGGCGCCGCTCGAAGTGCGAAAAATTCCGGGCGTCGGCAAGGTGACCGAAAAGAATCTGCATGCCTGCGGGATTCGCAAGATCGGCGATCTGGCGGGCCTCGATGACGAATTTTTGGAACAACGTTTCGGCCGGTGGGGACTGGCGCTCGCCGGAAAATCGCGCGGCGAAGACGCTGGCGGCTGGTTCGATCACGAAATCGGCGAAAGCGGCGTGAAATCGATCAGCCATGAGAACACGTTCGCGGTAGATACGGCGGATCGGGCGGCTCTTGATGCGATGCTGGTGCGGTTGTCGGAGATGGTGGCGCGGCGGCTGCGGGATTATCGGCTGTACGCGCGAACGGTGCAAATCAAGCTTCGCTATTCGGATTTTTCGACGTTCACGCGGTCGCGCACGCTGCCGCACGCGACGCAGATCGATACGGAACTCGCCGCAGCGGCGCGGGATCTGTTTCACAAGGCGTGGTCGGGCAAGGCGATCCGCCTGCTGGGAGTTTATGCGCAGCAGCTTGAGCCGGAAGAAGGCCAGACCAGCCTTCTTGAAGAAGAAAAAACCGAACGCTGGCGCAAGACCCTGAAAGCAGTCGATCGGCTGCGCGATAAATACGGGGATTCCACGGTTTCGCTCGCGGCGGGATTGAAGGCGGGATTCCGCGCGAGGGTGCACGAGAATCCGGAGAATTTACCGGGAAAAGCTCCACCGAAGAAATAGGCGGATTTTAGCGCTTGAGCTGGGCCGCCGAGACATCGGCAATCTGCTCGCACGTGGCGAACCAGACGCCGGGTTTGCTTTTAATATAGGCGACCAGTTTTTCGAACTGCGCGATGCGCGAGCGGTGGCCGCTGACGAAGGGATGCATGGTCAACAGGAACATCGTGTGTTCCTGATAGGCGCCGTCGAATTCGGCTTTGTAGATCTCGAATACTTCGTTATCGCCCATGCGATGATACGCCGAGCTGGGACGGTCATAGCTGTAGTAGCTGTAGTCGTCGAGAATCCATTCGACCGGTAGTTCCACCAGGTTGATGGGCTGACCCTCGGCGATGATTTGATACGGACGATCGTCGCCCATGAGGCTCGAATCGTATTTCAAGCCGAGGTCGCGGATGATGGACAGCGTCTCCGGCGTGAAATCCCAGCTTGGCGTGCGGAGGCCGGCAGGCTTGTGGCCCAAGCGCTGCACCCAAAAATCATAGGCGCGGCGGGTGAGAGTTCGCTCCTCTTCAGGTTTCAGGTCGGCGATGCGCTCGTGAACCCATCCATGGACGCCGATTTCATGATGCTGGCGCGCCTTGAGAATGGCGTCGATGGTTTCCGGATGAAGCTGCGCGGAAACGGTGGGAATGAAAAATGTTGCCGGGATATTGTTGGCATCGAGAATTTTGAGGATTCGCGGCACGGCGACGCGCGGCCCGTATTCGCCGCGGGAAAGCGGCTGCGGGGAATCGTAGCCGGAGCGCAGCATTCCGCTTTCGGCGTCCATATCAAAGGAAAATGCAACGGCGACACGCGCCCCGTTGGGCCAGGGTTTCGGCGTTAAATCGCGGCCGGCGCGAACTTTATTGACCGTGGCCTGGATCCGCGGATAATCCCAGGTCCACACCGGCGGCTGGGATTGGGCGGCGGCGAGGAATGGCAGTATGGCAACCATTAAGAGTCTCATCTTCCGGCTCCTGATTTCCGTTTTTTATGCTATTCCTGAAACCGTATGCCTTCTGAAGCGGAATTGCAAGCAGAAATCGAACGCCTGCGAGCGGAAAACGAGAAATTGAAGAAACCGTCGCGAGGACAGACGTCATTGAGAGTCAGCGAAAAAGGGGCGCTGTCGGTTTATGGCCTGGGCCGGTTTCCCGTGACCCTGTATCGCGAGCAGTGGGAGAAACTGCTGGGCATGGCAGAGGAAATTCGCGCCTTTATTCGAGAAAACGACGCGGCGCTCAAGAAAAAAGCTCCGCAATGAAGACCAACGCGGCCCGCGCGCTGGATGCGCTGGGCATCGCTTACCAATTGCGCGAGTACGCCGTCGATCCGGACGATCTGGCGGCCGAATCGGTGGCGGCGAAGATCGGGCTGCCGGCCGAGCAGGTTTTTAAGACGCTGGTGCTGCGCGGGGATCGCCACGGGGTGTGCTTCGCCGTGGTTCCCGGAGACGCCGAGGTCGACGAGAAGGCGCTGGCGAAGCTGACCGGCGACCGGCGCGTCGAGATGGTCCCGCTCAAGGACGTGCAGCCGCTTACCGGATACATCCGCGGGGGCGTGACGGCGCTGGCGGCCCGTCGCGAATACCCGGTTTACATCGACGAGACGGCCGAACTGTTCGATGTCATTTCCATTTCCGCCGGCGCGCGGGGCACGCAGATTCTTCTCGCTCCGGCCGATTATATTCGCGCGGTCCACGCCACGCCCGGCGCGATCGCGCGCGAGAAGTTACGCTGAAAGTTAGCGTGCGACGCAAGCCTGAAATCATGAGCCCGGCCGGCTACTGGCCGCAGTTGAGCGCCGCGATCGAGGCCGGCGCGGATGCCGTCTATTTCGGGCTGAAACACTTTTCGGCGCGCGCAAAGGTCGGTTTTACGTTGCGCGAGCTGCCGGACGTGATGCGCGCTTTGCACCGGCGCGGGGTTCGCGGATACCTGACCTTCAACACACTGATTTTCGAGCACGAGCTTGAAGAGGCGGCGCGAACCATCGCGGCGATCGCCGAGGCCGGAGTTGACGCGATGATCGTGCAGGATTACGCCGCGGTGCGAATGGCTCGCCAGATCGCCCCTCAAATGGAACTGCACGCCAGCACGCAGATGAGCATCACCAATGCCGATGGCGTGCGGTTCGCGCAGAGCTTCGGATTGCGGCGCGTGACGCTGGCGCGGGAGCTGTCGCTTGAGGAAGTGCGCTCCATCGCGGAGGAGACCGGCTGCGATCTGGAGATTTTTGTTCACGGCGCGCTCTGCGTCGCGTATTCCGGACAGTGTTTTTCCTCGGAAGCCTGGGGCGGCCGCAGCGCCAATCGCGGGCAGTGCGCGCAGGCGTGCAGACTTCCTTACGAAATGATCGTCGACGGGCGCAGGCAGCCGCTGGCCGACGCGCGCTATCTGCTTTCGCCCGGCGATCTCTACGCGCTGGAACAGATCCCGCGGATTATCGACAGCGGCGTGGCTGCGCTCAAAATCGAAGGCCGGTATAAGGACGCAAAGTACGTGGCGTTGACGACGCAGGCTTATCGCAACGCCGTGGATCAGGCATGGAACGGAGGGTTCGCGGGCGTCGCGCCGGGGGAAAGACTGCAACTCGAGCAGGTTTATTCGCGCGGCTTCGGTCCGTTCTTCATGACCGGGACCAATCATCAGGCTGTGGTGGAGGGCCGCGCTCCGCGGCATCGCGGCGTGCTGATGGGCCGGGTCGCAAGGATCGAAGCGGGCGCAGTTTGGGTGGAAACGGCCGAGGCGCAGCGCATCGCGCCGCTGAAGGCTGGCGATGGGATCGTGTTTGACGCGGCGGATTGGCGGAGTCCGGAAGAGCCGGAAGAGGGCGGTCGCGTTTATGAAGCGGCGGCAAGCGGCAAGCGCGTCGCGCTGCGCTTTGCAAAGGACGCGATTCGCTTCGATCGCGTTCGCGTGGGCGATCGCGTGTGGCGGACGCACGATCCGGATTCGGAGCGCGCCGCGAAACGGTTCCTTGATCCTCCGACGCCGGTGGCCCGGCAGCCTGTTCGCGTCGCGGTCACCGGGCGGGAAGGCGACTTGCTAGAGGCGGAATGGTCGCTCGAAAAACGGCCGGAGATCAGCGTCGTCGTGAAATCCCCGGCGCCGCTCGGAAGGGCGCGGAATCGCGCGCTTACGGCCGAGATGCTGTGCGAGCAGTTCGGGCGCCTGGGCCAGACGCCGTATCAGTTGTCGGCCGTCGAGTACAAAACAAATGAAGCCCTCTTTGTTTCCGTATCGGCTTTGAACCAGATGCGGCGCCAAGCCGTGGAGGCTCTCGAAAAATTACAAACCGGGGTTGCCCCGGCCGGCGTCCGGCCTTTCGAATTTCCGCGAATTGGCGGCCATCCCGCGCCGCCGCCCGGTGCGCCGCGGATTCATGTGCTGGTCCGCACGCCGGAACAACTCGACTCGGCCATCGAGCTTCGCCCGGCGAGCGTGACGCTGGATTATCTCGATCTTTACGGGCTGCGGCCCTCGGTGGAGCGCGTGAAATCCGCCGGACTCGCCGCGCGCGCCGCCAGCCCGCGCGTTCTGAAGCCGGGAGAGCAGCGCATCCTGAACTTCCTGCGAAGCCTGGAGTGCGCCATCCTGATTCGATCGCCCGCGATGATCCAGGCGCTTGCCGGCGTGGAATTGATCGGCGATTTCAGCCTGAACGCGGCCAATTCGCTCGCTGCGGAGATGTACCTGAACCTGGGGCTGACGCGCCTAACGCCGGGGCACGATTTGAACGCCGCGCAGATTACCGAGCTTGCGCGCCGCGCCGGTCCGGATCGGATCGAAGCGATCATGTACCAGCATCTGCCGGTGTTCCATACCGAGCATTGCGTTTTTTGCCGGTTCCTTTCGACTGGGACGAGCTATCGCGACTGCGGGCGGCCCTGCGAAAGACATCGCGTGGAGTTGAAAGATCAAACCGGCCGCGCTCATCCGGTGATGGCCGACGTGGGTTGCCGCAATACCGTATTCGGAGCCGAGGCCCAGGAGGCGACGGCGCATCTTCGCGACTGGCTGAGCGCGGGAATTCGCGATTTTCGCATCGAATTCGCGCATGAATCGGGCGAACAGGCGCGGCGCGTCGTGCAAACGCTTGAGCAGGCGCTTGGCGGCGAACCCGATTTGCGGAAAATCGCGGCGGAGCTGGCCAAGGCCGCGCCGCAGGGCGCCACGCAGGGGAGCCTGTTCGTTCCGCATGGCTATTGCTCGCTGCCGGTGCTTCCATAGACCGGTCTCAAGTTGCGCCTGGATCTGCCGATCATCCCAGCAGCGCGATGTTCGTCGATCATTACGAGATCCTGCAAGTCAGCCCCAACGCCGACGCGGAAACGATCCACCGCATTTATCGCCTTCAGGCGCGCCGGTTTCATCCCGATAATCTCGAAACGGGAGATGCTGAAATTTTCAAAAAGGTGTCGCTTGCCTATGAAGTCTTGAGCGATGCGAAGCGGCGCGAAGCCTACGATCGCGAGTACAGGCAGGTGCGGAAACGCGAAGCGATCGGCGTGGCGGAGCCTCCGCAGTCGCCGCCGCTGGCCAATGAGATGCAGCGCCGCGAAGAAATTCTGCGCCTGCTGTATCGCCGCCGTTTTGCCAGTCCCGATCAGCCGAGCCTGGGTCTTCGCGATCTGGAACTGCTGCTGAACGTGCCGCGGCGGGAGCTGGAGTTCAGCCTGTGGTATCTGAAGGAGTGCGGTTATCTGACGCGGAACGACAGCGCTCGCCACACCATCACGATCAAAGGAGTGCAGTTCACGGAAGCGCTAAACGCCGGCGCGGCGAAGTGGATTGAAACGCCGTAGTTCCACTGTTCCACTTCCTGGAATCTCGCCCGGCGATCCGCGCAGCGGCATTCCTGACGCGGATGAGGGCTGCCTTTAGCGCCCTTTAAAGGCGGATGAGATGGATGCTATGCGACAGCCTGGGTTTCCGGCGCGGCGACCGGGGACGGCTCGGCGGGAAGCAAAACGGTGAAGCGCGTGCCTTCGCCCTCGGTGCTGGCGACATCGATGCGGCCGCCGTGGACCTCGACGATCCAGGCAACGAAGCTCAGGCCCAACCCGAGGCCGGTGACCGATTCCGTCTGCGCGTTGCGAACCCGGTAAAAGCGGTCAAAAATGTGCGGCAGATTCTCGGCCGGTATTCCGACGCCCGTGTCCTCGACGACGATTTGCGCCCAGCCCGGCCCATCGCCGGGACCGATGCGGACGCGCACCGATCCGCCGCGCGGAGTGTACTTGATTGCGTTTGAAAGAAGATTCGAAAGCAGGCGCTCGATCTGGGTGTGGTCGGCGGAAATCACCGCGGGCCCATCGAGATCGGCGGTGAGCAGGACGTCTTTCTCTTCGGCCGGGATTTGAAACTGATCGACGACGTCGCGCGCCAGAACAGCAAGATCGAGGGGAGATTTTTGCAGCACGAGCTGTCCGGATTCGGCTTGAGAAAGAAGCAGCAGCGCGCGCACGATGCTCGATAACTTTTCGACGTCTTCCAAAGCGTTAAGCATCGCTTCGCGATACTGGTCGGGCGTTTCGGCGGTGAACAGCGCGACTTCGAGCTGGCCGCGAATGGCGGTGAGCGGAGTGCGCAGCTCGTGCGAAACGTCGGTGGAGAAACGGCGGATCTGCTCGAAGGATTGATTCAGCCGCGCCGTCATTTTGTTGAAGCTTTCGATGAGGCGGTCGAGCTCGTCGCCGGCGCCGCGCAGCGGAATTTGCAGCGACAGGTTCGATCCGGTAATGGTTTGCGCGGCTTGCGCGACGGAGTTCACCGGCTGGATCGCGCGCCCGGCCAGCACCCATCCGAGCAGGCCGCTGAGCGCGATCATTGCGGGCAGGATGTAAAAGTAATTGCGAGTGAAGTCACTCACCGTCTTGCGCGCCGGCGCAAGCGAGCGGCCGATGGCGAGGAAGTACGGCTGGCGGCTATCCTCGTCGAGAATCTTTCCCGCCTTGACCAGGTAAGGCGTCCCGTCCCGCGACCAGCGAATGCGCGTTTCCGGGCCCGGCAGCGCCAGAACGCGCCGGATATCGTCGAGCGAATCGAGGCCGATTGATTCGTAGGTGTCGTCGTACTGAAGGGCGTTGCCGTTGGCGTCGGTGATCAGATAAATATGCTTCAACCGGCTCACGATGAAGTTGTCCTCGGGATCGGTTTCATCGGCGACCCACACCGGCCGCTGCTTTTCGATCTTCAAATATCCCTTGGCTTCAAACCACTCTTCATCCAGCGCGTCGCGGACGTCGCGCTCCGTTTCAAGCTGCAATGTCTTGTGAAAAACCAGGCCGATCACCACCAGCAGGATGGTGAAAAAGATCACAAAGCTCACCATCAGCCGGAATCGCATCCCGCGCAGGAAATCGACGCGCGGCTTGGGAACAGCGAAGACTCGGGTGAAGCGGGCCATCAGGAGGTTTTTTCGGCGCGTTCCGGCTCATCGAGCATGTAGCCGATGCCGCGCACGGTTTGGATCATTTTCACCGGCCATTTATCGTCGATTTTCGAGCGCAGATGGCGGATATAGACGTCGACAATGTTGGTGAGCCCGTCATAATCCATGTCCCAGACGTGCTCTACGATCATGGTACGGCTTAGCGGGCGTCCGCGGTTGCGCATTAAATATTCGAGGATGCTGAACTCCTTCGGCGCAAGCTCGATATTTTCGCCGGCGCGGGTGACTTTGCGCCGGATGCAGTCAAGCGAAAGCTCGCCCACTTGCAGTCTTTCCGGCGTGGGCTGGCCGCGCCGCAAAAGCACGCGGACGCGCGCCAGAAGCTCGACAAAAGCGAACGGTTTTACCAGATAATCGTCGGCGCCGCCTTCCAGACCCTTGACGCGATCGTCCACCTGATCGCGCGCGCTGAGGATCAGCACCGGCGGGCTGGATTTGCGATTGCGGATTTTTTGCAGAACCGTGAGGCCGTCGATATCGGGCAGGCCGAGGTCCAGAATAATCAGATCGTATTCGGTGGCGTGGACCATATCGACCGCGCGTTGACCATCGCCGGCCACATCGACAGCGTAACCGGCGCTTTCAAGGCCGCGCGATAAAAAGTCGGCGATCCGTTTTTCGTCTTCAACGACGAGGATGCGCATACGCTTACAGTTTAACGGTTATAGAAAGGGGCGATGGTCTACCATGATAAGGTTGCGGCGGACAATTCTTTTTATCTTCGGCACGCGACCGGAAGCGATCAAGCTCGCGGCTTTGATTCGCTATCTCGGCCGCTTTCCCGATCGTTATCGGGTAAAAGTCTGCGTCACCGCGCAGCATCGTGCGATGCTGGACCAAGTTCTGAGCGCCTTCGGCCTCACGCCGGAATACGATCTCGACCTGATGACCCCAGGCCAGACGCTGTTCGAGTCCACTTCGCGAATCATCGCCGGGCTGGAGCGCGTCTTTGACGATTCCAAACCCGATCTCGCCATTGTGCAGGGCGATACGACGACGACTTTCTGCGGCGCGCTGGCGGCGTTCTACGCGCGCGTTCCGGTGGCGCACGTCGAAGCCGGCCTGCGCACCGGCGACCTGGCTCAACCCTTCCCGGAAGAAGCCAATCGCGCGCTGGCCTCGCGAATCGCCGCATTGCATTTCGCTCCGACGGCGACCGCCGCGGCGAATCTTGCCCGGGAAGGAATCACGTCCGGCGTCCACGTCACCGGCAACACCGGCATCGACGCCGTTCTTTATATTCGCGATTGCCTGGATCGCGGCGAACTGTCCTCCACCGAGTGGCCGTGCGATGGAAAAAAACTTATTCTGGTCACCGCGCATCGGCGGGAAAGCTTCGGCGAGGGGTTCGATCGCATTTGTCAGGCTTTGTCGCAAATCGCCGATCGGAAGGATGTGCGCGTCGTCTATCCGATTCATCCCAATCCCAACGTCCGCGGCGCGGCGGACCGCTGGCTGCGCGCGCACCCGAATATCACGCTGATCGAACCGCTCGATTATGTTCGTTTTGTCGATTTGATGCGCCGCGCCTACCTGATCCTTACGGACTCGGGCGGGGTCCAGGAGGAAGGTCCGTCGCTGGGCAAGCCGATCCTGGTTCTTCGCGAAAAAACCGAGCGGCCGGAGGCTGTCGAGGCGGGAACGGTGAAACTGGTCGGCACGAACGTGTCGAAAATTGTTTCGGAAACCACACGGCTTCTTGAGGACCGCTGCGAATTCGAGCGGATGTCGCGGCTTCATAATCCTTATGGCGACGGCCGCGCGAGCGAGTATATTGAACGCATCCTTCATGAAAATGGGGCGGGATAACCGGCCGCGCGCCGGCCATCCCGCCCCGCAAACAGACTACTTGGACTGCGCGGTCTTCGCCGCGGCGGGCGGCGTAGCCTTCTTGCCGCTCTTCTTATGCTTTTTCACCGACTTCGCGGCCGATTTCTGGGCCGGCGCCTTGGCGGGCGTGCTCTGCGTGGCGGGCGTAGCCCCCGATTGCGCAAAAACCGCGGCCGCGGCGAATAACGATGTCAAAACCAGGCGTCTCATTTCTCTTTTTCTCCTTTGGTCGGGGTGCTTCTTTCCACCCACGCCTCCATGTTGCGCCCGCCGCGGCCGATGCGCGATCACCTTGTAAAGCTACGGCGTTTCGCCTCGTTGAGCTATTCTCACCGAGCAAATCTTAATGAACAACATTAATCTAAAAATAGATTCAGAATGCGCGCTCTGCTTCGCGTCCTGCTGATCGGATTCGCGCTTGTCATCACCATGCTGATCGCCGCCGCGATCATCGGGGTGGACGACGCCGACGCCATCCGCGCAAGCGCCCGCAGCCTGATGAGCAGCGAGCTGGTCATCACCCGGCTTCAGGACGAAGTGGATCGCGAGCAGCAGGTTCTAAACGCCGCCTTTTATCAGCTTTCCCGCGCTCCCGATCAGGTGGACCGGGACCGCATCCTGGCCGACCTCGATCAAACCGACCGCGAAATTCACCGCATGGTCGCCGCCGCCCGCGGAGGACCGGACGAGGACGCCTGGAACGCGCTGGAGCGCGCCGTGCAGGATTTTTCCGCCGAGGCGCGCCAGCTTTTGTCTCGCGCGAAAATTCCGGTTCACTCCTCGCGCGACCTGTTCACGTTGCATCAGCGCGTTTCCGTGGATGTCGCGCGCCTGGTCGATTCCAGCTACGCCCGGGCGGTCGAAATCAATGAGGCGATGGACCGCCAGGCGCGGCGCTTTGTCCAGGACGCGCTGCTGCTGTTCGGCGGATGCCTGCTGGTGGCGCTCATCTCCGCCGGCATTACGGTGCGCATCGCCGCCCGCGTTTTCCAGCAGATGGAGGCGCAGACCAGTGAGCTGAGCCGCGTCTCGTTTCGCATGCTCGAAACGCAGGAATCCACCGCGCGCCGGTTTTCGCATGAGCTGCACGATGAATTGGGCGGCGCGCTTACCGCGATCAAGACCAACCTCGCCGCGCTCGCCGCGTCCGGCGCGGATCGCAAACGCATCGAGGATTCCATCAAGCTGGTGGATGGCGCCATCTCGAACGTTCGCGAGCTTTCGCAGCTTCTGCGCCCGACCATCCTCGATGATTTCGGGCTCGATGCCGGCATTCGCTGGCTCACCGACCGCTTTCGCGAGCGCACCGGGATCGAAACCGATTATCGCAGCGAATTTACCGGACGGCTGGCCGATGAGACGGAGACGCATCTGTTCCGCATCGTGCAGGAAGCGCTCACCAACATTGCCCGCCATTCTGGCGCCACGCAAGCCACCATTCATCTCCGCGCCGGCCCGGATACCGTTCATTTAACCATTCACGACAACGGCCAGGGACTGCAGCCGTCCAAGAACGGCGGCGGCATGGGCTTGATCGGCATGCGCGCCCGCGCCCGCAGCGCCGGCGGCGAGCTCTCCATCAAATCGCATCCCGGCGCCGGTGTCACTATAGAAGTGTCGGCGCCGCGAGGCAAGCCGGTCGAAAAATAGCCGTGACGAAAATTCTTTTAGCCGACGATCACGTCCTGGTGCGCCAGGGCTTCAAGATGATTCTCTCCGCCCAACCCGACCTGCAAATCGTGGGCGAAGCGGGCAACGGCCGCGAGGTTCTCGAACTGGCCGAAAAGCTTCAGCCCGATCTGGTCATCATGGACGTCACCATGCCGGAGCTGAACGGCATCGAAGCCACGCGCCGCCTCGCCGATGTCGCGCCGCGCGCGCGTGTGCTGGCCTTGAGCATGCACAAGGACGCGGTCTACGTGCGCGAGATTCTGCGCGCCGGCGCGCGCGGCTATCTGCTAAAAGATTCGGCCGACTCCGATCTGATCGCCGCCGTTCGCAGCATCGCTAAGGGCGAAGCCTGGCTGAGTCCCGCGGTATCCGACGCGGTACTCACCGATTATCGCCGCCATGTCACCGATCCTCTGGATCTACTGACGAGCCGCGAGCGCGAAGTTCTGCAAATGATCGCGGAAGGAAAAACGAACAAAGAAATCGCCACATCGCTCAACCTCAGCGTCTACACGGTGGAGGCGCATCGCGGGCGGGTCATGGAAAAATTGAATCTCCACTCCACCGGCGAGCTGGTCCGCTTCGCTCTGCGCGCCGGCCTGATCGACTGAGCGCGGCTCGCTCCGGCTGCGGCGCGGCGGAACGAGCAGGGAGATGCCCGCCCGATTGTCGATCTCGCGCCGGATCCACTTATTAGCACCGATTTTGTCGCAACATGGAAGCATGGCCCTGAAATTCACCACATCCTACCTGGAAGATTCGCTCGCCGTGTTGCGGCAATACAAGAAGATGGCCGAAGGAGCGATGGCGCAGGTCACCGACGAACAGCTCAATCAAACGCTCGATCGCGAGATGAACTCGATTGCAATCATCGTCAAGCACATGACCGGCAACATGCGATCCCGCTGGACCGATTTTTTAACCACGGACGGCGAAAAGCCGGACCGCAATCGCGACACCGAATTCGTTGAGCCGCCGCCCACCCGCGAGGCCCTGATGAAACGCTGGGAGGAGGGTTGGAAACTGGTCTTTGACGCCCTGGAGCCGCTGACCGAAGCGGACCTGGCGCGTACCGTGACCATTCGCGGCGAAGCACACTCGGTGATGCAGGCAATTAATCGCGCGCTGGCCCATTACGCCAGCCACATCGGCCAGATCGTGCTTCTGGCCAAACACTTCGCGCACGACAAATGGCAGACGTTAAGCGTGCCGCGAAATCGCTCGGCTGAATTTGACCGGCGCGTCCAGGCCGGCGAAGCGAGCCAGCGCTAACGGACCGGATCGGCCGGATCTTTTTGCATCCGTGCCGCCTGATGCCGGAGGACCTGATCGACAATCAAGCCGCCGGCGCTTCCGGCCGCGGCTCCGATCAAGGCTCCCTTCTGGCTATGCGCCATTTCGCCCAGCGCGAGGCCGACGCCCGCGCCCACGCCGATGAACTCCGCCGTCCGCTGAAGCGATCTCGGATCGCCCGGGGGATAAACGCTCTGGGCGGCCAGCGCCTTGTCCAGATTCATCGATTTCACCAGCGCCTGAACCGCGGTGGCGGTTCGCAAGACCTGATCGACGAACTGAGCGTTCGGGTCGGGAGCCGGTTGCGCCGGGGGCGTCTGCGCGTTGGCGATCGCGCACAGGAATGGAGCGGCGAGGAAAAAGGCGAAACTTCGGATCACACGCATAGTTGGAAGACGCCGCGCGAAGCCCGATCGTTCCAAGTATCCCGGCTCTGCCGTGGGAGTCCGTTTTGGGTCCGAAACGCGCGGAAAATCTTCAGTTTGCCGACTTTATAGGGGGAATTACACGGGCAGCTCTATTTCGATCAGTAATCCGGGCGAGGCGTTGTATGCGCGCAGCTTGCCGCGGTGAAGTTCGACCGCGCGGCGAGCAATGGACAGGCCCAGGCCGTAGCCGCCGTTGTTGCGATTGCGGTCCGTTTCGACGCGATAGAAAGGATCGAAAATGTGCGCCAGCGCGGAGTCGGGAACGCCGGGGCCGTAATCGCGGACCCGTACGCAGGCGCGGCCGTCCCCGTCTTCAAGCGCCACTTCGACGCGCGTTTTCGCCGGCGCGTAGCGGATCGCGTTGCGCATCACGTTTTCAATGGCGCGGCGCAGCAGCTCGCGATCGCCCTCCACCCACACGCCGCCGCTTTTATTTAGCTCAAGCGAGCAGCCTCGCACCTGAGCCTCGATGCTGCAATCGTTCACCAGCGCGCCGACCAGCTCATCAAGCCGCACCGCTTCGATCTTGCGCTTTGCCGGATCATTCTCCATCCGCGCGACTTCCAGCATTTCTGTGATCAATTCATTCAGACGGTCGGCTTCCTTCTGGATTTGATCGAGCGAATTGCCGCCGGTTCGCGCCAGCTCGATGGCGACGCTCAGGCGCGCCAGTGGGCTGCGCAGCTCGTGCGAGATATCCAGAAGCAGCCGCTGCTGCGCCGATAACAGGTTCTGCATGCGCTCGGCCATGTGATTGAAGGTCCGCGCCACGTCTCCGAACTTGTCGTTGCGGCCGGCGGGCGCCCGCGCCGACAGATCGCCTCGTCCGAATTTTTCGACGGCCCGCTGAAGCGGCCGCAGCGGCGAGGTGAGGTAATAGGCAAGTGCGTAGCACAGCGCCAGAACCGGCGCCAAGACCAGCAGGTGCAGCGGCTGAAGATTGGCGTAAATCACGCGCAGCGGCCGCGTGATCAGCAGAAGACAATACTTCCGGTCCGGCGAAAACGTGGCGAATACCAACTGCCCGTCATGCCAGGCCGGATGGCGGCGCGCCAGATCCAGCAGATCGCGCCGCGATTCGCCGGTGGAGAGATCGGTCCCCTGGGCATCGGCGAAGACCACGGCGTAATAATGCGTGATGTCCAGAAAACGATGGAGCGCGCGGCGCAGCGCATCGCGGCCGCCGGTTTCCCACGCCTCGCGCGCATCGGCCGCCTCCATCTTCATCAAGACGGAAAAAGGCGCGCTCAGCGGCGACGCCGGATTATAGCTCAGAACCGAAGTTACACTGGTCGCCGCCACCGTCACCAGCACGGCGATGACGAACCAGGCGACGATCTTGGCGAAAAGCGTCACGTCGCGGCGCCCTCGGCCGAATCGTCCGAGGATTTGCAGAACTGATAACCGCTGCCGCGAATCGTCTTGATCAGCACGCGCGGGGCTTCCAGCTTGCGGCGCAGATGGCTGACGTGCATGTCGATCGAGCGGTCAAAGGGCGATGCCTTGCGATTGTACATGCTGCTCATCAGCGCGTCGCGCGAAACGGCCTGGCCGGCCGAGCGCATCAGCAGTTCCAGGATGTCGAACTCGAGCGTCGTCAGCTCCACAGGACGGCCGTCGCAGTACACCTCGCGCGTTCCGGGATCGAGCGTGACGCCGTTCACATCGATGCGCCCCCGGCGATGCGCCGCCCGCCGCAGGACGGCCCGGATGCGCGCCACCAGCTCGCGCGGATTGAACGGTTTGCCGAGATAATCGTCCGCGCCCGAATCCAGGCCGACGATGCGATCCTCGCCTTCGCCGCGCGCTGTCAGAACGATCACCGGAACGCGGCTTACCTCGCGAAGCTGGCGCAGCACCGTAAATCCGTCCATCTGCGGCAGCATCAGGTCCAGCACCACCAGGTCGAAATCTTCCGTCCTGGCCCGCTCCAGCCCGCCAGCACCATCGTGGACCACACTGGTCTCGAACCCGTCGCGGCTCAGAAACTCATTGAGCAGCGCGCACAATTCGGCGTCGTCGTCAACGATTAAGATTTTCACAAGGCAGTCTGTAATATATAACAAAACACCGTTATGTGGACCGCAATTACCCGCCGGGTGAGCGATTTCATTTCCCGCTGCGAGCTGGAATTTCTGCCGCGAAGTCCGATCGACGCGGCCAAGGCCGCCGCGCAGCACCTCGCCTACGAGAATTGCCTGCGGCAATTGGGATTTGACGTGATTTCTCTCTCCCCCGATCCTGCGTTCCCCGACGGCTTGTTCGTCGAAGATCCGGCGGTCGTTCTCGATGAGGTCGCCGTGATGTGCCGGATGGGCGCCAAATCGCGCCGGGGCGAGGCGGACGCGATCGCGGCGGCGCTTGCGCCGTATCGCCGCCGGGAATGGATTCGCGAACCGGCCACGATCGAAGGCGGCGATGTGATGCGCATCGGAAAGACTCTTTTCTGCGGAATTTCCCGGCGCACCAATCGGGAAGGGGCGCGGCAACTGGCGCAAGCCACGGAGCGATTTAGCTATCGCGTGGTTCCGGCCGCCGTCAGCGGATGCTTGCACCTGAAGTCCGCCATTTGCCCGCTTGGCGCGGACGCGGTCATCGCAAATCGAAACCTGATCGACATGCAGCCTTTTGAGGATCTGTCGGTTTTCGATGTAGCCGATGATGAGCCGGGCGCGGCAAACGTGCTTGAAGCCGCCGGCAAGATTATCATGCCGGCGTCCTTTCCGAAGACGCGCCGGATGCTGGAAAAGGCGGGATTCGAGGTGATCGCTCTCGATATTTCCGAGTTGCAGAAGGCCGAAGCCGGCGTCACCTGTTCCAGCCTGATTTTCAAAGCGGAAGGAAACCGGCCTTTAACCGCTTAGGCCGCTTGCAATTTCGGGACGCCTTCCGGCGCGAATTTGAGTTTGGGCTCCTTCATCACCGTGTGGTGAAGCGTTCGCAGCAGCTCCGTGTCCATTTCCACCGCGCGCGAAAGCTCGGCGGGATAGCGAACGGTGTATTGCAGGCCGGCGTCGGTGAAACGCAAACGGCTCTCCGGTTTCGGAGGGGCGATGTGCATATCAACGGACTGCTCCAGGCTGCGATATTGCCGCTCGATGGCGTCGCGATATTGAGCGAAAAAACCGTCGACGGCGGCGTTCAGGGTTTTTTCGGCGAGCTGAAAATCGCTGTCCGGGCTGAGGATCAACACCGCAGTGTGCCAGACGTAATCGATTCCGGGCATCTGTTTATATAACGCCGAGGTCGGCTGGAAAATCACCGAGTTTGAAAACACCACCACGCGCCCGGTCGGATGAAGATCGGGTCCGGCGCCCGCAAGCTCCGCCAGATAGATCCGGACCAGGCCGATCTCGATCACTTCGCCGGTTACGCCGGAAATGGTCACGCGATCGCCGACGCGAATTCCATAGCGGCCGATCAGGAAGAAATAGGCGACCACGGATAAGATGGGGCTTTGCAGCGCCACGGCGACGCCGGCGGTGACGAAGCCCGCATAAGTCGCAAGCGATCCGAGTTCGCTGACGAACCAAAATACGATCGCCAGCATCACCGCCACCGCGACCACCACCCGCCGCAGCAGCAGAAACTGCCGCCGCCGCCGTGCATCGTGCACGTAGCGGAACGTGGCGCGGCGCCACATCTCGCTGATGAACAGCACGATCACGATCACCACAGCCAACGTCACGGCCTTCATCAACAGATAGCGGCCGGTGCGCGAAGATTCCTGATCGATCCGCGCGATCGATTCGTCCAGATAACTTTCCGCTGTACCGACGGCAATACTTTCTTCTCCCAGCGGGACGATGGCGGTGGAAAGCTGCTTGAATTGCCCAGCCAGACCGCTTAACTCCTTCTGCGCCGCCGCAAGCTGCGCCGGATCGCCGGCGTTACTCTGGCTCGCAAGCTGATCGCTGCGCTGCGTGGCCTCGCGCGCCTGGCTGATCAGCGGCTCTTTCAGCCGGTCGATGCCCGCCGCCAGCTCTCGCGTGCTGTTGAGCAGCGACATCAGATGAGTGCGATTGCTGTGATTGCTTAATAATTCGCTGGCCAGCCCGAGCACGCCGGCCGACTCCGGAGAAAAGGTGTTGGCTTGCGAAGTTTGTTTATTGCTCGCCACGGCCGGCGCCAGCTTGCCGCTCTGAATCTCGGGAACGGACCGCTCCAGCTCGCGAATCTGATTCGCCAGCGCGCCACCATCGGAACCGATCGACCCGGTGAAGTTCACCAGGTTCTGGATCGTCGTCTGGATCTCCTTGGCCAGGGCCAGCTCCGCCTCGGCTTCGCTTTTCTGGGCCTGAAGCGTCTGGCGGCGTTTGCCTACGGCCTTGGGAAGATCAGCATCGATCTGCGCGATTCGTGCCTGGACGGCGGCGACCCGGTCGGCGGCTTTTTGCGATGCCTGCTGCAAGGTGCCGGCGCTCTTCTGCGTGTTCTTATCGCCGCCGAGCAGCGCTGCCTCCGCGCGCCCGAAGCTGAAGGCCAGTTGCACAGCCTTATAGGATGCCTCCCGGAGGCCGTCGCTGATGAGCACGTCCACGGTGGGAGGCGAAACCGTGCTGATTTCGCGATACCAGGCAATGACGCGTTCCAGATGCCCGATAATCGCTTGCGGCATAATCGGCACCGGAGCGGCGGGAGCCATTGCCAAAAACATGAAAAGAAGCGCCGCCGCCCGTCCGAATCTCACGTTACTAGAATATTCCCCGTCGAGTTTGATCCGCCATCGCCGGTAATGTTTCCGCGTCGGGTTCGGGAACCTCAGCGCGCCGAAAAACGTAAGCTAGGGTGAGAGGTCGTTCATGTTTTGCACCCGCTGCGGCGTTTCCCACGACGATTCCGCGAAATTCTGCTCGCAATGCGGCGCGCCGATCGGCGCAAATGCGTATAGCGCGCCCGCCGCTTATCCCAAGCTGAGCCGGCCCCGCGAAGATCGCAAAATCGGCGGCGTGTGCGCGGGCTTCGCGCGTTATCTCGGCGTCGACGTGACGCTGATTCGTTTGATCTGGGTGGTTCTGGCCATCTGCTCCGGCGGCCTGGGCGCGATCGCCTACGTCGTTGCCTGGATCATCATGCCCAACGATCCGCTGCGCTTGCCCCACCCCGCTCCGCTGCATCCGGCCGGCGGCAGCGCTTAACTTCACTCGCGCCGGCGGTGCATTCGAGAGGTGACGAACTCTCCACTTGAAATTCCCCTTTTCTTCGCCTAAAATATCTACATGGCACTCACGAAACGACAAAAGGAGTTTCTGGAGTTTCTCGCCGGCTTTCTTGAAAAGCGCGGCTACAGTCCGAGCTACGAGGAAATCGCGGAAGGGCTGAATCTGGCTTCGCTCGCAACCGTGCACAAGCACATTCTCGCGCTGGAGGGAAAACATTATCTCAAGCGCGGGTTCAATCAGAGCCGGTCGCTTGAATTAGCGCCGAAATATTACGAGGAAATGCGCCAGCATCGGCCGCCCGCGGTGGAGGTTCCGCTGCTTGGGCGAATCGCGGCCGGTTCGCCGGTGGAAGCGATCGCCGGGCAGGATTCGCTGAATTTCGCCGATTTTGCGGCCGATCCCGGTACCTACGCGTTGCAGGTCCGTGGCGAATCGATGATTGAGGACCACATCTGCGACGGCGATTACGTGCTGGTGCAAAAATCGGGCGACGCTCGCGATGGCGATATCGTGGTCGCGCTGGTGGATGGGGTCGAGACCACGCTCAAGCGCTTTTACAACGAAGACGGCGATCGCGTGCGCTTACAGCCGGCCAATTCCACCATGCAGCCGATTTATGTTCCCAAACAATCGGTCCGCATTCAGGGGAAAGTGCTGGCGGTTTTACGGAAGTACTAACGCAAGTCAGCTAGCGGTTGTTTTTTTTCCCGCCGATGTGCAGGAATCGGCCGATTCGCTTGATCCCGCGTTTCACGCCGCTATCGTAAGGATCGTCCGGCGAGGCAGGATCGTTCTCCGACGGCGCGGGCGTAACGGCGGGCGAATCGGTTGCTTCCGGCGCCGGTTGCGGTGGCGGGGTCGAATCGTCGATGGTGGTTGTTTTCCAGGACTGCTGCGGCGCCGCTTTGGCACGCGGAGCCACGCTTGCTTTCGGGACGGGAGCCGGTTTGGAAACGGCTGGAACCGGCTTGGCGGCGGCTTCTCCGAACGTATCTCGCCACAGGTCCGGCAGCTCGGGAGCGATTCGGTAGATCGCGAACGCGATTAACATGACCCGATGACGATCGGCGCCGTCCTTCCGGCGTGCAGCGCGCGCGGGAGAAAGCCGCTGACGGTTCCATACATCAGCATCGCGGCCAGCAGAAATATCGCTCCGATCTCGAAGCTGAAGGATGTCATCACGTCATCTATTATCGGTTTATCGGCGGTTTGCGCGCGGGCCATTACACAGACACTGCCGGGATCACTGACCTAAGGTTTTTCCCTGTTTTCGCCGATCAATTCCTACGGAAAGATTTCCGTGTGGAAGGCCACTAAATTCCTTGGGGAGTGGAGGCGATTGCCGGCAGGGTTCCCGAGCTTCGGCGAAACGGCGCGCATCGAGTGGCGAGCCGGCCGCATTGCCGATCCGGTGGAGCGGCTTCGCTATCTGCGCCGGCGCATGGTCCAACCGAAGCGGCGCGATTTTCAGGGATTCGGATTTATCGCCGTGCCGTTGATGATCGCCGTTCTCGCCGCACGGTCGCCGACCGGATCGGCTGAAACGATCGAGCGCGAGCGCGGGCTTGCCGTTCCCCGCGCCGGGAGCGCTGCCGCGTCCATGCCGCCGCATGTCTGGCTGATCGAGAAGACCGAAGCCGCGGAAGTTTACAGCAACGGCTTGCGGATTGACCGGACTTTTCTAACGTCGAACCGCCCGCGGGCGCGCTTCCCCGTCTACTCGCTCGCCGGGGCTTCGGTTCCGGTGAAGTATGGCGATGCGCCGGTGGGCATCGTTTATCACACCACGGAAAGCCTGGTGCCGCCGTTTGAAGAGGATCAGAATCACAAATTACAGCGGCTCGGGCGGAATCTGCTGGAAGTGGTCCGCTCCGAGCGCGCGTATCATTTCGTGATCGACCGCTTCGGGCGCGTTTACGCCGTGGTCGTTGAAACGGACGCGGCCAATCACGCCGGCAATTCGATCTGGGCCGACGCCGAGGGAATCTACATCAACCTGAACGACAGTTTTCTGGGCATCTCCTTCGAGGCGCAAACCGGCGCGGCGGACGCGGTGACACCCGCGCAGATCCAAGCGGCGAAAGTGCTGACGGAGGCGCTGCGGTCCCGCTACCAAATCCCGGCGGAGAATTGCGTGACGCACGCGCAGGTGTCGGTGAATCCGCTCAATATGAAGGTCGGCGCGCACACGGATTGGGCCGGCGATTTTCCGTTCGCCAAAATTGGGCTGCCGAACAACTATTCGATTCCACTGGCGAGCATCTACGCCTTCGGTTTCGACGCCGACGAGGTGTACGAGCGCATGGTGGGCATGAATTTCGGCGGCGTGGCGCTGGCGCGGGCGCAGATCGAAAGGCAGGCGGAGGCGCAAAATACTCCCGCGGCGCAGTATCGCGCGATCCTGCGGCATCGCTATAAAGATATCGAAACGGAGCTGAAACAGAATGAAGGAGGGAATTAATACATGTCGAAGAACTCGGGAGCGATTGGTCTGGACGTCGGCACCAGCCGCATCGTGGTGGCGCGAAAGCCGGGCGAGGACTACGAATTCGCGTCACAGTTGAACGCCTTCGTTTCCATCCCGCGCTCCAGGATCACCGAAGGCGTGCTGGAGCGGGAAATGATCCCGCACACGACGCTCGACGGTGAAATCGTCGTCCACGGAAATGAGAGCGAGAAATTCGCCGGCATTTTGAACGCCGAGATTCGCCGTCCGATGTCGGGCGGCTTGCTCGACGTCAGGGAGCCGGACGGGTTGCGCGTGATCCGGGAAATCATCTCGCTGATGATCGGATCCCGCGCGGGGGAGCGGCAGAGGCTCTGTTTCACGGTTCCCGCGGCTCCGCTCGGCGCGCAGGAGAGCTTAACGTATCACGAAGCGACGCTGAAGCAGATTTTCGGCGAACTCGGCTATCAGGCCGCGAGCATCAATGAAGGCCTCGCGGTGATCTATTCCGAGCTTGAATCCTTCAACTACACTGGCATCGGGATCAGCCTGGGCGGCGGGCTGTGCAACGTGTGTCTGGCGTATCTCTCGGTGCCGGTGATGAGCTTCAGCGTCGCCAAGGCGGGTGATTTTATCGATCAAAGCGCGGCCTCGATGACCGGCGAGCGCGCCAATCGCATCCGGCTCACGAAGGAAGATTCGTTCCATTTCAACGGATTTTTCGCCGACAAGATTCACCAGGTGATCGGCGTCTATTACGACGACATGATCCGGTCGCTGGTGGCCGCGCTAAGAGAAGCCTTCGCTCGCGCGCGGGACCTGCCGAAGTTCAATCGCCCGCTGCCGGTGGTGCTGAGCGGCGGAACCGCGCTGCCGGCCGGTTTCCGCGACCGGTTCGAAAACATTCTGTTCGAAAAGGATTTCCCCGCCGCCGTTTCCGAAATCCGGATGGCGCAGAATCCCCTGCACGCAACGGCCAAGGGCGCGCTGATGTACGCGTTAAGCGATCTGTAACCGCCTCCCCTGCGAATTCGCGCGCGGCTCGACAGGCTCGACATATGTCATACTGAAGAGGGTTCAATATGGAAGGCTTGTTTCAACCGATGCATCTGCTGATCATCCTGGTGGTCGGCGTGTTGCTGTTCGGACCAAAGAAAATTCCCGAGCTGGGCAAAGGGCTGGGCGAAGGAATCCGCGGATTCAAGGACGCCCTGAAGAGCGCGGCGGATACTCCCGAGGCCCCCGCGCAGACGTCCACGCATCAGGAAGAAAAGCGGTAATTTTCCGCCGCTCAGGCCAGGAACGGATTGCGTTCCTTTTCGCGCCCGATGGTTGTCAGCGGGCCATGTCCGGGAATCACCACCGCTTCTTCCGGTAACGTCAGCAGCTTTTCGTGAATCGACTCGAGGATTTGCCGGCTGTCGCCGCCGGGCAGATCCGTGCGGCCGATCGAATCGCGGAATAGCGTGTCGCCCGCGACCAGCTTCGTTTCGGCGGGAATCCACAGCGAAATGCTCCCCTGGGTGTGGCCCGGAGTCTCGATCACGTAAAACTCCGCCGCGCCAAGCTTCATCACGTCGCCATCGCGCGCCGCGACGTCGATCGAAGTTCGTTCCGGCAGCGCCATGCCGAGCCATCCCGCCTGTACGTCCAGTTGATCGTACAGCGGCTGATCGTTTTCATTCATGTAAACCGGCGCGCCCGTCGCCGCTTTCAGTTTCGCCGCGCCGCCGATGTGATCGATGTGAGCATGGGTGATGATGATCGCCTTCACGCGCAGCCGATGCCGCTCCAGAATTTTGAGGATTTCTCCGATCTCGTCGCCCGGATCGATCACCATCGCTTCGCCCGAGGTTTCGTCACCGAAAATCGAGCAGTTGCATTGCAGCATCCCCACCGGCAGAATCTCGTGAATCACACCTCGATTGTATACTCGGGGTATGGATGTGGCCGTGCCGATCTTCTCGCGCTGGCTGCACATTTTTTCGGTAATCGTGCTGCTGGGCGGAGTTTTTTACGCGCGATTCTTCGCGGGCGAGCTTTCGGACCGCTTTAAACCGATGGCCTATATCGTTATCGGTGGAATCCTTGCCTCCGGCTTGTATAATTTCTTGAGCAAACCGGCTTATCCGCCGCACTATCAGTTGTGGTTTGGAATCAAGGTTCTTCTTGCGCTGCACGTTTTCGCCGCGGTGATTCTCTATCGAAAAGAAAAACCGAGAACGTTGACCGGAGTGGTCATTTCCGGCGCGGCCATTGTAGCGATTTCGGCATATTTGCGGGCGATTTCCCTCAATTTCAAATGACTACCGGATACCGTGCGCTTCGCGAAACGGCCGCGCGGATCGATCTCGCCGCGCGCGGCAAATTACGCGTCAGCGGCGAGGATCGCGCGCGCCTGCTGCACGCCATGTGCACCAACGATATCGAACATCTTCGTCCCGGCCAGGGCTGCTACGCGTTCTTCCTGAACGCCCAAGGCCGCATCCTGGCCGACGCGAACATTTTATGCTTCGACGATCACCTGCTGATCGACACCGAGCCCGAAACGCGCCGGAAGCTGTTCGAGCATCTGGAGCGCTACATCATCGCCGATGATGTCTTGCTGGAAGACATCACTGAACATCTGTTCACCACGGCGGTCGAAGGTCCGGAGGCGGCGCAGGCGCTCGCGCGGGCGGGCGCGCCGCTGCCTGAAGCGCCCTACGCCTGGCTCCAATGGGGCGATCGTATCGTTGCTCGCATCGATTCGACCGGAGCCGGCGGATTTTTTATTTTCCATCCAGGCGCCCTGCCGCTGGATCTGAACATCGCAACGCCGGAGGAAGCGCGCCTCGTGCGCATCGAAAACGGCCGGCCGCGCTACGGCGAGGAGATCACCGAGCGTTTTCTGGTGCAGGAAACCGGCCAACTGCGCGGGGTGCATTTCAATAAAGGCTGCTACCTGGGTCAGGAGATTGTCGAACGAGTGCGAAGCCAGGCGAAAATTCATCGCGTGCTGCGGCGCATCGAGATCGATACCAAACAGCCTCCACCGCCGGGCGCAAAAACCGATCAGGCCGAAATCATGAGCGCGGCGCTCTCGCCCGCGCTCGGAAAAGTGGTGGCGATGGCTTACGTCCGCGTGCCTTTTTCCGAACCGGGCACGCAATTTGCATTTAGCGATTCTCTCGCCTCCGTCCACTAATGCTTTGGGAGGGCGGGATTCATTCGCCCTCGGGCCAGTAATCCGAAATTACGCCTTTGCAGCCTCGTTGAGCTTTTCCCAGTCCGATTCTTCCCCGAATTTTTGCGCCATTACCGAGCCATCGATGTTTCGAACCAGGCCTGTGAGCACGCTCCCGGCGCCTACCTCGATGAAACGGGTCACGCCTTTGCCGATCAACAGCCGGATGGTTTCCGTCCAGCGCACCGGATTTGGAACCTGTTGGTAGAGTCCTTCGCGCGCCTCCGCGCCGCGCCGCACTTCCCGAGCCTGCCAGTTATTCACCAGCGGAATTGACAGATCGCGAAACGGGGTCGCCTCCAGATCCAGCTTTAATCGTTCCTGCGCGGGTTTCATCAGCGGACAATGGAACGGAGCGCTTACTTGCAGCAACACGGCGCGGCGCGCGCCCGCGGTTTTGGCGAGCTCCACGGCTCGATTCACCGCGCCGGCGTGCCCGGCGATCACCACTTGCTCCGGCGTATTGAAATTCGCCGCCGCGACCACCTCGCCTTGCGCCGCCTGCTCCAGAACGCTGGCCAGCTTTTCCTCCGGTAATTTGAGCAGCGCGGCCATCGCTCCCACGCCCGGCGGCACGGCTTCCTGCATGTACCGGCCGCGATTGCGAACCAGATGGATCGCGTCGGCGAATTCGATCGCGCCCGCCGCCACTAGCGCCGAATATTCCCCCAGGCTGTGTCCGGCGACATAGGCGGGCGTTACGCCTCGGGATTGCAAAACCGCCCAAGCGGCGGCAGAAACCGCCAGCAGCGCCGGCTGCGTATTTTCGGTCAGCTTGAGCTGATCCTCAGGACCTTCAAAGCATAGCTTCGAGATCGAAAAGCCGAGCGCGCGATCGGCATCCTGAAACACGCGAGCAGCTTCCGGATAAGCATCGGCGAGGGATTTGCCCATTCCCGCAAATTGGGCGCCCTGGCCGGGAAAAATGAAAGCGGTGGACATGGAAGAAGAAGTCAGAAGCGTTTGGAGTTCTCTGCTTTCTTCTATGTATACCTCAACGCGTCAATGCTCCGGTCTTCATGGGCGACCAACTGCGCCAGATCGGATTCCTTCAGTTGCGCGCGTTCGAGCGCGATTCTCAATCGCGCCGCCGAGGGGGCATCCTCTCCGGCGTCGGTCCAATGTTCCACCAGGAACAGAATCGCGGCCAAGCGATCGCCGGTTTTTTCCGGCTCGTGATGAAATTCGATGGCGGTCACCAGCGGCTCGGGAAAGCTCCAGCCCTTGAGCGCCCGTGCTCCGGCTTGCGCGTGGCTGAAACCGGAAAGAATGCGCTCCGCCAGAAAGGGTTCGCAACCGGCCCGCGTCAGATACTCAAAGCTGGATTGGAAGGCGGCGGGCAGCATCATCATCGCCAGTCTGCCGATGTCGTGAACCAATCCGGCAAGAAATGCCTCGTTCGGATCCGCCGAGAGGCTCGTTTCCGCCATGGTTCGAGCCACTTGCGCGGCGGCAAGGGAGTGCATCCACAACTGACGCAGCGGGCCGCTTGAAAACAACGGCTGGATCGACGCGGCGTAAAGAATGCGCGCCGCCCGCGCAGCTCCGATGTAACTGATCGCGTGAGAGATCGTGGAGATGCGCCGGCGCGGGCCGCTGGCCCAGGAATTCGCCGCCCCAATCAGATCCGCGGCGATCTTCTGATCGCGCGAGGCGATCGCCTCGAGCTCCGCACCCGACCAGTCATTGTTTATCAGCATTTGCAAGGCGCGCTGCGCCACGGCCGGAAAGACGGGCAGGCGGGCGATCGCGCGGTCCAAATCTTCCAGCGTCGCGGCGCGGAGACACTCAAGCCCGGCGGCGGCGATCGGATCGGGCGTTTCCGATCCGTTGGCGAAAGGCTCCCAGGCGAAGTGATGATTCACCGCCTCGGCGATCTCAAGAACCTCTTGTGCCGTGCCGCGCCGCGCGCTGTGCTCAATGGCTAGTGAAAGGGCGGCGATCCGCCGGTAGTAGGCTTCCGTTGCTGGATCGGGTTGCCCGAACATCAATTTTCATATCGGCGGCGCGCCATCCATCTATAAAAAGGCGACACAAAAATGATTCTTTTTGCGGCCGCGCGCGTCTCTAATCGGTGAGCGCGAGTTCTGTTCCCAGGAGGAGTTACGTGAACAAACCGCAGACCAAGGCTGAAATGGGCAAGGTCTATTGCCCCATGTGCACCCATACCGTGGACGCGGAGGTTCACCGCGTCCCGGGCCGCTATGCCCGGCGGCTCGCGGTGAAACCGGGGCAGCGCTGCCCGCACTGTACCGCTCCCCTGGACGCGGGCTATATTTTCCGGTCCGGCCGCGCGGCGTGATCCGGTAATCGCCAGATGCGGCGTTCACCGTGACTCGCCGAACTCCTTCGAGCATTGCCTGTTATAGTGGAGTTGTGAGACGAAAGCGCACGCCCGAATCCGAACCAGTTCCGGAAGCGATCGTGCCGGAAGCGATCATCGAACAGGCCCGCCGAGCCATTGAAGCGGATCGCGGCCGGAAACCCGCGTTATGCACCGTTTGCGGCGGCGAGTGCGCTCCCAACTCCACCGAAGGGTTGTGCTGGGTCTGCCGCCGTCTCAAGCTCAGCGCCTGGCGCGACTCGGATTCGCAGATGTCCGCGCAGGAATAGCGAACTTTCCCGCTCTCTTTACGTATCCCTGCAAGGACCGATATATGCTCACCTTCTTACTGTGGTGCATCCTGCTGGTGCTCTGCTGGCCGCTGGCGCTGATTGCGCTGTTGGCTTATCCCGTCGTGTGGCTTTTCCTTTTGCCCTTCCGCATTATTGGCATCGCCGTCGGAGGCGCGCTTCACCTGGTATGGGCCGTGGTGATGCTCCCCTTTTTCGTCGCGCGGCGCCTGGCGCGGATTTAAATCCCGGATCGACCCGGCGTTAGGGATGCTCCGTGGTGGGATCGATCATCTTGCGAATTTCGGTGATTTTCGTCGCCGGAAAGCCGCTGATGCGCGCATGCTCGCGGATGATCTCTTCGTTTTTCGCCAGGTATACGCAAAACGTTTTGTCGCCGGCCACGAATGATTCGATCCATTGAATGTCCGGCCCCAGCTCGCGCAGCGCGGCGTTTGACCTTTTGGCGGCCTCCCGAAGCTGCTCACGCTCCAAAGTTCCAACTCCGGGAATGTCCCGTTCAATGACAAAGCGCTTCACTGGTCCTCCTTCTGGTCGGGCTACACTATTGTAGCGATGCGGAGCGCCATCATGACGGTTCCGGTTCGAAGGATGGGCGCCGAACAAGATTCGATCGAGCAGGACCTGCTGGCGGTGGAAGAGCCGCTCGAAATTCGTATCGATGGCCGCAATGTCGCCATCACCATGAGAACTCCCGGCAATGATGAAGAACTGGCCGCCGGCTTTCTTTTTACCGAAGGAATTTTGAAGAGCGCGTCGCGCATTCGGTCCATTACCGCGGAGAACAATGTTGCCGCGATTGCTCTCACCGAAAGCGCCGATCTGTCGCGGCTGGAGCGTCACTTTTATCTGAGTTCGAGCTGCGGGGTGTGCGGCAAGGCCTCGGTCGATGCGATCGAATTGGCGGAGTGCGCGGCGCCCGCTCGCGGCGCGCCGGTGATCGCTCGCGAAACGCTCGGTTGCCTTCCGGAAAAACTTCGCGCTTGCCAGCCCGTTTTTGCGCGCACCGGCGGTTTGCACGGTGCAGCGCTATTCGACGCCGCCGGCGAATTGCTGGAGGTCCGCGAAGACGTCGGGCGGCACAACGCGCTCGATAAATTGATCGGAGCGGCGTTTTTGCGCGGCGCGGTGCCGCTTTCCGATCGGATTCTATTGCTGAGCGGGCGCGCGAGTTTTGAGCTGCTGCAAAAAGCGGTGATGGCCGGAATCGCCGTTGTGGCCGCCGTCGGCGCGCCATCCAGCCTGGCGGTGGAGGTAGCGCTGCGCTTCGGCGTGACGCTGTGCGGCTTCGTTCGCGACGGCCGATTCAACGTGTATTCCGCCCCATCGCGGTTGCTCTAGGCGCAGAATTGCAAAACTGAAATTTCGCGCGGGGTGAATCCCGCCCTCCAAATGGATTGCGAGGGCGGGAGGATATTCTACTGAGCGGGTGCGAAAATTTCGGCGAAGAAGGCGTGCATTGCGGTCCAGGAGCGTTCGTCGGCCAGCCGATGATAAGCCAAGCCATTCAGGCCGCGCTCGCCGCAACGGGGATTTGTGAAGCTGTGCCGCGCGCCGCCGTAGAGCACTACTTGATAATCCACTTCGGCGGACTTCATCTCGGCGATGAATCCGTTCACCTGCTCCAAGGGAATAAAGGGATCATCGTCGCCCGAAAGGGAAAGCACCTTGGCGCGCACGATTCCGCGGCGCGCCGGATCGGTTGTGGTCAAATTTCCGTGAAAGCTGACCACGCCCCGGACGGGCGCTCCGCTGCGCGCCAGCTCCAGCACGGACGATCCGCCAAAACAATAGCCGATACCCGCGATTCGCGAAGAATCCACCTCCGGACGGGCGGCAAGCACATCGAAAGCCAGCCGGGCACGTGCCCGCATTTCTCTGACATCGGCGCGCAGGGCTTTGGTCCAGCCCAGGCCTTCTTCGGTGGAAGCGGCTTGCCTGCCTTCGCCAAACATGTCGGCGGCAAAGGCGACGTATCCCATTTCGGCCAGCCGCTCCGCCCGTTGCTTCACGTAGTCGCCAAGGCCCCAGGCTTCATGGACCAGCAGCACTCCCGGGCGGGGCGTGATGCGTGCGGGATCGTCCGCAAGCCAGCCCCGAAAAATGATTTCGCCGCGCCGGTATTCCACCGGGTCGATTTTCATTTTGCTCATCTTGATCTTCAGGTTACCGGACCGGTGCTGGAAAATGTGCCGCTTTTTCTCAGTAAAATCTTCCCGTGGCGGCGTGCCAGTGGCGGAATCAAAGCCAGTTTGAGTTGGTCATGAACGTGCCTTACTCCGGGCATGATTCGACGTTTCACACCGATTCTGTTTTTGGGGGTGGCCGGGGCTCTCCTCGCGTTGGGGCAAGGCGAAACATCCAGAAGGGAAACCAAGGAAACCAAACCGGATGCGCGTCTTCAGAACGCGACCATGGCAATTGAGGACATCATGCGCAGCCCGGATAAAGGGATTCCCCACGATCTTCTCGAAAAAGCTCAATGCGTCGTAATAATTCCCGACCTGCTGAAGGGCGCCTTCATGGTGGGCGGCCAGTATGGACGCGGATACGCGCTGTGCCGTCACGGAAACGGCTGGAGCGGGCCGGCGGCGGTTCGGATGGAAGGCGGCAGCTTCGGATTTCAGCTTGGGGGCCAATCCACGGATCTGATCATGCTGGTGATGAACCAGCACGGGATGGACCGGCTGCTGAGCGATAAGTTCACTATCGGAGGAGAAGCTTCCGCGGCCGCCGGACCCATCGGGCGGCAGACCAGCGCGCAAACCGACATCGCCATGCACGCGGAAATTCTGACGTGGTCGCGCTCGCGCGGCGTGTTTGCCGGAGTTTCGTTGGATGGCGCGACGCTGCGTCCCGATAAAAGCGAAGACCGGCGCCTTTACGGCCGCGATGTGACGAATCGGGAGATCCTGGATGGCGAGCTTCCGACTCCGCCGGCCGGCCGGCAACTGGTAGCCGTGGTCAGCCGCGAAGCGCGGGCCGGCGCGCCGGCCGAAGCGCGGAATCGTCCGGAAACGCATAGCAATCCGCCTGCGAAGGAGCAGAGGAATACGCCCCATCCGGCCGAGCACGGCACTCGCGCGCTGCTAGGCCAGCCGGTGCAGTTCGATTCCGGCCAGACCGCAGTGCCGCAAAGCGCCGAAGCGAATCTGAATCAGGTCGCCCAGCAAATGAAGGACAATCCCAACTGGAAGATTCGGATTGAAGGCTATAGCGACAATCGCGGCAGCCGCGAGGGCAACGCCAAAGTTTCCAAAGAGCGGGCGGACGCCGTCCTGAACTGGCTGGCCGATCATGGCGTGGATCGCAGCCGCATGTCCGCGATTGGCCGTGGCGCGGCCCGCCCGATTGGAGATAACGGCACCGAGGAAGGCCGGGCGCAAAATCGCCGCGTGGAGATCGTCCGCGTGGACGCCGTAATGAACAAGACGGGACTCTGATTATGGGAACCGCAGCGGTTCGGATTCGTCTAAGAATGTGAAGACATCGGAAAATTGAATCCGAGACGAACCTCCTGAATGGTGGAGGGTTGGGCCGCCGGAGTATTGGCGGCCCTTTTTTTGTTGTCAAATAGAATCGATGAAAATTCTTGTGGCCATCGATTCCTCCCCGGCCGCCGAATCCGTCCTGACGAGCATCCTCGCGCGCCCCTGGCCGGCGGCATCCAGTTTCGAAGTCCTGACGGTGGCCGGCTCTGAAGACGAAGACGTGACGCGCCGGGCCATTTCCATTTCCGAGGACGCCGCGCGCCGCCTGTGCTCAGCGAACCTCGACGCGTCGGCGTTCATGATGCACGGGCGCGCCAAGGCGGTGATCGTCGATCGGGCGCGGCAAATGGCGGCCGATCTGATCATTCTGGGATCGCATAACAGCCGTCACATTTTGCTCGGCGGCGTGGCCAGCGCGGTGATCCGGCATGCGTATTGTTCGGTGGAAATCGTGCGCAACCCAGGGGACTTTTCGCGCGGGATGAAGCTTCTTCTCGCCACCGACGGATCGGAGCCCTCGCTTGCGGCGGCGCGCGCGATCGCAACGCGTCCCTGGCCCGCGGGGACCGAGGCGCGCCTGCTGAGCGCGGTCGAGCTGTCGTTGACGCTTCTGCAATCGACGCTGGAGCCGCCCTACGTCAGCGACCAACTGCTCGAGACGCAGCGCGCCGACGCGATGAAGCGCGCCGAACAAGCCGTGCAGAGCGCGGAACGGATCCTGGTCGCAAGCGGTTTGAAAACGTCCGAGTCGATTTCAGTTCTGGTGGAAAATCCGAAGCAAATTATCCTGGACGAAGCCGCCCAATGGGGCGCCGACCTGATCTTCGTCGGCTCGCATGGACGCCATGGTTTGGATCGCTTTTTGCTCGGCAGCGTTTCGGAGGCCGTCGCGACGCATGCGAAGTGTTCGGTGGAAGTAGTGCGCGTTTAGGGCGCCGGCGCCTGGCTTATTCCCGCGACCGGGCCAGCTCGGCGCGTTCGGTGTGGGCCGCGCGGCGCAGCTCACCAAGCTTCGCGCCGGTGACGGTGAGGGCGATGACCCCGCCGATCACCAGGCGTAGAGCCAAAATCCCCCAGAACACCACTGCGAAATTTTCGGCGTCGCGCGGCACGATGCGGTAGACATTCACCAGCACCTGGCGCATCAGCAGGTACAGCCCGATATTTCCCGGCGCCTGCGGCACGGCGCTGCCCATGCGCAGCAGCACGGCGACGGCGAAAGCATCGCGCACGGTCATATCGTCGAATCCGTAGCCGCGAAAGGCCGAGAAAATCGGCGCCAGTTGCAGCAGCAGATAAATCAGGCTGATCAGGAACGAGAAATAGAGATAACGCGAATGGCCGATCAGGCTCAGATCGTCGATGAGCACGCGCAAGTGGCGCTTCCAGGATTCGCCCGCGAGCATGGCTCGCGCGCGCCGCCGGAATGCCATCGCCAGGATCAGCAGCAGCCCGCCGATGGCGACGATCGCCGCCAGAGCGTAAGCTCCGTCAATCAGCAGCCTCATGTGGCGATGATAGGGCACGATGCGCAGCGTGAAAAAGACGGCGCCGCACAGCCAGAAGCCGTCGAAAATGCGCTCGATCAGGGCGCTCGATAGCGACACGGAGTAGGGCAGCGCGCTCCAGCGCGAAATCAGGTAGGTTCGCACCAGCTCCCCCGCATTGAAGCCCAGGACTTCGTTTCCGAACAACCCGACGTAGATCGCGCGCACCGTCCGCCAGATCGGCACGGGTTCGACGGGATGGAGCAGCATGCTCCACCGCCAGGCCTGGCAGGCGTAAACGGTGATGTCGGAAAAGATGGCCAGCGCGACCCACCACCAGTTCATCGTCCGCAGATCTTCGACAAGAGTGGCGAGCTTGAAATCGCGCAGAGACCAGATCAGGTAGCCGATGGTAAACGCGCTAACGACGATCAGCACAACGCGCGAGCGCGCAGAGCCGGTTTTTTCTTCATCCAAACCACCATCATATCCTTTAGAAAAAAGCCGGACGCTTTGTGTAACGGTTCGTCCCGCCCGCCGGCCGTGCCGCCGTGTTAAACCTTCAACTCATAGCCCGCGCGCCGCATCCCGTCGATGATTCCCGCGCGAATTTCACTCACTTCTTCCGAGGACAAGGTCCGCGCCGCGGAGCCGACGGTCAGCCGGAAGGAAATGCTTCGCGATCCGCCGGGAAGGGGAAAATCGCGCAGAAACGAGATGGCTAGCAGATCCTCTCCGGCCAATCGCCGCAGCTCGTCCTCGACATCGGCGATTAACCCGCGCGCCGGAGCGATGATGCTCAGATCGAAGGCGCTGGCCGGAAACCGGCGTAGCGGCTGATAGCGGGGCTCGGGTGGCTGGAATTTTTCGGCCAGCGCGAGATCCAAATCGATGACCGCGGCCCGCCCGCTTTCGACCATGCGCGGATGGAACTCGAACAGGCGCCCGATGCTCGCGCCGCCGAAGAAAACGTTCGCCGCGCGCTGCGGATGTTCATAGCTTCGCGCCTCGGCCGGGCGGAGGCGAACGCCGGCCAGAATGCATTCGGCGATACGTTTCAGCTCCAGCAAACCCGCAACGCCGTCGTCCTTGGCGTAGAGCGCAGCCGCGAAGTGCGGAGTTTCGTGGTCGGGAAATATCTCGCGGCCGATTTCAAAAATGCGGAACGTATCGAAGTGACGGGCATTGTCCAGCACATTTCTCCAGATCCCCGGCAGGAGGCTGGAGCGTAGCAGATTTTGCTCCGACGCGATCGGATTGGCTACCTCGACCAGGTTGTCCAGGCCGAACGTGCGCGCGTCCTCGGCGCTGATGAAGGAGTAATTATACACTTCATTAAACCCCTGATCGACCGCGAGCTCGCGCACGCGATGATGAAACGCGCGCTCGGGATTTTCCGGCGGGACGCGGGCGGGCGCCAGCGGAGGCGTGGGCGTGATCGAATCGTAGCCGATCATCCGGCCGACCTCCTCCACCAGATCGTCCTTGATGGTCACGTCCTTGGTGGCGCGCCAGCTCGGCGGGACGACGGAAAACGTCCGCTCCCGTGTTGGGTGGACTTGAAATTCCAGCGATTCGAGAATTCGCCGTACTTGGGCGGCTGGAATGGCGCGGCCCAGTTTGCGATCCAGCCAATCGAGCGGCAGTTCGATCGGCGGGGGTGCGGGCCGCGGACGATAGGCATCCGCGACTCCGCCCACTACCCGAACACCCGGCGAGACCTGTTCGAGGATTTCGAGAGCGCGCTTCAATCCGCGGATCGTATTGGCGGGATCCTGCGACTTTTCAAAGCGCATGGACGCGTCCGTGCGCAGGCGCAGCTTCGCCGATGTTTTGCGGACGCTGGACGCGCTGAAACAGGCGCTCTCTAAAACAATGCGCGTGGTGGAACTGGAGATCGCACTCGGTCCTCCGCCGATCACGCCGGCCAAGGCAACGGCCCCTTCTAAATCAGCAATTACGAGGTTTGAGGAATCCAACTCGTAGGTTTCGCCGTTCAGCGCTTCCAGAAGTTCGCCGGCGCGGGCGGAGCGCACGATGATCTCGTCGCCGTGCAGCTTATCGGCGTCGAAGGCGTGCATCGGCTGGGCGATTTCCGCCATGACGAAATTCGTCGCGTCGACGATATTATTGATGGCGTTCAGGCCGATCGCCTCCAGCCGGTATTGCAGCCATAGCGGCGACGGCTGGACCTTCACATTTTCCAGAACCAGCGCGGAGTATCGCGGGCACAGAGCGAAATTTTCTACGGTAACGCGAACCGGCGCGGCGCTGTCCGGCAGTTCCGCGGCCCGCACCGGGTCGATCAGCCGCTTGCCCGTGATCGCGGCGATCTCGCGCGCCATCCCGTAATGCCCCCACAAATCCGGCCGATGCGTCAGCGACTTATTGTCCACCTCGATCGCGTAATCCGTTTCGGGCGCCCGCTGTGACCCCAGTTCCAGAATGCCGGAGTGGTCGCGCCCGATTCCCAACTCCGCCGCGCTGGCGAGCATCCCGTCGCTTTCGATGCCTCCGATGATTTTCTTGCCGGCCGGAACATAAATGGCGCGGACGCCCACCCGGCAATTCTCCGCGCCGCAGACGACGGTCTTTTGTCCATAGCGAATCGTCTCGATCACCGCCTTGCGATTGTGCCCGCCCGGGATCGGCTCGACCGCCACGACCACCGCCTCCGAGGCCGATTCGAGAGCCTTGCCGACTTCTTCGACGCCCTCGCATTCGGCGGTCTTCAACGTAATTAGCCGCATCAGCTCCTTCGGCGGAACATCCAGGTCCTCGACCAGCTCGCGCAGCCACTGATAAGAAAATTTCATAAAAATCCGCCCTGCCAGCCTTGCGCCGGGCGTCAAGCAATCGTTAAAACTGCCGCAAAAACCGCAGATCGCCGCCGGTGAACAATCGAATATCGTCGATTCCGTAGCGCATCATCGCCAGGCGCGTCAGCCCCAGGCCGAACGCGAACCCGTTCCACTCCTCCGGATCGGCACCGCCATGGCGCAGCACCGCCGGATGCACCAGGCCGCAGGGCAGCAGTTCGACCCATCCCGATTGTTTGCACACCGCGCAGCCGCGTCCTCCGCAGATCAGGCATTGAATATCCAGCTCGAACCCCGGCTCGACGAAGGGGAAAAATCCCGGCCGCAGCCGCACCGTCACGTCGCGTTTAAAGATCGCCGAAAGCAGCGTCTTCATGAAGTAGATCAGGTGCGCCACCGAAACATCGCGGTCCACCATCATGCCTTCGAGCTGATAGAACGTGTGCTCGTGCGAGGCGTCCACTTCCTCATTGCGAAACACGCGGCCCGGCGCGATCATTTTCAGCGGCGGGCCTAGTTTCTCAAGCCCGCGAACCTGCACCGGCGAGGTGTGGGTCCGCAGCAGCCTGCCGTCGCGAAGCCAGAAGGTATCCTGCATATCTCGCGCCGGGTGGTCGGCGGGGATATTGAGCGCGTCGAAGTTGTAATATTCGGATTCGACCTCCGGCCCGTCGAGCACCGCGAATCCCATTGAGACAAACAGATCTTCCAATTCCTGCTGGACCTTCGTCACCGGATGCAGGCTGCCAAGGCGCGGCCCCGGCGCGGGCGCCGTCAAATCCACCCATTCGGCGTCGAGCCGCGCATCCAACGCCTTTGATTCCAGCTCCGTTTTGCGAGCCTCGATCTTCGATTCCAGCTCCTGCTTGGCGGCGTTCAGCAGCTTCCCGACGCGCGCGCGCTCCTCCGCGTCGAGCTTTCCGAACTGCTTGCTGATTTCGGCGAGCTTGCCCTTGCGCCCCAGCGCCTCGACGCGGACGGCTTCGATGGCCTCAAGCGTATCCGCCGCGGCGAGCTGCTGAAGCGCGCTCTCGCGCAATTCCGAAATGGCCGTATCCAGGAGCACCGGGTTCAATTATCAGTTCGGGCGCGCCAGGAGCACTACAGCCTCGCCCCATTCGCTTCCAAATACTCCACCATCGCCTGCCGGCCCTTTGTCAGAGCCAGATCAAGCGGGCACTGGTTGTTTTCCGCGCGAGCCGCGACGTCGGCTCCCGCCGCCACTAACACCTTCGCGCTTTCCAGATCTCCGCTCTGCGCCGCGGCATGAATCGCCGTCCATCCGCCATGCTGCCGCGCGTTGACGTTGGCGCCATGATCGATCAGGACCCGGATTACTTCCGGCGCACGGCCGGCTGCCGCGGCGTGGATCGGTGTATTGGCCATCGCGTTGCCGGATCTGGCGTTCACATCCGCGCCTTTATTCAGCAAGAACCGCACAGCCTCGACTTTTCCAAAGTGCGAGGCCAGGTGCAGCGGCGTCCATCCATCGCTTGACCGGGAGTGCACCAGCGAACGATTGGCCGCGACCAGCTCTTGCAGCCGCGCGACATCGCCCTGAATGGCCGCGGCAAAAATCGCCAGCGACGCATCGGCCGCCACCAGCGCGTCGATTTTCGACGAATCTCCAGCGCGAATCGCTTCGAAAAGTTCTTTCATGTCGTGGATGCCTCAAGCCGCCGGGCGAAACACGTTCTCCGCCTTGGCGACCTCCCAGGCCAGATGATTGATATAGAATAGCAGCGCGGCGGGCGGGAACGCGCCGCGAAATTTCTCCCAAACCTCCGCCTGCCAGCCGTCTTTTAGATGCGCCGAGACGTCGGCATCTTTGGCGAAAAAACCGTCTTCGTGCGGCACGCCCAGATGATCCAGCACGGCCTTGATCATATCCAGGTGCGAAACCAGGATCGCCTGCGAAAGGTCGGTGGCGACATCGTCGTCACGCTCGGCCAGCCGCGTCCACACCCGCGGAGCCGCCTTGCGCAGCGTCTCCGAATTCAGCTTATTTACATGCAGCCGGGCCTTAACCCGATCGAAAAGCTGATAGTTCCTCAGCTTTCCCATGGAAACCGAGCGCATGGCCTGTTCAAAATTCTCCTCGCCGAGGTTGAGGAAGATGTCGCAGAGCTGCATTAAACGTCATTGTAACCGCGAAGGCTCGGGCAAGGCAGGTTGCCGCTTCCAGCACATCAGCCCCAGCCGATTCCCCTCCGCGTCGCGAAAAAGCGCCAGCCATAGATCGTGATCGGGAAAATGCGCCACCAGATGCGCTCCGCGATCGAAGCGCACGCCGCGGCCGCGGAGCCGCTCGATGGCCGCATCCAGATCGTCCACATGAAAGTAAACGGACGAATTTTCCGGATGTTCCGCTTCGCATCGCTCCAGCGCGAGACGGCATTCGCCACAATCGAACAACGCCATGCTTTTCGATCTCGTCCGCAAATTCAGGCCGAGTTTATCGCGATAAAACTCCACCGCCTCGTCCAGATTCCGCACCGCCAGCCCGATTTGCGCGATGGTCATCGTCAAATATTTTCGCGCGAAAAGTAAAACTCCAAGGAATGCGATAGAATCCGTGTTTGCGGCCCGCTGCACGAATCCTGACCATCTTTCTGCTGGGTTTTCTCGCCATCGCCGCCTCCGCGCAGAAGAAAAAAAAGAAAGAAGACGAGATCACGCAAACCCTGCCGGTGCTGAAGGATCCGGCGCCGGCCGTCGCCGCGGAAACCTCGCGGCTTGTCTTTCATCTTTCGCCGCTATCGGCAAAAGGACTGATGTCGCCGCAGATCCGCGAAGCACTCAACGCGCTGCTTCACGAAAATCGCGGCGCAACCATCGTAAAATTGCGGGCCTTCGTCGTCGGTTCCGGCGATCTGCGCCGGGTGCAAACGCTGGTCAGCGAAATCTTCACGGATCACAAATTGAATGTCCCGGCGCTCAGCACCATTCAGGCCGGCGCGCTGCCGCTGAATGGCGCTCAGGTCGTCATCGAAAGCATCGCCGTCGAAAAGAAGCCGGCGAATCCGAATGGGCTCGCGTTCTTCGCCGGGCAGCAATCAAAGGACGTCCGCCAATCGGTCAGGCAACTGCAAGCCGCCGTCGCCGCCGCGAACGTCGCGCCGGAGGATGTTCTGCGCGCGACCTGTTTTTTAAGCTCGCTCGACAACCTGAACAGCGCCCGCGAGGCGATGGCGGCGGCATTTCCCAAGCTTCAGGTGAATTTTCTCCAGCTCCAGCGCCTCGGGCTGGAGCCGCTGGCGGAATGCGAAGCCGTCGGCCGTCTGTCCTCACCGCCCGCCTCCGCCGTGCAATTCGTGAATCCGCCGGGACTCGCGAAAAATCCGAATTATTCGCAGATCGCCCTGGTGAACGCGCCGAAGATTGTGCTGAGCGGCCTGCAAATGGTTTTCGGCAATCGCGACGAAGACATCCGGTTCGGCTTCGAGCGATTGCAAAAGGATCTGGAACCGTTCGGCGTCTCCTTCAAGGACGTTTTCTGGATGAGCACGTATCCGTTGACGCTGCCAGTCGCCGATAGAGTCCGCGCGCTGCGCTTCAATTATCTCGACCACGCGCGCCCGCCGGCGAGCACGTTTCTGCTGTTTGAAGGGCTGCCTTCGCTCGATGCGACCGTCGCCATGGACGTGATGGCCGCCGCGCCCGAATCCGCGCGATGATGAAATCGTGAGCCACGTCCGCGGACTGCTGGAAGGCGCGAAGTTCAACGGCCGGCACTCAACCGTGATTCCGAGCGCGATCCCGGCCGTCGAGGCCGCGCGCGATTGCCCGCACGTCACCAAGATCGCGCTGGGCGTCATCACGCCTGTGCGCAAAGGCAAGGAGCATCTGAAATTCACGCCGGCCACCGGTGGATTGAAAATGCAGGTGCGCGGCGCCAACGCGGTGCAGATCTTCTGGCTGTACACGACCAACTCCCAGGCCGCCATCGCCGAAATCACCAGGAAGTGGGAAGCGCACCACAAGTAGTCCACGCCCGCTGCTTCGCCGGTCTGTGATAGAATCCACTTCCAAGCGGAGGATTGCTGCTTTCCTTCCGGTGAGTGGACTCGAAGGGACCGTTGTAGTCCGGCGCGCTCGGCGGCCAGTTGCAGCAGCGGTTGATGAAGACGGGCGGCCGGCTTTTCAAGCACGCTCTGTACGACTGCCATAGCGTTGCCTATATTGGAGGGTTTTCGTGATTAAAACATTTCTCTCGATTTCTGTGTTAGCCGCGCTGGGTTACGCTCAGGAAATTACCGGCTCGATTTCGGGGACGGTTCAGGACGCCTCGGGCGGCGCGGTGGCCGGCGCGAAGGTCACCATTATCAATACCGACCGAAACACGGTGGCGCGCACCATCACCACCGACGCCGACGGGGTCTATACTGCGGCCCTGCTCGACGTCGGCCATTATTCGGTTTCGGTGGAAGCCAAGGGCTTCAAGACGGCGGTCAATCAGGGCATCGCGCTCAACGTCAACGATAAGCTGACCATCAATTTCCGGCTGGAAGTGGGCGATGTGCAACAGCAGGTGACGGTGGAGTCCGGGCCCATTCAGGTGCAGTTGCAGTCGGCCGAGCAGAGCACGACGATTAACGGCGGTCAAATTCGCGAGCTGGCGCTGATCACGCGCAATTACGAGCAGTTGGTGGCGCTCATGCCGGGCGTGAGCTTCGCCTCCACCGATCAGCTCTACGTGGGGGTATCGCTGCCCTCGGGCGTCACGGCCGTGGTGCCGTTCGCCATCGGCGGCGCGCGAAACTCCGCCAGCGCCTGGCAGGTGGACGGCGCCGACAACATAGATCGCGGATCGAATCTCACCTTGCTCACCACGCCGAGCATCGACGCCATCGAGGAATTCAAGGTGCAGCGCGACACCTACGGCGCCGATCTGGGGCGCGCCGGCGGCGGCCAGATCAGCGTCATCACCAGGAGCGGCACCAACCAATTTCATGGCGATCTGTTTGAATTCGTCCGCAATAACGATTTCGCCGCCAACAATTTTTACGCCAACGCCACCAGCCAGAATCTCGGCGCGAACGGAAAGGCGCAGGTTCCGCCGCTGCACTACAACGATTTCGGCTGGACCCTGGGCGGCCCGATCGTCATTCCGAAGATTTACGATTCGCGCAAGATGGACAAGCATCAGACCTATTTCTTTTTCTCCGAAGAATTTCGCCGCGTCATCACTTATGCCACCGGCACCGCCGTGGTCCCGACGGCTGCGGAACTGAACGGCATTTTCCCGACTCCGGTCTGCGTTCAATATTCCGGGAGCACCTGCGCGCAGACGGCGACCCAGATCGCGAATATCGATCCGGTGGCCAAGCAATACATCAAAGACATCTACTCCCGAGTCCCCCTGCCTTCCTCCACCAATACGCTGGTGAACGTTTTCCGCAACGTCTACAACTTTGAGCAGGAGATTTACAAGCTGGATCACAATTTCAACCAAAAACTGCAGCTTTCGGCGAGATTCCAGCGCGACCAAATCCCCACGATTGAGCCAACCGGTCTGTTTTCGCTGGGCGAGACGATTCCCGGAGTAGGAATCACCAGCACCAACGCGCCCGGCCGGACCTGGGTGGTCCGCGCCACCTCCACCTTGACGCCCACCTGGGTGAATGAAGCAGGCTGGAATTTTTCTTACGGCGCGATTCTCAGCAATCCGGTCGGGACCGTGAATTCGCAGTATTCGCCCGACATTAAAGTGCCCATGCCGTTCCCGGTAACGCTATCGCGCGTTCCTTCGCTCAGCTTCTCGGCAGGAACGGGGATCGCGGGCTTCGGACCGTATCGCGATTACAATCGCAATCACAACCTGTACGACAACATGACCAGGGTGATGGGGCGCCACACCCTGAAATTCGGCGGGACCTATAACCATTACCAGAAGAAGGAAAACGCGGCCGGCAATAATGCCGGCACATTCGTCTTCACGCCGGCCAGCGTCCCCAGCGGAACCACCACGTTCAATCAGGCGTTTGCGAATTTTCTGCTGGGCAACGTCGCCAGCTTCAGCCAGGCTTCGGCGGATCTCACGCCCGATATTCGCGCCCAGCAATTTGAGCTGTATGTTCAGGACGACTGGCACGTGCGGCCGAATTTCACGCTTAACGTGGGTCTCCGCTATTCCAACTTCCGCCAGCCGATCGACGCCAATCACCAGTTGACCAATTTCGATCCCGCCGTTTATAACCCGGCCCAGGCGCCGCCGCTGCTTTCAAGCGGCCTGCTCGCGCCCGGCGCGCCAAATCCGTATCTGAACGGCATTATCATCGGCGGCAAGACTTCCCCCTTCGGCGACAAAGTGGGCGCGCAGGACAACACCAATTTTGCGCCGCGCTTCGGCTTCGCCTGGGACCCCTCCGGCGCCGGAAAGACGGCGATTCGGGGCGGCTACGGCATCTTCTTCGATTCGACATTGTATGGAATCTATGAGCAGAACATTTTCGACAACCCGCCGTTTGTAAATTCGGCCACTATCACCAACACCACGCTGGACAATCCTGCTGGAGGAACGGCCACCGTCAGCAACACGCCGAAAAATCCGTGGGCCACGCCGTACAACTATCAAACGCCCTATATGCAGCAATGGAGCTTTGAAATCCAGCGCCAGATCACCAGCAGCGGAATTTTCAACATCGCCTACGTCGGCAGCAAAGGCACGCACCTGCTCGGAAACATCGATCTGAACGAGCTGCCGCCGGGCCTCGCCTACTCTTCGGGATTGATCGCGGCCGGCACGCCGATCACCTCCGCCAACACCACCGTTTTGAACCTGCTCCGCCCCTACCAGGGCTACGGCGCCTTTGCCCAGGCGATTGAGACATGGTTCAATTCGAATTACAATTCGCTGCAAATCTCCGGGCAGAAGCG